>OJFP01000062.1_pt1 | contig 82163 bp, 70 predicted proteins | sample 1594141 | NCBI WGS metagenome assembly OJFP01 (sample SAMN05416843, study PRJEB24817) | seawater metagenome | isolation source: Sea water | place: Canada:Atlantic | collected 2013-07 | reverse complement strand
TAAATGATGATTTTCTGTGTGTCTTGTAGGTAGCTCTTCCTGAAAAGTCTTGAGCGAAAATTGATCCAGTGATTAAGATTGACAAAATAAAAACTCGTATTCTCATATTTTTTTTTATTTCAAATATGAAATATATAAAAATACCTATTAGTTAATAGTCTGTTAAGATTATTTATAAAGATGGTTTTTAATAAAAATTACTTAATAAAAACTAACAATTTACCACATCAAAAAATTTTGACAACAAACAGATAATTTAGTTAGGTGAAATTTCTAAATTTTAAGTATATTTAACTCCCCCTTTCTTAATTTTTTGAAACTAACCCTATGCACATAGCAATTGCCGGAAATATTGGCGCCGGAAAAACCACTTTAACTAAATTATTAGCAAGACATTACAGTTGGAAACCACATTACGAATCGGTTGACGAAAACCCTTATCTAGACGATTTTTATGGAGAGATGGAACGTTGGTCATTCAACTTACAAGTCTATTTTTTAAATAGCCGTTTTGGTCAAATTTTAGAATTAAGAAAAAGCGGTAAAAATATTATTCAAGACAGAACCATCTATGAAGATGCTCATATTTTTGCTCCCAACCTTCACGCAATGGGTCTTATGACAAATAGAGATTACAACAACTATAGCTCACTTTTTGAATTGATGGAAAAATTGGTTACTCCACCAGACTTGCTCATCTATTTAAGAGCAGATATTTCTACATTAGTTGGCCAAATTCATAAAAGAGGAAGAGAATATGAAAACTCAATCAGTATTGATTATTTAAGTAGATTAAATGAACGCTATGAAGCTTGGATTACCACTTATCAAAAAGGAAAACTATTAATTATTGACGTAGATAATCTTGATTTTGTAGAGAAACAAGAGGATTTAGGGTACATCATAGATAGAATTGATTCTCAAATTAACGGATTATTTTAATTTTTTATAAAAAATTTGTAACATTTTTACTCCCCACTACGTATAATAAGTATACCACTAAAGAATATTATTTAATTCTAGAAAAGCGATGAGACAACTTAAGATTACAAAGCAAGTAACTAATAGAGAAACTGCTTCACTTGATAAGTATTTACAAGAAATAGGAAAAGTAGATTTAATAACTGCTGATGAAGAGGTTGAATTAGCACAACGTATTAAAGCTGGTGATCAAACTGCACTAGAGAAATTAACAAAAGCAAATTTACGATTTGTAGTTTCTGTTGCAAAACAATATCAAAATCAAGGATTAACTTTACCTGATTTAATTAATGAAGGTAATTTAGGACTTATCAAAGCGGCAAAACGTTTTGATGAAACTAGAGGTTTTAAATTTATCTCTTATGCTGTATGGTGGATTCGTCAGTCTATATTACAAGCCTTAGCAGAACAATCTCGTATCGTTCGTTTACCCTTAAACAAAATTGGATCTATTAATAAGATTAATAAAATGTTTGCTTTCTTAGAACAAGAAAATGAACGTCCTCCTAGTGCTGAAGAAATTGCTAAGAAGCTAGATATGACTGTTAATGACGTTAAAGAATCCATGAAGAATTCTGGTCGTCATGTATCTATGGATGCACCCTTAATAGAAGGTGAAGACTCTAATTTATATGATGTTTTAAATTCTGGAGAATCACCAAATCCAGATAAAAAATTATTACATGAATCTTTACGTATAGAAATCAACAGAGCATTAGAAACTCTAACACCTCGAGAGGCAGACGTGGTAAAATTATATTTCGGATTGGGAGAACACCAACCAATGACTCTCGAAGAAATTGGTGAAACATTTGATTTAACCCGAGAACGTGTTCGTCAAATTAAAGAAAAAGCCATTCGAAGATTAAAACACACCTCAAGAAGTAAAATTCTAATGACTTACCTAGGGTAAAAACATTGTCAATAAAACATTAAAAACTCCTGAAATTTCTTCGGGAGTTTTCTTTTTAATATGACTATTTTTACCTTATATAAATATAAATATCATTATATAATGAGTAAACTAATAGCACCTTCAATATTAGCAGCAGACTTCGCAAACCTTCAAAGAGATATTGAGATGGTGAATGCAAGTGAAGCAGATTGGTTTCATATCGATATTATGGATGGTGTATTTGTTCCTAACATTTCTTTTGGGATGCCCGTATTAAAAGCGATAACTAAGCATGCTACAAAAACAATTGACGTGCATTTAATGATTGTAAACCCTGACCAATACATTCAAACTTTTTCAGATTTGGGAGCTACAATATTAACAGTTCATTACGAAGCTTGCACCCACTTACATAGAACTGTTCAAGCTATTAAAGCTACCGGAATGAAGGCTGGTGTGGCTTTAAACCCGCACACAGCTGTTGCAGTTCTAGAAGATATTATTGCAGATCTAGATTTAGTTTGTATTATGAGTGTAAATCCTGGTTTTGGAGGACAATCGTTTATAGAAAACACCTATAAAAAAGTGTCTCAATTAAAACATTTAATTCAATTTTCTGATTCTAATTGCCAGATAGAAATAGACGGAGGAGTTACCAACAAAAACGCCAACGAACTTGTAGAGGCTGGTGCTGATGTTTTGGTAGCAGGCAGTTATGTTTTTAAAAGTGAGAACCCAACTGAAACCATAGCTAATCTTAAAAATCAAATTACATAAGGTTGTACTCAGTTGTTGATATAGAGACCACTGGAAATGGGTATAAAGGTCAGAAAATTACAGAAATATCAATCTTCATTTTTGATGGTGAAAAAATAATTGATGAGTTTACTTCCTTAGTAAACCCAGAACAAAAAATTCCATATTTTATAACTAACCTTACAGGCATTACGGAGGCCATGGTAAGAACTGCTCCTAAATTTTATGAAATTGCAAAAAAAGTAGCAGAAATCACTAAAGACACTGTTTTTGTAGCCCATAATGTAAACTTCGACTATAATATAATTAGAGATGAGTTTAAGAGTTTAGGATTCGATTTTAAGCGAAAGAAATTATGTACGGTAAGACTTTCACGTAAAATAATTCCTGGATTAGCTTCCTATAGTTTAGGAAATATCTGTTCTGCTGAAGGTATAGAGATTGCAGCTAGGCACAGAGCAAAAGGAGATGCAGAGGCAACTGTAGAACTATTTAGAAGACTAATTAAAAGAGATCACAAATTTACGATCAATAGTTTTCTAAATGCAAAATCTAGAGAAGCTACGCTCCCACCCTTATTAGACAAACAAGTAGTAGACACCTTACCTGAAAGACACGGTGTTTATTACTTTAAAAATGAACAAAAGGAAGTTATTTATGTTGGAAAAGCCAATAATATAAAACAAAGGGTTATCAGTCATTTTTATGACAAGAAGAAAAAAGAAAGGACGATGTGTCTTGAAACAGCTGATATTTCATATACAGAAACCGGTAGTGAACTTATTGCTCTTTTACATGAATCATCAGAAATAAAACACTTATATCCAAAATTTAATAGAGCACAACGAAAAGCTGGTGAAGCCGTTGGACTTTTTTCTTATGAAGATCAAAAAGGGATACTACATTTAGCCTTTAACAGATTAAAATTAACCCCAAATCCAATCATGAAATTCTATTCCATGGCAGCTTGTAGAAGTGCATTAGAAAAAATATGTGAAAGATTTGAGCTCTGCCCAAAATATTGTCATTTACAAACCAATGTGAATGCGTGTTTTCATTATCAATTACAACAATGTAGAGGAGTTTGCTCAGAAAAAGAAGCAATAGAAAGCTATAACAAACGAGTCAATAAAGCGATACAATCGTTAGGCCTACAAACAGAAAACTTAGTTATTAAAGAAAATGGTAGAAGCGATAAAGAGATTGGATTTGTTTTAATTCTTAATGGAATTTATCAAGGTTTTGGATACATCGATAAGAATCTAGAATTAAGTAATACGGAAGATTATTTGATTCATGTAAAACCTCAAAAAGACAATAGAGATATTCAACGAATTTTAAACTCTTATTTGTCTAAAATGGAAAACATCTAAAAAACATAATTTTCATAAATCTGAATTATAAAACTATTCAAAAAAATTGAATTAAAATAAGTTTTAAAATGCAATTAATAATTGTTATATTTGATATTATTAACAATTTTTAAAAACCTATTCAATGAAGAAAATTATTTTTATGCTGTCATTTATTATGATAGCGACAGTAGTTAATGCCCAAATTATTCAATCTAGACTATTAACAGTAGACCAAGACAACATGGAGGAATTCATGGAAGGAGTTGCTGAAAAAACAAAGCTTTACAACAGTAAAAAAGGGCAAGCTAGATACTTAACTTTTCAAATCCTAACAGGAAAAAATGCACAAAATTTTATACGAATGCAAGTATCAGATTCTATTCAAGAATTAGATAATGTTGATACAGAGGGAAATAAATGGTGGTGGAAAAAAGTAGGATCATTACACAAATCTACCGGAAACTACATGTGGTCTATGAATAAAGACATGTCTTACTATAATGAAAATACAGAAAGGGTAAACCATCGTAGAATTATTTACTACAATTATAAAGACTCTGGAGAAAAAGATTTTTGGAGATTCAGAGAGCGAGTTAAAAAAGCAATGGTAGCTGCTAATTTTGAACAAAATATGAATGTTTTATATTGTAATTCTGGTTGTGACGGAAATATGGTTCAAGTTAGATTTCATCACAAAAACTTTACTGGGCAAAATAATGATTATGGCAAACCCTTAATGGATATGATTGCTAAATATGACGAACTTTATGGAAAAGATGCGTATAAGCAAGATTCTAAAAAAGTTGACGAAAGTCTTATGCCTAACGGAAGAATGATTAGACATCAAGTACTAATGCCTGAACTTAGTTCTCCAGCAAATATGAACTAGAATTATAAATTAATCTATTCACTATTTCAAATAAAAAAAACCTCCATAATGGAGGTTTTTTTAAAACAATTATTTAAATTAAATACTACTTATTACTCAATTACTACTTTTTTGTTAACCGTTCCTGATTCATTTTTAACTTGAACAATATATACACCGTTGCTAAGAGCCGGAAGATGAATATCGTTTGAACCTGTTCCTTCAAAAGAGATATTAACTACCTGCTTTCCAAGAATATTGAATAGTTTAACGTTTGCAGTACCACTTTGAATGCCTACAATACGTAAATTATCTCTTGTAGTCGTAAATATACTTACTGGGTTGTTATCTAATACATTACCCGTACTAAGACTAGCTGATGTTGTATGTAAATAGAAACGGCCAGTACTATTTAAATTAGTTGAAAGAGTAGTTGAAAAGTTAGAGGTTTCGTCTAATCTAGTAAAGGTATTTTCTAACTTATCCTCAATAAATACTTTAATGTTCGCAGGAAAATTATTTAGCTCTGCAGAAATGGTAATTTCATCATTAGCAAGCGCATCTACTCCAACAGGCACAACCATACCCTCATAATTAGTGTTGGGCAATGATTGTGTTTGGTAGTTAACGCCCTCATTATCTTGTAAAAGTTGAGTATAGATGGCAAGAGAATTGGCGTTTCCACCACCACCAAATAATTGACCTTCATACCCATAATCAAACCCTAAGGTTACATCGTCTAAATAATAAACATCACAATGCCTATTGTAAGAAGAGCCATTATTTATAATTAGTTTGATGCTTGTTAAAGGAGTAGTTCTTTCAAAAGTGTCTACACCTCCAATTTCTATTTGGTGATATTGATTGGCTTCTGGGATGTTGATAGCTCCTGATGCACTTGATCTCACAAAGAAACCTTGCCCCGGAGCAATCGGAAAGTTAGCGTTTTCAGAATTAAGAATGTTACCCACTTTATCGTCATAAGTTTCATTAGCTGAATCCCATGTCCATATGGTAGGAAGAATATTAGAAGAATTAGAAGTTAAAAATTCAGAATTCTTAATGTACGCTGGATAAGGATTTCCAACTAAATTCCAGTTATAACCGAGGTATTGATCATCATTGTCAGGTTCAGAATTCGGATCATAAATCAATGTGAAATTCACACCACCATTTTGAGTTTCTAAATCTCCAGCGATTTCTCCAGTAAAAGGGATTTCTCCAGCACCAGTCCCAGTTGTTCTTTTTACAGAATATCCAACACCAGAACTAAATGAAAGATTTAATTCCCCTATAGTCATATAATCCCAGGTATTAGAGGAAGTTGTGTATGGCCCTATGGCGTTAAGATTATTTGGAATGCTCTGAGCTATTCCATTAGTTGAAACATAAGTATCATCATAATCTTGACCTGATACGGGAGGTGAAACCAGAAAATATTTATCTGAAAGTAAATTTCTTCTGTAGGTAATGTTTCCTGTTTTGGTTCCACTAACAATAATTGAAGCTCCACTCTTAAGAACAACATTAGCACTGGATTCGCTTTCGAAATTACCAATAACGTCTATGTTTGAGCCTTCTAAGACTGTTAGAGAACTATTAGTTTTAACCTTGAGATTTGTTTGGGCTATTATATTAGAGTAAAAGGCGATGAAGAATATTACCAATACTTTTTTCATTTTTCTTTATTTAGGGGATATAATTTTAACAAAAATAGTTTATTTTTTGATTAAGACAAAACTTAAGACCCAAAAAAATTAGGTTTAGAGGACCTTAGCGACCCTATTTATACAAAACAATTGCTATTTAATGAAGGTTATAAATGAAAAAAATATGTTTAGACCATTAAAATCAATAATCGTATATTTAACTATTAAATCATATTTTTTTATGAAACCATTTTTGTTATTTTTAAATCTACTTTTATTATTATCTCTTCAAGCACAAGATCAACAATCAGAATTCAGATACGTTAAAACAGACGAGAAAAAATCAATTGTTGGCATAAAATCCATATTGAATTCATCTGCATTTGTTTTAAATAACAAAACTGCCAAAGAAAACTACGAAATGGTTTATGAAATCATCTCAAAAAAACACGAGTATCCAGAAGATGTAATCCTTTCAGAAACTCCCTCTGAAGAAATTATTATTCAAGAGTATGCTAGGGGCTTATATGAAACAAAATCTATGGGGTTTACCAATAGTTTTGACATCCGCTACAATATGACTTTTCTAACTCGTGATGGAAGTATAGAGTGTATTGTTGGAGAAATGCAATTGGGCAATACCGCTGCAATGAATCGAAATATGGAAACCGAATGGAATACACTAGAGGGGTTATATTTACATCGTAAAAATGGAAAGCCAAAAAAAACAATGAAAGGGATTACAGATACTAAGATTGAGAATTATTTCAATTCTATATTAACATTATTAAGAGAAAAAAAATAATCAAAAAAAACTTACAATACCAAGTTTACCCTTATTTAGTTCCTAAACCCGTTTGAATATATTTGACCATTCCATTTTATGAAATGTTCATTAAAATCCTTTTTGAAAATTTAAATTATTTTATTGCTCCTTTCTATTAAAAAAGTTGTTCTTCCAAAGAAAGACATTGATTATTAGAAAGATTCCTATACAAATACATATAAATGCTTGTTCTACTGGTCTCAAAAAAATTTCAGAAGACCCATAAGCAACTACTCCATAACCTAAAGAAAAAAGAGATATTATAAATAAAGACCAAGACTTTTTATCATTCATAACCCAAATATAATGATAAAAGATTTATAAGCTTAATTAGGAATTCGTCTAACCTATTAATAAGTTTTTCTAATCATTAGATACAAATTCAATGAATCAACAAGAAAAGTTAAAGTTCATTCAAATAGGATTACAGTATGTAATTCCAAAATTAAGAAGCATTAAGCAATTAGAACCTCCACAAAAACCCAAAACGTATCAAATAGAAATTATAGGAGGTTCAGGTGAGAAATAAAAAACCCCTACATTTCTGTAAGGGTTGTGTTTTAAGTATGTTTTACTTAATTCTTTATTATTCTTTGTGTAGTTAGTTTAACACCATCAGAAAGTTGTAGGATGTAAACTCCTTTTTCTAATTGGCTAATATCTATGCTGTTTGTAATAGATTCTTTCATTACTTGCTTTCCAAGTATATCAAAAACAACTACTTTTAATTGAGAATAATTACCCTCTATGTATACGATATCTGATGTAGGATTTGGATAAATTGAAATGTCTAATTGGTTTTGGTCGTCTACACTAGCAGTTGGACAAGTACCCCAAACTGGCATATAACTTTCAGATAATAATGAGTTACTAAAACCCGATGGTTCTGAAGCAATATTTGTAACACACCAGCTTGATATATTTTGATTAAAAGAGGATGCATCAAAAAACATATAATTCATATTAATCACATTAGCCACATCCCAAGAACCTATATCTTGATTGAAAGTTGAGGCTCCATAAAACATTCCATACATATCAGTCACACTACTCACATCCCAACCGCCAATATTTTGATTGAAAGTTGATGCATAAGTAAACATATAACTCATATTAGTAACACTACTCACAACCCAATCTCCAATAGGTTGATTGAAAGATGATGCTTCATAAAACATAGCATACATATTAGTAACTTTACTTGTATTCCAAGAACCTATATCTTGATTGAAAGTTGAGGCTCCAAAAAAAAGTTCAGACATATCAGTAACATTACTTACATCCCAATTGTTTAAAGTTCCATTAAAAGATAATGCAGCCGCGAACATACCTTTCATATTTCTAAGACTAGTTGTATCCCAATCTAAAGGTTGATTGAAAGTTGATGCATAAGCAAACATAGCTTCCATATCAGTAACACTACTCACAACCCAATCTCCAATAGGTTGATTGAAAGAAGTAGCTTCAAAAAACATTCCATACATATCAGTCACACTACTCACATCCCAATCTCCAATAGGTTGATTAAAAGATGATGCATAATAAAACATAGCATACATACTAGTCACATTACTCACAACCCAAGAACCAATATCTTGATTGAAAGAAATAGCATTTGAAAACATTAACGCCATACCAGTCACATTGCTTACATCCCAAGAACCAATATCTTGATTGAAAGAAGTAGCTTCAAAAAACATTCCATCCATTTTAGTCACATTACTAACATCCCAGTTGCTTAAATCTTCATTAAAATTTTGTTTTCCTTCAAATAAAGAACTCATATCTGTAATTAAAGAAACATCCCAAGTATTCATTGCTCCATAAGTTCCTGAGCCTTGTCCTGATGGTACTGGACTATCTGCAGTAATCGTCTGTTCAATCCAACCGTTCACGGCTGTTTGTAATTGATCTTTTGTTGTTGGTTGAAACATATTAAGAGCAACATCCGAAAGTCTCCAAACATCATTACTATCTTGTGTTATGGAAGGAGTTGTATTGTATCCTAACGCTAGAGCAGCCGTTGCACCACTAAACATATTGGTGACATTAACCGTTTCACTTTTTAATTGCCAGTTCCAAAGATTTTTATTAAATAATACTGCATTATAAAACATATACCCCATATCAGTAACACTACTTACATTCCAAGAACTTATATCTTGATTGAAATCTAATGCCTCATAAAACATACCAAACACATCAGACACATTACTCACATCCCAAGAGCTAATATCTTGATTGAAAGATTCTGTTGAAGTAAACATAGCATACATATCAGACACATTACTCACATCCCAAGAACCAATATCTTGATTGAAAGATTTTGCAGATTCAAACATATTACCCATATTAGTAACACTACTTGTAACCCAACCACTTATATCTTGATTGAAATCAGATGCATCCTTAAAGATACCACTCATATTATTGACATTACTTGTATTCCAATCTCCAATAGGTTGGTTAAAAACTGATGCTCCATTAAACATAGAATTCATATCAGTAACACTACTTGTATCCCAATCATTCAATGGTTGATTAAAAGAAGTTGCTGCATAAAACAGTTCAGACATATCAGTAACATTACTTGTATCCCAATTGTTAAAAGTTCCATTAAAAGATAATGCACCTTTGAACATACCTTTCATATTTTTAAGATTAGTTGTATCCCAAACATTTAAATCTTGATTGAAAGCTGAAGCATTATAAAACATATAGGACATATCAGTTACACCCCCAGGAATTTCCCCCCATTCTAAAGGCTGATTGAAATCTGAAGCATTAGCAAACATATACGACATATCAGTAACAGCAAAAGGGGCTTGTTCCCAATCTAAAGGTTGATTGAAAGTTGAGGCTCCATTAAACATAGAATTCATATCAGTAACACTACTTGTATCCCAATTACTTATATCCCCGTTAAAAGTTGAGGCTCCATAAAAAAGTTCAGACATATCAGTAACATTACTTGTATCCCAATTGTTAAAAGTTCCATTAAAAGATAATGCACCTTTGAACATACCTTTCATATTTTTAAGATTAGTTGTATCCCAAACATTTAAATCTTGATTGAAAGCTGAAGCATTATAAAACATATAGGACATATCAGTTACACCCCCAGGAATTTCCCCCCATTCTAAAGGCTGATTGAAATCTGAAGCATTAGCAAACATATACGACATATCAGTAACAGCAAAAGGGGCTTGTTCCCAATCTAAAGGTTGATTGAAAGTTGAGGCTTCAAAAAACATCTTACTCATAACAGTAACATTACTCACATCCCAATTACTTATATCTTGATTGAAAGATGATGCTTCTTCAAACATACTCACCATAGTTGTAACACTACTCACATTCCAATTAGAAATATCTTCATTAAAATTTTGTTTTCCTTCAAATAAAGAACTCATATCTGTAATTAAAGAAACATCCCAAGTATTCATTGCTCCATAAGTTCCTGAGCCTTGTCCTGATGGTACTGAACTATCTGCAATAATTGTCCCATCAATCCAAGCGTTCACAGCTGCTTGTAAATCAGTTTTTGTATTTGGTACAAACGTAGAGTAAGATGCAGTAGAAAATGTAATTGCTAATAAGAATATTAGTTTTTTCATAATGAATTTTTAATCAAATATAATTAATTTCTAATGACTACTAATGTTTAGCTAAACCATAGGCATATCTTCTTCCTTCAATTCAGCTATTTAATATAACACCACATCATACACTACTAAATCAGAAATGGTTTACTGCCATACTCAATTAAAATCCATTATCTAAGCTAGATAATTTAAAAACAAGTCCAATTAATATTAATATGGTGTGCCGAATAGTGTGCCTATTATTGTATTTTTAAATATAAAAAAATAGCTATATTTACATATAACTGTCTGATTATAAATTTGTTACCCAATCTTACAAAAGTTCGAACTTTTCAATAGATTTGGATTAATTTTTTATAGGATTAATCACCAACAGAAACCGAATTAAAATTCATCGCATTATCTATCAATGCCAGATGTGAATATGCTTGAGGGAAATTTCCTAATAAGCGCTTGGTTTTAAAATCAATATCTTCACTAAACAGGCCAAGATGATTGCTGAAGCCCAACAATTTATCAAACAATTCTTTAGATTTTTTTTCTTCACCAATTTTATAAAGGCTGTTAATAAACCAGAAAGAACAGACAGTAAATGAAGAGCTTGGAGTCCCGAAATCATCCTCATTTTTATAACGAAATAGTAGATCCTCGTGCATTAATTCTTTTTCAATTGCCTTAACGGTTTTTACGTACTTAGGGTTTTTGGCTTCAATAAACCCATAATACTCCATAAGTAAAACCGAAGCATCCAAATGATCTGAACCATAGGATTGCATAAAACTCTGTTTTTCCTCATTCCAAGAATTAGCCATGATATCCCTATGGATTTCATCTCTTAAGCGTACCCATTTATTTGCAGATTTACCGCCTTGTATTAAATAGGAAATCTTGATTGCTCTATCTACAGCCACCCAACACAAGAGTTTAGAAAATGTAAAGTGCTGATCGTTATTTCTGAACTCCCAGATGCCTTTATCTGCGAGTTTCCAATTATTATTTACCACCCAAACAATAGATTTAACAATTGTCCACAACTCTTCGTGCCGTTCTTTGTTGTCTGAAAATTTTTCAATTTGATAATGAATCACATCCATTAGTATGCCGTAAATATCATTTTGCTTTTGAAAAAACGCTGCATTTCCAACTCTAACGGGCTTAGATCCTTCATAGCCAGCTAAGTGATCTAAGGTTTTTTCGGTTAGAATTTTTTCACCATTAATGCCATACATAATTTGAAACTTTTCATTTTTATCTGGAATTAAGTCAATAATATATCGGATGAAATTTTCTACAATTTTGACATGGCCTAATTTGGCAATTACTTTGATTACCATAGAGGCATCTCTTATCCAGCAAAACCTGTAATCCCAATTCCTTGTTTCGCCTATGGTTTCAGGTATTGAGGTAGTTGCCGCAGCCAAAACTGCCCCTGATTTTTCAAAAGTTAATAATTTTAAGGTCATGGCACTTCTAAGAACTTCATGGTTATAAATTTTAAAAGAAGGGGTTTTTTTACACCAATTAAGCCAATATACTTTTGTCATTTCAAATTCATATTGTATAAATTCAGTGTTGGGAAGTTCTATTTTTTCATTATATGATACGGTCATAAAATGGTCCTTTGTAAGTATCATTTTTGCCCCACTCAACAATTCTCTTTTATCTAAGTCTGTATATAAATATAAAGTATCATAGTGATCCGCATCCACTACACTTACTACAAAATCTTCTTTTACATAATTCTTAGTCTCACCCAAAGCGTATTCAAGCCTGGGGTCGTAAAGCACTCTGAAGCTCGGACGCCCCTTTACAAGCTTTAAAATCCGGGTAATTTCTGGAGGTGCATAGTAATTAGAAGAGCCTTTTTGATATCTTGGCATAAAATCTATCAGATGAAATTCGTGGTTTTTACTTTGGAATTTTGTTACAAGGATACAGGTATTCTTAAAGTATTCTTGATTAATGCTAAAGGAAGGGTCGCACTCAATTTTAAATTGACCTCCAATTTTATCGTCCAGTATTTTTCCGAAAACTGAGGGGGAATCAAATTGTGGCAAACAGCACCAATCTATTGCGGAATTCTCATTTATGAGTGCCGAAGATTTGCAATTTCCTATTATTCCATAATTTAGGTTCTTTTTATTTTGTTGCATTAAAAAAATTTTATAATTTAAATAAATGGGTAAAAATATTATAGTTTCAAATAGACTTCCTATTAAGATAACTAAGGTAAATAATTCTTTTGAATTTACCACTACTAGTGGGGGCTTAGCTACTGGAATGAAAACGTTCCACAATCAAAATAATTCACTCTGGATTGGGTGGCCAGGCATCGGAATTAATGAAATAGATAATGAATCATGGGGTTCACTAGAAATATCCTTAAATAAAGGGGGCTATTACCCCGTAAATTTAAATAATTCAGAAATAGACGATTTTTATTATGGATTGCCAAATAAATGCTTGTGGCCGCTCTTTCATTATTTTATTGAATATTCTATTTTTAATGATGCGCAATGGGAGTCCTATGTAGCCATTAACCAGAAATTTTCGGAAGCCGTTATAGAAAATATTTCTGCTGGAGATACCATTTGGATTCATGACTATCAGCTAATGTTATGTCCAAAAATGATCAAAGACCTAAGGCCCGATGTTAACATAGGCTTTTTTCTACACATTCCGTTTCCTTCCTTTGAGATTTTCAGGACATTTCCAAAGCGAGAGTCAATTTTGGAGGGAGTCTTGGGAGCAGATCTTATAGGCTTTCATACCTATGATTATGAAAGACACTTTTTGAGTTCTGTGAAAAGGATCCTAAGACTTGATGTAAATTTTAATAAAATTAGTTTCGGAATTCGAGAGGTTGTAGTCAATACATTTCCTATGGGAATAGATTACGAAAAATTTAATTTAAACGCTAAAAAGCAACAGGAGCAGAAGTCCGATGAAAAATCAGAACTTAAAAAACAAATAGAACTACATAAAAAATCTTCAAATAATGGCAAGCTTATTTTATCAATTGATCGTCTAGATTATACCAAAGGAGTAATTAATAGAATAAAAGCTTTTGAACTGTTTTTAATCAAGCACCCAGAATATTTAGAAAAAGTACGGCTAGTCATGCTTACGGTTCCCTCTAGGTCAGATGTTCCAGAATACAAGAAATTAAAAAGGGACACGGATGAAATTGTAGGCAGAGTTAATGGAAAGTTTGCAACTGTAAACTGGACGCCCATATGGTATTACTACCGATCTATGAGCTTTGAAGATTTAATAGATCTCTATTCAAATGCTGATATTGCTATGATCACACCAATTAGAGATGGAATGAACCTTGTAGCCAAAGAATATGTAGCGACACGTATTAATGGAGACGGCGTTCTAATCCTTAGTGAAATGGCCGGGGCTTCAAAAGAACTTTTTCAAGCATTAGTAGTTAACCCCTTTGATTTAAATTCTATGTCTGAAGCTATCTTCAAAGCCATTAATATGCCTTTGGAGGAGCAACAGCAAAGAAACTTTAGTATGCAAAAACGCCTAAGTCGTTACAACGTTAATCGCTGGGCTAAAGACTTTATGGACGAGTTAAATTCTGAATCTAAAAGCAAAGAAACCAACACCATTATTAAAATCGACAATCCAATAAGTAAAGTTATCGCCAATGCTTATAATACCGCCCAAAAAAAATTACTTTTATTAGACTATGACGGGACACTAGTTGAATTCAATGAGAAACCTGAACTAGCCATTCCCCCTCCAGAACTATTAAAGTTATTATACAAAATAAATCAATGTTCAAACACTGATCTAGTGATTATTAGTGGTAGAGATCAGTTGTTTCTAGATAAATGGTTTGGCAGAATGAATCTCACTTTAGTCGCTGAACACGGCTACTATATCAAAACTGAAAAATGGACTGAAAAAATCAATAATAATAAAGACTGGATCCAAAACTTCTTACCAATTTTTAATTCTTTTACAGACCGAACTCCCGGAAGTTTTGTAGAAGAAAAACAAAATAGTTTAGTCTGGCATTACAGAAAAGTAGACCCAGAATTAGCAAGCAAGAGAGCTGTAGAACTAAAAACTGTTGTAGATGGCTTGGCTCCAGAAAATGTCAGTTTATTGAACATGGATAAGGCCATTGAAATTACAAATAGTCAATTTAATAAAGGTACTGCTGTTTCAGAACTTATTTCAAATAAAAATTATGATTTCAAACTCTGTATTGGGGATGATGTAACCGATGAAAATATGTTTATAAATTTACCAGAGGATGCCTATACAATCAAGGTTGGTAAAAAAACAACTGCTGCCAAGTATTATCTCAAAAACCCTTTAGGGGTTAAAAATTTACTAGAATTCATTGTAAATGAAAAAGATAAATAAAAAATTTTTACGTGATCTAAAAAGAGCTTATCGTGAAGTTGTGGAGTCTGATCAGCAGTTTTCTGCGAACGACATACGCATTCAATGTGCTGAAAATATAAATGCGGCTTTTGACTGCCTTAATTACGAAATTAAAGGCTCTGAGAATCTCCCCTATTCAAAGGGGTCTATCTTTATTTACAATCATTTATTAAATCATGACTATTTCACTGTTGATACTAATTTTCAACTCACTTTGGATAGCCATTTTATTAGCAGTAAAATAGTATACAAGTATTATAATACTCCCGGTATCAGAATCGTAAGACATGCCCTACCCGGGGAAACGAATCACAAAACCTATTACGACAAACTGGATTATATTAAAGTCTATTCAAAAGCATTCACACCTCCCAACTTAAACAAACAAACGGTAAAGAAAGCACATGAAGCGTTTCGGCTAGAAACGATAGAAAATTTAGAACAACAAATAGACGTAGTATTTAACCCAGAGGGCAGTTCTTATACCACTGAAAACTCACCTGGCTCATTTTGGTTAGGAATTTTTAAACTGGCTGCTAGTATGAAAGAACAGCCCTATATAGTACCCTTAGTGATGACAGGCTTTGACAAACTCCCATCGGAAGCGGTTTATAAGTGTCAAATAATGCCACCATTTAAAATGAGTGAATATGGTATTCAATCTTCTGAAGACCCCCTAATTAAAAGGGTAATTGAAAACTTAAATATTAGGTACAAGACATGGGTAACTGAATTAAATAAAAAGGACACCCATTTCACAAGTGAAATAAAAGCACTTAAGAAAAAAATAAGACACAAACATAATACGAAAAATTTAGTGGTTTTTTACGGAAGTTCCTCAATTAGACTATGGAAAACTATTGAAAATGACTTTAAAACCTTAAACGTTTTGAACTTAGGGTTTGGAGGGGCCTATATTGAATCTCTTAGACATCACTTTGAATCTCTTTTTACTTTTGAGGCGCCAAAAGCAATCGTCTTGTACTTAGGGGGCAATGATCTAAATCTGGGGTACTCAGCTAAAAAGATTGTGGCACTGATTAAAAAATTTATTATAGTCATAAATAGAAAATTTCCAGACACCCTTATTTTTAATATTTCCATTAAGCCTTCGTTTGAAAGAATCGATAAATTGAAAACGATACAAACCATAAATCAACTAATGTGTGATTTAAGTAATGAAAAAAGCTTTTTAAGATATATTGATTTTTATTCAGCAATGATGAAGAACAATACGGTTGATGAGCGGTTTTTACTTCAAGACGGCTTACATTTAAACTCAGATGGTTATGACGTATTAAGAAAACTATTAAAAAAAGCATTTAAAGAAAGTATACTATAAAAATTGGATTTTAATCCAACGTGTCTACCATTTTCGGCTCCTAATCAGTTTCATTTACTTAAAATATTAAAAGTAATATGTACTGTATAATTTTTAGTTTTTGAATCCTTAAATTTTAATGAAATTATTTTAAGTAAATAGTGAAAATTTTGTTGTATTCCTTAAATTTGTAGCATAAAATCATTTATTATGAACAGGTTATTTCCCTTTATTATATTTTTAATATTTAATAACGTTGTTTCGTCACAGTCTCAAGAAAACGTATCCCATACAAATAAAACTAAAGTCTTTTTACTTGCTGGTCAATCAAATATGGACGGTAGAGGAGATGCTTCCAAAATCACAAAACAAGATAAAAAAGAATTGAAATTAGCTCAAAATAATATAAGTTATTATTATAAGGGAACAACCAACAATATTAAAGAACCTATTATCATAGACGGGGTTTTGGATGTGACAAATCCTTGGGATTATGTAAAAAAGAAATTCAGAATAGAAAAATGCTTCGGCCCCGAGTTATTTTTTGGTATAGAACTTGCAAAAAAATATCCAGATGAAAAGTTTTTATTCATAAAACGATCAGAAGGAGGCACTTCTCTGTATGGTGCATGGAATCCAAATTGGACGCTAGAAAAAGCACAATTAAAGGAAGAAGAACACAAACGAAAATTGTATAAAGATTTTATTGAGATTGTTGATTTACAACTTGAAAAATTGGAGCCTGGTAGCTATGAAATTGCAGGGATGTTGTGGGTTCAGGGAGAATCAGATAGTGGTAATAGACACGGACCACTACCAACTGAAAAATATGCTGAGAATCTAACATCTCTGATTGAAAAAGTCAGGTTGCATTATAAAGTAGATGATTTACCTTTTTTGATGCTTGGTGTGGGAAGTAATAAAGTCATAAATAAAATGAAAGAAACAAGTCTGAATCTATCTAATGTTACTTTAATTGAAAGAAGTCTCAAATCACATGCTCAAAACTACACCCCACGTTATACTCACGATTGGAATGGAAAACCAGCAAATCATTATAATTACACTGGGATGAAAAAAATTGGACAACTATTTTTTGAAAATTATTATAAGTTATATGGTAATTACATTAAATAGTTCGAACCTTGAATTGGCTATAGATAAAGCGCTTAATTTATCCGCATCTCTTGAGAATATTTGGACTAAAGGGGATTTAAAACAAAAACAAAAACTTCAAAATTTAGTGTTTCCATCCGGTCTGGGTTACGACAAGTCAAACGACCGAGTTCGAACCCCAAAAGTGAACGCTATTTTTGGCTCAATACCGATTTTAACGAAGGAAATATCAAACATAAAAAATGGAGAACTGATCCCTGTGAATCAATTCTCCGATTTAGTGACCCCGGTAAAATTAGCTCCACTGATCCTTTAAAGCTCCGCTTTGAAAATAGTACAACCAAAAAAACACTCAATCAAGCTTGGTGTTTTTTTGGTTGTACTATTTATTCGTGACCCCGGTAGGATTCAAACCTACAACCGCTGGAGCCGAAATCCAGTGCGCTATTCAGTTGCGCCACGAGGCCTTATATTTTATGCTAAATTTTTTCTGACAATTCCGGAAATTGTTTTACCATCTGCCTGGCCTGCCAATTGTTTTGATACCATCCCCATTACTTTCCCCATGTCTTTCATACCTTCTGCTCCAGTTTTAGCAATAGTTTCTAATACTACTTTTTCTATAGCATCTTCAGACAATGCCTCAGGTAAAAACTTCTCAAGAACTGCAATTTCAGCTAATTCTGGATCTGCTAAATCTTGTCTGCCTTGTTCAATAAAAATTGCAGCACTATCCTTACGTTGTTTCACTTGCTTTTGGATAATCTTCATTTCTTGATCTTCTGTTAAATCATCTCCTGCTCCTGTTTCTGTTTTTGCTAATAAAAAAGCAGATTTAACAGCTCTTAATGCTTGAAGAGCTAAAATATCTTTAGATTTCATTGCTGTTTTTAATTCTTCCATTATTTGTTTTTGCAAGCTCATAGGTATATTATTTTAGCGGTATCAAAGATACAATTCTAATCCTGTTTTTTTATTTTTTTTAGATATAATACATTCTTATTATAATCGATAACGGCCTTTCCTTTTTGTAAAATATCAGCTCCTATAATTCCATGGACTTCCTCAGCTTCGTGAAGAGTTAAGGCTTTATTTACATGAATTAAATCAAACAATACTAAACTAAAGTTTTTATTCTTCCATTTTCCAATCTCTAAATTATTGCTTTCAGATTGTTGAGTTTCCATATCTGTTGCACCTGCACCTGCAGCTTTAGTATCACTTTCTTTAGCATCTAAGTTAAAAAACTCAATTTTATCAATTCCAACACAAGAATTTGAAGCCCCTGTGTCTAGGATAAACTTACCCGATACTCCATTAATTTTCGCATCAAGTTCCATGTGGTTTGTAACCATTTTCTTTAGAGGTATTTTTATATATTTCTTTTTGTACAATAGTTTTTTTAGACCACTCATTTAAATGTATTTTTGATGATCAAAAATACATTTAAATAAATTGATTTTTCTGACAACACTTTTTTGTTTTGTCAACAATCACCAATTATAATAAAATGATAACAGATACTCATACACATCTATACTCCGAACAATTTGATGAAGATAGAGAGTTAATGATCCAAAGAGCTAAAGATGCTGGAGTTCATCGATTTTTTATCCCAGCCATAGATAGCAGCTATTCTGAAAGAATGTTTTCTTTAGAAGAAAATTACCCAAGTAATGTGTTTTTGATGATGGGATTACATCCCACCTCGGTAAAAGAAAACTTTAAAAGTGAATTACAACATGTTAAAGATTGGATAGCTAAAAAATCATTTGTTGCTATAGGTGAAATAGGTATTGATTTATATTGGGACAAAACATTTTTAAAAGAACAACAAGAAGCATTTCAGCTACAAATTCAATGGGCAAAACAACAAAACCTTCCAATTGTAATTCATTGTAGAGATGCTTTTGACGAAATTTTTGAGATATTAGAACTTGAAAAAGGGCCTAATTTATATGGTATTTTTCATTGTTTTACTGGAACACTAGAACAAGCTAAAAAAGCTTTATCCTACAACATGAAATTAGGAATTGGTGGTGTAGCTACTTTTAAGAATGGAAAAATAGATACCTTTCTGAGTCAGATTCCATTACAACATATTGTGTTAGAAACCGATGCTCCCTTCCTATCACCATCTCCACACAGAGGTAAGAGGAACGAGAGTAGTTATATTACTTATGTAATTGAAAAATTGGTTACTATTTACAAGCTAAGCTTCAATGAAATTGCAAATATCACTACAGAAAACTCTAAAAAAGTATTTGGAATCTAACAGTACATATTATAAAACTCCAATTGGAATTGCCAAAATTACTGGAGATAATAATGGCATTCAAGCCATTACTTTTATAACTAATAATTTAAATGAGGTAAATCCAAAATCAATTGGTATGTCAGTAGATATTCCAGAATGTTTAAGAGAATGTGTTCAACAATTAAAAGAATACTTTAAAGGAGAACGAACAAATTTTAACTTACTCTTAAACCCTCAAGGTACTAAATTTCAAAAATTAGTATGGCAAGAACTTTGTGATATTGAATATGGAAAAACAATATCTTACCTTGTACAAAGCAAACAAATTGGAGACATTAAGGCAGTAAGAGCTGTAGCCGCTGCCAACGGAAAAAACCCTATCAGTATTGTAATTCCATGCCATAGAGTAATTGGCTCAGATGGCTCATTAACAGGGTATGCTGGAGGTGTTTGGCGAAAAAAATGGTTATTAGATTATGAGAATCCTTTAAAACAACTATCACTTTTTTAGACTAATCCTTGGATTTAGACGTTTATAATACTATGACAAAAAAAGGCTTGTATTTGATCCTATTCTTGATTGGTTTTTATGCCAATTCTCAAAATGCGTCATCAGACTTTAGATCCAAAAAAATAAAGGTTGTTAAAGACACCATAAGCTTTGATTCGATTCCAATAAATCCACAGAATTTTAAAGTTCGAGTGGGTGAAAAAATACTTTATCCCACAGAGTATCAAATTTTATATACTGAAGCATTATTGATAATTAATTCAAAAAAATATCAAGAAATCAGTATCGATTACTTCAGGTTTCCAGAATTTATTACAAAAACTTACAGCCCATTTGATAAAAAATTTATCATTTCTAACAACAGTAATACAGAACAATTGTTTAGCCTTACAAGTAATAAAAAACCATCTGATTTAAAATTATTTGATGGCTTAAAGACAAGTGGGTATATTAATAGAGGAATAACCTCAGGAAATAATCAAAGTACTGTAGCAAATTCTTCTATGGATATCAACTTAGAAGGCAAACTATCAGATAAAGTAGCAATTCGGGCAAATATCTTTGACACCAATATTCCATTACAAGACAATGGGTATTCTCAGAGCATTACAGATTTTGATCGAATTTTCATTGAACTTTACAGTAAAGATTGGCGAGTAAAAGCAGGAGATGTAAGTTTAAATAATAAAAATAGTTATTTTTTAGCCTTTGAAAAACAAGTGTCTGGGCTTGAAGTAGAAGCCTCATTAAACTCCAACACAAAAGTTGCTGCCTCTGGTGCCATAGTTAGAGGTCAGTTTAGTTCCTATAATTTTATTGGAATTGAGGGAAATCAAGGACCTTATAAAATATTCGGCCCTAATAATGAACCAAATTTTGTAATCATTTCTGGAAGTGAAAAAGTATTTGTAAATGGCTCTGAGATTAGAAAAGGAACAGATGAAGACTATCTAATAGATTATAATATTGGAGAAATACGGTTTAATACCACATTCCCAATAACCAATGATATGCGTATTCGAGTTGAATTTCAATTTTCAAATAGAAATTATACCCGTTTTATTAGCTATGAAAGAGCAGAATACAAAAGTGAAAAGGTTGAAATTTCTGGTTATTTTTACAATGAAAATGATGTTAAAAATCAACCCATACAAGTAAATTTAACAGCCGAACAAAAACAAATTTTAGCTAATGCAGGTAACAATCAAGATTTAATGGTTGGAGAAAGTGCTTATCCTGATGTTTATGATGCCAACAGAATTCTTTATAAGAAAGTGCAAGTTGGAAATGAGGAATATTTTGAATATTCTACCAATCAAAATGATGACTTATTTAACGTAACCTTTAGTAATGTTGGCACTAACCAAGGAGATTACTCATTGAGTGATACCTATGCTAATGGAAATGTATTTGTATACGTGGGAACTAATTTAGGGAGTTACAACCCAATTACACAATTAATTGCACCTACTAAATTACAAGTAGCTGTTCTAAATTCTTCTTATAAACCTAGTGAAAAAACATCGATATCAGCTGAGGTAGCTTTAAGCAACAGTGATCAGAATTTATTTTCAACACTAGATAACGAACAAAACAAAGGAATAGCAACTAAGCTTGCCTGGCAACAAGTATTACTTGACAAGAAATGGAAACTGTTAAGTGATGTAAATTATCTTTTTATTCATAGAAATTTTAACACCATTCAACGTTTTCAATCTGTAGAATTTAATAGAGATTGGAATTTAAATAACCCTACAGGAAATCAACAACAAATAGGAATTGATTTGAGTTTAAAAAAAAATAAAGATAATTTTTTAACCTACGCTTTTCAACAACTTCAGTTTTCAAATAATTTTAAGGGACACAAACATATTGTTACCTCTGAAATGAATTTCGGTAATACCTCAATTTATAATAGCAGTAGCTATTTGATAAATAATTCTGACATTCAAGAAAACTCATTTCTTAGAGTTAAAACTGGGGTAGAGCAAAGTTTTAAAAAAGTATGGATAGGAGGTTTTTTAAATCTTGAATCAAATAATGGGATTAAAACATCAACAAGAGAAGCCCTTCTCAGCAATCATCAATTTAAAGAATATGAAGGGTATTTAGGTATAGGTGACACCACTAAAGTTTTCACAAAAATTGGCTATAACTACAGAGACAACGACAGCATAAGAAATAACTCATTTACCCAAATTAACAATAGAAAAACATACTATTTAGATGCTAAGCTTATACAAAATGAACAAACTAATCTTTCCTTATATGCAAATTATAGGGAAACTGAAAATAGATTTTCAGAAAATCAGAAAGCTTTAAATTCAAGAGTTATTTATAACCAACGATTATTTAAAAATTTTGTCACTTTGGGAACTCGATATGAAACCTCTTCGGGAAATGTAGCACAACAAGATTTTGTTTATATTGAGGTAGAATCTGGTCAAGGGTATTATACATGGATTGATTATAATGATAATGGAATTCAAGAATTTGATGAATTTGAAATTGCTGAATTTCAAGACCAAGCAAACTTCTTACGTGTTCCGCTTCCAAATCTTCAGTTTACAGCAACTCAAAGTGCTAAAATAAATCAATCAATTACAATAAACGCAAGTCAATGGAGTACAAAAGAAGGGCTGAAAAAGGTGCTATCACACTTCCACAATCAATTTTTTTTAAGCAGTAATAATGAGCTAAAGCGAACTCGTAATTCATTTAACTTAAACCCATTTAACGTGAATAAGGAACAACAAATAAGTGTAAATTTTAATATTAAAAACAGCCTGTATTTTAACAGAGGATTACAAAATTTTAGTACAACGTACACCTTTGCTAATGCAAACAATAAACAGCAGTATATCATTGGAAACCAAGCTACGGAAACTAGCTACAAACAATTAGAATTTCAACATCTATTAGGTAAATTTTGGTTGCTAGATTTACAAGGAAAACTTTCTGAAAATAATTTAGAAACGGAAAACTTTAATAACAGAAATTATCAAATAAACACCTATGCATTTCAACCAAAAATAAGTTATGTTTTAGATAATGAAAACCGATTTTCAGCATTTTATCATATAAAAGATAAAAAAAACAACCTCGCAGATTATGAAAAATTAAAACAGCAGAAAATTGGAGTTGAATATTTTTACCAAGGAAAGTCAAGAACACAATTTAATGCAAATTTTACAACTTTTTTTAATGATTTTGATGGAAACCCCAACTCACCTGTTGGATATCAAATGTTAGAAGGTCTTCAAGAAGGAACAAATTACACCTGGTCTTTTTTATGGAGTAAAAAACTTAATTCCTACTTAAACTTAAACCTTAATTATAAAGGAAGAAAGAGTTTAAATTCTAAAACTATTCACACAGGATCAATTAATTTAAAAGCTATATTTTAATTTGGTATAATTATTGGTAATTATGATGAAAATAAGTGTACGGTTTTAATATTTATTTTTTAATAAATCTAAATATTGTTTGTTAACTATACTTAATTACATTTGCCACAATAAAAAAAATAAATTTTATGAAAAAAATTGCTTTAATAATACTATGTTTTTACACAACAATTTCAAATGCTCAAGAAAAATCCATACCTCAAGATACTGACAAGAAAAATGAAATTACTTTAAATGCATTAACGCTTATAGCCTCAGGATGGATAGATGTGTCCTATGAATATTTAATTAATAAGGAGGCTTCTTTTGGAGTTGACGTTCAGTTTGGATTTGATGAAAATGATAATTTTGATTCCTACAGAAATTTTTCAATTACACCCAACTATAGAGTTTATTTCTCTAACAAATATGCAAGAGGTTTTTTTATAGAAGGTTTTGGTATGCTACATCGTTATAAAGACCTCTTCTACGATTATGATTATGAAGGATCTATTAATAGCAATACTGAAAAAAATATAACTGAATTTTCATTAGGAGTTTCTGTTGGGGGTAAATGGGTAACAAAAAGTGGTTTTGTTGCTGAAATATTTGGTGGAATTGGTAGGAACATATTAAATAACAGTGAAGATTCTTATGACCCAATTAAAGTAGCGGGTAGAGTTGGTTTGTCAATTGGGAAGCGTTTTTAAAACTTCAAAAAACGTATATTGTTAAGCTTTTAGTAAAGAACATTAATTTTTCAATAATTTAACTTCAAATCAAAATTAATTAAAATGAATAAAATTACGCTCATCTTATCACTTACTGTTTGTTTTTTATTAAGTTCTTGTTCAGAACAACAACAAAATAAAACATCTGATAAATTTCAATTTGCAACACCCAAAGAAGTGGGTATGATTTCTGACAGCCTTGTCAAAATAGACAAAATGGTAATGGATTTTGTAGATGCAAAAAAATACCCTGGTGCTGTTACTTTAATAGCTAAGAACGGTAAAATTATTTATGAATCTGAGGTTGGTTGGTCAGATTCATTAAGAACTGAGCCCTACAGAAAAGACCACTTATTTAGAATGGCTTCTATGACAAAACCTATTGTTTCTGTAGCTGCCATGCAATTAATTGAGCAAGGGAAATTGAATTTAGATGATCCTGTTGGAAAATATATTACATCTTTCAATGAAACTGAAGTTTTGACTGATTTTAATCCAGCTGATAGCACATATACTTCTAAGCCGTCAGAATCTATTCCAACAATTCGTCAATTGTTAACCCATACTGCTGGAGTTCCATACGGTTTTATGAACCCCTCTGTAAACGGAGCTATCTATGACAAAAATGATGTTCCAGACTTAAGTACCAATCTTAATATGGACATTAAAGATGTAGCTTATAAATTGGGTGATTTACCACTAATGCATGAGCCTGGTAAAAAATGGATGTATGGTTTAAATACAGATGTATTAGGACATGTAGTTGAAGTGGCCTCTGGCGAAAAACTTGACGATTATATTCGCACAAACATAACCAAACCCTTAGGAATTGAAAGATTGGATTTTTATTTTGACGGTTCTGAAAAAAAGAATTTAACCAAGGTTTATATTCCTATGAAGGATGGTACAAACATGCAAGTTGATCAAATGGGTAAAATGTACATCGCAGATTATCCTACTGATGGAGCCAAATCATATTTATCAGGTGGAAGCGGAATGACTGGTACTGCAAGAGATTACCTTTTATTTTGTCAAGCAATGTTAAATAATGGTGAATTAGACGGTGCACAAATCTTGAAAAAAGAAACAGCAAAATCAATGCATGAAGACCAACTTGGTTCCGTTCCCTACCCTTGGGGACCAATGACTTTTGGTTTTGGTTTTGATGTTGCCAAGAATCACCCTTCGCGACCAAAAGGAACCTATAGCTGGGGTGGTGCATTCAGTACTGTATTTTGGATAGATCCAGTAAATGATTTAATTGTTATTCAATTAAGACAAGTGTTGTCTTCTCCATTTAATAATGATATTAATACAAAATTAGAAAAAATAGTATACAGTGCTTTAGCTAATAACAACTAGTTTACTAACGTCTTAAACTAAAAGAGCCTCATCTAAATGATGAGGCTTTTAGTTTTTATAAGTATAAATTTATTACATGTTTGTAAGCCAATTTTTCGCGTCAACTTCTTGATTTATAATCTTTTTTAATTCAGAAATGTTAACACGCTGTTGCTTCATTGTATCTCTGTGACGAATAGTCACTGTATTATTTTCTAAAGTCTCATGATCTACAGTTATACAAAAAGGTGTTCCAGCAGCATCTTGTCTTCTATAGCGTTTACCAACGGCATCCTTCTCATCATAGAAAACATTAAAATCCCATTTTAAATCTTCTATAATTTGACGTGCTACTTCTGGTAATCCGTCTTTTTTTAATAAAGGAAATACAGCGGCTTTGGTAGGAGCTAAAACAGCAGGAAGCTTTAATACAGTCCTAGTTGTATTGTTCTCTAATTCTTCTTCAACCAATGAATTTGAAAATACCGCCAAAAACATTCTATCTAATCCAATAGAGGTTTCTACCACATATGGGGTATAGCTTGTATTATCTTCATGATCAAAGTATTGTAATTTTTTTCCTGAAAATTCTTCATGAGCTTTTAGGTCAAAATCTGTTCTTGAGTGAATTCCCTCTAATTCTTTAAACCCGAATGGGAAGTTGAACTCAATATCAGATGCTGCATCTGCATAATGAGCTAATTTATCATGATCGTGAAATCGATAATTCTCATCACCCATTCCTAATGATTTATGCCATTTTAATCGAGTCTCTTTCCAATGCTCATACCAATCTTTCTGTGTGCCTGGCTTAACAAAAAACTGCATTTCCATTTGTTCAAACTCACGCATTCTAAAAATAAATTGCCTAGCAACAATTTCATTTCTAAATGCTTTTCCAGTTTGAGCAATTCCAAATGGAATTTTCATTCTTCCTGTTTTTTGAACATTTAAGAAATTAACAAAAATTCCTTGAGCGGTTTCTGGACGTAAATATACTTTCATTGAACTCTCTGCAGATGCTCCCAGCTGAGTCCCAAACATTAAGTTAAATTGTTTTACATCTGTCCAATTTTTTGAACCTGTTAATGGATCTACTATTTCTAATTCTTCTATAAGAGCTTTTACATCTTTAAGATCCTCTTTTTCTAGAGAAGCTCCCATTCTTGATAAAATTGTTTTTATCTTTTCTTGATATCCAATAACTCTTCCATTGGTTGATAAAAACTCTTCTTTGTTAAAATTTTCTCCAAAACGTTTTGCCGCTTTCGATACTTCTTTATTTATTTTTCCTTCAATTTTCGCACAGTAATCTTCAATTAAAACATCTGCTCTGTATCTTTTTTTTGAATCTTTATTATCGATTAAAGGATCATTAAAAGCATCTACATGACCCGAAGCTTTCCATGTGGTTGGGTGCATCAATATAGAAGCGTCTAATCCAACTATATTTTGATGCATTTGTACCATAGATTTCCACCAATACTCTCTAATATTCTTTTTTAATTCTACTCCATTTTGAGCATAATCATATACCGCACTTAAGCCATCATATATTTCACTAGATTGAAAAATATACCCGTATTCTTTTGCGTGTGATAATACCTTTTTAAACTGATCTTCTTTTTGTGCCATAATCTTTGCAAAGATAAAGGAATAAAGAAATTTTTCAAGAAAAATCAATGCTACTTTATGTATTTGATGCTACAGAATTCTTGTTTTTTAGTATCTTCACTAAAAACGCTAAGAAAATGAAAGGATTACAAAATCTTTTTAATCTGTTCTATCCTGATGTTTGTGTATGTTGTGATCAATATTTATTAGACCAAGAAAAGATAGTTTGTATAGAATGTAGATTAGATTTACCCTTTATAGATAATAGTGATGTTAAATCTAACCCATTAATACAAATGTTAGAGGGGAGAGTTTTTCTTGAAAAGGGAGCTTCTTTTTTATATTATCATCCAACTGGAAAAGTAAAAAAACTAATTCATCAGTTAAAATATAAAAATAATGAAAAGGTTGGAGTCTTTTTAGGAGAATGGTTTGGCCAACAACTATTAGAAACCAATTCGTTTAGTAATATAGACTTCATTATTCCTGTTCCACTTCATAAAGATAAGTTCAGACTTCGTGGTTATAATCAGTTGACTAAGTTTGGGAAAAGTTTAAGTAGTATTTTAAATATTGAATATCTTGAAGGTGTTTTGATTAGAAATACAGCGACAAAAACACAAACTTTCAAAAAGAGAGTAGAACGATTTAAAAGTCTCATGAATAATTTTAGCATAAAAAACCCAATTACTCTTATAGATAAGCATGTACTTCTAATAGACGATGTGGTTACTACAGGTGCCACGCTTGAAGCATGCTGTATTGAATTGTTGAAAGTAGAGAATTTAAAAATAAGCGTAGTCACAATCGCTTTAACTGAGTAAAAATTAACAATTTTCTGACATTTAATTCCAAAAAATATATTGTTTATTTGTAGTAAATTATTTGAGTTGAGAAAAATACAGCATTTATTTTTAATTTTCCTAGTGTTATCTTTTTCACAATGTGCAAAAAAAGGAAGACCTGATGGAGGTCCTAAGGATGAAGATGCGCCTCTATTTGTGACTTCAAATCCTCCTTATGAAACTACTAACTTTGATAAAAAGGAAATAAACATATACTTCAATGAGTATATAAAATTAAAAGATCTCAGAAAACAACTTATTGTTTCGCCACCATTAAATCCTGCAAACCCATCAATAATATCACCCCAAGGAAGTCCAAGTAAGTTTATCAATATTAAAATTTTAGATACCTTAAAGGATAATTCAACTTATATTTTTGATTTTGGAAATAGTGTTCAAGACAATAATGAAGCAAACACTCTTGAGCGTTTTAAATATGTATTTTCTACTGGATCCTATATAGATTCGCTAAACTTATCTGGAAATGTCAAAAATTCGTTTAAATCTGAAAGTGTTGAAGATATAAAGCTCTTGTTGTTCAGATTAGATAGTTCTTACACGGATTCTGCTGTTTATAATAGAAAGCCAGATTATGTAACAAGTTCTTTAGATTCCTCTAATTATCAATTTACAAATCTTAGAAAAGGAAACTATCTTTTAGTGGCTTTAAATGAGGTAAGAAGCGATTATATTTTTAATCCTAAAACTGATGAAATAGGGTTTTTAAGAGACACCATTTCATTGCCTAGGGATAGTATTATTAGTGATGCAATTTTAATCTTTAAAGAAGAGTTACCGTATATATTTAAACGTGGAAAAGAATTTAGAAAAGGGCAATTAACTTTTAGTTATCAAGGCAAACCAAATGATCTTAAGATAGAAACATTATCAACAGTTCCTGATAACTTTAAAACCATTATTTTTCCTGAAAAAGGGAAAGACACATTAAACTTATGGCATTCACTAATTGACAAAGACTCTTTGATTTTTAAAATAAGTAACAATGCTGTTATTGATACCGTAACAGTTAAGTTGAGGAAGAAAGAGTTAGATTCACTAAAAGTAACCGATATAACGGGAGGAATATTAAACTTAAAGGATACATTGTTTTTTGTTACAAATAATCCTATTGTTAAAATTGATACTTCAAAAATCGATTTTAATCACACAGATAGTATTCGTTTTTCTTACAAAACATTTATCTCAAAAAGAGAGAGTAAGGTTGGCTTCCTTTTTGAAAAAAAACAAAAAAAACCTTATAAGGTTAATTTATATCCAAATGCGCTAACTGATATTTTTAATACAACAAATGATACCATAAGTTCCCTTTTTAGAACTCGAGGAACCGAAGATTACGGAGAGATATCATTAACTATTCAAAATCCTAAAAACATACCTGTTATTATACAATTAACTGATATTAATGATGCCACTGTTGTTCAAGAAACTTCTTCTAAAAACAAGAAAATTTCATTTGATCTATTAATTCCCAAAAAATATAAAATTAGAATCATCTACGATTTAAACCGAAATGGAATATGGGATACTGGAAATTATTTAGATAAAAAACAACCAGAGCATGTAGAATACTTTCCTGAGATACAAGAGGTAAGGGCTAATTGGCTGTTGCCTATTGATATAACTATTAGCGAATTACAATAGTGAATGTCAAAAAAATCAAATAATTAAACTAGTTTTTTAAGTGACATAATAACTCCTAAATGAAGAGATTCATGAAAATTATTAAAAATAATAGCCTTTTCCATTGAATCAATAACAAAACCAGTGCTAGTTTTGTACGCTGAATATTCTTTAAAAATCCCTGCTTCAAAATCTTCCTCTAATGTACTTGGCAAGCCCTGAAATAATTCTAAAACCTCATCAAAAGCTTGTTGAGAGAACTCAACAGAGGGTGAAGTTCCTTTTTGATAAGCAGCAATTAATTCATCTGAAACTAAACAATCATTACCTGAAAGCTTATAATGTAATAATTGTTGAGTCACTACTAAATGAGCAATATTCCAAGCAATATTATTGTTAAAGCCATCTGGAATAATATGAAGTTGATCTAGACTTAATTCTTTTATATAATATAAAATTATCGATCTTGTTTTTGTTAGAATATCGAATTGTACCTTCATTTTTTTGATGTAATTTTATCAAAGATAATTTTTTATAAATGAAGAAAGTATATTTTTTACAAACATGTGATACCTGCCGAAGAATTTTAAAAGAGTTAAGTTTAGTTGGTTTTGAAAAACAAGAAATTAAAACCAACCCAATAACTGTATCTCAATTAGAAGAAATGTATTCTTTATCTAATAGTTATGAGGCTCTCTTTAATAAACGGGCTAAAAAATACAAAGAAATGGAGTTAAAAAATAAATTGATTACTGAAAAAGAATACCGTCAATTTATTTTGGATGAATATACTTTTTTAAAACGCCCTGTTTTTATTATAGATAAGCAAATATTTATTGGTAATAGCAAGAAAGAAATTGAACGTTTGAAGACAAAACTAATTAATACCCTTTAGATAGGTCTTTAATCTTAATAGAGAATTTTCCCTAATATCTTGCCAAAATAAATTTATATCTCCTGAATGATAATTCTTAATTAAAGACATAAAAAGACGCATTGAAAACTTAGGATTACTTGACCATACCAAACCATCAGTGATTTCGATTTTAAGTGCTTTTTCGTATATTTTATTGTTCGTATACAAAAAACCTTTGTGTTGCTCTAAGCTAGTAGATTTTGAACTGTCCCAAGTAACTGGGTTACTAGTAACTCCCCCAGCATACCAATTTTTGTCTTTTTTTGGGTAATGTCCCTTCTTAAATGTATTCCAAGAAACAAAACCGCCTATTTGACCGGGTTTAGTCATGGGTTGAATTGAATTAAATTGATCGGGTTGAATTCTCATTCCAGGAATATACGCAGCAACTAATTGTTTTTGTAATTCTTTTCCATCAAAAAAATCAGCCAGTAATCTTGAGGTGTGAGAAGACCCTTGACTGTGACTTAATATAATAATTGGTCTGCCTTTATTATATTTTTTTAAATATACTTCAAAGGATTTTTTTACATCTTGATAAGCTAATTCTAAGGCTTCTTTCCCTCCATTATTATACATTCTATAAGACCGAATATGTGCTTGTCTATAAAAAGGGGTATACACTTTTCCTGAAATGGCTAAAGCAGAGGCTTGCATTAAAACTGCTTTTTCTAAAACTTTATTATTTTGTTCAATATCATCAATAGGGACATTCCATCGAAGATCTTCGTTGTCTAAATTTAAAGTTGGATATACATAAAATACATCTGCCTGGAGAGTATCTGGTGCTTTAGAAGCATAGTTTTGAAATTCTGATGAATATGAAGATGGAAGTACTGCCCAGGAGGAACTGAGATTATAATCTGGCTTTTTAGGTGAGTTTTCTAATTTAAAATTTTGGATTTCATAGGTAGATTTACAACCTAATAAAAAAATAAGGCACACCATAATTAAAAGATTAAACTTCATCTTATTTTTTTTTGTACACTTCATAAGATTTTTCTTCAACTAAATCTGACCCTGTGAAGATATTAATTTCCTTTTTCACATCAGAACGGTCATCATTAACATAATACACTGCTCGTGCCAAATCTATAAATGTTTTCCCAAAATCATTAGCTCTTTCACACTCTCTTATATCATCCTCAATTTTCCACAACTTCTTGTTTACTTCCAATAAGTTTTTGTGTAAATTTTTTAATTGATTAGAGTCTTTACAAGCATCATAAATACGCTCTACATCTGGAGTTAATGTAGTATACTCATGTTTAATATTAATTATTTTATTAGTGTCTTTTATTTTAGAAAGTTTTATTTCTAAAATAGTGTACTTATCCAAAATTTCTCCGTTAGATACTTCTATTTTCATGCTTTTACTCCAATCTTGGTTTATTAAATATAAATAAAAATTTGACCATAAAGTTGATCATTAAAAAATGTAAAACTTTTAAGTTTTATAAAAATTTACGTTCTACAATAGACATAAAACGTTGTTCGATGTCTTCATTATCTGCCCAATTATAATCTGGTTTTACCATTTTATTAATAAACTTTTTTGCTTCTTTTTCAGTTTTAAATGAATTTAATTGAGAAACTACTCGATTAAAGTCTTCTTGACTTCCACCAAATAAATTTTTCACAAAAGCAATACGATCATTCAACCCAATTTGAATGTCGTCACGCACCTTATCATTCAATGATTTTTTTGGAGCATTTTCAAATAAATCAGCAACTACATCGGCAGCAATTGTATCTTTTAATTCATCTTCAAGTGAGAGCGTAATTTCCTCATTACTAGCCTCAACTGTCTCAAGTTCATCTTCTATAGCTTCCTCAATAACCTCATTTGATTGTGAGAATAAATTATCCCCTTCTTCTTGGACATTAGAGCTAGCTGAATCCCCTTCGAGTATTAACTCTATAGCTTCATTAACCAAATCTTCTTCAACACTCTCAATAACTTCATCTTCAGACTCTATCAATTGTTGTTCCTCATCGTCTTCTAGATCCTCTGTTTTTGTAATAGGATCATCTACTTCACTTTCAGAAAAAGATGAAGTCGTATCCTTAATATTTTCGATTTCAATCTCAATATCTAACTTTTCATCAACTTTTTTAACCAAATCTAAAAGCTCATCTTTGGTATGTACAGGGTTTGGAGTATTATTGAAATATTCCTCTACGCAGGCTAATACAGCTAATTTCTCATAAACTTCATGCGCTTTTGTTTTCAAAGCAAAAACATCTTCTTTGTTTTTCATTTGTAAAATACTGTGAGCTAAACTAGTGAGGTCTGCTGCAAGTTTTTTGTGCATAAGTTGTAATGTTTAATTATTTTTTAATCCCATTTTTTAATAAATTTGTCTAAATTCACAGCGAATAAGCACAAATCATTCTTACGCCTTAAAACTACAAAATGTTTCTTGAAAATACAGTAAATCAAACAGAACAATTTGGATGGATTGAAGTAATCTGTGGATCAATGTTTTCTGGAAAAACTGAAGAACTAATTAGAAGACTAAAAAGAGCTCAATTTGCAAATCAACGAATTGAAATATTTAAACCAATCGTTGACACAAGATATGACGATGAGATGGTGGTTTCTCATGATGCAAATGAAATTCGTTCAACACCAGTTCCAGTGGCCTCAAATATTAGATTATTAGCCAATGATGTTGATGTTATAGGTATAGATGAAGCTCAATTTTTTGACGATGAAATTGTAGCAGTTTGCAATGACTTAGCAAACCGAGGAATTCGTGTAATAGTTGCAGGACTAGATATGGATTTTAAAGGAAATCCTTTTGGTCCAATGCCCGCTTTAATGGCCACAGCAGAATATGTTACTAAAGTTCATGCGGTTTGTACTAAAACCGGAAACTTAGCCAATTATAGCTTTAGAAAAGCAGTAAATGATGATATCGTCTTTTTAGGAGAGACTCAAGAATATGAACCCTTAAGCAGAGCTGCATACTACAAAGCACTTCTTTCTCAAAAAGAAGAAATTGAGAAAAAAAAATCTAAAAACTAGTTTTGACTAATATTATGAACAACCATGTATCTGTTTTAGAAATAAGTAAAAATGCGCTTGAGCACAACCTTCAATATTTTAAAAACAAACTTCATCAAAAAACAAAGACACTTGCAGTAGTGAAGGCATTTGGTTATGGAAGTGATGCTAACAAAGTTGCTTATTTTTTAAAGGATAAAATTAATTATTTTGCTGTTGCTTATGCACATGAAGGAATTTCTCTACGAAAAGCTAAGATATCAACCCCTGTTTTAGTGTTACACCCACAAATTCAAAATTTAGATGAAATTATAAGTAATCAACTTGAGCCTAGCATCTACAATTTAAAAATATTAAACACATTTATAAAGCTTGCTGAGGAAAAAGAGATTGAGGCCTACCCTATTCATTTAAAATTTAATACAGGATTAAATAGATTGGGTTTTTCAAAAGTTAATATTCCCAAAATTATGGAGATCATCTGCAACTCAAAATATGTGAAAATAAAATCTGTTTTATCTCATTTAGCTGCCAGTGAAGATAACAATGAAAGACAATTTACTTTAAATCAAATTCAAAATTTTAAAGAAATCATCACACAAGTTTATGATTATATAGAGTACACTCCAATGGCCCACATACTAAACACTTCTGGGGTTATAAACTATCCAGAAGCTCAATTTGACATGGTTAGAATTGGAATTGGTTTGTATGGTTTTGGAAATAATAAGAAAGAAACATCTCAACTAAAAAATACACATATTTTAAAATCTATAATTTCTCAAATTCACATTGTAAAAAAAGGAGAAACTGTGGGCTATAATAGAACTTTTAAAGCTTCCAAAGACACTACAATTGCTTCAATCCCGATAGGACATGGCGATGGTTTATCAAGAAGGTTGGGAAATGGAAATGGACACATAACTATTCAAAACCAGATTGCTCCAATTGTCGGTAATGTCTGTATGGATATGATCATGGTTGATATTACGGGTATTGAATGCAACGAAGAAGACCCTGTTTTTATTTTTAAAACACAAAAAGATATTTTAACTATTTCTTCAATATCTGAAACATCATCTTATGAAATATTAACGCTTACCTCTCAACGCATAAAAAGATCACTGATCTAATTGAACTGAAAATATTAAAATTTTATTTCAAAAAATTCATCACCAACTCATAAAAAACATCAGGAGACTCTGCATGTAACCAATGACCAACATTAGGTATGGTTTGAATAGATGATTCTGGAAAATGTTTTTTTATTAAAGGAATTTCCCCGTTTGTAATGTACTCAGATTTTCCTCCAGCCAAGAATAAGGTTTTCTTGTCAAAGGTTTTATTAGGCGGCAGGGCTTTACCCACCTCTTCATTATTTTTTGTTAGAGATTGTAAATTAAATCGATATGCTAATAATCCTTTCTCCTTCCAAAATACATTCTTTAATAAAAAAGCTCGGGTTACAGGATCAAGGATTAATTCAGAAATTTTTAGATCTACAAGTTTACGGGTATTCTGAATTTTAAAATCAACTGAATTTAATGCGGTTAAAATATCTGAATGATGCGGTTGATAATATCTAGGTGCAATGTCTACTATAATTAATTTAGCTACCATTAGTGGATATTTCACAGCAAATAACATTGCTGTTTTTCCTCCCATTGAATGTCCTAAAATAACAACTTTTTCTAAATGATAATGATTGATATAATGTGCCAAATCTTCTACAAGATGATCATAACTAAAATTCGATGAATGAAAGCTACGGCCATGGTTTCTTTGGTCTATAATATGGGTTTGAAAATTTTTAGCAAATTTATTTCCAAGAGACTTCCAATTGTCACCCATTCCAAAATACCCATGAAGAATTATTAGAGGAGTGCCCTCTCCCATTATTTTTGAATGTAATATTTCCATACTACTGAAGGCGATATAAATACATATTTACAACGTTTTGAAGGCCTAGGTACAAACTTTCAGAAATTAAAGCATGTCCAATAGAAACCTCAGCGAGGTTTGGAATATTTTGTTTAAAAAACTCAATATTATCTAAACTTAAATCGTGTCCAGCATTGATCCCTAAACCTAATTCATGTGCTAAGTTAGCTGCTGCTATATAGGGTTTTATCACTTGCTTGTTATCTTTCTCATAAGCACTGGCGAAATGTTCAGTATATAGTTCAATTCTATCTGTACCAATTTTAGCTGCAGCTTCAATTAATTTAAGATCTGTATCAATAAATATAGAAGTTCTAATTCCTGCATTTTTAAATTCGATAATTACATCCTTAAGGTAAGATTGGTTGGTTATAGTATCCCAACCTGCATTTGAAGTAATTTGATTAATAGTATCTGGAACCAATGTTACTTGTGTTGGCTTTACTTCAAGAACTAAATCCATAAATTTACGGATAGGGTTTCCTTCAATATTGTATTCTGAAGTAACCATTGGTTTGAGATCACGGGCATCCTGATAGCGAATGTGTCTTTCATCTGGCCTTGGATGAATTGTGATCCCTTGGGCACCAAACTCTTGAATGTCTTTCGCAACTTTTAATAGATTTGGAACATCTCCACCTCTTGAATTTCGTAATGTTGCAATTTTATTAATATTTACACTTAACTTTGTCATCGGTTTCAAATAAAACACAAAAGTACATCATTAAATGATTTTAAACTATCTTCGTATAGCGTGAATATGAAAGAATACATACTAAACGATTTAGAAGTTTTGACCCCAGAAAGTTTGGTGAAAAAAGCTCAAGAAATCTTTGAAACACTTCCAATAACACATCTGCCGATTGTTAAAAATGAAGAGTTGATAGGAAGTATCTCTGAGAGCGATCTACAAACTATAGATGAAAAATCATCAAAAATTTCAGAATATTCTCATTTAATAGATTTCTTTTTTACTGATGAAAGTATCACTTTATTAAAAACTATTAAATTATTTTCAGAGAACGATTCTAACATCATGCCTGTTTTAAATGATAAAAAAAAATATGTTGGATATTATGAGTTAAACGATGTTCTAGAGCTTTTTTGCTCAAACTCGTCTTTATTTAGTGATGGAGTTATCATTGTTATAGAAAAAAACAAAAAAGATTTTTCTGTAAGTGAGGTGAGCCAAATTGTAGAAAGCAATAACGCAAATATACTTGCTATATATATATCCAATCAAACTTCTGATGTTATTCAAGCCACCGTCAAAATAAATTCAGAGGATATCAATGAAGTCATTCAAACGTTTAGGAGATATAATTACAACTTAATATCAGAACATAAAGATGATTTTTATTTACAAGATCTAAAAGATAGATCAGATTATTTACAGAAATACTTAGACATGTAATGATAAAAAAGGTAGCTATTTTTGGTCAGACATATTCTGTCAATGCTGAAAAGGAAATTAAAATTCTTTTATTAGCTCTGGAGAAACATAATGTGGTGGCTATTTTTGAGGAAAATTTCTACAATGCTCTAAAAGACTCTTTTCATCTCACAAAAAAATATTCAACTTTTGGGAGCTTTTATGACTTAAACAGTTCCTTTGATGTGTTTTTCAGCCTTGGAGGTGATGGAACAATTCTTAGGGCCATTACCTACATTAGAGATTTAAACATTCCTATTCTAGGAATTAACACAGGTAGGCTTGGGTTTTTAGCAAATATTCAAAAAAATAAAATCAAAGAATCTATTGATTTATTAATCGCTGAAGAATATACAATTCAAGAAAGAACATTATTAAGTATCAAAACTATTCCTAAAGTAGAATCTTTAGATGAACTTTCATTTGCATTAAATGAAATTACCATTTCAAGAGAGAATACAACCTCCATGATTGGCGTCAAAACCTTTTTAGATAAAGAATATCTCACAAACTACTGGGCAGATGGTCTTATCATAGCTACTCCAACAGGTTCTACAGGCTATTCTCTTAGTTGTAATGGTCCTGTAATATCACCTAACTCAAAAAACCTTATCATTACCCCAATAGCACCGCATAATTTTAATGCAAGACCTATGGTAATTCCTGATGAAACTATAATTGAATTAGAGATAGACTCTAGAGAAAAAAGTTTTTTAATTTCACTCGATTCTAGAATTATATCAGTACCAAAAGACACCAAAATCTTCATAGAAAAATCACCTTTCACAATCAAAAGTATGATTCCTTCCAATCACTCTTTTTTAACGACACTCAGAACAAAACTTTTGTGGGGAGAAGATACGCGAAATGGTGCTAACAATTAGAGGTATAAAAACAATAAAAAACTAAAATTATTGTTATTCAAAAAGACTAACGTTTTAACTTTATAAAGCAAATAGATTTTTTTATATTTGCACGCTATATTTTATGATGAAAACATATTTAATTTTGTTATTATTTATTTGTATTTCAAGCAATTGTTTATCTCAAATAAATGAAGTTGGATTCATTGTAGGTGGAGTTAATTATGTAGGAGATGTGGGTCGAACAAATTACATTCAACCCAAAAATATTGGATCTAGTTTTATGTATAAATACAATTTAAATCCAAGAATAGCAATTAGAGGAACTTATAGCTCTTTTCCCATTTCAGGAGATGATGCTGACTCAGAGAATATAGTAAAACAAGAGAGAGGTGTTAAATTTAAAAACCCAATAAATGAATTTGCTGTTGGAATAGAATATAATTTTTATGAATATGATTTATCATCAAAAGATAAAACAAGTACACCATACATATTATTTCAGATTGCAGCAGTAGATTATGAAACACCAAGAATTCAAAATGCCGATAGAACTTTCAATTTCACAAGAAACACAGCTGTTTCCATACCCCTAGGAATTGGATACAAAACAAAAATAATAGAAAAAATAGCTTTTGCAGTGGAAACCACAGTGCGATATACTTTTACAGATGAATTAGACTACACAACCAGTAGGTTCTCACAATTAAATTTTGGAGGCACATCAAATGATTGGTATATGTTTTCTGGAATTTCTTTGGTATATACTTTTGGTAGACCAGCGTGTTTCACTGATTAAGCACAAAACTTATGAATAAACGATTACTAATTAGCTCAGATAATATTCCTAAACATGTTGCCGTAATTATGGACGGAAACGGAAGATGGGCTAAAGGAAAGGGTATGAATCGTATATTTGGTCATAAAAATGCGTTAACTGCGGTTAGAGAAACCATTGAGGCTGCAGCAGAATTAGGAACAGAAGCAATCACATTGTATGCCTTCTCTACAGAAAATTGGAATAGACCAAAAATTGAAATAAATGCTTTGATGAGTTTACTCATAAGTTCACTGAATAAAGAATCTATTACCTTTAAAGAAAATGATGTAAGAGTAAACGCAATTGGAAATATAAAAAGCCTTCCAGTTAGTGCTCAAAAAACACTAAATGAAGTGATTAAAGAGACTCAAAACAATAAAAAAATAGTTTTAACATTAGCTTTAAGCTACGGAGCAAGAGAAGAAATTATCAATACAATTAAAAACATATCTAAAAAAGTTGTTAATAACGACCTAACCATCGAAGAAATTGACGAAAAAATTATAAATAATCATTTATATACGTTTAATTTGCCCGACGTTGATTTAATGATAAGAACCAGCGGAGAACAAAGAATAAGTAATTTCCTTTTATGGCAAATGGCTTATGCCGAATTATACTTTACAAATATACTTTGGCCAGATTTTAGAAAAGAGCATTTTTATGATGCAATTATAGAATATCAGAATAGAGAAAGAAGATTTGGAAAAACTAGCGAGCAAACTATACAAGCAGAATAGCATCAACTTAGGTGCTTTAATTCTCATTTTTTTACTTTCAACAGTTCATTTTACTACAAAAGCACAAGTAGTAAAAGACTCTATAAATATTGTTGAAAAAGATAGTATTACTGTACAAGAAAATATTATCTATGAAAAAGGTAAAGAATATATTTTAGGTGGAATCTCAATTTCTGGTCTACAAAAATTTTCAGAATCTACAGTAAAGGTATTTACAGGTCTTAAAATTGGCCAACCTATAAAACTACCAGGAGACAAGCTTACAAGTGCAATTAAAAAACTATATCAAAGTAAACAATTCAGTACAGTAGAAGTTTATTTAATAAGAGTAGATGGGAATACTATATACTTAGAATTTGATGTTAATGAACTTCCTCAACTTAATCAGATTAGTATTTCGGGGATTAAAAAAAATAAATCAAAAGCTCTAAAAACAGAGGCGGAACTTAAAACCGGTGCTATGGTAACAGACAACTTACTTGTTACTACCAAAAACTATTTCAAGAAAAAATATACTGATAAAGGTTTTTTAAAGACAAAGGTTAGTATTGATACAAAAAGAGATTCATCAGATACCAATGCTGTGAATATGAGTGTCTACATAGATAAAGGGTCTAAAATAAAAATAAAAAACATAAATTTCAATGGAAATAAAGCCCTTTCAGGAAGTAAGCTTAGAGCTGCTATGGGAAATACAAAAAGAAAAATTTTAGGTAGATTTTGGAAAGGATCTAAATACATTGATGAAAAATTCAAAGAAGATCTTTTAAGCATACTTGATACATACAGCAGGCTTGGATATAGAGATTCTCGAATTTTAACAGACTCTATAAGTTGGAACGAGGATAATACAATTAATATTAATATTACACTTGAAGAAGGAAGACAGTATATATTTGGAGATATTTTATATGTTGGAAACAAAAGCTACACTGATCAACAGTTGAATGCACTTCTTAAAATTGAAAAAGGGGATGTTTATAATGGTACTGTCCTCAAAGAAAGAATTTTAGGTGATGGTAGTCCAAATTCACAAGATATTCAAACATTATATCAAAATAATGGATTTTTATTTTCTTCGGTTAACCCAGTAGAAACAAAAGTAGTTAATGATTCTATAACCGTTGAGATTAGAATAAGAGAAGATGAAAAAGCAACCATCAATAAGGTAAGTATCGTTGGTAATGACAAAACTAATGACTTTGTTATTTTTAGAGAATTAAGAGTAAAACCAGGTTCATTATTTAGTAGAGAAGCTATTATCCGTTCTATTCGTGAAATCGGTCAACTGGGATTTTTTGACACCAACGTTACCCCAGATGTCAGACCAAACTACCAAGATAAAACAGCTGATGTAGAATTTAGTGTTATAGAAAAGGGAGGGAGTCAAATAGAACTTCAAGGAGGTTATGGAGGAGGTTCTTTCATTGGAACTTTAGGATTATCCTTTAATAATTTCTCTATTCGTAATTTATTTAAGAAAGAAGCCTATAAACCACTTCCAATGGGTGATGGTCAGTCATTATCACTACGATTACAAACCAGTAGAACATTTAATACCTATAGTTTTTCTTTCACAGAACCATGGTTTGGTGGTAAAAAACCTCAATCTTTATCGTTCTCGGTATATTCATCCAAACAATTTCAATTAGATAGGCAAACTTTTGATGTAGATAGAGATAGAAGTTTAGGAATAGCTGGAGCTTCAATTGGTATTGCAAAAAGATTAACATGGCCCAGTGATTACTTTACTTTATCTCAAACATTAAGCTACCAAAGTTTTGGTTTAAATGATTATCAATTTAGAGTTGGTAATGATATTTTAAGTGAAGGAAATTTAAATAACCTTGCTTATAACGTAAGTCTAAGTAGAAATTCAGCTGGTCCTAGTTTGATTTTTCCAACAAATGGTTCTACCTTTAGTATTAGTGCTAAGGCTACAGTACCATATTCTCTCTTAAACAATAAAGATTACCAAAGTTTAGCACCAGCAGAAAGGTTTAAATGGTTAGAATACTATAAAATATTATTCAAAGGAAAATGGTATAATAGTCTAGCGAAAAAACTAGTTTTAATGGCTAATACAGAAGTCGGGTATTTAGGTTTTTACAATGAGGAACTTGGAAGTACACCTTTTGAGCGTTTCTTTGTTGGTGGAGACGGAATTGCTCAATTTCAGTTAGATGGTAGAGAAAGTATTGGATTAAGAGGTTATGAAAATAATAGATTATCATCGATAGAAGGGGGAACAATTTATAATAAATTTCAGTTAGAATTGAGATACTCTATAACAGATAAACCCTCTGCATCAATCTATACTATTGGATTTTTAGAGGCTGGAAATTCTTATGACAATTTTGACAGCTTTAATCCGTTTAATTTAAAAAGATCTGCTGGAGTTGGTATTCGTATATTTATGCCAGCTTTTGGTTTACTTGGAATAGATTTTGCTCACGGTTTTGATCCTTTACCAGGATCAAATATTAAATCTGGTTGGCAAACTCATTTTATTATAGGTCAACAATTTTAATTTAAAAATGAAACTTAATTTTTTAACCTTGAGGTTTTCGAAACAACATAAGATATTATCAAACATCACCCTGTTTTTGTTTCTAATTAGCACCTTAATTGTTAGTGCACAAAAGCCACAAAGAATAGCTTACATAGATATGGAATACATTTTAGAAAATGTACCTGAATATATGGAAGCTCAGAACACCCTAGATTCTAAAGTGGCCAAATGGAGAGGTAAGTTAGATAAGTTAAGTAGATATATAGAAAAGATTAAAAATGATTTAGCCAATGAACGTGCTATCTTAACCAATGATCTTATTCTTGACAAAGAGGATGAAATTACATTGAAACAAGAAGAACTAAGAAGGCTCGAGTCATTATATTTCGGACCCAATGGAGATATGTTTTTATTAAGAAAACAATTAGTGAAACCCATTCAGGATCAAGTATTCAATTCTATAGAAGGTATTGTTAAAAAAAAGAAATATGATTTTGTGTTTGATAAATCTAGCGATTTAGTGATGTTGTATTCCAATAAAAAATACGATATTAGCGACTTTGTTTTAAACGAAATTGTTAGAGAGAGAAAAATAAAAATTAATGAAGAAAAAAGGCAAAAAAAATCTGTTTTAAGTAAAGAGAAAACCGAAAAACAAAAAAAATTATTAAAAGACAGAGAAGCTTTAAGAAAAAAGAAAGAAGAGGAAAGAAAAGCTAGACAGAAGAAAAGTGAAGAAATTCGAAAGAAAAGAATCGCTGATATTGCAGAGAAAAAAAGAATTTTAAAAGAAAAGAAAGAAGCTATAAAAAAGAAAAATAACTTAGAACAAGGTAATAATTAAATTAAACAAAATGAGAAAATTGAAGAGTTTACTATTAGTAGCAATTTTAACTTTAGGGATGAGTGGCGTAGCAAATGCTCAAAAAGTTGGACATGTAGTATACGAAAGAGTAATTGCAAACATGCCTGAGACAAGAGCGCTGCAAGTAGAATTAGCTAAAATCACCAAAACATATAAAGATGATATCGATGGTATGAAGAAAAAGCTAGATGATAAAATAAAAAAGTATACAGCAGAACAAGCTCAACAGACAGAAGACACCAACTTACAAAGAGCTCAAGAAGTTAAAGTGGATAATTCTAGAATTCAACAGGCTGAACAAGCTGCATACCAAGATATTCAAGAAAAACAAAACAACAAGTTAGTTCCAATTATTGGTAAGGCTAGGAAAGCTATTGATGATGTAGCCAAAGCTAAACAAATCCTTTATGTACTCGATGCATCTGCGGGTAGAGGATTACTAGTATCTGACGGTGAAGATTTATATGATGCTGTAAAAGTAAAATTAGGACTTTTGCCAGACCAAAAACAACCAACTGCACCAGGTCAAAATTAAAAAAAAACACAGTTTTTAAAAATCCTACTTTTCAAGTAGGATTTTTTTTTATTTTTACTATTATGAATACCATTAAAAGTAATCCAATTGGTTTTTTTGACTCAGGAATTGGAGGAACATCTATTTGGCAAGAGGTAAATAAATTGTTACCCAAAGAGAATACAATATATTTAGCAGACAGTAAAAATGCTCCTTATGGCCAAAAATCAAAAGAAAAAATCCTTGAGTATTGTATAAAAAATACCGAATTTCTCTTAAATAAAAATGCTAAAATTATTGTTGTAGCCTGCAATACTGCCACTACAAATGCAATAAATTATCTTAGAGAAAATTATGATATCCCTTTTATTGGCATAGAACCTGCTATCAAAAAAGCTGGATTAGTTACTAAAAATAAAAAGATTGGTGTCTTGGCAACAAAAGGAACCATAAACAGTAAACTTTTTGAAAAAACCTCCAATAAAATAGACCATTCAATTAAAATAATAGAGCAAATCGGTTATGGTTTAGTGGAACTTATAGAAAATGGTGAGATTCATTCTTCAAAAATGGAAAAACATATTTATAGTTGTTTAGATCCAATGCTTAAAGAAAATATTGATGCTTTAGTTTTAGGCTGTACTCATTATGCGTTCTTGATTCCTCAAATAAAAAAAATCGTTGGAAATCATATTCAAATCATTGATTCTGGACTCGCAGTAGCAAAACAAACGAAAAGAATTTTAACTTCTGGTGATCAAATAAACTCAACTATTAATAAAAAAACTTTTCATAATTTTTACATCAATAGGGAATCTAAAACACTAGTTGAGATATTGAAAAAACATAACCCTATAAAGGTTATAGAAAGAGATTTTTAGAACGATGAATTAATATTAGGACAAGCTGATGCTCTCGGCTTTCTTGTAAATAAATTTACACCAACAGACACTTGATGAAATCCAGTATTCGTAAGAACAATATCATTTAATTGATTGGTATAGGTGTAAGAAAACATCCATTTATTGTAATTAACACCTATAATAGGGGTTATATACTTTAAATCCTCTATGGGGCTATCATCAAAACTTTTTCTATATGATATTGCAGCCCATAATTGAGCTTTGTTAAAGTCTTTGTAAGCTTTTATGTTAAAGTCGGCTATTCTCTCACCTGTTGATTCTCTTAGTTGAACCATTATTGAGGGCTCTAGTTGGATTGTTTTACTTTGTCCAAAGTAGTACCCTAACGATAAAACATAGTTTCTTATATCTAAGGGTTCTAGATTATTGTTCAGGTTATTCTTCGCAGACAATAAAAGATTTTTTACTGTAAAGTATGAAGAAAAACCTGATTTATGATAAGCAACACTAAAGTCAGCATTATAATACGCCGAGCTTTGGATGATTTGCGCTACAGTTGGATCTCCAAAAAATTGTGTTTGATCTACTTGATTTTGAACAGCTGTAAGAGATAATCCAAAAGAAATTTGATTAAAAAAGGAACTCCTGTTAATATCTAAATGATATGCAAAGGTACCTTGAATCCCTTTTTGAGAATGAAAACCATTACTGTCATTAAAAAGTATAAAACCAAAAGCCGCTTTATCAGTAAAACGATTGTGAAAACTTAAGGTTTGAAGTGTTGGAGCATCTTTAACACCTGCCCACTGTTGTCTGGCAGTAAAACGCAATTTACCTGTATTTCCAATACCTGCTGCAGAGGGATGTACTAAGTAAACATTGTCAGATAAATAATCTGAGTAAATAGGAAGTGTTTCTTGAGCATTACTGTCTAAAAAAAAGAAAACAGATGCAATTAATAAAATTATACTTTTAAATAGCTTCATAAATTTCACTAAGATTGTGAATTGTAAATATATTATTTTTATATGAAACGATGAGGACGTATGAATAAATTTAACAATACCGTAAGAAAAGTATGTGACTTAGTTGTAAATTGAAAAGTACTTTAAATTTACACAAAGTTTTAACATACTTCTATTTTGCTATCTAGCTAATTCCTTCTCTAATTCCTCCAGTGATTTTCCTTTAGTTTCAGGCACTAATCTTATCATAAAGAAAAAACCAATTAATGCGATTACACCAAAAATAAAGAACGTAAGTGCATTACCTAAAGTAGATAATTCCCATGGAAAAACTAACTGAACTAAAGAGCTAATTAATGAGTTTACAAAAGCAATAACACCAATAGCTAAACCTCTATATTTCAAAGGGTATAGTTCTGACAACAATACCCACATAACTGGACCTAATGAAAATGCAAAACAAGCAATAAAACCTAAAATACCTATTAATATTAAAGTAGCATTAATTGAAGTTGCTACCTCTAAAATTGCTCCATCATTTTTACTGTATACCCTGTTTCCTAGAGCTTGCTTTAATTCATTTTTAAAAGCTATATCACTTTCATAAACTTTATCAACCAATGGAAGTAACTGCTGAGACTCACTAAATTCTAACTGGTTTATGTTTTCTGTACTTAATTGATAGGTTGCTTGATTAAAACCATATCCACACAATAATAGACTAATCGCTATTCCAGCAGTGCCAAATAATAATAGTGGTCTTCTGCCCATTCTATCAATTAAATAAATGGCAACAAAAGTAAAAATTACTGAAATAGAACTTAATAAAACTCCTGATGAAAAAGCAGCATCTGTTCCTATACCCGTTTGCTCAAAAATAGATGTTGCGTAAAAATATACTGCGTTTATACCAGTAATTTGCTGAAGGACACCAACTACTAATCCAACACCTAATATAAAACGAAGAGAGGGTTTAAATAAATCTATTAGCTTAAGTAATTCTTTATTTTTTTCGGCTTGTATGCTTTTTTCAATCGCTGAATTCTCTGTTTCACCTCTTTCATTGCCATGAATTTTAATTAAAACTTTTTTTGCATCTAAATAATTTTTATTTAGATATAACCATCTAGGGCTCTTAGGAACAAAAAATAGTAGTATAAAATAAAATATTGCTGGAATAAACTCAACGCCTAACATCCATCTCCAAACATTTTCATCTGTAAGAAAAGTACTTTCAGAAGTATTGTATTTATTAAAAAAATAATTACTTAAAAAGGCAGCAAAAAAACCAAAAACAATATTTAATTGTTGAAGAGAAACAAGTTTACCTCTATTTTCTGCAGTAGAAATTTCTGCTATATAGATTGGTGCTAGTACTAATGCTGCACCAAAAGCAATTCCTCCAATAATTCTTGCGATATAAAGCATTTCATAAGATTCAGCTAGAGCAGATAAAACAGCAGAAATTGCATATAAAAAAGCGACAAAGATCAACATCTTTTTTCTTCCATAAAGATCACTTAGCCTTCCAGAAAACAACATTGCAAACATGGCTGCAAAAGAAGGTGCACTAACAACCCAACCTGATTGAATTTCATTTAAATTAAATTCAGGGCCAGCAAATGACATTACTCCAGAAATAATCCCTGCATCAAAACCAAACAGAAATCCTCCCAGTGCTACTATAAAACTTATAAAAATTGTATATGTCTTGTTATTCATTATGAATTTTTTATAAATTTAATAAATTAATGTTTGCATTGCATGTGGTCTAATAGTTAAAAAAGTTTCATTAGAGCCAACAATAAGTTTATACCCAATATTATCATTGGTTTTATTCATCACTACTGTTATAATTTTTCCATCTTTATTTTTAAAAGATGTACTTTCTAATGATGATCTACTAGAAGTTGTACTTATACGAAATGCACCGGGCTTTATAAATTTTGAAAAGTGGCCAATATAATAATATGTTGGAGTAAAAGTTAATTCACCTGTTTTTGTATCTGCATGAATAGGTGCAAAACAAAAATTTTGCACATGATTTGGCCCTCCTCTTTCATCTAATAAAATATTCCAGTCTGTCCATCCAACTACACCACTATTAAAATCATTTATCATAGAATTACCATAACGTTCAGCATTAGGCCAAAAATGCATCCTTTCCGAATTAAAACCCTCCTGACATCCCTCTGTAAATAACATTTTTTTTGAGGGAAAAGATTCATTTATATTTTTTAAATTGTCATATTTTGGTAGGCCTCCCGTCCAGGTTTCATACCAATGGAAACCGATTCCCCAAGCATATTTAGAAGCTTCTAGGTCTTCAAAAATAGTATTGGCTCTATCAGAAATAAGGTCCCTATTGTGATCCCAAACAACAATTTTCTTATCACCTAAACCAGCTTTTTCTAATGTTGGTCCTAAATAATTTTTTAAAAAATCTCGCTCTTCACTAGCAGTATAAATACAAGACTCCCATCTTTGAACAGCCATTGGTTCATTTTGAATTGTTAAACCCCATACAGGAATCCCCTCGTTCTCATATGCTTTTATAAATTTGACGTAATACTCTGCCCAAGATTGTCTATACTCTGGTAATAATTTTCCGCCATACAACATGTTATTATTAGTTTTCATGAAAGCAGGTGGGCTCCATGGGCTAGCATAAAAAACCAAATCATCTTTAATTAAGTTTATAGCTCTTTTTATAAAAGGAATTCTTTTTTTCATGTCTTTTTCTATTGAAAAAGTCTTTAAATCTGAATCACCTTCTTCTATATAGGTATGACTCCCTAGACCAAAATCACTACTATGAATACTTGTCCTTATGATATTATACCCAATACCACCTTTACCATATAAAGAGTTTAGTAATTTATTTTGTTGAGTTTCATTAAGAGCTGAAAAAACCTCAGACGAAGCGTCTGTAATAGCTCCTCCTATTCCTAAATATTCTTGAAATTTTTTATTAGGATTTACAAAAATAGCTATTTCAGTCTCTAAAGGTTGTACCTTATTTGTAAAAGTTTGTTCACTAATTTTTGTTAATCTCAAGTCTGTATCCTTTGCAGTTACAAAAACTTGAAGGTTTTTTTTATTGTAATTTTTTTCGATTGAGTTTAAGGGCTTCGATTGTAATGTTGATTCAACAACATTAGAGTCTTTACATGCCGTTACAAGTAATAAAAGAAATACTAATTTAAAATTCTTTAGTTTCATGTATGATTGTTAATTGTTATCTATATTCATGTTTTACCCAATCTACCTCCATAATCCATTCTCCTTCCATTGGTGAGTCTGTAATTTTAGCATAATTTAAAATTGCAAACATTGGCTCATTATATCTGTCTCCTTCTCCAATATTTCGATATAATTCTTTTTGATCTACTCGGTAAACAAGATCTGAACCTTCCCATTCGACAGAATACTCGTGGTAATCGTTAAGTTTTACGTCAAAACCTTTACGTAAACTCCACCAATCTCCTTTATCACAATTATCCAAACTCTTAATAGCTCCTGTTGTAAAATGATTTTTATGATGATCTCCATGATGTTCAAAAATATCTATCTCGCCTGAACCCGCTAAAGGCCAACAAATATTTTCATCGGGTTCTTGGACTGGGGGTTCATTATTTTGAGCACCTAATATCCACCAGGCTGGAAACATACTAGGTTCTCCATTACTACTGAGCCTTAATCTGGCAGTCCATTTCCCTTTTATGAATTCTTTTCTGTTTTTAGATGCAATTCTTCCGGATACGTACTGAGTTGCTGGATGTTGTTTCCCATATTTATCAAAATTGTCACACGGAAGTTTTTCATCAATTCTAACAACTTTCAATTTTAAAGATCCGTTACTTACCTCTCTTGTACCAAACTCGTTATCTGGAACATAACAGTGAGTTTCATTATTAACCCAAATACGTTGATCTTGCCAATTATCAGCATTAAAATTATCAAAATTGTCAAGAAAATCTATTTTCCATGTATTAGAGGACACTATCACTTTTGCCTGATTTTCATTTATATTTTTAAATGCAGTTGAAAGAATAAGTACTAATATAAACCCCAATAAAAATAAGGTTGATTTTTTCATAATGTAATTTTTATTATTCATTCTAAATTTATAAATACTCTGATGTTTTTATTTTGGTTCTTATAATTAATAAATTGTGATATTTAAGAAAATTTGGCAAAAAACATAATTTGAATTTATTTAATTAATTTTTAATTAATTTCTTTTGATATTGAGATTCACTTGTTTCAATAATTAAAAAATATATACCTGATTTTAGAGTAGCTATATTGTACTGGTTTAATGAATTAGGGTCTAATTGTTTAACCAAACGCCCGTTAATATCAATTATTTTTAAAGCTTTTACTTCTTGACTATTACTAAATTGAATTTTAAAATTTTGGTTAACAGGATTAGGGTAAATTGAAGTAAATGTTTTAATTTGACTATCAGCACTTAAAGATCCTAAGAATTCAAATTCAAACCAATTAATATTGAAACCTGATTCCAAAACTTTCATTTTTAAAGAATACACACCAGCGTCTAATGTAGTTTCTGTTGAAGTTGTTTGCCAAGATTGCCAACCTCCTGTAACCGGTAAATCTAAAGTTGAAATACTCGCTGTTGAATTGTTATTTAAAAGTAAAAACTCAACTTTACCTGAATTGTAAGCAGCTGCAGTTCTTAAGTTTAAATTATAATTACCACTGTCAGATATATAAACTAAGTAATCTGCATAATCTCCAGCATCCGTGTATCCAATATTGAGGCCACCTCCAACATCTGAAGAGTTTTCGGTTTGCAATCCATATTGATAGTTATAATCTTCTGCTTGAATTTTACCAGGAATTAAAAATCTAGTTTGAAGATTATTATCGACCAATAAATCTTCAAAAGAATCAAGTGTACTGTTATATACTGAAGTAATAATAGAACCATCATAACTAACTTTTATTTGATCCTGATAAAATAAATACTCTGATAAATTTATGATAACTGATCTGTTATTTTCAGAATTGACTTCTACAGACTCTATTGTTCTTATATTATTATTAACCTTGACTTGAAATAAGTCATTTGATAATGACTGGTTTGTTATCGGATGGTTAAAAACAATATTTAACGATTGCTCATCATCATTTGTAATTGCACTTAGTACATCAAAATTTGGAATTTGGTCTGTAGAATCGGTGAATTCTACACTACTCATATTAAACTCAGTATTTCCATCGACTTTAACTTTAAATACATGTGTTCCTGCCTCGATATATGAGTTATAAATAAAATGATTAACAAAGTTAGTCCATCCACCTGAATTACCTATGGAGACGTTACCTGCAATATCAACATTATCTATGTAAAATTTTATTTTTGCTCCAGACTGAGGTGTTGCATATCTGAGTTTTAAATTATAAAACCCTGTTTCAGAAACATTCAAGGTATATTTCATCCATTCGTTATTGTTAGTATAACCAACGTGATAGCCATTACTATTTGAAGTATCAGAATTTGTTTGAATATCAACTCCATCATTTCTATATGACCAGCCAGAATTCCAGGGCTGAAAATCTTCACCTGAAGATAACGTATAATTTGCATAATCTACATCGTAATAAGCAATTCCGTTTGAGCCTAGATCGTAATCCGATAAATAAACTACTCCTGGTACTGTGTGATTCGCATATGGAATGTGAGTCTCATCTTGAGGTTGTCTAAGAACTGCATCAATAACATCTTTGTAAAAAACATTATTCTCAATAAGGATATCATTGGTTAATTGACTTAATCCTTGTATAGCATTTTCCACAGAAGGTTGGGGTCCTTCATTTTTCCAATAATTTATTATAGACTCATAATTTGAGTTAGAATTTATAGAATAAGGACATACAATAGTTGAAATTCTCTTCCAAGGCCACCAAGCCCATCCAATATTATTATCCTCAACCAAATTAATTGCCTCAGTAAACCAAACATTAGAGTTTTCACCAGATTCCCCTAACCAAAGAGGAGTATTATGCTGATCTCTGATGTCTAAAACCCATTGAATAGATGAAATATCATTGTAAGTCCAATATTTATGTGGGCTATAAACCATGTTGGCATCCCATGGAGGAGTTAGACCACTAAAATCATTGGCAAAACCATTTCCTTCAATAAAAATGATGTGATCAGAATCTACAGCCCTTATTTCATTAGTAACTCTTAAATAAAAATTTCTAAGCACATTAGTTCCAAGAGGCCAATTAACCTCATTTAACAAATCATATCCACCAATCCATTCTTTGTCTTTATATCTATCGGCAAGTTTTCCCCACAAAGCAACAGTTTTGTCTTGATTTAATGAACTTTCCCATAAAGAGGGTTTTGTATCATCGTAATCGCTAATTGCAGCATCCATACCCTGTCCACCGGGGGCAGCATGTAAATCTAAAATGAGGTATAGTTGGTTAGCTTCACACCAAGATAACAATTCATCTACTATATCAAAACCAGTGTCTAACCAAGTGTTTTCTCCCTCTATAGGTTCATCTTCTATTGGTAGTGTAAATAAATTATAGTGCATTGGTAATCGAATACTGTTGTATCCGTGATTTGCAATACTATTAACGTCTTGTTCAGTTATAAAATTTTGACGCCAATTATTATAGAAATTTTCGGTTTCTTCTTCACCAATTAAAAGAATTAATTTCTCTATGAACTCATGTTGAGTGTCAGCTGCTCCTGAAGAATTCATCATATACCCTTCTTGAAGCATCCAACCACCAAGACCGACTCCTTTGAGAAGAACTTCATCACCATTAGAATTTATAATGGTTTTACCTAAAGTTCTTAAACCTTGAGATTGAGATGAAATTGAAAGTAAAAGAAGAAGAACAGCAAAGTGTTTTTTTATAAAAGTCATTTATTTCTTTGATATTATAAATTGTCTAGACCGTAAAGTGTAATTTCAGATCCAACAGTTATTATTGTACTTCCATAATTTGAAGTAATTGAGATTTTTAAATATCTAAATTGCTCTGAAGTATTATCTAAAGAAAAATCATGACCATCGATAGCTTCTTGAAATGCAGATGCAGGAATATTACCTGCACTATCTCTTGGGTCTCCAATATCAAATTCTCCAAGTAATTCCCATGATTGTGCATCATTACTGGCATAAAGATTAAATGATTTTAAATTCTCCTCTTGATAATGATAAGTGACTCCCCCACCCTGATACCAGTAGGCTCTTTGCCATAATTTGAACCTTTTAATTTTAACGTTTTTGTTTAAATCAATAACAATGTCTAATGGGAAATTTAAACTTCCACCATTATTTTCTCTTGTTGCAATAAAATAACTATTGTCAGAATCTGTTTCTACAGTGTCTACAATATCATCCCAAAAGTTAACAGTTCTACCCTCATAAGCATTTCCATTTATTGATTGAGAAGCTATCAAAGTCCATGTATTTTTTTCAATTTTTTCTTCAAATAAAGGTGTATAATTTCCTACCACCTGAAGATCAGTTATATTACCATCAAAATCCTCAACTTTTGTTGAAAATGTCATTTCTACGGCATCTAAACCTCTAATAAAAAGACTTTCTTCGGCATTATCAGAGGAAAGGATTCTAATTGTTTCATCAGTTCCGTTTAAAATATGTACATAAACAAAAACTGTTTTTGTAGCAATATTTTCCCAAGTAATTTTAACACCTCCTAAATCTGGAGATATTTCAATACTTTGTTGAACTAAATAAATAAATGATTCTAACGGTGTGAGTTCTATCTCTACTTCATCAGAAATATTTTCATTTTCATCAACTACGTACAACCTTACTTTAATAGAAGTTGTCTGATTTAATCCATTTATTTCAAGAGAGGTATTATATCTACTAGATACTCTAAAGACCTCTTCTCCTTGAGAATTAGTATATTCAGCTCTAACATAAGAAATATCGTTATCTGAGGGAAGCGAATAAGAAATTATACCACCACCATTTGTTGGAACAACAGAAATATTAGATAATATACCTGGAGGTGTACTATCTACATCCTCATTCTTAGAACATGAAAAAGTTAATGTTATAAGAAAGATCGAAAAAATTATTTTTTTTATTTGAGTTTTCATAATCATATATTTTTTACCAACCTGGATTTTGAATTAAATTAGGGTTTCTAGAAATTTCATCAAAACTAATTGGTTGTAGATAATCTCTGGGAGAAGAAAAAGAACGTAAACTAACGTCCATAATTTGATAGTAATTATTTTCTAATTCTTCATCTACAGACCAACCCTTTATTGGTGTAGAAAAATACTCCTCGGCTAATTTCCATCTTCTAATATCATAATATCGATGACCTTCAAATGCTAATTCAATCATTCTTTCTTGACGAATGATTTCTCTCAATCCTTCTTTTGTTGTATGTTTATTTGGAGTTGCAGCATAAGCTGTATTAGTCCAAGCTTCTTGAACCGATGGAATACCCGCTCTATCTCTTATAATATTAAGAGCGTCGTAAACCTCAGATGATGGACCACTAAATTCGTTTAATGCTTCAGCATAGTTCAAATACAACTCACTTAATCTGATTATTGGCCATGGATAAGTGATAGATTTATTATAAGCATCTCCCTCAGAATCTTGGTGAACTAATTTCTTTAATGCGTAGCCAGTTACTAAGTAATCAGATGTGTTAGCTATTCTTCCATGAATTTCTCCTTTTCGCATTTTTAAATTCCAAATACTACCCCAAGTTCTGTTTACTCCTCTATCAAAACCAATAGATGCATAAAAACGAGGCTCTCTATTTAAATTTAGCTTGGCTGTTCTTTGTGCAAATTGAGCATAAAATCTTTGATTAAAAGCAATTGTTGTTGGTTCAAATCTATTTGTAAAATCAAAAGATAAATCTTCATCAATAGGAAGACCATTTTTGGTATAATAGGTTTCAGCCATTCGAACACTTGGAGCTAACCATTGCCATGCAGCTTCTACAGATGAAGATGCAGGGCTTTTCATCATGGCTGGTGATTGTATCTGCCAATATTGACCGTTAGATACCGGGCTAGAATTTCCCCATATAAGTTCTGAATTCCATGGATCTGTAACAACATACCTACTATTGTACTGATCTCTTATTAATTGGTACTGAAAATTATTAGTATCAAAACTAGGGGGAGTATCGGTAAAATAATACATAGATGTTCCCTGAGCAATCGCTGCTTCAAATGCTTCTTTTGCAGCAATGGCTGCAAATTCCCACTTAGATTCATCATAACTTTGATTAAAGTAATTTTGACCATCAGCATTAACAAATCCAGCATAAAATTGAGTATTACCATTAAATAATGGGCTTGCACTAAATAATAAAACTTTTGATTTAATAGATTTTGCAATTACTTGATCAATTCTTCCCAAATCATTATTTCCAATAACTCTTTCAGGTAAATCATTAATTGCATTATCGATGGTTTCAACTATGTAGGTGAAACATTCATCTACTGATTTTCTATCTAGTCTGACTTCTTCATCAGAGGCACTAATTGGTAAATTAACATCTACTATAGGAATTGGTCCATAGTTACTGACTAATAAAAAATGATAATATGCCTTTAAAAAGCTAGCTTCGGCTTTCCATTGATTTTTTTCTTCTTGAGTCATATCTACCACCAAATCAATGTTATCTATGAGGGTATTACAACTTCGAATCCCTTCCCATAGAGACCCTTGACCTCTTCCATTCGCAGAGAAACCAGACCAATACCCCATTAAAGGAGATGAAATGTTTTGCTGACCTTTCATTAACTTTATAGAATTTGGCTCTTTTGATATCGGAACAGCAACTTCGTCGCTAGCTAAAACATAACTAGCATAAGTTCCATCACTTTGAGGTAAATAACTATAACTATTAGCTAAAGCATTATAAGCTGTTTCTTTTCTATTAAAGAGTAGACTCAATTCTTGTGTACCGTCTGGAACTATATCCAAATAATCTTCACAACTAGTAAAAATAAAAATACTACCTAATAAAATTGCGATGTGTTTGTTTTTAATTTTCATTTGTTACTTATTAAAATTTTACTTGGGCACCAACGTTTATAACTCTTTGTAGTGGATAACCAAGACCATTACCTGCTAATTCTGGATCCCATAAATCAAATTTTGAAAAATGAAATAAATTTAATCCTGTTAAATACAGTCTTATATTTGCTGTAGAAAAAATACTCCCCCAATTTTCAGGGATCGTATATCCTATCTCTAAACTTTTTAGACGTAAAAAATCTCCATCTCTTAACCACCAAGTAGATGTTTTTTGATTATTTTGTATCTCATAAGTTGATAATCTAGGCCAAAAAGCGTTTGGATCTGGATTATCTTCAGACCAATGATTATTTGCTATGATACTTAACGCATTTCGTTCATTTACAAATGGTGAAATATCATTCGGGTTGATAAAAAAAGATGATCTTGCCGAACCTTGCATAAAGATAGAAAAGTCTAAATTCTTATAGACAGCGGAGATACCAAAACCATAGACAATTTCAGGTACTGTTGGTTTTCCAATTGGAACTTGATCATTTTCATTTATAACACCATCGTTATTAATATCTGTATATTTAATATCTCCGGGTAAATAAGAATTAGTAGTTGAAAATCCATTAAATTGCTCTGGCGAGTTATCAATATCTTCCTGATCAATAAATAATCTTTCGGCAACATAACCCCATTGTTGATTTACAGGATAACCAATTCTACTTAAATTTTGGTTTTGAAATTGCGGTTCTCCATTCACTAATATTTTATTAGTAGCATATGTAAAGTTTCCTCGAGCTGTAATATAAAAATCTCCACTAAAAGCATGGTTATAATCGATTGAGAAGTCTATACCTTTTGCTTTAACTTCACCAATATTACTGCTAATTACAGCTGTTAGTCCTGAAGTTTCTGGAATATACTCTCGTTCCATGTAAATATTTCTTCGATGTTCAGTAAAATAATCTGCTTGAATGCTTACTTTATTGAAGAGTCCTAGTTCTAAACCAATATTAGATTTTGTTGCAACTTCCCAGGTTACGTTTTCATTTGCATAACGATTAATAATATATCCATTGTAATAATTATTATAATTCGTTCCAAATGAATACCCTGTTCCACCATTATTTAGATTTACCTCTGATAAATAAAAGAATCGATCACTAGGACCCGATATTCCGTCATTTCCTACTAATCCATAAGTATATTTAAGTTTCAATAAATTAACTGATGGCATATTTTCTTTGAAAAAAGTTTCATTTGAAGCAATCCAACCAAAACCAACAGACGGGAAAAAACCAAAACGATTCTTTTCAGCAAATTTTTCTGAACCGTTATAACCAAAATTAAACTCGCTAAAATATCTCGCATCATAATTATAAGAAGCTCTTCCAGAAATACCCATATTTCTAGATGGTAATGTAGAAAATGCAGTATTTCCAGAAATTGTATTTAATGATTCTTGAAAATAAGAAACTAATAAACCACTAAAATCATGTTTTTCGTTAAGTGTTTTATTGTACTCCAGGACTGCTTCATAGTAAAAATTACTATTCCCATAATTATTGACTAATGGATTATTTAAAAACTCTGTTCCTTCTTGAATTTGATACAATGAATTTATAATTCCCTCTGAGGTTTCAACTTCAGAAATTCCGTAATAAAAGGGAGTAAAACTTCTCTCATTTTGGTTTTCTGAATATGTTCTTACAGAAGCTAGTGCTCGAAGCTTTAAACCGTCTGTTATAAAACCAAGATCTTGGTTAATCTGAAATTGAGCTAAAGTGGTGTTTGAAAATCTATCTTTAAACCCCCTGACACTTTCTGCATATGGATTAGCAAAGCCACCATTACCTTTATTTCCAAAAAGAGTGTGATTAAAATTTGCCGAAGCTTCGTCTGCCTCAAAAACTTTTGGGAAATTTGCAGGATTGGCTTGAGCTACTTGCCTAAAGATGTCTGAGGCACTTACGATTGGGCCATTATAGCGTTCAAACAATGAATAAAATTTAGCAGCTACTTTGGTTGTTTTTGTTAAATTGATATTAATATTAGCTCTTAAGTTTGATCGATTAATATCTATGTTATTATTGAAATTATTAAGAGGATCTATTTTAAGCAATCCTTTTTCATTAGAATTAGAAACAGATAAGTAGTATTGAGCTACCTCTCCACCTCCATTTATATTAACATTTAATCGCTTATTAAGAGCAACATCATTAAACAATTCATTGTACCAATCTACGTCTGGATACAAATTAGGATTAAGTCCATTTAAAGTTCCCTCTATTTTAGGTTTTGAATACAATAAAATTGCAGATTGATCTCTCATTCTTTGCGCCCTATTATAAAGCTCCATATAATCTACAGCTCCTAAAAAACTATTTATTTTAGAAGGACTAGAAAATGCACTTTCAAAACGAACAGAAACTTTAGCTTTTCCTTTTTTCCCTTCTTTTGTAGTAACTAACACAACACCATTTGCACCTCTAGCACCATACAAAGATGTTGCTGTTGCATCTTTCATAATTGAAAAAGTTGCAATATTATCTGGTTCTATTCTTGCCAAATCTGAAGTAGTAATTTGTAAGCCATCCAATAAGATTAGTGGGCTATTGTTAAATCCGAATGTTGTAACTCCTCGAATAAAAAAGGCAGCATTATCTTGACCAGGCTCACCAGATCTTTGATAGGATATTAATCCAGAAATTTTACCTGCTAAGGCATTCGTAATATTTGAAGTTGGTTGTTTTAATTCTGAAGCTTTAATTGAAGTCATTGAACCAATAACGCTATTCTTTTTTTGCTTTGAAAAGGCAACAATCCTAATTTCATCCAATTGATCTGAACTTTCTTTTAGAATTACATTAATTTTCTTTTGATCTGAAATTTTAATTTTTTGAGTTTCAAAACCCAAATAAGAAAATATTAAAACTGCGTTTGGAGTATTAATGTTTATAACATAATTTCCATCAAAATCTGTTTCTGCACCGTTAGTAGTTCCTTCTACAATTATTGAAACACCGGGAAGAGCATCACCTTTATCATCTACTACCTCTCCTGAAACTATTACAGTTTGAGAAAACAAAATACTCGGAATAAACAAAAATAGAAATGGAACTATTTTTAAAAATAATACGGTTGATTTATTCATACTATGTGTTTAAAAGTAAAATAACATAGCAGGAAAATTCTTCCTGCTATGAACTTTTTATTTATGTTATAAATATTATTGTTTTATTAATTTCTTAAACTGACCATTAACTTGTAAAAAGTACAAACCAGGTTTTAAGTTTCTTATAGACAACTCATTTAAGTGTATTGTTTTTTTGAATATTTGTTTAGAATTGATATCAAAAATACGAATATCTTTTTTCCCATCTAAATTTGGAAAATATAGCATATCTGTTGTTGGGTTTGGAAAAAACTCAAAACTCGGTTTATCAAAATTACTTACTGAAGCAGTACCTTGTAATTGAGGCCCCATAATGTCATCTATATAAAAAGTAGTGTTTGTAGTATCTCCTCTTCCTAGAAAAATAAATATATGATCAAACTCAACACCGTCTGCAAGTTCAGAAGTATTTAAATATACTGTTTGCCATTGATTCTCAAATATAATCTCTTCATCTGTCTCGTATTGAGCATTAATTTCACTATCATCTCTAGCATCAGCAACTTTAAATCTAATTCCTGTAGTAACAGGTGAATATACTCTAAAAGAAAATATATCATCCTGAGCAGCATCATATGGAGCGTTTAGTTGAAGATGAATTCTTTCCCAGCCACCCCATGAATTGCCTTTTTCCCATTTTTTAACCATATTAGCTCCACCTGCTGGATCAGTAACAGTTGTAAAAGGAGCTTCTGGATCTCCCATTGACTCAATAATAGTTGTTGATGATGTTCCGTCAAAGTCATCATAGATAACAAAATTAATAGCCGAAGAAGTAGTTGTAAATGTTGAGGAAACTCCAGTTACAATATCTTCACTTTCAGCGTATTCAATGGTATTTTCTTTAATTCCAAACCAATAGGTTGTATTAGGGGAAAGTAATATATCTGGTCTAATAGTTATCGATGAATTATCAGAACTTAAAGAAGCTGTCATGGCAACTAAAGTTCCTGTTGCATTATTTTCTCTTAATTCTACAACATTTGAGGCATCTTCAATAGTGGAATTATCAATATTTCTAAATTGAAAATTGGATGAAATTACTGGCTTAGTTATTAGTGTGACATCAGTTGCATTATTCTCAGGATACATCGTATTCTGAACAACTGGTGCGACATTACTTTTTAGATAGTCATCAAAATAATAGGTATCACCGATAGAGGAGTCTCCATTTCCATCTTTATCAAAATAGATTTGAACTCTGTCATAATTAGTGGCAGTAATTGCACCAAAATTAAACACTAATTCTACCCATGTATTAATTTCTGTTACTTCGATTTTTTGCTCGTGACCCTGTCCATAATCTGGGAAGTTTTGAAGTCTAACTGAAACCCCTACAGGTTTATTTACCCATACTTTTACTTTTATGAATGGAGTTTCAGCAAAATCGAATGGTAATAATGGAGTAGCACCATTTACTAAAGAATTTTCCAATCCTGCACTACCATCATTATATGTATATTCTCCTACATTATTTGATACATTAATTCCAGACTTATCTGGGTTTTCAATAACAGCAAATCCAACTCCACCCCAAGATTCAAATCCAACATTTGTGTTCGTAGTATCAAAATCAAAAAGCATATCATTTATATCTCCAATTACTCCCTCTTTTGTTGTAAATGTTGCAGAAACTCCTGTTACAGGTAAGTCATTTGAATATTCGATAGAACCATCAATAATTCCATACCAATAGGTTGTAGAATTCTCTAAATCTAGAGACGGATTAATTGTTATTCTATTTTTATCTTGATTTATATCTGCAGAAAAAGAAACATCCTCACCGTTTTCACTACCTATTCTAACAGCAACACTATTACTTAAATCTGTAATTTCAGAATCATCTAAATTTCTAAAAAAGTCATTGGTGGTAATTTCTAAATTTGTAGATACTGAAGTGTCAACATCACCATCTGCAGGTGAAAATTCCTGAGCAGGAGAAGTATACAATTCCGGTCCTTTAATATCATCGAAAAAATAAATATCTCCCTGAGTTGTGTTAGAACCACCAATTTTAATAACAATATTATTCATAAAGATATTAGGATAATTACTAAAATCGAAAATAAGCTCAACCCATTGGTTTAAGTCAGAGGATTCAACAGAGTCTGAAACTTCAATGAAATTACCCCAATCAGGTGAATTTTCTAAATGAAATGTAACATCTATCTCTTCAGTTGAAAAAACTTTCATTTTAAAAATAGAATTTGACTCTAAGTTAAATGGCGAAGTAAAAATAGATGTAGGATCAATTACCCCAATACCAATATCATTATTGTCTCCAGCAGTAAACTGACCAACAAAAGCAGAGGGATTTGTAGCGTCAGATACAGGATTAGAAACTTTGGCAAAAGTTGAAGAGGTGTTCCAACTATTAAAAACAATGTTGGGATTGTTATCATCAAAATCTATATGGGCAACCTCCTGAGCTTTAATAATAAATGAGGTCATAATTAGAACGAGTAATAATCTTAATTTCATTTTAAAAAGAATTATAAATTAATTATTTAATTTTTTTAACAACAAATAATTAAAAATTTATCTGTAGCATTTTACAAAAATACTTTTAAAACCAGTAAACAACAATTATGATACCTTTACAAAAGCTATAAATTTAAAAAAAACACCTCTACAAAAACTTTGTTAAAAATAATAATGCATTGATAAACAGAAGTTTAATATAAATCAAAAACTTTGAATATAATTAGATAAGTTTACTTCTTTAGATAGATTGAATTTTTTCCTTAAACGATATCTGCTTTGTTCTATACTTGTAATCGCTACATTCATAAGCGATGCAATTTCTTTTGAAGAAAGATTTAATTTGAGATAAGCACTAAGTTTAATTTCGTTTGAGGATAAATCTGGATGCCTATCTCTTAGGTTAACAAAAAACTGAGAATGAGAATTTCTGAAATGAAGTTCAAAGGCCAACCAGTCTTCTTTATCTAAAATATGATTGTCAATTTTCTTGATTAATTTTTTAAAAGAATAATGTAAAGAACTATCTACTATATCATCATCGATACTTTTTATATCCTTAATTAAATCAATAAGAAGCTCTTTCTTTTTTATATTATTAAGTGTTGAAGAAGCCAAAGCAAAGTCTTTCTTTTTAATTTCTAGATTTAAATTTTTCTCTTTTAATAATAATAGTTCCTTATCAGTTGCTAATTTTTCTAATTCAAACTTTTCTTTTTGACGTTCTCTTTTTTGTTTTTCTAATTGCTTTAATTTTTGCACATATTTATTGTTTTTTGTTTTTAAGAAAGCTCTATAACTAATAAATATTATAAAAAATATTAAGAGATAAATTATTTTAGCAATTCTGGAAATATACCATGGATAATTAATGTAAAAAGGTATTTTTATACTTTCAGTTACATGATTAACTTCAATTTTTGCTCTTATTTCTAAAATGTAATTACCTGAGGCAAGTGATGGAAATTTAATTTCAGATTCATTAACCCAATTAGACCATTCATTTTCCAACCCACTTAATTTATATTGAAATTGTCTAGAATTACTTATTGGAGATTTTGGAATAGCAACTCTAATTTTTAAAAAATTATTACTGTAGGGTATTTTTAGATCATTTTTTAAATTTACAGATGCAGTAATCGTATCCTTTGAGCTTATAAATTGTAATGATTTAATTATTGGCGATACTTGTGGTTTTTTATTTAATATTTTGTCAATGTCATGAAAAATCATACCATTATCTATACCCAATGCATAAATTGATTTATTAATTTTTTTAACATTATTAAAATCTTTTAAATGACGATTCCAAATTGTATAAAAAGGCTCTTGAATTTTATTAAAGTCATTTCCATTTCTAAAGACATACCCAAAAAAATTTGGTGTAGAATACCAAAAAATATTTTCATCCTGTAAGATGTAATTAATGTTTTTAAGCCCTTTAAATATTTCTGAAGGGTATGAAGCTTTTATAAATTCATTATCAAGGGCATCATAAAAAAAGAAACCTTCTGGATTATAAAACACCAAGTTTCCATCAATTTTACAGAAATATGAATACCTTGAAATATTTTTATTTTCTACACCATAAAATTCAACATCAATCAATTCTGTAGCACTATCAGTTAATTTAAGTCTATAATACCCTTTTGATGGATGAGCAACCCACAACTGATTGTATTGATCAAATTCTAAAAATCTTGAAGACTCACCAAAATTCTCAAATTTTCTTATAAAATTCCATTGATTATTGGTTTTTTTAAAAACAGCTACTCCAGAATAAAAACCAACATACATAAGGTTCTCAATTTTAGGATGTTTAACAAAGGTCCAGGCTCCACCCTCCAAGTGAATGGTTTCTAGAGAATTATCACGAACCACAGAAAGTCCTTTATCACTTCCAACAATTAATTGTCCATCTACTTCATCTATGTTCCATATTTGCTCTGCACTATTATTAACAAGTTTTGGTTCTGAAAAAGAATTTTCAATATCCTTAACAAACAGACCTTGATAGGTTCCTAAGTATAAAGAAGTGCCTTTTAAAAAACTTGTGTATACAGTTCCAAAGCCACTTTTGTTGTCTAAAAGATATTTAGTATTACTGTTTAATTCTAGATAACTAATACCGGATTCTGTTCCCAACCAAATATTATGATTATTATCTACAAAAATTTTACGAATAGCATTATTTGAAATTCCATTATTTTTATTAAAATGAGCTAATTTTAGGCCTTCATTAGAAATAATGTAAAATCCATCTCTAAGAGTTCCAACTATAAATAGATCGTTTATGTATTTTTCAACATCAGTAACAATAGATTTTTCTATTTCAGTATTAATCTTCCATTGTTTCTTTTTTAATAATCCATTCTCTAAAAACCAGAAACCATTGTTTTTTGTGGCAATTATTAAACCTTTCTTTTTAGTTTCAAATACTTCAATAATATTTAAGGATAAATTTTCTGAACCCTTAATTATTTTTTTTTGATTGTCTATAATTTCAAATAAGCCAATGGAAACATCTTGAACAAAGACTCTATCATTGGAGGAAAAAAGCTTACTAAAACCCTTAATTGCAGGCACTGTATTCAACTCACTGTTATTTGGATTGTATATGAAAATTTGTTGGAAAGATTGAAAATAAATAACTCCATTTGCTGATACTATATTTAAAAATACAGGCAATAAAGGTGCTTTTTTGGTTGGGTATTTAAAATATAAACTTGAATATTCTAGAATTCCTTTGTCATTTTTAAACCAAAATCCAAAGCCACCAATACCAGCTGTATATATATGATCAGTATCATCATAAAGAACGGCCCTTAAATCAGATTGATCCTTGGTAGAATAATTGCGCCAGGAAAAACCATCATACTGCATCAAAAAGCCAGGTTTAGCAAAATAGATTTCACCATTGTCATCTTGAGATATGTCAAATACCTTAAAACCATTTTTTATTTCCTTTTTTGAAAAATTTTTCACAAAAGGACTACCGAGTTCGTTGATGGTTTGACTTATGATTAAATTGCTATGAATAAATACTAAAATTAGTGCAATAGGAAACCTTTTCGCTGAAAGTAAAAAAAGAAATTTTATTGTAAATTTTAGCATGTGATTAAGAAGGCTTGTACTTTTAGATTATTTGACTTGAATTTTTATATATAAAAATAATATTATTTTTTTTAAACCGCTTTTTTAATTTGCGATTTTAAATCTCTCATAAAACGGTGGAAATCTACAGTAATTCTGTGTCTATTTGTATTGATTTGCTTCATGTGGGGATGAGTAACCTCTCGCTCGCATAAAGACTCAATATTTGAAGGTCGCTTCCATGCTTTTTTTAAAGCCAAGCTCAAAAGTTTACTTTGTTGTTCAGCTCCTGGCCAAATACATCCTAGGGGTTGAAACATCCCTATAAAAAAAAGGTTGTCATATTTTGGATGAAACATTTTTAAATAAAGTGGAACAGGGCCTTCTCTATAATTTAAAAACTTTTCATCAAAAAAAGGGTGTGCTAATGCAAAACCAGTACACGCAATTATGAAATCAAATTCCTCATTGGTGTTATCTTTAAAAAATACTTTTTTACCTTCAAAATGATCAATCTCTACCTTAGGCATTATTTTACCGTGTCTTATTTTATATAACAACTCACTATTAATAGTTGGATGAGTAGCTCCAAATTTATGACTTGGTTTTTGTAATCCGTATACATAATTTGATCCATTATTAATTTCAGCAATTAACCCAGCTAAAAGATTTCTCAGATAAATAGGTAAAAACTTCATTTTTGTAGCAAAAACATCAGTTGGCTTTCCCATTAAAAATTTAGGGACAATTCGATACCCTCTTCGCCAACTTATAGCTGTTTTAGTAGTAACTCGACTAGATTCAACAGCCACATCACAAGCAGAGTTTCCACCACCAATAACTAAGACTTTTTTACCAGCAAAGGGAGCTGCTTTTTTATATTGATGAGAATGTAAAAAACTACCTGAAAATTTACCTGGATAGTTTGGGTATTTAGGTTCCCAGTGATGTCCATTACAAACAACTAAGTCTGTGAAAGTTTCTACCTGCTTATGTTCATCTTTAATTGTAGTTACTTCCCAAAGGCCATTATCTTTTCTTTCACAACTTTTAACAAGCGTATTAAATTCAATATGTTGATAAAGTTTAAAATGTTTGGCATAAGATTGAAAATAGTGCCTGAGTTCCTCATGTGAGGGATAATCTGAAACTTCAGGTCTAAAAGGAAAATCTTCATATTGAGATAAGGTTTTTGAACTAATAATGTGTGTGGTTTCAAAAACACTAGAATGGCTCTCATTTTCGTTATAAATCCAGTTACCACCAACATCACTATTATAGTCATAGGCGGTAACAGATATTCCTGCTTCTATTAAGTTTTTGATGGCTGGAAGGCCGGAAGGACCGGTACCAATAATACAAACCTGTTTATTCAAAATAGTTCTTTATTAGTCATAAGAAAAATAAAGATAAATAATATGTTTAGATAATACCTAATTTATAGAAATGACTTTAGCAAATAGGATCCCAATACTACTAGGAAAAATAATATAACTGATTTTCCACTTTGAGTTATTAAAATTTTATGTTTTTTATTTAATTTATTATGAAATAACAAACAAGATGAAGATGTAAAAACCGATAAATTGATGAAAAAAAGTGGTTGATCTCTAATAATAATAGCCAAAACACAAACTGAAAAAGTAATTATAGCGCTAAAAAACAATAGCTTAGCTTCACTTATAAAAAGTTTTCTCAATAAGTAATTTAAGAGTAACATTAAAACCAAAACAAAACCAACAATTGAAATATCTACGATAGTATCAATCTGATAATTAAGTAATCTAATAGTAACGAAAGAGATTAATAAATAAACTAAAAAAGAAATTAAAAGATTATTATTATCAAATGTTTTTTTTAAAATTGGAATTAAAATAATTAAAAACCCCAACATTAAAATATTTACTTCAATTTTAAAAAATATTAAAAAGAAAATTGAGGGTAGGACACAACCTAATACAAAAATATAAAAACCAATACCGTATAAATTATTTAATCTTTGAGAATTTTTGTGAAGAGCTCCTGAAAGCAATGAGTAATTAATTTTTCTCTGAACTAAACTACACGATAAGAACAATAAAATAACAGATAAAATTGTTGCAGGAAATGCAAAAAGTAATGTAGTAATCATTTTTAGGGGTTATAAATAAAAATGTTAAAAAACAAAATTAAACAAAATAAAATTAATTTCTATAAAATTTATCTTTATAAAGATTAAAAAGCCAAAGTAATTACTTTGGCTTTTCTTAATCTAGGGGATTGATTTATAAATAATTAACTAAAAATTATCAATTCAATCAAGGGTAAAAATTAATACTTTAAAATTAGTTTTATTATTAATAGTAATTATAAAATATAATGGACGATTATATTCTTAAAAAAAAATAAATGATCTCTTTTTGTGTCAAATAAATGCTCTTTTTAGCAACAAGCTTTCCAATTAAGTAATTAGATGTATTTTTATTAAAAAAAATTATTATTTATCAAGATAAAAAGTTAAAAAAAACGACTTTTTTTTTAATAAATTAAAAAATTAACAAACAATAATAGTAAAATAGATTTTAAATTTTACACCCCCCCCAAAAAATGAATAAATTTAAATTATTCTTGCTCTGCTTTTTTATATTTCTTAGCACAACAGCTCAAAACTCCAGGTCTCAAATTTTAGATTCTCTAAAAAATATTTATATACAAAATGTTAAATTACATAAGAAGTTGAATCCTAAAGAATATTCATTACTATTCCACAACCTTTTATCAAAAATAGATGCAGAACTAAACCATTTAAGTAATAATAGTAAAAGAAAAAATCTTAAAAAAACAAAAAATAACCTAGATGAAATAAAAAACCTGAAAGCTTTATCAATACTAGAAATTATGTTATATGGATATAATGTTAGGGGCAATTTAGATTCTATTAATTATTACAGACAAAAAATTGAATTATTAACAAATGATAATGGAGTCATAGGGAAATCTTACGGAATCACTGCCTATACATATAGATTACAAAATAATTATTTAAATGCCATAAAAAACTATAATAAAGCTATTCAATTTTATAAAAATTCTAAAGACAGAAAAATTCAATACAAACAGATTCATGTTTTAGTGAATCTAAATGCTTGTCTCATAGCAACGAAAAATATTACTATAGCAAAAAAGAATTTAAAAGAACTTGAAAAAACAATATTAAGATTCCCAGAAAACCCAAGATTTAAGAATCTAAAAGAATTAATTAAAATTATACAATCTGAAATTTTAGTTGAATATGATGATTCTGATCAGGCGATTAAGATTTTAAAAACAGTCAACACCAAAAATCTTGATTTACTTGCGTTGCGAAATAGATATTATGATGTTCTTAAAGATGCTTATTTTAACGTTGGAAATTATTTATTAGCAGAATATTCTTTTGACAAACTATTCCCCGAAGACTCTTATAAAGGGCTAGATTACTATTATTTTAAGCTCCAATATGCCAATGCTAACAAAAATATTGAAAAAGCAGATAATTACTTCAATGAGTTTAATAATGTATATAAAATCAATTCGACTACAAAAACCCCCTACACTGATTTAAGTTTTGAGTATCAAAAAAATATAAGTGATTATTACGTTTTAAAAAAAGACTTCAGAAAAGCTTATCAATTTCTTGAAAATTCAAAAGAGCTAAATGAAAAATATATTAATAAAGAAGCAAAAGTGAAATTTGAAATTTATTCATTTTATAGCCAAATAGCTAATGAATTGGAAGAAATGAAAAGATTAAATGAGTTGAAAGATCAAAAAATAATTGACAACCAACTTATGTATATTAAAATTGGTGTAACAATTCTAGTTGTTATTATCATCATTTTGATTTTTGTAGAATGGGCTGCTAGAAAAAAACGTTACTTAGCTACTCTCACACAAAAATCTCAAAGATCAATTTTGGAAGCAAAAGAACATTTTCTTGAAAATATGTCTCACGAAATTAGAACTCCAATAACCTCAATATTAGGCTATTTATCATTATTAAAAGAAGAAAATTTAATTGCAGACAAACGATTAAATTTTACTAATAATGCTATTGATAATACAAAAAAAATGATGAGTTCGCTTGATAATTTTTTAAACTTAACAAGTTTAGATGGAAGTTCAAAGTTTAAAAAAGCTGAATCATCAATAAAAATAAATGATTTTACAAAAGAAATAAAATCAACTTTTACAGCTACTTTAGAAATAAAGAAAATTAAATTATATTTTAAAACAAATGCAGAAGATAGCTTAATTATTAATTACGATATAGAAATTTTAACAATAATCATTAATAACTTAGTTTCTAACGCTATAAAATACTCTAATACAAATACTTCTATATACCTTACTATGTATTTTGAAAAATCGAAACTAAATATAATGGTGAAGGATGAAGGATTTGGAATTGCAGATAATGAAAAAGATAATATTTTCTCTAGATTTTACCAAACTGAAAGTAATATTTCTAATAGTGGATTTGGTATAGGATTATCTTTAACTAATAATTTGGTTAAAAAATTAAGTGGAAAAATTAGCTTAGAGACAGCGTTAAATGTTGGTAGTGTTTTTAAAGTTGAACTTCCATTAATAATTGATAATTACAACTTAAATACAACTCAAATTGATAAAAATTTTAATTTATTATGCTGTAACTATTCCACAGAAATCGATAAAAAAAATAATTTGCCTAAAGCATTAGTAGTAGACGACAATACAGAAATGATAATTTACTTAAAAGAAATTTTTTCTGATTTTCTTGATTGCACTTTTGCTTTTAACGGAAAAGAAGCATTAACTAAAATTGAAAAACAATCTTTTGATATTATTATTTCAGATTTAAAAATGCCCATAATGAATGGAGTAGAATTTAAGAATGCATTAAATGAAAAAGGTGCTTCTAAGGATATCCCATTTATTTTTATGACTTCAGTAATTAAAGACAATGCAAAAGATATTAACTTATTAAGTTTTGAAGATTATATAGAGAAGCCTTTCAAAAAAGATGAAATTATATCAAGAATTCAGTTTGCATTAGAAAAAAATTTCAATAGAAAAAAATTAGCTACTCCAATAGGTTCTGATATTGAGTTTGATAGCTCGTCTTCAGAACTCATAAAAAAAGTTAAAAACTGTATTTTAAAAAACATAACAAACCCAGACTTTAATGTTATTGCACTTTGTGAAACCTGTGGATACGGTCAAAAAAAAATGAACGAAATCTTAAAATCAAAAATTGGTCTAAGTATCGTTAATACAATCTTAGAAATTAGACTTCTAAAAGCTTATGATTTAATTATTAAAAACAGATATGTAACTTTAAAAGAAGTAGTTTATGCTGTAGGAATAAATAGCAGACCTTATTTTAATAAAAAATTCGAATTGAGATTTGGAATCAAACCTGGAGATTTAAGAAAAAAATATAAAAATTAATCTAACTATTTATAGTAAAAAAACCTTTAATTAATAACTAATTAAAGGTTTTAAGATGTTAGATAAAAAAGTTAATTTATTATTGTGCGCTCATCATAGCATTATAAGCCGTTGGATCAAAAGCATTGTAAGCCTCGATAACTTTTCCGTCTTCCCACTTAAACCATCCATAACCTCTAAGTTCAAGAGTTTCTCCTGAAGATTTTGACACACCACTCCAATCATACCAAACGTTTGTAAAAATCTTACCATCATTATAATACATGGTTGCTGTATCTACATTACTATGAGAAATGTTGTCAAAAAACTGATGTCCGACAGCAAAGCCACTCATCATCTCATCTACACTCATTTTTACATCATTTACTGCAAAAATTGCATTTTCTGCAAAAATTCCTTCTGCATCTTTAAAATTGTTATCGGTATATGCCTTCATGAATTTATGAACCCCTTGGGTATAAATATCATCACCTAACATATACCCAGACATTGGATTATTGTCTTTTGATTGATTTGTGTTTTGGTTACATGCAACTATAAAAGTTGATAAACAAAGTAGTACTAAAAGTTTTTTCATAATTAAATTGTGTTAGTTTCATTACGAAATTAATAAAAACTATTTTAAAAAAAAATTAATTACTATATTGTAAGGGCATTTTATTTCTACACCCGCTTAACCTTTTTAAATAAAATAAAAAATGAAAAAAATTATTTACCTTTTTTTGGGAATTAGCATTATGTATAGTTGCTCTGATTCTGAAAGTGAAGATGCTTCTATACCAGAACTAGATTCCATCATAGGGGTTTGGACACTCACAAACGAAGAATGGACAGGTGCAGGAAATTGGCCAGATGGTCAAGCGAGAGGTTGCTTTATGTCTTCTGATGAAGGCTCACCAGATCAATTAATATTTACAGAAAACAGTGTGATAAAAAATGTTTGGGAATGTTTTCAAGATGGCTCTCTAGCTGAAGATATGGTTGTTTATGGTCCATTAGCTTGGAATAAAACAAGTGACAATACATATTTAGTTGATGGAACTGATTTAGAAGTAACTTTTATAGGGAACAACCAGATGCAATTACCTTTTGACGATGACATTCTTCAAACTTGGGTTAAGAATTAATCATTAACGCTTACTATTAAGAATACAATTAAAATTAATTCTGTGATTCTCATAAATTCTAAATTAGAATTTATGAGAATTTTTTATAAAAAATTAAAAGAAAAAACTAGGCTTTGATGTGGTTGTAGAGACTTATACTATATAACCCTATTGCACCCCACATAACATATATGAAATGTGAGGAAGGAATCCAGACATAGCCTAAAATTAAATTTGAAACTAGTAAAATACCAAGTACAATTAAAAATCGCTGTCTAACCATAAAAATCTCTAAAAATTTATTGGATGTAAAAGAAAGAAGTATACATCCTATGCCTAAAACATAAAGCCCAAGAAAACGATAAATTTGAGTCAAATAATCAGCTAATGTTTGATTACCTTCAACTAAGAAAAGATCAATAAATGTCATTTTTAATCTTTCTTCATTAGCAACTTGATCTAATATCCAAGGCTCAGAGCTAATTAACCACCTTACACCAGACAAGCAAAGTATTGTAGATATAATTACTAAAGGGTATTTAATATAGGTAAGTGTTGTTTTTTGCATTTCAAATAGTTGATGTGAACTTTTAAATTTACGAAAATTAATTTTTATTATGAATATACTTTTTAAATGAAATAAATACGTTTTAATAAAAAAACTATAAATTCATTTAGTATATTTAACAATTGTTCTACACAAAGTTAGAATTTTAAAAAAAATTATGAAAAAAATTTTATACCTATTTATATTAATATCTTCAACACTATATTCTCAAGATTTGTCTAAATTTCACAACAGTGGAAATACAGGTATGTCTAAAAAATGGGTGACTTCTAGTTGGGAATCTGGAACTATTGTTTTGTCTGATGGTTCTGAAATTAATGGAGAAGTAAAAGGAGTTTATGGAGGAGACCAATCTAAAATTGTGAGCTTTAAATTTCGTAAGAAAAAAGGAGAGGACACAAAAAAATATAAAGCAGCGGATTGTTTATTAGTTTCTGTTAAAAACGTAATCACTTTATCCTTACCAAAAAATTTAAAAAAGAAGTCTGGTAAAAAAAGTTTTTATGTAGCCCTATATTTTGGAAAGCACCTAACGGTTTTTGAAAATCCAAAAGCTAGTACCGCTAACGGTCAAAGTACATCACTTTTAGGAAGAAGTGTAGGTAAAAAAACTTCTTTTAGTCAGGGTGGTGGAAGAATGCTAAGTTATTTAGCATTAAAAGATGATGAGTTTTCTAAATTAACAGCGATGAACTTTAGAAAACAAATGAAAAAACTTTGTGCAGATAATAAAAAATGGCTTTCAAGAACATCTGATAAAAAATGGTTTAAATACGGTAATCTTTATACGATTACACATTATTACAACCAAACAAAAGCCAAAGAATAGATGCGTTTATCCATTTCTTTTTATACAAGTATTTATCTAAAATGAATTGAAAAGTTGTTTTACCAGAAACGAATTCTAATATATTTTTTATAACTAATTTTTATATCTAAATACAAGCCGTATGTGGCTAATCTATTGCACTTATATAAAAGTTTATTCCACATAATTTAATTAACAGATACTTCCTCTACAGGAGTGGTGTTTGTTTTAATAGCTTCCGAAAAATAGAATTTAAACTTTAGTTTCCCATCTACCTTAACAGCATAAGTGCTTTCTAGCCATTCAAATTCTAACTTAACTTTACCTTCTGGAGTATTTACGATAAACTCTCCTAACTGTTTAAGTGATATATGTGCAGAATTATAATCGGTGTCCATAACAACATCTTCAAATTTTCGCTTACTGCTAACAATATCAAATGTTTTTACAAAATCAATAAATTCAGCTTTGGTGTAATGCCTACTATTTTCATAGATAAAAAAGTCATCTGTAACCACAGAATTAAAACTACTTAAATCATGATCTAATACTTCAAAAAAAGTCTCAAATGTGTCCATAACTTCTTTTTCAGAAATTTTTGTAGGACTTTGACATGCAAAAATTAAAATGGCGGAGAGTAAGAGTAGTTTTTTCATGAGTTAAATATTTTAAACTTCAAATATAATAAATAGTGGTTGTTTACTTTTTTTTGAATGACAAATCTTTCGCTTTAAGTGTATTAATAAGGTTTGGATTGATTTTTTGTAAATCAGCTGCAAATTTTAATTTATGCTTTGGGGAGATAATAAGTTCATCAAATTTACCATAAGTAATTTCAATTCTATCAAATGAGGCGGCAGGAGATGATATAATAGAACTAGATTTTGAGATTTTTTTCATGTCCATTATATTTATCGAATTAAAGCGGAAAAGACCACATTTAATGTGTAACATCTGTTGATCAATTGTATACGTTGTATTAAAAAACATATGTATAATTAATCCATATATAGCAATTAACCCTGCAGTAGTCACGAACATGGCATTACTAAAACCGTCATGAATAAAGTTAGGAATTAATGACCCGAAAAAAACTACAAAAACTACAATCAATAAGGTATAGGAAACTTTTGAATAATATATCATTACAAATAAAATTAAAACAAATATAAAAATTCATATAACACTATTAAAGAATTTAATTTAAAGTGAATCAATAAATTTTTAACTCGATAATTTGCCGCTCTTTGACTGACAATTGAATGAAAATGTGTTTTGAATAAATGATCACCTTTTATACGCTGAATTATAATTAAGCTTTGTTTACTCCTATATTGTATTTCAAACCTTATAATAACTCACCAAATTATGGTTCAATATTTTTAATATTTGTTATATTTGAAAAAACCAACCTAAAACCAACCTTTTATGAATTTCAGTAAAATTCGCTTTATTCTTGTCTTTTTAATTACCGCTAACTTTCATATTTACGCTCAATCTTCAGATAAAGCTATTGCAGGAATTTCCCTAGATAGGCTTGAGCATTATGAAGAATTTATCAGTCAGGAAATAAAACAAGATAAGATACCCGGTGCTACGGTACTCATTGTTCGTGATGGAAAAATTGTTTTACAAGAATCCTATGGACATCGAGATATTGAAAGTCAATCTTCAATGAAAACTGATGACATTTTCTTTATTCAGTCTATGACCAAGCCAATCATTACAACAGCCTTTATGATGTTGTTTGAAGAAGGGCATTTTATGTTAACCGACTATGTTTCAAAATATCTTCCAGAATTCAAAAACTTAAGAGTCATTAAAAATGTAAATGATAATATCACTGGTGAAACCATAGCCTTAGAAAAAGAAATTACTATAGAGCAATTATTAACACATACAGCAGGTTTAACACATGGGCTAGGAAATAGTCAATTTGAACAGGGGTATAGGAAGGAATATTTTATGCAGGAATGGCCTGATATAAAATCTAGAGCAATTCAAGCCAGTAAATTACCTTTAGTTGATCAACCAGGAAACATTTGGTATTATAGTGTGGCACCTGATATCATAGCTACATTAATTGAGAAATTTTCTGGAATGAGTACAAATGATTTTCTAGAGACTAGAATTTTTAAGCCTCTGAATATGAAAGATACTGGCTATAATCTTTCAAAAGAACAGCAAGCCAGAGTTGTAAAGGTTACCAATAAAAATAATGAAGGGAATTTGACAAATAGTGATTACCAACCTCCTATGAAAAAAAATACTATTTGGAGTGGGGTCAATGGTCTTTTTTCAACTACTGCAGATTACATGACTTTTTGCCAAATGATAATGAATAATGGTCAATGGAATGGAACTCAATTTTTAAGTAGAAAAACAATAGAATTAATGACACAGAATCATGTTGGTGATAAATACCCAGCTGAAGGTGTAGGTTTTGGATATGGATTTGCTGTGATGTTGGACGTTTCAAAAACGGATTTACTGGGCTCAAATGGAAATATCTGGTGGGGCGGTGCCTTTAATACACACTTTTTTATTGATCCTAAAGAAAAGTTAATTTCTATCTTTATGACCCAATTAAACCCTTACACTAATTATTATCACGATAAGATGAAGCAATTAGTTTACCAGGCTATTGTAGATTAATTTCTTTAATGAATTTTACCCATGAATTATTATCATGATAATTCTGCTTAAAGAGTTTATCTCCAAGTCCAAGAAAAAATATTAAAATAGAAATCTATTAAATAACCTTAATAACAAACAAATCATGAAAAAAATAACATTAGTATTAGTAATAGCCTCGTTCATAATCTCTTGTAACAATTCCGTAAAAGAAATTGAAATTGATAGAAAAGCTGGGGAATGGGTTAAAACAGGAGTAAAATATTCAATTGGATCTGATGCGGATGTAGCTATTATTAAAAAAATGTTGTCAAGCCATGTGTCATTAGATGCTGAAGGTGTATTTTCTTCAATACCTGACACCTTAACTTATTATCCACATAATATGAAATCATCTATTAAAATGGATGTTAACATGCTAAAGAATTACTTTGCTCAATATGACTCCATTCAAAAGCAAGTGCTATACTACCTTCCATATAATGTAGATACTTGGACGGGAAGTATCGTTCAAGTAGGAGCAGTTGAAACAAGATTTAATAAAAATGGAACTATTGAAAGAGATCGAATAATTGATAAGTTTTTTATTGGTAAGGACGGTTTGATTCATACCATACGTGAATGGAGTGCAGATTGGTAAAAAAATAAAGTAGTGGTTATATTTTAATATTAGGGTAGGTATCAATAAAATACCTTTCTAACCATAAAATTGCAACCAATTGTTTTACACCAAAGTGTATTTAATACCATAAATTTTTATTTACTCAATAGTTTCTACAAATGCTATTCAGCTAGATTATTTTTATCGTTAAAATAATAAATGTTTTTTTTCTTTACTTCTCCAACCCGCTTGGTTTGTATAATCAACAAAAAATATTTTTAGATCACTTTGATTTGGATAGTCAACAAAATAAATCTTTTTGTCTGCTTGATTAGCATAGTTTACAAAATACCATAATCCTTTATTTTCATTTGCCTGGTTTGCATATTTAACTTTGTATACATTCAAATCTGCTTGATTAGCATAGTTTACAACAAAAACTTTCAAATCGGCTTGATTAGAATAATTAACAGAATATATTTTTTGTGAATAACATAAAAATGAACTCATAAAGAGAACTAATAAAACAATTGATTTCATAAACTAAATTTAATGATTTCTAAGCTGATTGATAACAATAAACCTTTATTAATATAATTTGAAGCCAAGAAAAGTCTTTGATAAAAAAATTCACAAGGATAAAAGTAAAAAAACCCTCCGGATGGAGGGTAAATAAAATTTATACTAAAGGTTAATTACTTTAAAGGAGAGACTTCAAATTTCATTGTTTGCCCAACAAAATCTACAACTCCACTCACAATCATAATATTTCCATCAGTTACATTGTCATAGGAATACATTTTAAAAATTTTACCTTCCTTTTTATAAACGCCTTGTAAGGTAGCTTTCACAATTTCTTCTCCCATCTGTGTCCATGCAAAACCAGTAAATTCTCCACTAGTAGTACTGTTATTGTGATTTGTAAATACATATGACAAATACGCTTTTCCATAAGGGCCTGCATCACCTGAGGCAGAAAGTTCGTAATTAACTCCGTCTCTTGTATGAACTGCATCTATATCGAAGACGGCATCAAATGTTGTTGCAGGATCCCACTTAATATCTTGAGAATACGCTAAAGAAGTAATAAGAAATAATAAATAAACTATTTTTTTCATTTTGTTAAAAATTTAAATTAATAAAAACAAATATAATTTTTTTTACATAGATTTCAAAAAACAACTAATTATTGAAAAAAAACAAACTTTCGCTATGCTTGGATTTTCTTATTCTTTGTTTACTTGAACTAGCTTATAATTATATAATTGTGTAGCTACCAAAATATCGCTGTTGTATTTTCTGAGAGAATAAATTAAACCATCCTTCATTTTAAATATCCAAACATATTTGTTATCATATTCACCATTTTTACCTTCTGCATCTCCCTCTTGTATTATGGCTACACCATTATTATCAGAAATAGCATCAACTGTTTTTAAAACAATACCATTAGGAAGTATTTCAGATATAATATTTTTAAAAGCAAATATCTAAAGGCTTTAGATCTAATTAATATTGAATTAAAATAATTGGAAAGGAATAAAATTTAAAGTATTAACAACAACCACAGTTTCTCTTAGGTACATGACTTTTTGATTTTTTTATTTTACAAGAATATAGAGGGTGTTTCGTAAGAAATATTTCTGCTAACATAACATTAGAAATAAAATTATCTTCTCCAAATTTATTTCTCAATGTAGATCAAAATTATTCAATTGTATATTGTTTTTTTCAAGACCTAAAGGATTGCAATCGCTTTCTTTCATAACTAATATCGGAATAACTAAAATGATATTTAATTAAAAGCAGAAAAGGAATAATATTAATATTATTCCTTTTTTTGATATTGTATCTGTAATTAGTTGTAATCTAACTAATAAGAATGATAGCTTGAATTAGGTTGTATAACTTTAAGCCCCTTTTCACCACCTTTCATTAAAGGAACCATCTTTGAAATTAAATCGTCTTCCGTTTGTCTCCAATTAAGATAAACTGCATACTTTTCGTAACTCTCCCAGTTTCCAACTAAATAAAATGTGTTAGTTTCATCATTAAAAGCCATTTCATAACCATAACATCCGTCATATGCTGCAGTAGTTGGAAGGCCTTGTTCACTATTCAATAAATCTAGCATCTCTTGTTTTTTTCCGTTTTTAACTTCAACCTCAATGTATACTAAATTTTTAGAGTATACCGCATCCATCATTCCTCCAAAATCAAAGAAATCTCCCTGGGCAATAATCTTTCCTTCATCATCAAAATTCATATACCAGTATCCTTTAAGATTTAGTTCTTTTCCTGTTGATACATTTGTTCCTGTCCAAGTTCCATAGGTTCTAACACTTCCGTCTAAGGAACCATCTTCCCCAGTTCCAGGAAGCCAATTATCGGCAGTATATCTAATGTTATCAAATGCAGCGTGATACCCCTTTAGCATTCCAACATATTGGTCATAACCAACAGGTTCAGAACCGTACATAGATGTGTTAGACTCAATGTCTTTGCTCACTAAAGCTAGCTGCCCTTCAATATCCTCCTGTCCATGTAACTCAAAAAGCTTTTGTGCCGTTGCTAAATTTTTAGAATAATTAGGGTTTGTATTACAATTGCTAAAAAGTATAGCAATTGAAAATAATGTAATTAGTTTTTTCATTTTATAAATTGTTTAGTTTTTAATGAAACCAAATTTAATAAAAATTTTTAAAAATTGCAAAACACAACTAATTTATAGTTAACGGTAAATTGTATGTGAAGTGGCAGATTGCGTGGTAGTTTCCTATCATAACGCTACTTAGTTTGAGCGAGCTACAAACCTTGATATTTGCCACTTTCCCAGTCATTACTTATACAAAATGTTGTATGCTGGGTTTTGATTCACTATTTGTTAATCTATAAGTTATTATTCAGAAAGTGTGCCATTAGAAAATCTTTTTAAAAGTTCCTTATTTGTTATGGTCATATATTCAACAATAGTTTCATAAGGATTTCCATTAATGTCTAAAAGTCCTTGTTTCAAAACATCGCCTGCTCCTCTGCTAATGTATTGACATCGATTGTATCCTAAAATATAGGGGTTTTTAAATACAGCATTAAGGTAGTCATTATATGATTTTCCAGCCTCTTCTTGCGATGGTAACTGTTGCCACATGGTTTTTGGGTAATCGTCAGTATAAAAACTTCGCTGGTGGTCGCAAATCATAATTGGCTTTTTAACGACTGAATACATTTGTTCAAACTCAGCAATATTAATATGAGCTCCCCCAGGCTGAAATGCTATAGCATCTACCCACTGATTCTGTTCCTCAAGTACATAATCAGGATGATCACCAAAAAGGTAACGTTCCCCTAAAATAAGTCGGTTTGGATCTTTTTCCTTGGTGTAAGTTCCAAGAACACGATAAAACTCACGTGCAATAAGTCGTAAGAAGCTTTCATCATCAGATTTTACTGATGCTTTATTTCTATCTGTAGTGGAGAATGAACTTGATTTTACATCATCCCAGTTAGTTGCTGAGATATTATAAGTAGAATTTACACTTTCCAAATTATTTCTGTGCTGTTTTTTTAAGAACTCCACATACATGGTTTTTCCAGGAGAATTAGCTGGTAATTCACGGTAAAATATTAACCAGTTTGTTCCTCTCTTTTTATATGCTTTATCCAAACTCCACTGAGGAATATCGTTCCAATAGTATCCCATTATGTTTTTGTTGTTGCCTGCCTTATTAACCATATTCTCAATATGCTTCTCAACAACAGCATGATATGCAGGGTCGAATACATCTTCATATGAAAAGGCAGTATCAGATTTCCATTGAGAATTTTTAATAGGGTAGCAAGCTAACATACCAGGCATCTTATGGTACATATCTCCGTTGGTGTGATACGACAAAGAGTTAAACCCCCAACTTCTTAGATTTTTTTCAGCTTCATTGTTATATGTATCCCAGTTACTATTATACTTGGTCTGAAATATATTATTTGGTCCTATTTCCTGAACTGCCCCGAGATGAGTTACTCCCAATGCCAACATTCCATGACCTTCAGGAGTTACAAAGCAATATCTGCCATTAATTTGTTGAATAGTAAAATATTCATTTGGCGTACCTTTAATACTTAATATGCCTCCGTAAGAATCTACCGCTATTGAATTTTGAAAGGTTTTGTTGTCTATGCTTTTTTGAGCAAAAATTAATTGATTTGCTAAAAGAATTATTAATGAAATAAAGTGTACTCTTTTCATATTTTATAAATTACGATTCATTTGTTTAGTATTTTAAATTCAAACCTAATATACTAAATTCTTTAAATGATATTAAAATTTTTCAATACTAATTTGAGCTGTTCTAATAATCGCTGGAAGAATTTCTATTAATCTTTGAGAGTATTTAAACGAGTTCTTTTTAAATAAAAAAACGGTTACACTATAATAGTATAACCGTTTTATTGATTTAGTAGACAACTCTATTAAAATATCGAACATAAGTTTTACTCCAAGAGATTTTGAGTTAACAAACTATTTGATCAAGAATCTTGTATCTAAAGATTATTTTTAGAAACACTATTTTTGATAGAATTAATTTAAAAAAATCAATGAACAATAAAACGACTTTTTTAATTGGAATCATAGGAGTTAGTCTTTTTGTTGTTTCCTCTGTTTTAGGTGGTATTTTAATTGAAAATTATAATATGACAAGTCAATTAATAAGTGAATCATATGCCATTGACACTGAATATGGAATAATTTTAAGAATATTTGGTTACATCCCAAGCGGTATTCTGATTACCTTATTTTGCTTTCTTGGAGTTAAATATTTTCAACCTTCCATATTAATCAAAATAGGATTTTACGGAATCGGAATATTTTATGGGCTAGCCACATTAGTTGTTGGAATATTTCCATGTGATAGTGGATGTAACAAGGGGTTAATCGATCCAAGTTTTTCGCAACTAATTCATAATTTTACAGGATTATTAACGTATCTATTTGTTCCTTTTTTAATGATTTTAATTGGATTAGGATTGAAAAAATCAACCTATTATAGTTTCTCTGTGCAATCGATTTTACTTGGAATAGTCAGTTTTCTTTTAGTATGTGTGATAAGTTCAGAATTGACTTCTGAATATATTGGACTATATCAAAGAATTATAGAATTGGTTTTTGTCTTGTGGATAATCTTTTGTGCTAATGAAATAAAAAGTAAAAACGGTAACACTTTATAAAAGTATAACCGTTTTATTTTTTAAGAAGCGGGAGTTGAATTCATTATTCCATGTTGTTCCGCAACGAGCTAGAAATACTTCTGTTATTTCTTTAATTGGTCAAGTTCATCAATCATTTCATCAATCTTTGTAATTAATCTACCGTAGACCAAATAATTTGATAATCTAAAAGTAACAATACCAATAACTGACAGGGATCCTAATATCATTATAGATTGAATTAATAATTGTTTTGAAGAATACGTGTCTAAAATAAAATTTTCCATATTTGATTCAAAAATAAATATGCAAACTCCTACATATCCAAAAAATGGTAAACCAATGCCTAAAAGACGAGTAGTAAATCTCACATTATTTTTTATCATTTCTTGAAGTTTACCCAAATATTCATAGCAAGATTGGCTTGTATTTATAGTGTTTAAAAACTTTAATTTTTTTCTATTTAAAAAAAATAACGATAGTATTAATGCAGATATATACAATCCAAATAGGAGTTTTGATTTTATTATGAAAAAGATTAAAATTATAATTGAAAGAGGGATCATACTCCAATTATCTTTTTTTGAGACCGATTTTAATTTATCGACTGTTAATATTGATTTTTTTGTATAAAGATCATCTATTACAGGAGGAATTAAATATTTTTCATCCTGAAATCCTTTTGACCATAACTCTTCTATTGATTTATCCATTTAATTGTTTTTTTATTTGTTTTTTTATTCTTGTTATTTTTACTCCAATTGAATTACTATTTATTCCAATTATCTGAGAAATTTCTTTATAAGTCTTCTTTTCTAAATAGAGAAGAATGATAGCACGGTCAATTTCTGACAACTTTTTTATTTCTTTATAGAGTCTTGAAATATCATTAGAGTAATCTCTTGACTCTTCATTTTCATCAGATTCATTAGAAAATTGATTATAATTTTGCTCAAAATCATATGCATCATTATGTTTTTTTTGTTTTCTCAATAAGGAAAGACAAACATTTAGAGCTATTCTATAAACCCAGGTAGACCATTCGGATTTATTTTTGAAATTTTCTCTACTTTTCCATATTTGTAAACAAACTTCCTGGTAATAATCTTCATAATCCTCTTGAGAATTAGAATAAGCTCTACAAATTTTGATAATTATTCCTCTGTAGGGAAAGATATTCGTTTTGTAAAAATCTTTACTCATATTTGTATTTTCTTGTTTAGTGTCAGTACTTTAATTTTATTACACTTAAGTTTAGTTTTAAATAATAATAACAGATTTATAAAAGAAATATAACGTTGCTTAAAAGTAGTATATTCCTTATGAGAAAGTGAGTAGAAATACAAAAACGGTAACACTTTATAAAAGTATAACCGTTTTATTGTTTAAGAAGCGGGAGTTGAATTCATTTCTCCACGTTGTTTCGAAATGGGCCATAGAGGAGAACAGCCCAAAGAA
>OJFP01000061.1_pt1 | contig 82461 bp, 66 predicted proteins | sample 1594141 | NCBI WGS metagenome assembly OJFP01 (sample SAMN05416843, study PRJEB24817) | seawater metagenome | isolation source: Sea water | place: Canada:Atlantic | collected 2013-07 | reverse complement strand
TTACTCATCAAGAATGCGAAATGAAAGAAGTCTTCGTTGATAACTCACTGGGAAACTCGTTACTCGGTGGAATTATCGGTGGATTGCTCGGTAAACAGATTGGAAACGGATCAGGGAAGGATATTGCTACAGTGCTTGGAGCAATCGCAGGTACAAATGTTGGGAGAACTCGCTCTAGCGGAAGAATGCAGCGGAGAGAAGTTTGTCACGATGTAATGGAGGAGGTTCAGAAGGGTGAATACGTGACTCTTCGGATTGAAGGATCTCTGCACACTATTCTTGTAGACTAATGTGCTTGTTAAAAAGTTAAACTGCATAAAATCACTAGTGAATACAGCGATTTAGCTTGACATAAGCTATTGATATTGCTATAATAATTATGTCAGCACAAAGGGGAAGAACAGGTTCGCTACAAAGTATGTAGTAGGAAATGGGAGAGGGTAATCTAACTTCTTGATAAGAATGGCGAATGAGAAACTCTAGGAAAAACAGCACCTTAAATCACTACAAAGTAACTACAAACACTTTTTAATAGTGTTATTAATCAATAAGTTACAAGCGTGTATATGTTGAGTGGGAGTAACTAGATTGAAAACAATAGTTTTGATAACAGCTACCTTATTGGTATTAGCCTCAATTATTGTTAATCAAAGAGCTAATCTACTTATTTACTCAATGACTTCTAGTGAATTGCCTGAGTTGTTGACGCCCAAGGATGAAGGAGAGGCAGTGATATGGTTTGATGATTATTATACTATTCACAAAATAGATGAAAGGACATTTGCTATCGGAGAGCCGAGATATTATCAGCTGAACTTTAACTACCTAATACTTGGAGATACTAGGGCGATTATTTTTGATGCGGGTACTGGTCAGAGAGACATTCGCAAAGTGGTAGAAAATATTACAGATCTTCCAATAACATTTATTCCTTCACATTTGCATTATGATCACATTGGAAATGAGGTGATCTTTGAAAAAACCGCCCTTGTTGATCTACCGCATTTAAGAAAGAGAGCAACTGATAACAAATTATCTCTAACTCGATTTGAGCATCTTGGTGAAGTGGAAGGGTATTCGCTGCCTGAACTCAAGATAAGCGAATGGTTAACCCCAAATGAGACGATTGATTTAGGTAACAGGCTTTTATTAGTACTCTATACACCAGGACATACTAATGATTCTATTTCTCTTTTTGATCAAGAGGCCAGTTTCTTGTTTTCTGGAGATTTCCTCTATCCCGGACAACTGTATGGATTTTTACCAAATAGTAATATGGGCGACTACTTACAGGGTACTCAAACAATAGCAACAGTTAGTGAAAATAGGCTGCGTGTATTTGGAGCACACAGAGATGACTCTTTAGGAGTTCCTGAACTAAGCTTGAAAACAGTTACCAGGTTGCAAGACGCTTTAAATGCCATCCAATCTGGAACATTAAAATCTAATGGAATTTATCCTGTGACATATAAGGTTAATGATAGAGTAGAACTTCTTTCAGAGCCCAAGTGGTTACAAGATTGGGATCCTACTTATCCAGAGCTGAATATTGATGCGGAGTAGGGTATCGACTACAGAATTATCTGATGCTACTTTTTGGAGCTTGTCTTGGTATCTTCCTGCAATAGCCCAATTCACATCTGTGTTCAGTGACTGAAAATACTTGACACAAAGATGACCTGTGAAGCCCGTTGCTCCATAAATAATAATATCTATATCTTTTTACATTGGTGAGTTCCTTAGTTACAACCTTAGACAGTAAAGTGAAACAGCTCTAGAGTAAATTATGAAAATTCTTGCAATTGGTGGATGTGGAAGCATGGCCCGCTATGCCCTTAAGGTAGCTCAAAACTTTGATGCTATAGATGAAATAATTATTGCCGATATCAATGAAGAAAGTGCGACATCTTTTGCGGCTACCCTCAATAATAAAGTTTCTGCTGTTCGGCTTGATGTTAGTGATAATCAAGCTCTTAAACTAGCAATGAAGAATATTAATATTGTGGTAAATACCTGTGGACCTTTTTTTAAATTTGGCGAACCTATTCTTAGTGCTGCCATAGACTCAGGATGCCACTATTTAGATATTTGTGATGATTGGGAGCCAACACTTGAAATGATGAAGCTTGATGCTAATGCTAAATCAGCTGGTGTGTCTGCCACTATTGGACTCGGCGCAAGCCCTGGACTGACAAATTTGATGGCGCTCATTGCCATACGTGAATTAGATGAAGTCACGACCGTCTATACCGGCTGGGATGCGGGTGCAGCAACTATAGATGAAACTGCTAAGCAGCAATCTACCAATGCCGCTATGTTGCATGCAATTGAGCAAATGACTGGCAAGGTAAAGATATATCAAGATAGTGCCTATAAAATGGTCAAACCTCTTCAGGCAATAAATATTGAATACCCAGGTTTACCTAATTTTACCGGCAATATTTTTGGTCATCCTGAAGCAGTAACGTTTCCTTATTATTTTTCAGAGCTAAAAGATTGTATTAATCTTGCCCACGGTGGTTCCCTCGACTCAATTATTATCAAAGTTCTCACAGGTCTGGTGAACATTGGTTTCCTTAGCAAGGCAAAAGCATCAAATTTATTTTCATGGTTAGAAAGCCAGGAATCTCAACAAAAAAAATCTAATGCTAATAATTATCTTCCTTCTATGTATGGATTTGCGCATGGTTTAAAAAATGGAGTTCCAGCGAGCGTAGGAGTTTGCATAATGAATGACGATGATTCTTTTGATCGCATAGGCATGGGAGAAATTACTGGAATCCCATTAGCCTGTGGGATTAAAATGCTAGCCGAAGGAAAAATAAATGAAGCTGGAGTATTAGCTCCCGAAGCCGGTCACATTAATCCGCATGATTTTATATCTGATATATTGGATGAGATATCAAAGTTCCTTGACCTTCCGCTTGGTAACTTTGAAGAAAATATTAAGATTACACGATCCTGGTAATCGAATGAATAAAGATGGGAGGGCTAATAGCCTCCCATCAGTAACTCAAAGGAAGGTTAAGCTTTGTCTCCAAATTCCTTCATGTGTTCTGCAATTCTCTCGCTATCCCCATTCCTACGCTGTTTCCCTTGTTGTAAAGTTGTTGTAAAGACAGATTTACCCCTCGCAAACCATTGCTACATAAGGGCTTGTAAAACTGCAACTATTGAGTGGGAATAGTTTAAGGAACTAATAAGTCAAATGGGCGGCACAATAACTCTTTTAATTATTCTTCTTGCTACTCTAAGTACAGCATTTTTGTCGTCAATTTTTGGAATGTTAGGCGGCCTCATTTTAATGGGTGTATTGATTACTATAATGCCAGTAAGTCAGGCAATGGTCTTACATGGATTAATTCAATTAACATCAAATGGTTATCGAGCATGGCTTAATAAAACAGATATTAAATGGAATATTGTTTCTACATTAATTATCGGTAATATCATCGCATTAGTTGGGTTATTCTCATTAGCTTTTGTGCCTGATAAAGTAACTGTACTTTTAGTAATAGGTCTATTGCCATACATAGCTTGGGCGCTTCCTAAAAATAACTCCTTAGATTTAAGCAATAAACCAATTGGTATTTTAGCTGGCATGGTGGTGGTGGGTAGTAATCTTCTATCTGGTACAGGAGGCCCTTTATTAGATATTTTTTTCCAGCGAGTAGATATGACTCGCCATCAGGTTGTTGCAACCAAAGCTGTAGCTCAAAGTTTAGGCCATATATCTAAGATAATATTTTTTGGTTTTCTTGCAATACCTAAATTTAATATTTGGCCAAGTTTTTGGCTATTTATTTTTGCTGTGATAGCTTCTGCTATCGGAACTACTTTAGGAAAAATAATATTAGATAGAATTGACGATAGAACCTTCTTTGCATGGACACAAAGCATCTTACTAACTGTTGGTGCTGTGTTTATCGCCTACGCACTCTATCTAATGAAATGAGTTACATAAGGAAGGTTTAACGCTTGCAGGGATTGGAGCAGAGCTTAGAGATATGGAATAAATGTTTTGCATTTAAAAATATCTGAGTAACAGGTTAGCGACAAAGTATGTAGTGGGTAATGGTAGAGGGTAATCTAACTTCTTGATAAGAATGGAGAATGAGAAACTCTCGATAACACAGCAACTTAAGTTGCTGCAAAGTAACTACAAAAACTTTTTAATATTGTTATTAATCAATAACTTACAATCATGTATTTGTTGAGTGGGAATAATTGCTAACTCTTTCAGAATATATTCTTAAAAGGAATGGAGTTCCGCTTGGATCCAAAGGATCGTTAGTTAGAAATCTTAAAAATTCCTTTGGAGCAGAGAGTAACGCTAAATTTTGGAAATATTGGAATCCTATTTGGGGGTTTTACTTATCTAAATTTATATATCTGCCACTAAAAAAATACTTGCCCCAATCAGTTGCTGCCTTGGTTGCTTTTGGTGTTAGTGGTTCTCTGCATGATCTGGCAATAGGTATAGCAGGGCAGGGATGGCAAAATTTCTTTACAATTTGGTTTTTGATAATGGGTTTATTTTTAAATGCCTCAAAATCGTTAGGCATTAACTACAGTAAATTTAGATTCACTGCCAGAGTAATTATTAATACTTCTTCAATAGTATTTTGTTTTATCTTGACGAAAATATTTATAAATATGCCTTTTTAGTGATATTAAAAGGTACTACATAGAAGAAAAATACCTTTTTAAGTTATTGAATAATGCAATTTTTCTCAGGTCGACTATTGAGTGGGAGTAAAAATTTAGTGGCTTCAAAGATACATTTTTATTTTGATTTTATATCCCCTTATGCATATTTTGCTTGGCGTAAACTTCCTGTTCTAGCTAAGAGATACAATCGTGAAATTGAAGCGCATCCAGTTGTCTTCGGAAAACTGTTGGATAAATGGGGACAACTTGGGCCTGCTGAAATTCCACCAAAACGCAATTGGCTCAATGAGTACTGTTTAAGGTATGCAGCTCTTAACGGATTTAAATACAATCCACCAAAAAAACATCCTTTTAATCCGTTAGCTGCTCTAAGAATGTCATTGAAGGAAGTAAGCGGTGTTGATCAACATAGAGTGATAGGTTCAATATTCGAAGGGGGTTGGAGTTACGGTGCAGATCTAGGAGATCTGTCTACACTAATTTCTTTGTTGACAAAACAATCAATCGATGGCGAAAGTCTTAGTCATAAAGTTTTGGAATTAGATATAAAAGAATTGCTAATTAATGAGACTAGGTGCGCGATTGAAAAGGGAGTTTTTGGTGTTCCAACTATAATTATTGATAACAATCTATTTTGGGGCAACGATCAGATGGATCATATCGAGCTATTGCTAGGTGGCAAAGATCCTCTGGATCGAGAAAGACTCAAGGATCAAGAGAGGCCGAGAGCAATTGACCGCAAGGCCTTCAAAAGCAGGATAAATAGTGACTTGTAAACTTTACAACAGCAGAAATGGCAAACTACTGATAACACACAGATTTTAAGATAGTGGGACACACAAAAATTAACCAAAAATGTTGTAAATATGTTGTAAAAACAGATTTGCCCCTCGCAAACCATTGTTCTTACAAGGTTTATTTTGAGTGCGACTATTGAGTGGGAATAAACCTCTACTAAAGAAAGTAACAGCCTAACTCGCCGCGCATAAGGGTGTACCGATGACTGACTACAAAGATCCAGGCTTTCTGCATTCCCTAATCTGCTTTGGCGGCGTAATCGTGATCGTCATTGCCGGAATGTTGTGGCTGGAGATCAGTCTGCACAGCCTTTTGGTAATCGCGGTGGTGTGGGTTGCCGGCCATTCTTATGGTCTCGGCATTAACTATCTGCAAATAAAATCGGGAATGATTGCCGGAATTGTAAAGGGCCTCGGTGCAATCTTTATATTCTTTCTTATAGGCATATTAGTCGCCGCCTTAATCGAGGGCGGCACTATTGGTGGCCTGATCTACTACGGCCTCTATCTGCTTCATCCGACATTTTTCCTACCTGCAGGACTAATACTTTGTAGTCTCATGTCTCTGGCAACGGGTACTGCCTGGGGAACCATCGCTACCATCGGTGTTGTGCTTATGGGGCTCGGCGCAGCTTTGGGTATTCCGCTACCTCTTGTAGCCGGAATGATTGTCTCCGGCGCCAGTTTTGGCGACAAGATGTCACCGGTTTCTGATACAACCAACCTCGCGGCGATGAGTGCGAATACCGATCTTTATTCCCATATAAAGTCCATGTTGTATACCACCGTACCAACTTACATCATCAGTCTGATTCTATTTATTTTTCTCGGCCTTTATTACAGCGGCCAAACTCTTTCTGCTGAGGAGTTGATGTTGTTAACTGACAGTCTTGAAAGCGAGTTCCTGATAAACCCGCTGACTTTGTTGCCACTGCTGGTGCTGCTAGTCTTCAGTCTGCGACGCGCTCCAGCAGAAGTCAGCATGCTGGCGAGTGTTGTCACAGGGGTATTGCTGGCAGTTACCATGCAGGACAGAAGTATTACAGATGTACTTAACAGTCTGCACACCGGCTATGTTGCAAACACGGGTATGGAAAGTATTGATGACTTATTGAGTCGTGGTGGCATAACAAGCATGATGTGGACGATGTCGTTGGCTCTAATTGCCATGTCCTTGGGTGGCATTCTCGACAAGGCCGGATTTGTAAGAGTGCTGCTTGGTGGTTTGCTAAGCCGTATTAAGCGAACGGCGAGTCTGATGGCTACTACTATCGGTGCCGGTGTGGCGGCCAATATGAGCATGGGGGAAGGCTATCTCTCAATCATCTTTGGTGGTCAGATATTCAGAGAGTCCTTCGAAGAAAACAATCTGGAAAATCATATGTTGTCGCGATGTCTGGAAGAGGGCGCAACTCTAAGTACTTCGTTAATCCCGTGGACTACTTCAGGTGCGTTTATAACCGGAGTGCTGGGTATGTCGCCGTTGGTGTATGGCCCGTGGACATTTTTCAATTATATAAACCCCTTGCTGTCCATCGCGCTGGCCTATATGGGTTTCGGCATATTCAGGAAAGTGGCCGCCAGCAATCAACAAGGTTCGACTGCAAGATGAGACTGGATGTTCTTACCACCGGGGGAACTCTGGACAAAGTTTATTTCGATGCCAAAAGCGAATATGAAGTAGGCGATCCGGTCGTGGGCAGCTTGCCGGAGAAGATGGGGGTAGGCTTCGAGTATAGTGACGATCAGTTAATGAGGGTCGATAGCAAACAGGATGGTTACGGGGTCAGAAGGCCTTTGAGCAAGGTCACTGTGTGCGAATGCAGCGTTGTTTTTAGGTCCACCTCTAAATTAGCGAACTCTTTTCGCAGCATTAATTGGCCCATTACAGGAGATACTTTGCAGGCTGGCCATGCACTCCCAATAAACAACAAGAAGAAGAGTGAAAACTGCTTAGCCTGATCTTCAGATAATTTGGGAAGCACCTCAACCAAAGCGGTAGTCCACTGCGATGCCACTTTTCGGAACTCATGCTTAAAGTCCGCAAGTACTTCAGCGCTTACATTTTTTTCCAGTACAGTCCACATAGAGCTTATCAGCTCGCAGAGTCTTGGTCGTTTTAGTGTTTCGCGCACCAATAGTTCGCTGACGACTTTAACGTCTCCTTTGCGCGAGAGTCGATACAGACCATCAACAATTGCGTCTGTCCAATCTCGGGTTTCTTCCAAAACAACTTGAAGCAAAACGGCTTCACGATTCTCAAAGTAACGATAACAATTCGCTTTGGATAGATTAGCTTGTCTTGCGATATCCGAGAGTGTTGTGCCCTCTACGCCTTCAGTATCGACAAGATAGCGAGCTGCCGAAAGAATCGCTTCTTTGCGAACAAGTTTGTGTTCGGGGTTTCGAGCACGCCGCCACTCGTTGGCGCCCCCAACTGTCTGCGATACTTCTTTTGTTTTTGACATTCGATAAGTTTAGCGCGCGGCTTTACAAGAGACCAGAAGTTACTTAAACTAGTGACCGTTGGTTGCTTATTTGCCGTGGCTGTAAAAACCATCAGTTTCGCACTTCATATCTTCAATTCGGCACCTTAGGAGAGACATACCATGTCAATTTACAAAGGAAAGAAAGTTCTAATCACTGGGGCTTCCAGCGGCATAGGGTTTGCACTCGCCGAAGAGTTAGCAAAAAGAGGATCGGAGGTGCTCATTTCCGCACGAAGCAAAGACAAATTAGAAACGCTCGCTAAAAAAATTGAAAACTTAGGGGGCGATGCTCACATCTTTGTTGAAGATTTGTCCCTACCTAATTCTGGATCGGAACTATTTGATCAAATTAGATCTGCTGGACACAGCATTGATATTCTTATCAATAATGCTGGTTATGGGCGCTGGGGAGAGTTCACGAGCCATGAAAGGGACGACTATCTGAAAATGGTGCAGCTTAATATAACTACACTCACAGATCTCTGTCATCTCTACATTCCAGACATGATAACTCGGGGGGGTGGCGGCATTATTAACGTTGGATCAATGGCGTCCCTATCACCAATTCCGTACGCAAGCGTCTACTCATCATCTAAAGCATACGTTTTAATGTTTTCAGAGGCTATTCGCTATGAATATCGAGACCAAGGGATAAAAGTCATGGCGCTCTTGCCTGGGGGCACGGAATCAGAATTTGCTAAGGTGGCCACAGAAAAATCGGAAAAACTTACTGAGAGATATAATAAGCGCTCCTCAGCTGGTGAAGGTATGCAAACTTCTCACGAAGTCGCTCTTGAGTGCTTAGACGCTTTCGAAAGAAACAAACAGTACATTCTCTGCGGCGCTAAAAACCGCTTCTTATACATGTTTGCAAAATTCATGTCTCGCCAACGCGTTCTGGAGATGATTGGAGGAATGTTTAAGAAAGTGGCAGGTTAACATTGGTACAGATTTGGGATACAGTAAATTCGTCATCTGAGTTCTTTTAGAAAATTTAATTAAATGCTTATACCGACCCGCTCACGCAGTCGATGCCAGCAATTCGATGCAGATTTGGTCTATTACAATAGCTTTGCGATAGCTGTTATTGCGGCATCGAGATCACCGCTGTCGAATTTTACGCTCGCCATATTGAAATAAAGATCGTTAAAGTTAGGTTCTATTTCGATAGCTCTCTGTTAGTTTTTGATGGCTTGCGCGCATTATAGCAAGGCTGTGTGGATGGCCCCGCAGAGCGTAAATATCGTAGCAAAGTCCTTAAAATGAGAGGCTAGTTTTGTGCTTAAAGACAGCGCCTTCTCAGAATCTCCACGAAAATATAGCTTTACGATAAGTTGCAGCTCAGTCTCGAAGGGATTTGTGGCAGCTTGAAGCTTACTCAACTAGATTGCTACTGAAAATAAGATGAAGCCAAACACTCTAGTCTTTAGAGTTTGTAAGACGAGTCTTTCTTATCGATCACGCGTTTCATTGCACCAAATTCCAATGCGCCAGTGGGCTGCCCCATATTCTGTATAGCCAGCAGTTTGACGCTGCGCTCGAGAATATCGTCGCTAATGGGGATCTGCTTTACACCACTCTGATCAACTGACGTCTGAATTTGGCACGAGCGTTCCATCAACCACAAATTAATAAAGGCTTCAGCTATCGTTCTTCCGCCAGCTAGCAGTCCATGGTTTCTCAAGATCATCATCATCGCCTTGTCGCCAAGGTGTTCTACAAGTCTTACCTTTTCGGTCTCATCGACCGTCAGGCCTTCGAAATCATGATAGGCAATTCGGTTATGCAGCAAGGCCGAGTAAAAATTATTAGGACGCAAACCGCCTTCCTGGCACGCGACAGTCATGCCTGCAGTGGTGTGCGTGTGCGCAATACAGGTTATGTCGTGTCTTGCGGCGTGTACACAGCTGTGAATCAACATTCCTGCTGGATTAACGAAATGTTCGGTTTCTTCAACGATGTTTCCTTCGATATCGACTTTGACCAGATTTGACGCGCAGACCTCGCTGTAGTGCAGCCCATAAGGATTAATAAGGAAGTGCCCTTCGTCGCCTGGAAGCTTGACCGTAATGTGGTTAAAGATGAGCTCTCCCCACCCGAGGTGGTCGAAGATTCGATACATGGCGGCAAGGTCTTCTCGCAAACTTTTCTCTATTAGGGTCATGGTCGGCCTTTGGTTTTCTTATAAATGGATAGAGCAAATATAGCAGATATTAAGCAGTTGGGAATTACTGAACGGTATGCAATTTGTTTAAGGCTAGATAGAATCCAGTCCTTCGGTTAATTCAATATAAGTCCCCCAAGGGTCGGTAAAGAAAGCAATTGCCAATCCTAGGGCAGGGATTTCGGCATAGGGTCTGTCGAAAACTACCCCTTTAGCTTCGAGCTCTTCGCAAAGTCCCTTTAGGTCATCTACCTCGAATCCAATATGGTCAAGTACCGTGCCTTGCGTTGGCGCGAGGCGCGTCTCGCTGGGCCCAAAGGTGAGGTTGACGTTGGGGAGTTGGCCGGCCGGCTGTCCGATGCGTAAGCCGCTTGCCGCACCTAGATGTTCGGCATACCACTCACGCATGTCTTCGCCTGCCTCAGACGCCCAGTGAATATGATGCATCTGTATTGGGTGCGCTATGTCTTTGTTTTCGATGAGTTCGACTTTTATGTCATCGGGCCCAAGTACATAAGCGATGGTGTTTCCCGCAACACGCCGACCGATGCCGCCGGTCACCTCGTAGGTTGCGGGGAGTTCTTCACGAGTAATCATGCGATAGCCTAGCGCTTGCAGTCGCGCCACATCGGCGTAAATGTCGGTCGTCTCGAAGCCAACATGATTGACGATGGTGCCTCTTGTTCCGCTCGTTGGTGCAGCGTCTGTGAGAAAAACTAAGACATCAGGGAAAGCGATCACCTCGCGGCCTGTTTCACCGAGTGTTCGCACAGTCCCTCCTAGTCCTTCGAGCCAAAACCGTTGCTGGGATTCGAGATCCTGTGTGTTGATGTGATGATGCCCATAGATGATGCGGCCTTCGTCGGCAGAATAGAGCTGACTCCATGCCATTGGGCTCACGAATAGCCCGCAAAGTAGAAGTGTAGAAAAACGTCTCGATTTCAGGCGCGACTTCATAAAGGGTTCTCTTAATCAAGGTGGATTTATGAAAGGGGTTACCTATTCCTAGAGTAGCACGAGCCAAGGTTGCTCGGTCAACGTGGCTTTGCATTAGATGAATGAAGGGCCGCGGTTTGACTAAGGCTATGGTTTAGTCGAGTTGATAAAACCGAGCTGCGTATTCACCATCCAATCCATTACTTCCAGCATCTGAGCATAATCGTTTCCAGCGCCTTCTAGAGTCTCGAGTATTGCTACTATCGATTCCAGAGTTGAAAGAAAGTCGGGCGAAGACGCCTTGCGTATTCTGTATCTTGAGGGTCGCTTTGTCTCGAAACTGTATTTTGGCAGCGATTGCAGATAGGGAGAACTCAATAGCATCGCTTTGCTTTTGCGCCAGGTACCGTCCAGGACTACGAGAGGGCGAGGCGATGTCCCAACTAATTCGGCAATGTCTCTGTTTTCGGAGTTTGGATAAATGAGCACCGGATTGCACCAGAAGTCACTGTCATTTTCGGGCGGTGTGAAGGGTTCGCGATCACCGAGCTGAATCGTTCTGAGGTTTTTGAGCGAGAGCTGGGCAATTTGTGCTGTGCCTTTTGCATGGCTAGATTCATTTAAATGTTGAATGAGACACACAGGCCACGCGTTCGCTTTTTTCTCTATGAGGTGGCAATAACAGGTAGGAAGAGGTTTAGCGCATTGCTGGCACGTCTGCCGTTTAGCTTTAGTCACTTACTCGCGCTCACTGATTTCACGGAAAAAGCCGCTGATAGAAGAGTAGGTGAATGAAAATACCTTATCTGCCTTTCTATTCCTAGAACCAGAACACTTAGCAAGAACACCTAGCAAGAGCACCTGGCAAGAGTCAGTAAGCAGCAAACAGAAAGAGTGAATAGTTTGCTTTGATTTGCAATGTTTGCTGTTATGTATATTAAAGATTTGTGAATGTTTTGTGAAAGGAGTGTCAGATTGAAAGTAACAAGGCGAGCTGCATGAGCCAGCGAAGAGAGCGCAAACGATGAATGCGCCGGGGTGGCGTAGACTCCTCGGCCAGAGTGTTTGGCTCGTCATATTTGCATGGCCTGCCCTATGGTCAGTAGTGGGTTTGGGTGCCAGCTGGCATTGGCTTCTCTCAAGTTTGCTTCTGGCCGGTCTGTTCGCGTTTATTGGATTTCGCGGGCAGCTGCGTCACTGGCTACCTAGGGCAAGTTTAAGCGTGTTCGGTTTTATTGTTATTGTGCTGAACTGGCTTCTGGCGGTTTCTTTTTACACACAAGGCACGGGCTTCAACGATCAGCTATTCTTTCACATAACCCCAAGCAGTTTGGGTGTCGCGTGGGGCACAAACCGGCTGCAGATGATCACCCAGTTTTCTGCACTTGCGGTTGTGCCGTTATTCATCTGGTGGTTTTCGCGGCCGCTTGATTCGCGTGATCGGGGCGTCTCTCCAAAGAACGGCGTTAACCGAGAACAACCTGGCGCGCCTCTCATCAATACGGCCGTTGTCTCAGTGCTTCTCCTTATCGCAGCGGCGCTATCCTATCCTGCGTTGGATCTTGCGGGGTATCTTGCAGAGCGCGCAGAGTATTCATCTGCGCCGCGTGTGGCTAGTACCTCCTATGCCGTTATCGAAGGGAACACGCCCAAAAATATTATTCTTATTTATGCAGAGTCTCTTGAGGCAACCTATTTCAACACGAGACTTTTCGATGAAAATTTGCTGCCCGAGCTGACCAAGTTAAAAACCGAGGCAACCGTCTATACCGATGTGCGGCAGAGGCCGGGCACGGGATGGACGATTGCAGGAATGGTCGCGAGCCAATGTGGCTTTTCCGTGCAAGTTAACACGCCGTTCAGCGGTAATACTCGGCTCGCGGCGAGCGAGCGGCCCTACGAGTCGGCCAAATGCCTAGGTGATGTGGCCAAAGAGTTAGGGTATCAGACACTTGCATTGGGCGGAGCGAATAGCGCGTTTGCAGGAAAGGGTAATTTTTTGCGCACTCACGGTTTCGATCGGGTTTTAGGGCGGGAAGAGATCCTTGCACAGACCCAAGAGGCTTTGGAACTCTCCCCTTGGGGAATTCACGATGACGATCTCTTCGCGTTCGCGCTGGCCGAAATTGAGATTTTTGAAGCGAGTCAGCAGCCGTATCTCCTTTCACTGTTAACGCTCGATACTCACCACCCCGATGGCTACCCAGCAGCGAGCTGTCCCCAATTCGCAGGGGGCAACCCGATGGATACTGCCTTGTCTTGCACTGATTTTCAGATTGGTGCGTTTGTCGACTCGTTAAGTGAAATTGTCGATTTGGACAACACGGTGATCGCTGTGTTCTCCGACCATCTCGCGATGCGCAATAGCCATTGGTCGCAACTAGCGGCTAACCCACTGCAACGACGCCTGTTATTTATGGTGATGGATGGGGAGCGAGCAGAGGAGGTTGACACGCCAATCTCACACTATGAAATAGGCCCCACACTCCTTGCCAAAGCTAACGCGGTGTCGTCAATCAACATCGGCTTTGGCAGAACAGCAGGCGCTATGCTGAAGTCGCCAGTCGACGAACGGCATTTTCGTCGGGCGCTCTATGCCGAGGAGTCTCTTGATCTCAATTTATTTCGAGATCAGCTCACCGTAGATGAAACGGCGCTTCTTATAACCTTGGGAGGCGCTGAGTTCTCAATAACTGAGAATGGAGGCCCATTCGTTTATGGCATTTACATGCTTGTTTTTGACAACGACGGTCAATTTCTCGATGTTTTATATGCACGCAGTCTCGCTGATGTGATGCCGCAGATGCGCGGCAAGCTTGTTGCTTACTTCGAGCGAAAAATGCGAGACGGCGAGCAGAGTTTCACTGTAGGTAGATTGTCCCCTGATCCTGACGCTAGTCGCCACTACTCGCAATTTGGCTCGCTCGAAATCATAGAGATCAGCCCAGACGAGTTTAGCGACTAGCTCGCTTGATTGTAATTCGCGTTAATGCGACCTTTAGCCCTCGCTGACAAAGCACCGAATAAAAGGGTTAACGCATGCGCGAGTTACAGGCAGATTATGTAGTGGTTGGTAGCGGTGCCGTTGGCATGGCGTTTGCCGATATCATTCTTACCGAATCAGACGCGTCAGTCTTAATAATCGACCGTTACGCGAAGCCCGGCGGTCATTGGAATGTTGCTTATCCCTTTGTTGAATTGCATCAGCCGGCCGCGTTTTATGGTGTGAGCTCGAAAGAACTGAGCGGCGGGCGATTAGAGCAGGGCGGCCTTAACGATGGCCTTGGCGAACTCGCTACCGGCGCGCAGGTCAGCGCTTATTTCGATGACGTGATGCGCCACCAGTTTTTGCCAACGGGCCGAGTCCAGTATTACCCTTCCTGCGATTACCAAGGCGACGGTCAATTTGAGTCGAAGATCAGTGGTGAGCGGTTCAGCGTCACTGCGAACAAAAAGCTGGTCGACTGCACCCATTTTAATACCGAAGTGCCCTCGACTCATCTCCCTAATTTTAGCGTCGCCGATGACGTTCGGTTTATGCCTCTCAACGACCTCCCCAAGGTCAGCGAAGCGCCCGCAGGCTATGTTGTTATTGGCGCAGGCAAAACAGGTATAGACGCGTGTCTGTGGCTGTTAGGCAACGGCGTTGATCCAGATATCATCACCTGGATTGTATCGCGTGACGCCTGGCTGCTCGATCGTCGTAACACGCAAATAGCCGATGAGTTTTTCTTTGAAACGATGGGCTCTTACGCGAATCAGATGGAGAGTCTGGCCGAAGCTGAATCTCCTGACGCGCTTTTCGAAAAGCTCGAGGAAACGGGCTATTTCGTCCGCATTCATCCCGACGTGAAACCATCGATGTTTCATGCCGCGACTATTTCGAGACCCGAGATCGAGGAATTAAGGCGAATTAAAAATGTGATCCGCCTCGGTCGGGTTAAGTCCTTAGGCCGCGATCAGATCGTGCTGGACAAAGGTGTGGTTCCAACCGCGCCTGAGATCATTCATGTTGATTGTTCGGCGAGTGCCTTGGCTAATATCGGCATTAAAACGATTTTCACGGGAAAAGCCATCACGCCGCAGATGGTAAGGCCGTATCAGCCCGTTTTCAGCGCTGCGTTTATCGCCCATGTTGAACTTTGTTATGCAGACGACGACACCAAGAATCGGTTTTGTGCGCCGGTACCCTTGCCTAATCACGACACGGATTTTCTGCGTTTCACTGCGGCATCTCTTGCCAATCAATATCAATGGAACACAGAACCTGCGCTGCGGACGTGGATTGCTGGCAACCGTTTAGACGGGCCGAGCAAGCTGTTGCAGGGGCTCAAGCCGGACGATGCGGAGAAAATGCAAGTTGTAAAGCGAATCCAAGAGAGTGTGCCTCGCGCCGCGGCTAATTTGCAGAGGCTGCTGCAGCAAGTCAGTTAGCTTCAAAGGTGCTGCGTGGCAATCATAGAAACTATTCATTACCAATCGTCGATAGACTCAAGTATGAAGATGACGAAAGCATCTAGATGATAAAAGCATCGAGATAACAAACGCATTAACCAAAGTGGAGTGAGCATGTCTGCAGAATTACAGGTCAGTAAAACGAAGTTAGCCTCGCATCGGGTAGTCGATCGCGCAGAAAAAGTGCTGGGTGAAGGAGAGGTAAGACTGTCGGTTGAGTACTTTGCCTTTACAGCCAATAATATTACCTACGGCGCTGCTGGTGATCGTTTAGGCTACTGGCAATTTTTCCCAGTAGATAATGAAACTGGCGAAGATTGGGGCATTATACCTGTCTGGGGATTTGCTGATGTAAGCGAATCCAATTGTGCTGACTTACCTGTGGGCGATCGTGTCTATGGCTATTTTCCCCCTGCGGCGTCGGTGGTTATGCTGCCCGTAAATTGTAAGCCACATTCGTTTGTAGACGGCGCGGCGCATAGGCAAGCGCTACCGCCACTGTACAACCGTTACCAGCGGGTGAGTGCCGACGCGAGCTACAGCAAAGAGGGAGATGTGCCGCGCATGTTATTGTCGCCTCTGCATCTCACCTCTTACTGCATCTGGGACCATCTCAAACAGCAGAATTGGTTTGGTGCCGAGCAGGTTATTATCGTCAGTGCGTCATCTAAAACGAGTTTAGGCGTTGCTGTGGCGCTCGATCGAGACGACGCTGCGCCTACAGTAGTTGGTCTCACCTCGCAGGCTAACAAGCAGTTTGTTGCCGATACTACGCTTTACGCGGCGACTATCGCCTATGACGAAATCGCGGCATTGCTCGATAAAAAGAGCGCAGTAATCGTCGATATGGCCGGCAACCCCAATGTAAGACACGCACTACAGGCGCAGTTGGGAGATCAGCTCCAGCATTACATCAGTGTGGGGTTAACGCATTGGGACGAAGAGGCGAAGGGAAGTGCGGGTGATGCCAGTCTCGTGCCCATTAAGTCGCAAGAGATGTTTTTTGCGCCAACCTACATTCTCGAGCGTATGAAGACACTTGCCCCTGGCGAGTTCGAAAAGAATTCGAGCGACTACCTGAAGGCGGCAACCGAGGCGACGTTCGGTTGGATGGAGGTGAAAGAGCTCGGCGGTATCGAGGCGCTCGCCGAGCTCTATCCGAGTTTTGTCGAAGGCACATTGCCACCTTCGGCGGGTTATGTCGTCAAACTCTAGTTAGAGTGGCGACCAAGCAATTTCCGGTATTGCTGACTATCTAATAGCGCCTTGCGGCGTGGTCTGCCAATGGAATGGGCTTAAGGTTGCCGTGCCAGTAACTTCCTCGCTTAAATCGCCCGCGCGATACAGTCGGCCGTTGATCATGACATGGCTGATTCGATCGGTGTTACGAATGTCGTCGAGTGGGTTTGCATCGACGATAACGAGGTCGGCAAGTTTGCCTGCCTCGAGCGACCCGATGTCTTTGTCCATGCCAAGGTGGCGCGCCGGGTTAATTGTCGCGGTAGCAAGCGCCTCCATCGGTGAGAAACCGCCGCGTGCGAAACTCCACATTTCCCAGTGACTCGCGAGTCCTTCGCGCTGGCCGTGGGCACCGATGTTTACCATGATACCTGCGTCCATCAGAATCTTCGCAGCAGCGGCTGAATCGTCATCTCGATAGTCTTCCTCTGGCGCTGTTACGCGGCGCACCGAACGCGCTTGCAGTTGCGACGGTGGCACAAAATTGCTGAGGATAGGGTGTTTCCATACTTCGGTATTCTGATAAAAATAATCTTCTGAGGTGAGGCCACCATAGGTGACGACGAGGGTAGGCGTATAGCCCGCGCCCGACTGACGCCAGAACTGATGCACATCGTCATACATTTTGAGCGTTGGCACGTTGTGCTCAATGCCGGTTATGCCATCGGCGATCATGCTCATGTCTAGTTGATAGAGCGACCCACCTTCGGCAACGCTGATCAATCCCTCTTGGCGTGCCGCCTCGATTACCTGCTGACGCTGCTCTCTACGTGGTTGATTGTAATTTTTGACACTAATCGCACCTTGCGCTGCGAGTCTGCGTACGTGGGCCAACGCATCGTCTAGGTTGTCGATCGGTGCCCAGCTCGTACTTTTTGCGCCATAAACAATTTCGCCAGTCGAGAAAATACGTGGCCCCAGAATTCGATCTGTGCGCGCATATTCTGCTGCTGCGAAGGCCGACTTCGCGCTGCTCGAGGGGTTATGTACAGTGGTGACACCAAGTGCTAAATGGGCGAGCAAATTCCAGTTTTGCTGCGGGATTATATCGTCGCCTGCATACGGCCCGTGTGCATGCGCATCAATGATGCCTGGCATGATAGTTTTGCCTGCTAGATCGATTTCGGTGTAGTCCTCGGGCACAGCAGTGCCTCTGGCTATCGACTCGATACGATTGCCTTTGATCAGCACAGTGGCGTTTTCTATAACGGCGCGCTCGTCGTTCATTGTGATAACCCGCGCATTAGTCAGCGCCACCGCGGTGCTAGGGATGGCATGTGCAACCTGCATGCTCAGGTTGTTGCCAGTAGCAGGCGTCGCGTAGTCACCGTTCATCAGTGTATTAATATTTGCTGTTTTAAACTCGGCGCCAACCGACCAGCTAATCGACTCGCTGTCTGGCGACCAGGCGATATACGTGGCACCTACCTTGCTTGCGCGGCGCACGGCGAAGGCCGGCTTCGCCGCATCGAGATCGATACCTGCACCGAACTGCGAGCGCGCGGCAACGTGAAGCTGAAACTGATTGATAAACGCAACATAGTTTCCATCGCGCGAAAGGCGCATCTCACTAGCAAATTCGGCCTCAGCGACTGTGCGCTTATCCTGACCCGCACGGTCAACTGACACTAGCTGCGTAATCGCGGTGGAACTGCCGCGGCCCTCGGCGCTTTCGTTGCGCTCCTGCAGATAGATCCTGCCCTCTGGGCCAAAATGGGGGTTGTTGCCACTGTCAGTCACAAAACTGAGCTGCTCGGCGGTGAGGTCGTAGAGATAAATGCCAGGCTTGTTATCGAAATTGGGGTTAAGCAGATCGCTGCCGCGACGCTTGCGTAGTAAGAGTTCGGTGCCATTCGCATTGATCGCAAGGTCGTCGTATTGTCCTTTAATAAGTGCCATCTCTCTTGGCGCGCCGCCTCGAGTGCGCACGCGGTAAAGCGTACTCAGGGTGTCGTCGTGCCAGCGCAAAAAGTAAATCGAGTCGCCGTCGGGCGAATAGATCGGCGAGTAATCGAAGCCTTCATGGTCGCCTCGAGTCAATCGCTCTGGTAGCGATTCTCCGCGCTTGATAAATAGTCTGCCGAGCGACTCAAACACAACCGAGGTGCCGTCGGGAGAGGGCTGAGGATAGCGCACCATCTTAGTCGCGAAAGTCTCAGGGGCTACCTCAACAGTGCCGCGCAGCGGAGGGTAAATTTTGCGCGTATCGGCAACATGGAAAGGAATTTCTGTCGTTGCTTCGGTCGCAAGGTCTAGCTTAAATATTTTGCCTTTGGCCCAGAAGACAATAGCGTCGGAGTCTGGTGTCCACTCCATCGTTGGGTAAAAACCATGCACAGCCCAGGTCTCTTGCATGTCTGGATCGAGCTCTGCGTAAACCATGCGCTCTTCGCCGGTAGACAGATTCATAACAAAGAGGCGTGATTCCGCGCGGACGCGTTTCACATATGCAAGTTTGTTACCGTCGGGCGATGGCGTAGGGCGCACTGCGCCGCCGGGCCCGCCTGCAACAGTTGTGATCTCGGTAGAGGCGAGATCGACACGGCGAATCTGAAACAGTTCGGTATTGCTGTCTTCATGATAAATAAACGTGTTGCCCGGTGAGACATTACGCACATAGTAAATCGCGCTGCCGTCAGGTGCGAAAGCGGGCTCGCCCTGTTCTTTCTGAAAGTTTTCACTCGGACGCGCGACAATACGCTGACCCGCGATAGCGTCATCACCCGTGCTGTCATAGAGCCAAATCTCGCCGGTGCCGAGCGATCGCGAGGTGGTGAAGTGTTTGCGCGCAGCGATAAAACGGCCATCTGGGCTCCATGTCGGGCTATTCAGAAGGCGGAAAGACTCGTGCGTTACCTGATGCGTCGCACCGCTTTCGAGGTCGAGTGTCCAAATATTATCGCCACCTGCGCTATCGCTGGTGAAAGCAATACGCCGCCCATCGGGGCTATACTGCGCCTGCATGTCCCAGGCGAGTCCGCTTGTTAGTGCTACGGCTTCGCCGCCATCGATAGGCATCTGATAAATGTCGCCGAGTAAATCGAACAAGACCGATTGGCCATCGGGGGAGACATCGACATTGAGCCACGTGCCTTCTGTAACATCGAGCTGAGCCGTCATGGCTTGGGCGCCGAATGAAGGGGTGTTTACGTCCCACGTGTCAGCGGCCGCTGTGTGTCCGGCAAGTGCAGCGAGTCCTGTCGCGATAAACAGTAGGTTAAATCTGGATTTCATCGGTGTCGCTCCTGACTATCGAGCCTCTGCCTGACAAGTAGTAAGCGCTTGTAGTCATGACTGCGGGTCGAATTGGCAAGCCCACCGTGAGTGATGGGCGTATGAGTTCAATTGTAGCTTCGCTTGCGCTGAGAAAGCGAATTTGGTGAATGCGCAGACATTGAGATATTCTCGATCACTCGCGAAAGACACGAGTTAATTTGCTTACAAGGACATCGAGCCGTGACTATGAATAAAGAAAAACTGTTGGTCATTTTTATGTGGGTTACTGGGATCGGTACAGCGCTTGTTGGTCTTGGGTTAATCGCACCCTCCGAAATCCAACAGTCGATGTTTGGTGCGCCATCGGAGGATCCGCTCGCATTGCTTCTGGCACGCGGTTGGTCAGGCCTTGTAGGGCTGATGGGCATACTTCTCATAATCGGCGCGCGTAGGCCTGCATTGCGCACTTTTTGTCTTAATGTCTCTGGGGGCAGCAAGGCGATGTTTATCGGCATGATTCTAATTTGGGGTCAGGCGTATGTCCCAACGCTTGCAGGCGCGCTATTTATCGATGCGCTTGTAGTCTTGGTCGCTATCGCCAATCAGATTCAAGGTAAAGAACGTCGATGACATTAATAGCTTTGCAGAAAAACCGATAATCACGTCTCAATAATAGCCACTTGGTTAACAAAAGAAGAGTTCTATGAAAGTGCCCTCCAGACTTTATCCGCCGCATTATCTTGTTCTTAGCATTGCATCGATCATTGGTATTGATTGGTTAGTTCCTGTGCCATTTGTTGCCGCCGCTTTTGCTCTAATTGGTGGCTTACTCTTTTTAGTTATTGGACTCATTCTCGCAGCCTCGGCCGCCAGACTCTTTTCCAAAGCAAAGACCGGCATCGTGCCCTTTAGTGAATCAACAAAACTGGTCGTCAGCGGAGCCTACCGTTTCACCCGCAATCCGATGTATCTAGGGATGTTCTTTTGCCTCATCGGCGTCACACTGCTGGTCAATAATGTAGTGGGGTTGCTCGTGCTTCTATTGTTTTTCCTCATCATCAGGCAGCGATTCGTGCTGAAAGAAGAGGTGCAAATGCAAGAAACCTTTGGAGACGACTATGCCCAGTTCAAAGCCCGTATCAGGCGCTGGATCTAATGAATTCAAACGCGTAGTTCGCAAGAGAAAATAATTATGAGTTGGCAGAAAGAAGTCGATGAACTCAGGAGACGCGAGGCGCTCGCGTACAAAATGGGCGGTGAAGAGCGAGTCGCCAGGCAGCATGATAATGGCAGGCTAACTGTTCGTGAACGTGTTGCTGCGTTAGCCGACGACGGGAGTTTTCATGAGATTGGGGCGCTAGCTGGCAAAGCGGCCTATAACGACGCAGGCGAGATGCAGGACTTCGTGCCGTCGAACTTCGTTCTGGGCACGGCGCTGATCAACGGCCGAAAAGTGGTGCTGGGCGGTGATGACTTTACCGTGCGCGGTGGCTCGGCGGACGCAAAAGTAGGTGACAAAAGCGGCTACGGCGAGCGCTATGCTCTGGAGATGAGACTCCCGCTTGTCAGGTTAATCGATGGCAGCGGCGGTGGAGGAAGCGTCAAGACGCTCGAGATGGTAGGCCACTCCTATGTTCCAGCGCTCAAAGGAATCGAAACCACAATGCGCCTGCTCGGTCATGTTCCGGTTGTCTGCGCGTGTATGGGTTCGGTTGCCGGGCTCGGGGCAGTGCGAACGACGATTTCGCATTTCTCGCTTATGGTGAAAGATACAAGCCAAATGTTTGTTGCTGGCCCCCCAGTTGTAGAGCGTAGCTTTGGCAAACCTGTTGGAAAGAATGAATTAGGAGGCTCGCAGATTCATGCGCACGGTAGCGGCGCCGTTGATAACGAGGTCGAAAGCGAAGCGGAGGCCTTTGAACAGATTGCGCAGTTTTTGTCGTATCTGCCCCAAAGCGTATGGCATCTACCGCCGCGTGTTAATTCTCAGGATCCTGCCGATCGCAAAGATGAGTCGCTGCTCAGCGTGATCCCGCGCGATCGTCGTCAGATGTATGAGGTGCGGGAGGTTATCGCAGGGATCGTTGATAAAGACTCGTTTTTTGAAATTAACGCCGGCTATGGCCGCTCGCTCGCGATAGGGCTTGCGCGCCTCGATAGTTACGCCGTTGGGATTATGGCCAACGACACGAAGTGCCACGGCGGCGCTGTAGACGCGCAGTCATCAGAGAAGATGATGCGCTTCGTCGATCTTTGCGACACGTTCCATCTCCCGGTTATCAACCTCGTCGACAATCCTGGATTCCTAATTGGCATTGAAGCGGAGGAGGCGGGCACGGTAAGACTCGGCAGCAGGGCACTGATGGCGTGTCTACAGGCGACCGTGCCCTGGGTGTCGGTGATTATCAGACGTTGCTACGGTGTGGCGGGTGCAGGTCACGGAAACTCCGATGGACTTAATTTGCGTTACGCGTGGCCCTCCGCCGACTGGGGTTCCCTGCCTATCGAAGGCGGTGTGCAGGCGGCGTATCGGCGTGAGATTGAGGCTGCTGACGACCCGGATGCCAAACGTCTAGAAATCGAGGCAATGCTCGAGCAATACCGGTCGCCGCTGCGCACCGCAGAGGCGTTTGGTATCGAAGAGGTTATCGATCCCCGTGACACGCGTCCGCTACTGTGCGATTGGGTGAAACTTGCCTATGACTTAACAGCGACGCAGCTTGGGCCGAAAGCGCGAACGACAAGACCTTAGTGCTGTGTGTTCTTCATGCGCAAAACCCTTTTTCGTCTTATACTCCGACGCTAACGAAAACTGCACGAATTAGAACAGCGACAAGCTGCCGAGACTAATCGCATGATCTGCTTTACCTTTCACTGCCCCGACAGGCCGGGCATCGTTGCCGAGCTGTCGGCTTACCTCGCTCAGCATCGTTGCAATATCTTAGCGCTGGAACAGCATGTTGAGGACGATCGCTTTTTTATCCGTATCGAATGGGAAGACAACGGAGCATGGGCGGATGCCAAAGCATTCAGCGACGAGTTTTCGTCGCTGCCTGTGGGCGAAGGCGGCGAACTCGATATTCATTTTTTCAACAAACCTCAATCGCTCGGACTCTTTGTGTCGCGAGAGCCGCATGCGCTGCTCGAGGTATTGAATAAGATTGAGCTGGGGGATCTCGTTGACGCTGAGGTGAGTTTCATTATTGGTAACTTCGACCACAGTGCGATTGCGGCGAGACTCGGCATTCCTTTTTATTTTATTCCTACCATCGATAATCCCGATTTCGAATCTCAGCAGCTTAAAATAATTGCAAGGTACGCACCCGATTTTATCGGGTTAGCGCGTTATATGAAGATTTTGAGCGCTGAATTTATCGATAAAGCAGCCTGCCCTATTGTTAATATTCACCACTCGTTTTTACCCTCATTTGTCGGCGCTAAGCCCTACGAGATGGCGTATGAGCGAGGCGTCAAATTGATGGGCGCGACCTCACATTTTGTAATTCCGGCGCTGGACCAAGGACCAATCATTGAGCAGGATGTGTCGCGCATCCGGTCGGGCTATTCAGTCGACAAACTTAAACAGATTGGCCGAGATACTGAGAAGAAGGTCTTTGCACAGGCGCTTAAAAAAGTGCTTGAGCACAAGGCAGTGGTCTTTCGTGGTCGTACCGTCGTCTTTGAATAGGCCTGCCTCCCCGCTATTTTTCTAAGGAATTTCGATGCTCGACTTTTTACGAGTTAAAACAGTGCCCACGGTAAGCTGGAGCTCGCCACGGCCGCTTAATTTTTTTCCGGCCTTGCGCACCTTTGTGCTGCTTTGCGTTGGCCTAGTTTTGTTTGGTGTCGGTGAGGCTCTTCTCATCAATGCCGGTGTCGGCGTGAGCCCATGGACCGTTTTTTCGCAAGGCGTCGCTAATACCTCAGGTTTGGGGATAGGGATGTCGACATTCTTTATTGGCGTAGGTGTTTTGGTGTTATGGATACCCCTGCGGCAGACGCCAGGTCTTGGCACACTATTAAATATTATAATAATCGCGGTGGTGATGGAGTCATCACTACCGTATCTTCCACAGATGGCAGGGACAGTGTCGGGCATTATCCAAACCATGCTCGGCGTGGTTATTGTCGGTCTTGGGAGTGGGCTCTACCTCGTCGCTAATTTGGGGCCTGGGCCTCGCGATGGAGTGATGACAGGGTTGCAGCGCGTAACAGGGTTGCCCGTTGCGCTGGTGCGGATGAGCATCGAGCTAACAGTGGTCGGTATAGGCTGGTCACTCGGGGGCGTTGCGGGACTTGGGACACTGTTGTTCGCCGTGTTTATTGGCCCAGCAGTGTCCATCAGCCTCTATCTTGTGGGTAGATTGAGTAAGCAGAGATCGCTATGACTTATTCGGCGGACACGCCAGTATCCATTGCGCAAGACACCGCGTGGATGCGACTTGCCATTGAGCAGGCGCACCAAGCTGAGTCGCTCGGTGAAGTACCCGTTGGCGCGGTGTTGGTAATCGATGGTGCGCTTATCGCTGCCGCTTTTAACGCACCAATAAGCGGCTGTGATCCGAGCGCGCACGCCGAGATTGCTGTCTTGAGAAAGGCCGCTAAGCTGCGCAAAAATTACCGGCTTCCTTTCTCGACGCTCTACGTCACTATTGAGCCCTGCACCATGTGTATGGGAGCGATGATTCATTCTCGGGTTCAGCGCGTCGTCTTCGGCGCGCGCGAGCCTCGGGCAGGGGCAGTGGTTAGTCAGCTGCAACTCGCAGGACAGCCATTTTACAATCATCAAATTGAGGTGACCGAAGGTGTCCTTGCAGACGAGTGCGGCGCGTTGGTGTCGACTTTTTTCCGCGCGAAGCGAAAACGCTGATTTAGATCGGTAAGCCCCATGAATGCTTGCCTCGCAGCGCGTAAAATTGTACTTTGCGGTTCGGTATCAATACACCAGTGTGAATAAGTACCGTCTTTTCTGAGCGCGAACCATGAATTTACAAGATCGCAAAGCAACGCAGAGCATGCTCGGTGCAGTGAGTGTGGCTCGGGCGACTAAAAAGCTTGCACTGATTCTCGCCCTCGGAGCGCTGCTTGGTGGCTGTGTCACCAATGCGCAAGCGTTTAAAGCCTACGTTGGCGAGGTAAATTCGCAGATGCAGGTGTCGGTTATCCGCGGAGGACAGTTAGTCCGAAACGATCTGATGAACCGCTACGTCGATGTCGTCAGGTTTTTGCGGGTTGATGATATGCAGCTTAATTCTCGAGAGCAGATCGCCGCGGTGGAGGTAGTGCCGGGTTATCGTGAGATAGAAGTCTACTATTCATGGGATCATGGCAGCCAACGCGGTCTTGGCCCCGCGCTTGTTGACTACGCAGCCGCTCAGACAGAGGTAAGTCGTGTCCTTCGATTTACCGCTCAGCCGGGAGAGATCTACACGGTGCGCGCGGAGCCTACGTTTCAGGGCGACCGCCAAGACATAACAACGCTTGCAGCAGTTGATTTCTGGGTCGAAGACTCAGCGGGAACAGCTGTTGTACCTCCCGAAAAGGCCAGAATCCAGCCGCTTCTAGGGTTTAATTAGCTCGCACTTTCAGTTGTACGCTCAGCACTTTCTTGCCCCCCATTCCTTTTCACACCCCTCGCCTCGGCGTCTTTTGGCATCAAATTGAGCGCAATTTGATGCCATTTCGGCTATCATGGCGCGCTTCAAATTCAGAGTCTCGTCACAAGGACACATACGATGCAGGCGTTGTTTGGAGCGGCAGCTCTATCGGAATTCAAAACCTCACGGCTTCTCGTCACCCTCCAAGCTGCAGTGCCCTCCGTTCTCGCGATCGATGCACGTTTCCTTCACTTGGTCGAATCCTCGCCTCTCACAGAGCATGAGTCCGGCACACTTGGATCGCTGCTGCAGTACGGCGAGAACGCGCTCGACACCGGTGAGCCGCCACAATCTGCTCCGCTGTCCGTTCATAGGCTGGTCGTTCCGCGTAAAGGGACACTCTCGCCTTGGTCGAGCAAGGCCACCGATATCATCCACAACTGCGGTCTAGATAAGGTGCGCCGCGTGGAGCGCGGTATCGTTTATACCCTGACGCTTAGTGCCGAACTCGATACCTGCGAACTGTCGACTGTCGATGCTTTACTGCACGACAGAATGACGCAATCGGTGCTCGACAGCGTGCAGCAAGCAGAGAGTTTATTTCAGCACGCTGAGCCGCAAGCGCTGCAGTGCGTAGATTTATTAGGGCAGGGTAGAGGTGCGCTAGAGCAGGCGAATAAAACGCTGGGCCTTGCGCTGGCCGGAGACGAGATCGATTATCTGAGCGAGCAATTTACAAAACTGGGGCGCAACCCAAACGACATCGAATTGATGATGTTCGCCCAAGCCAACTCCGAGCATTGCAGGCATAAAATTTTTAACGCGAGTTGGGAAATCGGCGGAGAGCAGATGCCACATTCGCTTTTCGGCATGATTCGCAATACGTATGCGGTGTCACCCAGCGGGGTGCTGTCGGCTTATTCGGATAACGCAGCGGTAATGAAGGGGTATACCGCCGAGCGTTTTATGCCCAGCGCTGCGAATCAGTGTTACGGGTTTAGCGCTGAGCCGATTCACATTCTAATGAAAGTGGAGACACATAATCACCCAACGGCGATAGCACCCTTTCCTGGTTCGGCGACGGGCTCTGGCGGTGAAATTCGAGACGAAGGCGCAACCGGCACGGGCTCTAAACCTAAAGCCGGCCTCACTGGTTTTTCTGTGTCGAACTTAAAAATCCCTGAACTACTGCAGCCGTGGGAAGTCGACTTCGGTAAACCAGCGCATATCGCCTCGGCGCTAGATATTATGCTCGAAGGTCCTATTGGCGGTGCCTCGTTTAACAATGAATTCGGCCGGCCGAACCTCTGTGGTTATTTTCGCAGCTTCGAAGAGGAATGGGTTAACGAGGCAGGCGAGCGCGAAGTGCGCGGCTATCACAAACCGATAATGATCGCCGGTGGCCTCGGTAATATTCGCGACGGCCATGTGATCAAAACAGGCATCGAAGCAGGCGCTCAGCTTATCGTCTTAGGTGGCCCTGCAATGCTGATCGGCCTTGGCGGCGGCGCAGCTTCGTCGATGGCAGCGGGGGCGGGTAACGAAGATCTCGACTTCGCCTCGGTGCAGCGCGAGAACCCAGAGATGGAGCGCCGTTGTCAGGAGGTCATAGACCGCTGCTGGCAAATGGGCGACGACAATCCGATTGCCTTTATTCACGATGTAGGTGCCGGAGGGCTCTCGAACGCACTGCCCGAGCTGGTTAAAGACGGCGGTACCGGTGGGCGCTTTAATTTGCGCGCTATTCCTAGTTCCGAATCGCAGATTTCGCCACTCGAGATTTGGTGTAACGAATCACAAGAGCGCTATGTGCTCGCGGTTAGGCCTGAAAACCTCGATGTATTCGACGCCCTCTGTCAGCGCGAACGCTGCCCTTATGCGGTGGTCGGCGAGGCGACGGAGGAGAAGCGCATCGAGCTTTTCGACGCGCATTTTGGTAATAAGCCGATCGACTTGCCGATGGATGTGCTCTTTGGCAAGCCGCCTAAAATGCATCGTAAGACTGATCCCAGCGCAGTGCGCGCCTCGACTTTTGATACAGCCTCGATCGAGCTTGGCGACGCGATAACGCGCGTGCTCAGCCTGCCTTGCGTTGCGAGTAAGAGTTTTTTGATTACGATTGGCGATAGAACCATTACTGGGCTTGTGCACAGGGATCAGATGGTTGGGCCATGGCAGGTTCCGGTTGCCGATGCGGCGGTTACTGCCAGTTCATTTAATGGTTACACGGGCGAGGCGATGGCGATGGGCGAGCGCACACCGCTGGCACTGCTCGATGCGCCAGCCTCGGGCCGGATGGCAATCGGCGAGGCGTTAACCAATATTCTCTGCGCCGATGTTGAATCACTGGGTGAGGTAAAGCTCTCGGCGAACTGGATGGTCGCTGCGGGTTACGACACCGAAGACGACAAGCTCTACAAGACCGTCGAGGCGGTGGCGATGACCCTTTGTCCGCAGCTCGGTATCTGTATTCCCGTCGGCAAAGACTCGATGTCTATGCGCACAGTCTGGGAACAAGAGGGCGTGGCGCTAAGTAATACTGCGCCGCTGTCGCTGGTTATTTCGGCGTTTGCTCCGCTGCAAGATATTTGCGGTACGTTGACGCCCGAACTAAAAACTACTGCAGGCGACACGCAGTTAGTGCTTGTGGATTTAGGGCGCGGTAAGAACAGACTGGGCGGTTCTGCGCTCGGGCAAGTATTCCGCACGCTCGAAGGCACAGCGCCAGACCTCGACTCGGCGAGCGGTATGTTGGGTCTCTTCTCGCTATTAAAAGCGGCGCGCACCGAAGGCCTCTTACTTGCCTACCATGATCGCTCCGACGGGGGGCTTTTGGCTGCGGTGGTGGAAATGGCCTTCGCGGGACGCTGCGGTGCTACGCTCGACTTGGCGGGTGCTGCGCCGATCGAGGCGCTGTTCAGCGAAGAGCTTGGTGTCGTCTTGCAGATACGCAGTGAACACGTTGCGCGTTTTGTCGAGCTTGCCAATGAATCAGGGTTAGGCGACTGCACGCGAGCTATTGCAGCTGTCGAGGCCAGCAACGGGACCAATAGAGAACTCCGAGACAACCCTCTGCTGCGCATCGTATCAAGCGGCGAAGTGCTTTTCTCAGCACCACTTTCCTCTCTGCAGCGCACGTGGGCAGAGACCAGTTATCACATGCAAAAGTTACGAGACAATTCTGACTGCGCGCAGGAAGAATACGATTTACTCCTCGACACGAAGAACCCAGGTCTCAATGCGGCACTGAGTTTTGATGTAAATGAGGATATAGCGGCGCCGTATATTGCGACAGGCGTTCGTCCCAAAATAGCAGTGCTGCGTGAGCAGGGCGTGAATGGTCAGGTCGAGATGGCAGCGGCATTCGATCGCGCGGGTTTTGAGGCGATAGATGTCCACATGACCGATCTGTTGCAGGGGCGGCGCAGCCTTGAGGAATTTTCCACGCTCGTCGCCTGTGGCGGTTTCTCCTACGGCGACGTTTTAGGCGCCGGCGGCGGCTGGGCGAAAACGATTCTATTTAATGACGCACTGCGCGCGCAGTTTGAGGCGTTCTTTGCTAATCCCAATACACTCAGTCTAGGCGTGTGCAACGGATGCCAGATGTTGTCGCATCTTAGCGAACTCATACCCGGAGCTAACAATTGGCCCTCGTTTCAGCGCAATCGCTCGGAGCAATTCGAAGGACGCCTCTCGCTCGTTCGTATCGAGAACTCGAACTCTGCGTTTATGCACGATATGCAGGGCTCGCGTTTCGCGATTGCCGTTGCGCATGGTGAGGGTCGAGCAAGTTTCGCCTCCAGCGCCGATGCCGAAGCGTTCGCTGCGTCTAACTCGGCAGCGATGCGCTATGTAGACGCAAGCGGCGAAAAGACGATGCGCTACCCCGCAAATCCAAACGGTGCGAGCGATGCGATCGCCGGATTAAGCAGCGTCGACGGTCGCGTAACCTTGATGATGCCGCATCCGGAGCGCGTGTTCCGTGCGAGCCAGAATTCATGGCATCCAGAGGATTGGAGAGAAGATGCGCCAAGTATGCGCCTATTCCGTAATGCACGGCTCTGGCATGGCTAGCAACCACGAGTAGCGAACGAACGGCTAATACGTATTACTGGCATCCGAGCTTGCCAGGCTCAGTTAAGTTTCGAGAACGCTGAGTAAGAGTTAGAGCTATTTATCAGACACTTACCGAAAATTAGGGGTTCTGCGCTAAGCAAAAGTCTCTATAATGCAGTGTTTTTCGCGGGGCGTCCCGCATAGCAACGGCGGGAGAAGCCAATGCCAGGTTCAGAAGTCGCAGACCAAGTCGAGAACAGCGGCGTTCGAGTGGCGATAATCATGGGATCGAAGTCAGACCTCGAGACCATGTGCGCAGCGACTACACCCTTGTCTGAGCTAGGGGTCGAATTCGAGCTCAAAATAGTCTCAGCCCATCGCACCCCTGCGCGGCTTTTCGAATTCGCAACGCAGGCGCACACGCGCGGCATCGATGTCATTATCGCCGGCGCCGGGGGTGCAGCTCATCTTGCCGGCATGGCGGCTGCGATGACCCATCTTCCTGTGATTGCCGTCCCTGTATCGAGCAAGCAACTAAAAGGAATGGATAGCCTGCTTTCGATGGTCCAGATGCCCAAAGGTGTCGCGGTAGCCTGTCAGGCGATAGGTGAGGCCGGTGCTTACAATGCAGGACTCATGGCTGCGCAAATACTCGCACTTGGAGACGCGGCCCTCAGCCAGCGATTGGTCGCGTGGCGCAAAGCACAAACCGACAGCATACCGGTGGACGTTGAGTGATGCGGATAGGAATTATCGGCTGCGGCCAACTTGCTCGGATGCTATCCCTTGCTGGATGGCCCTTAGGATTAAAGTTCTCTTTTTTGGCGGAGCCCGGCGATACTGATGACTGTGTTCGAGGACTCGGAGCGCTCGTACCTATGCCCGATGGGTTTGAGGCAATGGCCATTACCGAACTCGCAGCACAAGTGTACGCCTCACTCGAGAAACCCGATGTAATCACTGTCGAGAAAGAAAGTGTGCCGGTCGATTTGCTCGAGGCATTAAAGAAACACTGTGCGGTATATCCTGATCCCAAAGCGGTGAGGATCTGCCAGAACCGCGGCTGCGAGAAAGAATTTATCGAAGGCGTTGGTGCTGCCATGGCACCGAAAATCGTTGTGAACACAGCGGCCGAGCTCAAGCTGGCGGTCGAGCAGCTCGGCTTTCCCGTTATCGTTAAAACCTGCGAAGACGGCTACGACGGGCTTAATCAGTGGAAGATGGAAACTGAGGGTGATTTAACCGAGTTTCTCGCGCCGCGCGACTCAATTGTTGAATCGGTTGTAGAGAAACGCGTGAATTTCATCCGCGAGATCTCACTGATTCTTGTTAGGGCTGCAGACGGCAGGACTGCCTCGTATCCCGCCACGCAGAACTGGCACGAAGGCGGTATTCTTCGCGCCTCACTTGCCCCCGCGCAAGATATAGATGAAGGCTTAGCCCAACAGATCGAAGATCTTACCGAAAGGGTGCTAGGCAATATCGACTACGTAGGCGTGCTTGCTATCGAGTGTTTTGTCGTCGACGGCAAACTCTTGGTTAATGAGATGGCGCCGCGTGTGCACAACAGCGGTCATTGGACTCAGCAGGGCGCGGCGACGAGTCAATTCGAAAACCACCTGCGTGCGATTGCGGGCTTGCCTCTGGGAAGCACCGAGGTGCATGGTTTTGCGGGAATGGTTAATTTGTTGGGTGTAGAGGTTGACGCGCAGACTGCGCTAAAGCCCAACGCGTTTCTCCACACCTACAACAAGTCGGTGCGGCCTAATCGCAAAGTCGGTCATATCAATATTGTGCACAACGATGCAGTAGCGATAAAAAGACAGCTTGACGAGACAATCGCAGCGATTTATAACGAGTGAGAGTTTTAAAACAGCTAAGCGCTGTTGCTGATTAGCGTCGTCGTAATTTTGCGCTCAGGGCTGTAGTGCACATCAAACATGCGCACGGGAAATTTCTGCTCCTGGCGATCGGCAAAATAATATTTAAGTGTGCTGTGAACTACTGGAAATGCTAGTTCGTCCCACGGGATGTCTTCTTCGGCAAACATGGCAACCTCAAGAGACTCGACCCCTGCCGCGAAGTTTAAGTCTTCAAGTTCTGCGCGAAAGAATAAATAGACCTGATTAATTTTGGGCAGATTAAATAGCGTGTACAGGCTGTCTTCTCGCACACTGATTGTCGCCCCTGCCTCCTCGCGAGTTTCGCGAATAGCGCCCTCCAAGCTCGACTCGCCGTTTTCCATGAAACCTGCAGGCAATGTCCATTTCCCAAGCCTTGGTTCGATTGCGCGCTTACACAGTAAAACCTTGTTGCCGTAATAAGGCAGTGTGCCGACGACGTTGTTTGGGTTCTGGTAAAAAATGGTGTCGCATGCGTCGCAGCAATGGCGGAGCTTGTCATCTCCTTCGGGGATTTTATGTATTAATTCGGAGGCGCAGTGGTGACAGTATTTCATATGGTCTCAATCGGCAAAGTAATCCTGCTCAGGCTTTTCGAATCGATGCTCACTACCTGTTCTTACGATAGCGCCATGATCCTGGTTCGTTAGCAGTTTACTCGCTTGTCCGATTGGAGCAAAGACTGTGAGCGCACTCTAGATTCGATTGATCTCGCCAAATTTTTCTCTCGCCGCTGCATCACCCAGTGACAAGGCTACGATGACGTCTTGCCCCTTAACCCAGTTCGCCGGTGTTGCTATCGGTGCTTTATAGGTGGTTTGCAAGGCGTCTAGTGCACGCAGTACTTCGGCGCAATTTGAATTAGTTTGAGCCGACTTAGTTCAGCATAGCTTTGTATACGGCAGCCTGCGCTTTGGTGAGATCCATTGGCGCGCCGGCTGGGCCGCCTTGAACCTGCGCCATATAGAGCATAAAAAAGTCATTGGTTGGGTCAACGATAAAGACCGTGCCACCTACGCCTCGCCAACCGAAATTGAACGGGCCCTCATTGTCTGCTCCTGGGATCGGCTGGAGGTGGAAGCCAAGTCCCCAATCGCCGCGTGAGCCAAAGAAGTAGGCGCTGCGGTCAACACTATCGCCGATGAATTTCTGCTGCATTGCGGTAAGCGTGTCAGCCTCAAGGATCCGAGTGCCATTGTATTCGCCGCCGCCGAGCAACATGCTCGCGAAGCGCACATAGTCTTCGGTCGTCGAATGCAGGCCGCCGCCGCCGCTGAGCATCGGTGTCACGACAGTAGGGTCAGCCATCCTGCCATGGATAGGGTGTGCGATTCGAGCGGCCTTGCTGACATCAACAAAAAAGGTTGTTTCATCCATGCCTAGCGGCGCGAAAATTCGCTCATTCAACAGCGCGTCGAGGGGCTTGCCCGCCGCGACTTCGATCACTGCGCCGAGCACATCGGTTGAGCGGGAATAGTTCCATTTAGTGCCGGGTTCGAAACGAAGGGGAAGCGCCGCCAAGTTTTGTGCGAGTGTTAAAGCGGTGATGTTGGAGCGCAGTGAGCCTGCTTGAAAATACATTTTCCCGAGCTCACTTTGTGGGTCGAAGATGCCGTAGATGAGGCCCGACTCATGCGTTAGGAGGTCTTGCACCGTCATCTCATTCGCGGCGGGAGTGATTGCGCCGGTCTCTTCGCTGATAACCGTCATGTTGGCAAATTCGGGAATGTATTTTGACACCGGATCCGAGATTACGAGGAGGCCATCTTCGACAAGGGTCATTGTTGCAACGCTAACGATGGGCTTGGTCATCGAATAAATACGGAAAAGCGTCTGTTCATCCATCGGAGTAGATTGCTCTGGGCCCTGTGTGCCAGCGGTTTCGAGAACACCAACGCCTTCGCTATTGCCGACTAGTAGAATGTTGCCAGCGATAAAACCGCCGTCTATCGCTGCCTGCATTTGCGCTTTGATATCGGCGATTTCTTTGGCATCGATACCAAAGTTATTCGAGTCTATGTTGTTGATCGAGCTCGCTTGGACACCGCCATGATGATCAGCTGATACGAAAGATGAGGCGAGGAGGGCTGCTGCCGCGATCGCGGCAGCAATAGAATTTAAACGGGTCATTTTTAATTGTCCTTGGTCATCGGATAGTCGAGTTGATCGCTCGAGTCTACCCGATCAACCTGTTATGGACAATTAGCTCGCTGTGGCGATCAGGATACGTCGCCATGCAAACGGGAATGTCTAGTCGAAATCGCGCAGCAGAGATTCACGAATCATCTCAGGAACTGGATCGACTGCCACTTGGTAGTTTGTGTGCTCGCTGCGGACGGCCCACTTTGCACCAGCCTTGGCGGCGGCGATCATCTCATCACTAAACTCGAAACGTAAAAAATGCACAGCCGAGGTTTTCTCCTCAGTGGTGCGCTCGAGATCTTCATTCGCAATCGGATAGACCGCTGCAAAGCCGTCTATCTGAATAGAGACCTGGGTTTCGATTCCGATGAGCTGGCCAAGTCGTTCGCGGCGCTCACCTTCGTCAGGGAATTCGAGCATGAAGGTTGCTTTGAGATTTTTACCATCGGGAATGAGCGGGTTATAGGCTTCGAGTTCACCTTCAAGGTCCTCAGTTCCCCGTATTTTTTCAGCGCGAATGAGTTCGAGTACTTGATAGCGCATAACCATATAGTCTTCGAAATGAATCGATGCGTTATCTCCAAGTGGGAGTCGACGCGTTTGCTTGTGATCCATCATCGACTGACGAATTGCAAAGCGCTGTGCGTTGTACTCTTCGATTGAGAGCAGGTCTGTCAATGCTATTTTCTTCATAGTTATCCTATCTAAAACGTTTCGGTGACTCGCCGAGTCTTCGCCGTTAAATACCGTAAGCGAGGCACAGCAGGTCAAGTGGGTGAATGGCGTCTTGGCTATCCTTGGCCTTATTTTTTAAGTTGTTCTCGATATGACGACCGGCGACAGGGCAGTCGCTGCCGTAATGATCTGGCGCCTGTTGCTCTATCTGTTTGACAATCGGGCGAGCGATTTTGTTGGCGAACTCGAGTGTCTCCGACTTAACGCCATAGGTTCCGTCGTGGCCCGAACAGCGTTCGATGTTTTTCACCATAGTGTCCTGAATAAGTTCGAGTACGAGCTTGGTTTTTGGGCCGATGTTCTGCACACGTTGGTGGCACGCGACGTGATAGCTGACGTTGCCAAGTGAGTGTTTGAATTCTAGATTCAATCGGCCTTCTTTATGCAATTTGTGTAGGTATTCAAAGGGGTCGAAAAATGCTTTGGCGACCGCCTGCACTTGCTCGTTCTCGGGGAACATCAACGGCAGCTCTTGCTTAAACATCAGCACGCACGAGGGCACTGCTGCCACGATTACATTGCCAGCCTTAACTGTTTCGTAGAGCGCTGGGATGTTTTTCTCCATGAGTTTCTCGACGGTCTTGAGGTCGCCGAGCTCGAGTTTTGGCATGCCGCAGCAATGTTCGTGCGCAGCGAGGTCGATCCCGACGCCATTGTGCTCGAACACTTTAATGACGCTATCGGCGACCGAAGGTTCGTTGTAATTGCAATAGCAGGTAGTGAACAGGGTGACGCGTTCGTGCACGGTCGCGTTCGCAGCCTGATTCTCGATGGCTTTGTCCGCGGCCTTTTGAGGATCGAAAATGAGCGCACTATGTGTTTTCCGCGCCGGCTTGCTGGTGTAAGGAGGCAATTTGGCGTCTTTATGAATGCCAAGTGTTTTGTCGAGCATCGCGCGGATGGGTGCCGTCTTATTGCCAACATTCACAAGTGTGTTGATACCCGGCAGTGAGGCAACTTTGCCGATCATATCTGTGCTGGTAATGATGTTATCGCGGAATTTGGTGTCGCCCTTTTTGAAATTTATCGCCTTCGCGCGCAGCATGAGATGAGGAAAATCGACATTCCACTCATGGGGTGGCACGTAAGGGCATTTCGTCAGATAGCACAGATCGCATAGATAACACTGGTCGACCACTTTGTTATAGTCAGCAACATCGATGCCATCGACTTCGAGTGTTGGACTTTCATCGATCAGATCAAACAGGGTAGGGAAGGCATTGCAAAGACTTACGCAGCGTCGACAGCCATGACAAATATCATAGACGCGCTCGAGTTCTTTATTGAGATTGCCTTCGTCCCAGAACTGTGGATCGTTCTGATTTAGAGGGTGACGAGTGGGGGCGTCGAGGCCGCCTTCTCTTCCTTCGTGCGCCATAGCCAAACTCCGAGAGATCCTGTGCGCGATCTTCTTCCGTGTGAATGCGTTTTTTGGGTGTTTTTAGAGTAGCTCGAAGGTGTCGAGCCTTGCCGCTGCCAGCGTCGCCAATAACCCCTCGGGCCCGAGGGGTTATTGGCGTTTGCTACGCGTATTAGTCGTCCAGCGCGTCCAGAGCCTTCTGGAAGCGATTTGCGTGTGAGCGCTCTGCTTTAGCGAGAGTCTCCATCCAGTCAGCTATCTCATCGAAGCCTTCGTCGCGCGCATCTTTCGCCATACCTGGGTACATGTCTGTGTACTCATGTGTCTCGCCGGCCACTGCTGACTTGAGATTTTCTTCTGTGCCACCCATCGGCATACCAGTGGCAGGGTCACCTACCTCTTCAAGGTATTCGAGGTGGCCATGAGCGTGTCCAGTTTCACCTTCGGCAGTTGAGCGGAAGAGTGCTGAAACGTCGTTATAACCTTCCACATCGGCTTTCTGCGCGAAGTAGAGATAGCGGCGGTTAGCTTGAGACTCGCCTGCGAAGGCGGCTTTCAAGTTGTCTTCGGTTTTAGAACCTTTTAATGACATGGTGTTCTCCTAGTTTCATTTGCAAATACAGCGAAGCGAGCTGGCCTCGACAGGATAACGATTAAACGCGATGGCTAGATGACCCATCACGAATAGGATGGCAGTCTAGGCGATGCTCATTCAACACTCAAATTGAATTTATCGAGTGCCAGCATCGTTTTTTTCGATTACCATCGGGTTATGTCTCCTTCAATAAAACAGCTTAAATACCTCTGTGCAGTCGCTGAGCATAAACACTTTACCAAAGCCGCTGACGCGTGCTTTGTTACTCAGTCGACGTTGAGTGCCGCCATTGCCGAGCTCGAATCGCAGCTCGACGCAAAAGTTTTCGAGCGCAATAGAAAATCCGTCCTCATTACGCCTTTGGGCGAGAAACTGTTGAAGCAGGCACGGGTGATCTTGGGCGATGTCGAAGATTTTGTAGCGCTCGCTAAGGCGCATGCCGAACCGCTGTCCGGTGATCTGCGTCTTGGGGTGATCCCCACTATCGGCCCCTTTCTTTTGCCGCCGATGCTTGGCAGTTTGCGCCGAAATTTTCCTAAGCTGAAACTGTTTCTCAAAGAAGAGATGAGCGCTCAACTCGAGCGCCAATTGCAGCAAGGCAAACTCGATCTCATTATTCTAGCCTTGCCTTACCCGCTGCCCGATATGGAAGTGATTAGTTTATGTAAGGATGAGTTTTTGCTTTGTCTTCCACCAGGACATGCCTTCGAAAAACTTAAGCAGGTCGAGCAAGGACAGTTGCGCGGCGAAAGCCTGCTGCTCTTGGAGGAGGGCCATTGCCTTCGGGATCATGCACTCGAGGCTTGCCAGCTAAAGGCGGCTGCGACCGACATCGTATACCAAGGCAATAGCCTGCATACTCTCGTGCAGATGGTCGCCAACGGACTCGGGCTTACACTACTGCCTGCCATGTCTGTGGCCGCCGACGTTTTAGGCGACACGCATTTGAGTATTAAGCATTTCAGTAATGAAAGCGTAGATCGAGAAATAGGCATGGCATGGCGTAAGACTGATCCGCGCCGTGACGATTATTTGCTGCTCGCTGAACACATCAAAGCGCATCTGGCGACATCCAGCAAACTCAGCGCGAAAGCCCAGAAATGATGTCTATCAGCGTCGAGGTGAAGCGCTCGCAACTCTCGTGGCGCAATAATAAGAGGAACGGCAATACTCACACCAAGAGTAGAGAAGGGCGCTAGGTGAGGGTTCACACGGTCTCTGATATCCACGTTGACTACCCTCAGAATCTTAAATGGGTACTGGGTATAGATCGTTACGAATACCAAGCAGATGTGCTGCTGCTCGCAGGAGACGTGTCTGAAGACCTGATGCTGCTCGAACGTGTGCTGCGTGGCTGCGCTGAGCGCTTTGCCAAGGTTGTGTTTGTGCCAGGCAATCACGACCTCTGGGTGCGCCGCTGTTCTTATAATTGTTCGCTTGCGAAATTTAAGGCGATTCAACGCCTTTGTAGCGAAGTAGGTATTGCAACAGAGCCCTTCGAGTACGCAGGCGTCGAATTCATTCCGCTGCTGTCTTGGTATGATTTTTCGTTTGCCGCGCTGGATAGGTCGCTGCGTCTTGGTTGGCGCGATTTCTCTGCTTGCAGCTGGCCGGCTTCGCTACCAGATAGCCAAGCGGTGACGCGCCATTTCCACCAGCTCAACGTAGGCGTTTTAGAGTGGGCCAAAGCGCGGTCGGAGCAAGGGCTCGCCCAGCGAAGCGGGGAAAAAGTATGCCCGCGAATCAGCTGTTCGCATTTTTTACCTTCTATCGATGTCATGCCCAGCTGGGTGCCTGAGTCTAAGCGCACAGTCTATCCAGTGTTGGGAAGTGCCGAGCTAGGCGCGCAGGTGCGTCTCCTTGCGCCAGACATTCACGTGTACGGGCATAGCCACATTAATCAAACTATCGAGATCGATTCTACACATTATGTGAATAATGCCTTCGCAACGCCAAAGGAAACGCGCATCGCGGCAAAGCAGCTGCGCTGCATTTACGACAGCGACGATGGCAGAGTGCTCTCGCGGCTTAGTGAGCTCGCGAAAAGCGGAGGACTATGGTCATGAGCGAGAGTATTGATGTGTGGATACTCGACTCGTCTGAGTTCGAGTTGGCAGACCTCGAGGCGAACACCATAAGCTTATTGAGTGCTCCGGAGAAGGCTCGGTACGCGCGCTATGATCTTGCGCGCAGCAAGCGGCAGTTGCTGCTCTCGCGCGCCATGCTGAGAACCGTACTTGCCCGTTATGTTGAAGACGAGGTGCTACAGATAAGCCTCGGGGCGCATGGACGTCCACAACTCGTTGGCGAAAGCGACCTGTCGTTTAACCTGTCACATTCGCGCGACCGCGTCGTGGTTGCTGTCACTCGGCTGGGAGTGGTGGGTGTGGATGTAGAGTATGCGGCGCGACAGCGCCGAGTCGAGAAGTTGATAGCGCGCTATTTTTCTCAGCGCGAGCAGTCTGCGCTTCTCGCGCTTCCTGAGTCTTCTTGGTTGCCCCGATTTTATGCGCTGTGGGCGCTCAAAGAGGCGTATATCAAGGCGAGAGGGCTAGGTCTAGCCATACCGCTTGCTGACTTTAGTTTTAGTTTTGCCGAGGATGCTGGCGCGAGCGAGGCCTATGTCAAACCACAGGGCTCTGTGAGTATTAGTTTTGAGGGTTCTTTGGCTGCCCAATCGCCGACGCCATGGCGTTTCTGGCGGGGCGCGTTGGCGGGCGAGGAGTACGCATTTGGTCTTGCCCTACATTGTTCTGGCGAGCCTCACCTGGGCAGGGATCTCTCGAGTGATGCAACGGCGGGTCACAAACAACGCATCGAACTCACTGTGCGTTACTGCGATGCCGCGCTGGGACTCGAGCATTGGCGCGACGCTTAGCCCCGCGCCCAGCATCTATGCTTAGCCGTCCACTCCATCATCGAAAGTCGTGCTGGGTGCGCGCCACATCTTCACTGTTTTAATCACATTGTCTTTAACCTGAACTATCTCCGCGTAATAGCCCTCGAGATTAATGCAGACCGAAGAGTCTGGAATCGATTCAAGTGATTCGGTTAGCAACCCGTTTAGTGTTTTGGCGCCAGTGCTATCGAGGTCCCAAGAGAGCACCCTGTTGATATCGCGCACACTCGCAGAGCCGTCGATTAAGAAACTGCCGTCCTCCTGAGGGTGAATGTCTTTGCTGCTTGCAGCGAGATCGGTCGTAAATTCGCCAACAATTTCCTCGAGAATGTCCTCGAGAGTAATAATCCCTTTGACCGCCCCGTATTCATCGACGACTACCGCTATGCGTTCCTTCTTCTGCTGAAAATTGAACAATTGTGTGTGTAGCGGCGTGCTCTCGGGGATGAAATAGGGCTCGGCGGTTTCCTGCAGCAATGCTGATTTGTTTAGTTCTTCGATGCCTATTAGTTTGCCCGTACTGCGCAGATGCAGCACGCCAACGATATTATCGATATTGTGTTTGTAGACCGGCAGGCGAGTATGTTGAGCGCTGCTAATCTGCAGAAGAATGTCATTGAGATCGTCTTCGATATCGATGCCGACGAGCTCGTGTCGGGGGACAAGAATGTCGTCGACTGTCACGCGTTCGAGATCAAGGATGTTCATTAACATTCCGTGGCGACGCCTTGGAATACGACCGCCAGATTCGTAGACCACGGTGCGGAGTTCATCGGGGGTTAGTTGGTTCTCATTGCCGCTCGCCTCGGAGCTAAAGCCGAGCAGTCGGACAAGCGCATTGGATACCACGTTGACAATCCACACTACCGGATAAAGCAGTTTGAGCAGCAAGGCGAGTAAGAGGCTCGAAGGGTAGGCGACTTTTTCGGGATACAGCGCCGCAATCGTTTTAGGTGTGACCTCGGCGAAGATAAGCACGACAAGGGTAAGCACAACAGCTGTGAGAATTGGGGAGGGGTCGCCGAACACGGCAATAGCAATTGAGGTGGCGATTGAAGCCGCGAGAAAATTAACGAAATTATTACCAATAAGGATAACGCCGATCAGTTTGTCGGGGGTTTCCAATAGTTTGCTCGCCCGCTTTGCGCCCGCGTGATTCGTGCGCGCCAGGTGGCGCAGGCGATAGCGATTGAGGCTCATCATTCCGGTCTCGCTCGATGAAAAGTAAGCCGACGCGATGATGAGCGCGAGAAAAGAGAGCAGGAGTGCGAGTAACGAATTGTCGTCTTGACTCATTTTTTATGTGGTTGCCTAAGATGGTTGCTTGAGAAGGTTGCGTAAAAAGTGTCTGTCGGCTCTACAACAAAGTATTTGTAAGCAATGAGTTAGTTATCGTATGAGGTATTCGAGCGCAAATTTTGACCCGTAAAATCCGAGTATTAACAGAGCAAAGCCGCTCAGCGTAAAGCGAATTGCTGTCACGCCTCGCCAGCCTAAACTACTGCGCCCCCAGAGGAGTGCCGCGAACACGGTCCATGCCAGTAGAGAGAAAAAAGTCTTATGGATGACCCCGTCGATTCCCCAGATATTATCGAAAAAGAGGAAGCCGGCGACTATGGCCGTGCTGAGCAGAATTTGGCCTGCCCAGAGTAGCTCGAACAGCAGTGCCTCCATATCCTGCAGGGGAGGTAGTTTGCTAAGCAGCCCGCCCGGGTGATGATGTTTTAATCGGTTGTTTTGATAAGCAAGCAGCAGCGCCTGCAGAGCGGCAATGGTTATTACGCTGTAGGCAAGTATGGAAAGCAGCACGTGGCTTGCCGAACCGCTGTCGAGCTGCGTGGGAGGGAACTGGCTACTGATATTCATCGACATGGCGATCGATAAGATTGCGAGCGGGAAAAGCGCTAGGAAGAGGTTGTCGAGCGGCTTTCGAAGGCTGCTAAAAAGGACAAGCAGTGAGATGACCGCGCTGATAAGTGTACTAATCTCGACAAGGCCAAAATGCCATCCGCCGGGTGCATGCAATAGGGCGAATGCGCTTGTCGCATGAGCCATTGCAGCAATAAAGCCGCAGCCGAGCATAATTGTTCTGCGCTTATCTCGGCGCATCCCTGTTGCCTGCAGCACAATGCTTGCTAGGTAGAAGAGGATCGCGATTGCGCCAGCGGTTTGTTGCATGTTTTTCGGGCCATTCCATCGCTTTAATGCGACTAATACGTGTGAGACGGAAAGTGTCGCACATGTGTCATGGGCGTTGAAGCAGTTTTTGAGCGTCATTTTGCCGCGCATCTGCGCTATACTTGGGTTTCGTTCGAGTACGGCTTGGCATTTTAATCACCCGCTAGTCGGGCAATGACAGTATTAGGTGGTAATTCACAGGTGTTCGATACCCTTAGCGAAAGACTCTCAGGCACATTCCGCAAGCTTACTGGTAAGGCGGTGCTGTCAGAGGAAAACATTCAAGACGCGCTGCGCGAGGTGCGGCGTGCGTTGCTCGAGGCAGACGTAGCGCTTGCCGTGGTCAAAGACTTTACCGATCGCGTGAGTCTGCGTGCGGTAGGCCAGGAGGTCAGTAAGAGTCTGAGTCCTGGTCAGGCCTTTATTAAAGTGGTTCAAGCTGAGCTTGAAGCCGTTATGGGTAATGCCAATAGCGAGCTCGATCTGAAAGCCGCCCCGCCTGCGGTTATCCTGATGGCAGGTCTGCAAGGGGCAGGTAAAACAACATCGGTAGGAAAGCTTTCGCGCTACCTCAAGCAGACTGTCAAAAAGTCGGTCATGGTTGTGAGTGCAGACGTCTATCGACCTGCGGCGATAAAGCAGTTGCAGACACTTGCCGCAGAGGTCGAGGTTGAGTTTTTCGAAAGCAATGAGCAGCAGAAGCCGCGAGATATCGCTGCGGCAGCGTTAGCGGAGGCAAAGCGCAAGTTTATCGACGTACTCATTGTCGATACCGCAGGTAGGCTCGCCGTCGATACCGAGATGATGACCGAAATTGGCGACCTGCATGCGTTGCTAAAGCCTGTCGAAACTCTATTTGTTGTCGATGCGATGACCGGTCAAGACGCCGCCACCACTGCGAAGGCCTTTAACGACGCGCTGCCGCTGACCGGCGTGATTTTGACTAAGGCAGACGGCGATGCAAGGGGCGGAGCGGCGCTGTCGGTGCGCCATATTACTGGCAAACCGATTAAGTTTATTGGTATGGGTGAGAAGAGCGATGCTCTCGAGCCTTTTTACCCCGACCGGATCGCCTCGCGCATCCTTGGCATGGGCGATGTCCTTTCATTGATAGAGGAAGCTGAGCGCAAGGTCGATAAGGCGCAGGCGGAGAAGCTCGCCAATAAAATAAAGAAAGGTAAGGGTTTCGATCTCGAGGACTTTCGCGAGCAGCTCAAGCAAATGCAAAATATGGGCGGCGTGGCGAGCATTATGGATAAATTGCCGGGTATGGGCGCCTTGCCGCCGGGTGCAGCCAAGATGGTGGATGACTCTAAATTTAAGCGCATGGAATCGATCATTAACTCGATGACACCACGTGAGCGCCGTAATCCTGATGCGTTAAACGGGTCACGTAAGCGCCGTATCACCCAGGGGTCAGGCACGCAGATACAAGACCTCAATCAATTGCTCAAGCAGCACAAACAGATGCAGAAAGTGATGAAAAAGATGAAAGGCGGCAACATGGCAAACATGATGCGCGGCCTAGGTGGCATGCGCGGCGCAGGCGGCATGGGTGGGCCGGGCGGTAATTTCCCGCGATTCTGAGTGCTCCGCGTGCGATTTATGCAATCGTCTTTTTATCTGTGTAATCGTATTGTGCACAGGGGCTGCGAAAGAGGAGCAGCCTCTAATTGGACTCGTCATACTCGCTTCCAATCTCTAGGTATTTAACATAGAATACACGCCCTTTTATCCAGGCCGGATATTTCGCGCGCTGTTTATAACAAATGGCAGGTGCAGGATAACGGTTCGTCGACGTAAGTCGCAGATTTAATAGAATATTAGCTAAGTAAACTTATAAGTAAACCTAACAGGAATTAAGTATGGTCACGATTCGACTATCTCGTGGTGGCGCTAAGAAACGTCCTTTCTACCACATCACGGTTACTGATAGCCGCTCATCGCGCGATGGCCGCTTCATTGAGCGCATCGGTTTCTTCAACCCGCGTGCGACTGGCGGCGAAGAGCGTTTGCGTCTAGATCAAGAGCGCATGGATTACTGGCGTTCGCAGGGTGCTCAGATGAGTCCTCGCGTCGTAACGCTTGCTCGTGATGCTGCAAAAGCGCCAAGCACCGAGGCTTAAGTCCTGAGCTTGAATGGTTCGCCTGCTAATGAAGCTTCGAATGACGACTCGAGCGGCGCTTGGGTAGTTCTTGGCAAAGTCGGCAAAGTTCACGGAATCAAGGGTTGGGTGCGGGTCATCTCGTTCACTGAGACCTCCGACGGAATCCTTGATTATCCGCTGCTCCGAGCAGATTTCGATGCCAGCGTAGCTCCAACTTCGGCCACGCGGCAGTTAGAAATCGATGACTACAAGCAGCAACCGAAGGGATTGATTGCCCACTTTAAGGGCATAGACGATCCAGAGGAAGCGAGGCTGCTCAACGGTGCCACTTTGTCGGTCGAAAGAAAGGCGCTGCCGCCGTTAGAGAGCGACGAATATTACTGGTATCAGCTCGAAGGGCTTACGGTAATAAATCAGCACGACGAATGCTTCGGCGTCATTAAATCGATGCTCGAGACGGGTGCTAACGACGTTATGGTCGTTAAGGCAACGCAGGAGAGCATTGACGACCGAGAACGGCTTATTCCGTATATGAGTGGTTCGGTAGTGCTGAAAGTTGATCTCGACGAGCGCGTCATTCGCGTCGATTGGGACGCAGACTTTCTCGCATAGTTCGGGCTGGCATAGATTGGGTTGTTTGAATCAAGGCGACACAAAGACAGTTCGTCGAGAACGCGGGCATTCAAAACGCGGGCGTTCTAATTAGAATAAAGACTATTTAGAATAAAGACTATAAAGAGAGCAAAGAGATCAAGAGATGAAAATTGGCTTGATCACACTGCTCCCTGAAATGTTCGCAGCTCTTAGCGACTACGGGATTTGCGGCCGAGCAATCCGTGACGGCATAGTAGAAATTAATTTGGTTAACCCGCGTGACTTCACCGCGGATAAGCATAGAACGGTGGACGACAAGCCTTTTGGCGGTGGTCCGGGAATGCTTATGAAAACCGAGCCTCTCGTGGCTGCGATGAGAGCAACGAAAGAGGCATTAACCGAGCGCTCAGGCAGCGTGCCGAAGGTGGTTTACCTTTCGCCGCAGGGAGTTAAGGTTAATCAAGAGAAAGTGGTTATTGAGGCGCAAGCAGAATCACTAGTTCTCCTTTGTGGCCGATACCAAGGCATCGATCAGCGCGTGCTAGAAAGCGAGATCGACGAAGAATGGTCGCTAGGTGACTTTGTGATCAGCGGAGGCGAGTTTGCCGCTATGGCAATTGTCGACGCGATGATTCGCCGCCAAGCTGGCGCGCTAGGTGATAGCGAATCGGCGATGCAAGACAGTTTTGAAGAAGGCCTGCTACATTGCCCCGAGTACACGCGGCCGCAGAGCTTTGAAGGACATGACGTGCCAAACGTCTTGCTCAGTGGAGACCATGCCGCAATAAAGCGCTGGCGCCACAAGCAGGCTTTAGGAACGACATGGCGTAAACGCCCCGATTTGCTAGACGCGAGGGAGTTGACGTCGGAGCAGAATGATCTGCTCAAAGAATACCAGAAAGAACACGGCGACCAGTAAATTTGGCGTCTTATAGCAAAACCGAATTTGACACAGAATAATCCTCAGGCGTGAGCCGCGGGGCCCAGAGAGTTTAGGAGCAGGCACGATGAGCAAGAACAAAATCATTCAGCAGATCGAACAGTCACAGATGGCGCGCGAATTACCAGACTTCGGTCCTGGTGACACAATCATCGTGCAGGTAAAGATCAAGGAAGGCGAGCGCGAGCGTCTCCAAGCATTCGAAGGCGTGGTCATTGGCCGTCGTAGCCGCGGACTCAACTCTGCTTTTACCGTGCGTAAGATTTCACACGGTGTTGGCGTTGAGCGTACTTTCCAAGAGTACAGCAAGCAGGTCGATAGCGTGATTGTTAAGCGTCGTGGTGACGTTCGCCAAGCTAAACTCTACTACCTTCGTGACCTCGCTGGCCGTAAGGCGCGCATCACCGAGAAGCTTGAAAAGAAAGCATAAGTTTCTTTTGCAGCAAGCAGCTTAGCTCTCGTTCCAGCAGCTAAGCGCATTGATCAAGCCGGCTAATGCCGGCTTTTTCGTTTGTGCTGCTGACCGATGCAAGGGGCAGCCAAAACCTTCAGCGATTGAGCCTTGTGCGTCCAAATGCTATAAATCAACTCCTCGATAGCGGTCAACGATTGACCAGGAGTAAGTACATGACAGTTTCAACAGCTACCCTTCGACGTGCACTTCGTGCGGCGACAAAACCGCTGCACTCGAGTATTCCTAAGCGCTGGATTACAGCCGTTTTTGCCATCGCTCTGGCTTTCGGTATTGGGCAGGTGAATGCGCAGCAATCGCTACGAGACAAGCTTTCGGCTGCGATCGAGACGGCTTCCGGTAATCAGCTCAAAATCATCAATTTAAAAAAGACGGTTCTGCCAACAATTTATGAAGTGCAGCTCAGCACCGGCGAGATTCTCTATAGCGATATCTCAGGCGATTATTTATTTGCAGGAGATATGTACAGAACCAGCTCAACTGGCCTGATTAATCTTTCGGCAACGTCGAGGCAGGGCGCCAATCTTGAGAAGCTTAACCAGATCGCCGAAAGCGAGATGATTATTTTTGAGCCTGAGGAGGTCAAAGCAACGCTCACGGTGTTTACCGATGTTGATTGCACTTACTGCCGCAAGTTACACGGAGAACTCGACCAGCTGTTGGCCTATGGTATTCGTGTTAGATATCTCGCTTACCCGCGAGGCGGCGCTGACTCTCCTGCCTTTCCTAAGATGGTGTCTGTCTGGTGTTCAAGCGACCGTCATAAGTCATTTAATCAAGCGAAGAATGGGCAAAACTTACCTGCTGCAGACTGCGAAACGCCGATACTCGAGCACTACGCGCTTGGTAATGAATTCGGTGTAAACGGTACGCCTGCTTTAGTTTTTCCAGACGGAAGACTTGTCCCTGGTTACATTGAGGCGACTCGCCTGGCAGGCATGTTAGGCATACTCTGATAGGGTTTAATTAACATCCTAATTGCATCCTAATTCTTCAATTCCAGTATAATTCGAGGCTACGCGCGTGCGCGCGTCTTCTTCTTACGAGGCTATGCGTTGAACTCTGACAAATCTAAAACACTGAAAGTGGGCATCTGCGGCTATGGCACTGTGGGCAGCGGCACGCTCGCTTTGCTACAAGGCAATGCGAAAGAAATTACGCGTAAGACAGGCGTCGAAATCGAGATCTACCGGGTTGCCTCGCGTAGCCTGCAGGTCGATATTGCCGGAGTAACGCATTCGGGCACAGACCCCTTCGAGGTCGCAAATGATCCTGAGGTCGACGTTGTTGTTGAAGCTATGGGCGGCTTTGACCCAGCTTATGACGTGGTGCATAAAGCGCTCGAAAACGGCAAACACGTTGTCACCGCAAACAAAGCATTAATCGCCGAGAGAGGAGCTGCGCTTATCGAACTGGCCGAGCAGAACGACGTCACGCTCGCCTATGAGAGCGCGGTGGCAGGCGGTATTCCGATCATAAAAGCGCTGCGTGAGGGTCTTGCTGCAAACAGAATTGACTGGCTTGCGGGCATCATCAATGGCACTGGCAATTTCATTCTCTCCGAGATGATGGATAAGCAGAGGGAGTTCGCAGATGTGTTAGAGGAGGCCCAAGCACTTGGCTATGCCGAGGCCGATCCTACCTTCGACGTCGAGGGGATTGATGCGGCGCATAAGCTAACTATTATGGCGTCAATAGCGTTTGGCATGCCGCTGGCGTTTGACAAGACTTATACCGAAGGCATTAGCGCGCTGACCCCAGAGGACATCTGCTACGCCAAAGAGCTTGGTTATCACATTAAGCATCTAGGTATTGCTCGGCTCGAAAACGGGTGGGTACAAACACGCGTCCATCCTACGCTGATTTCAACGAAGCAACTGCTTGCGCATGTTCATGGTGTAGGTAACGCCGTCGTTGTTCACGGGCATGCGGTAGGGAGCACGCTTTATAATGGCCCAGGTGCTGGCGCCGAGGCGACTGCCTCATCGGTGGTAGCCGATATTATCGATATCGCGCGTGCGAAAGCGCAGGGGCTCTCGAAGCCAAGCGTGCCTATTCTCGGTTTTGAAACACTACGGACCGATTTTAAGGCGATGACTATCGATGAGATAGAAACAGAATATTATTTACGCATTACCGCACAAGATGTCGTTGGCGTGATGGCCAATGTCGCCTCAGAATTAGAGCGCCACGGTATTGGTATCGATGCGCTCATACAAAAAGAGAGCGATGGGAAAAATGTACCGATCGTTATATTAACCGACAAGGCGCGAGAAGGTGAGCTCAATCAAGCAATCGCAGCGATCGAGAAACTTGCCAGTGTCACCGCGCCGGTAATGCGCATTCGAGTCGAGAGCTTCGGCGAATAAAGGAATTAAACGTGAAATACGAAAGCACGCGTGGCGGTTGCCCCCAACAGAATTTTGAGCAGGTATTGCTTACCGGTTTGGCGCCGGATGGGGGGCTCTATGTGCCTACCGAGCTCCCGCATTTTTCAACCGAAGAGATCGCGTCGTGGCGAGAGTTAAGCTACCCAGACCTCGCCATGAAGGTTATAACGCCCTTTATCGGTGATGAAATTCCTACGGCCGATTTGCGCAATATCATCGAAGATAGCTATGCGGCGTTTAACCACCCTGAGGTCGCTGCGCTTGAGTCTTTGCGCAACGAAGAGTATGTGCTCGAACTTTTTCATGGGCCTACACTCGCGTTCAAAGACTTTGCGCTACAAGTGCTCGGGCGCCTCTTAGACTATGTTCTTTCTAGACGTGATCAACGGGTGGTTATCCTCGGCGCAACGTCGGGCGACACGGGTTCTGCGGCGCTTGAGGGCTGCCGTCATTCCGACAGAGTCGATATTTTTATTCTTCACCCACACAACCGGGTCTCGGATGTGCAGCGCAAGCAAATGACGACGGTGACGGGTAATAACGTGTTCAATCTTGCGGTCGAAGGTAATTTCGACGATTGCCAGCGCATCGTCAAGGCAGCCTTCGCCGATCAGAGCTTCCTTGAGGATGATCGTCAATTAGTCGCGGTAAATTCGATTAACTGGGCGCGCATTCTCATGCAGATTGTCTATTATTTTTCGGCGTCGCTGCGGCTCGGAGGCCCTGATCGTAAGGTGTCATTTTCGGTGCCAACGGGCAACTTCGGCGATATCTATGCCGGCTATCTTGCTAAGAAGATGGGGCTGCCGATAGACCAGTTAATCGTTGCCACAAACAAAAACGACATACTGCACCGCTTCATTGCGAATAACGACTATTCGGTCTCCGAACTAGCAAAGACGCATTCGCCCAGCATGGATATTCTCGTCTCGAGTAACTTCGAGCGTTTCCTCTTCGATGTATTCGATCGCGAAGGCGCGGCGGTTGCTGATCTAATGGCTAAATTTGGCAAAGAACTCCGCAGCGTGTCAGACGCGCATTGGCAGCGGGTGTCCGCAATTTTCGACAGCGCTGCGATAGACGATGAGACGACCTGTGCGGTTATTGCGTCGGTAAACGCAGAATCAGGCATGTTGCTCGATCCCCATTCGGCTATCGGCGTCGAAGCGGCCCGTCGCTGCCGCCGCGATCCCTCTGTGCCGATGGTGACGTTGGCAACAGCCCATCCTGCAAAATTTGGTGATGCAATTACGGCCGCGGGACTCGCGTCGCCAGAATTACCCGCGCACCTAACCGATCTTTTCGACCGCGAAGAGCACTTTAGCGTTGTGGCCAACGACCTGCATGCGGTGACTGATTATGTCAAAGCGCACGCGCGGCGCTAGGGGATGCCAATACAGCTCATTACCCGCACGCCCGGCGATCTAGTCCTTCCCGAATCATTGCCGCCGCTGGTGCGCCGAATTTATAGCCAGCGACCGCTGGCGGCACTCACAGAGCTCGAACTGACACTCTCCCAACTTATCCCCCCCGCAAGGCTCAAGGGCATCGATGCGGCAGTCGATCTGTTGGAGGCTGCGCTTAAAGAAGGTGAGAGACTTCTCATTGTGGCCGATTTCGACGCCGATGGGGCGACCAGTTGCGCGCTCGCGCTGACTGTCCTGCGCGCCTTTGGCTGTGCGCATGTCGATTATATTGTTCCCAATCGATTCGAATACGGCTATGGCTTAACGCCCGAAATCGTTGAGCTTGCGAAGGGTAAAAATCCCGATCTCATCATTACCGTCGACAACGGCATTTCAAGCATTGAGGGCATCGAGTCTGCGCGCGCTGCAGGTATTAAAACCCTCGTCACCGATCATCACCTCCCGGGCCGCGAATTGCCCGCGGCCGATGCTATCGTCAACCCTAATCAACCGGGGTGTGAGTTCCCGAGTAAAAGCATCGCAGGCGTGGGAGTCATTTTTTACGTCATGCTCGCTCTGAGAAGTCGGCTTCGCGATAACGGGTGGTTTACCAGCAAGGGTATTCCCGAGCCTAATCTGGCCGAACAGCTCGATCTTGTAGCCCTAGGTACTGTCGCCGATGTGGTTGCGCTCGACCATAATAATCGTATTTTAGTCAGCGAAGGGATTAAGCGGATTCGAGCGGGGAGGGCGCGTCCCGGGATTCTGAGTCTGTTGACCCTCGCCAAACGCAATTTTTCCACCTTAGCTGCCAGTGATTTGGGCTTTGCCGTGGGTCCGAGGCTCAACGCCGCAGGACGCCTCGACGATATGTCGACAGGAATCGAATGTCTTCTCGTGCAGTCGGAGCACGAAGCGCATGAATACGCGCTAGAGCTCGATGGCATGAACAAAGACCGCCGTGACATCGAGGCAGGCATGCGAGAGCAGGCTTTTGCGCTGGTTGATCAGCTCGTCTTTGACGCCGATGACTTGCCTGCGGGTCTTAGTCTGTTCGATGAGCGCTGGCATCAGGGCGTTGTTGGCATTGTTGCATCACGGATCAAAGAGCGCTGCCACCGACCGGTCATCGCCTTCGCGCTCGCGGATGCCGATGATCCCGAGTCCGAGCTCAAAGGCTCGGCGCGCTCGATTCCTGGGTTCCACATTCGCGATGCGCTCGATGCTGTTGCTGCAGCGAATCCCGGTCTCGTGACCAAATTCGGCGGCCATGCGATGGCGGCGGGCCTGAGTCTGTCGCGCGCCAACTTTGACGCCTTTGCCCAAGCGTTCGCGGCCGAGGCGACTCGTGTCTTAAGTCCAGAACTGCTGCAGGCAACTATTGTCAGTGATGGCGAACTCTCTGCAGAGGAACTTACGCTCGGGTGTGCGGCAGATCTCGCTGCGGCAGGGCCTTGGGGGCAGGCGTTTCCTGAGCCGACTTTTCATGGACGATTTAAGCTTCAGCAGCAACGCCGTCTCGGCGAGAACCACCTTAAGATGGTGTTGAGTCCGCTCGGTGATGACGGATTTCTCGTCGATGCCATTGCTTTTGGCGTGAGCGAAGCTGACTGGCCTGCGTCCTCTGCGACCGAAATCGAGCTGGCCTATAGGCTCAATATTAACGAGTTTCGAGGCGCAAGGACGTTGCAGCTCATGGTCGAACATCTGCTGGGTAGTCACTAGGTCGTCGTGTGAGGCGACGCTTATTCTGACACCGAGTGCTGCCTTGGCCGAGGAGGCTGATGCGAATCGATTATAGGTCTACAATGACAGCATTGGGCGTATTTGTTACCTTCTGTCTCTTACTCGCCCGCAAACTGACTGTCGATGCTTGCCGATAACTAACGCGAAAGCAGTGTGCCGATAAGCGGCGAAGCGTCTCTCTAGCAATGGAATAATGCATGTTAACTAAGTCTTATAAGCTGTTGTTATTGATCGTTTTAAGCTTAAGCTCTTTCCCGATTTTTGGGCAGGCTCATCGAACCGATCAGATCGAAGTCGAGCTGCTGTCAGAGACCACTAACGTGGTGCCCGGCGAGACTCTTTGGCTTGCGATCCGCCTCAAGCCTATTGAGCACTGGCACACCTATTGGAAATTTGGCGGCGACAGCGGCGAGGCTACGAGCACAAGCGAATGGCGTTTGCCTGCTGGCGCGAGCGCCGGCGAGATTGAATGGCCTGTTCCTGAGTGGACGCCGTTCCCCGGCAGCGACCTTGTGACCTTCACCTACGAGCGCGAAGTTTATTTGCCTCTCCCAATTACCATTCCAGCCGACTACGCTGACTCATCATTTAATCTCGCGACCCAGATCGATTGGCAGGTGTGCGATGAAATCTGTATTCCGGGCGCAGCCGAGTTCTCGCTCACGCTTCCCGTTGCCTCGCAGCTCATAGCGGATCCGCGCTGGATAGACGGCTTTGCAGAGGCGCGCGCGAACACGCCGCTGAAGCGCGACGAGCATCAATTAGCCGCTACATTCAATGCGCACGGCGGCGAGATTAATGTCATGGTGCAGGCGCTAGATGCGCGCTTCGCCGATGCTGACGAAGCGTGGTTTTTTCCACAGCAGCGCCGGGTAATGAAATACGCGCCAGTGCGCAAGGTCATGCTCGACGGTGACCGTGTTCAGATCAGCACCCAGCAGCATCGCCGTTTCGAACCCCAGCAGGGCGAACTCGAAGGCATGTTCGCTTTTGTCGATAGCGAGGGGCGGCTGCACGGCTATGACCTGCTCGCGCAGCGCACTGCTATCGCTTGGGATAACAGCATTGAAGTTGAGCTGTTAAGTGAATCGACAACACTGGTGCCGGGCGAGGCACAGTGGTTAGGCCTGCGCCTCACCCCGGCGGCGCATTGGCATACGTATTGGAAAATGGGCGGCGACAGCGGCGAGCCGACAAGCCTAACTGACTGGTCGGTGCCTGCGGGCACTCGCATTGGCGAGCTTGAGTTCCCAGCGCCACAGTGGCTGCCCTTCTATGAGACCGACCTCGTTAATTTTGGCTACGAAGAGGAGGTGGTTATTCCGGTCGCTATCACTCTGCCTTCGGGCTATAGCGAGGCGAGCGCAACGATAGCTACCACGGCTTTCTGGAATGTGTGCGAGCAGATTTGCATCCCCGGAGAACAGCGCCTTGAGCTCACTCTTCCGGTGGCGCAAAGCATTCAGCTAGACGCCGTTGCTGAGAAGTTTTTCGCTGATGCGCGGGCGCAGCTGCCTATTGCCGACCACGATATAGAGCAGAGTGTCGTTGCAGCAGGTGAACGGGTCAGCCTTGGGTTCAGCTCGGAGCAGGGCTTGTTCGAAGGCTTTACCGATGCCTATTTTTTCCCCGAAAAGCGCCGTGTTATCAAGCCCGGGCCACTGCGCGATGTCACACTCAGCGCCAATTTGCTGCAGATTACCCACTCGCAGCCCCGGCGTATGGTCGAAGACCTGAGCGAGGTCTATGGTGTTCTCGTGCTCGAAGATGCGCAGGGTGATCGCGTAGCTTATGATTTCTCTAGTCCTGCCATCGAATTGAGTGAATTCTCAATGATGCCTTTGGCGGCAGCCAGTCAGCAGAATCAGGCGGGCGGTGGTCTGCTTCTCTATGTCGCTTTCGCTTTTCTTGGCGGTCTCATTCTTAATCTAATGCCGTGTGTGTTCCCCGTGCTGTCGATGAAGGCGCTTAGCCTCGCTAAGAATTCGGGCGCCACTGCACACAAGCAACGCATGGATGGCTTGGCTTACACGGCGGGCGTTCTGGTGGCGTTTATGGCACTCGCCACTGTGTTGATCGTACTTCGAGCAGGCGGCGAGCGCATCGGTTGGGCGTTCCAGTTTCAGCAGCCGTGGTTTTTGGCGCTTATAGTCTATGTGTTTTTCATGCTCGCTCTGAGCCTGTCGGGTGTGTTCGAAATTGGCACGAGTCTCATGGGCATGGGCGGAAATCTTGCGCAGAAAGAAGGCTATAAAGGATCTTTCTTCACCGGCGTTCTCGCGACGACAGTGGCGACTCCCTGCACCGCACCGTTTATGGGGCCTGCACTAGGCTTTGCTCTGACCCAGCCCTGGGTGCTGGCGATGATTGTGTTTGTCGCCCTTGGACTCGGTATGGCAGCGCCGATTCTATTGCTGTCGTATGTGCCAGTGCTAACGCGATTTTTACCCAAGCCTGGGCAGTGGATGGAGACCTTTAAACAGTTTATGGCTTTCCCACTCTACGCCTCTGCGCTCTTCTTCCTGTGGGTGCTCGGCAATCAGGTCGGTATCATGGGTATGACGCTCGTGCTCGGTGCGTGTGTCGTACTGGCCTTTGCGGCATGGTTATACCAGAAGCGCTTTACGATGGGGCCGATTGCTTTAAGCCTCAATTACGTCACTGCTGCTGTCGCGATTGGCTTTGCCCTCTATCTCATGCAAACGCCGTTCTTGCAGACTCAGGCGCGGGAAGCGAGCGTTGCCGAATACGACGAAGAGGGCAATCTCGTTCTGGGCGTTGATAATTTCGAACCTTTTTCGGCGGCAAGGCTTGCAGAGCTGCGCGCCGCAGGTAAGCCTGTATTTATCAACATGACCGCCGATTGGTGTATTACCTGCCTCGCCAATGAGCAGACATCGCTTAGTAGCGACTCGGTCAAAAAAGCGCTAGTCGACAACGATATTACCTATTTGAAGGGTGATTGGACGAACGAAGATCCAGAAATTACCGAGGTGCTCGAGCGATTCAATCGACCTTCGGTGCCACTTTACCTCTTGTATCCAAGAGAGGGCGAACCGACGATTTTGCCGCAGATTCTTACGCAGTCAACGCTCGTCGACGCCTTCGACGGCGTCTAAATAGCGGCTCAGCTCTCAATTCGCGCGGGAATTATTTATCCCGAGCTGAGCGGTAACTCGCAAGGACTACAGTAACATTGTCCCTGCCGCCATTGCGGTTAGCATGATTGATCAGCGTCCGGCAGGTGAATGCAAAATCTCCCTTACAGTCTGCGAGTGTGTCGCTAATCTGCCAGTCGGCAACCAGATCGCTTAAACCATCGGTGCAGAATAATAAGAGATCGCCTTCTTGCATTGTGCAGCTGATTTTGTCGCTGTCGATAGCAGCCTTGATACCAAGTGCACGGGTAACCACGTGGCCTACGCCAGTCGAGCGCGACGTGCGTTCTGTATAGAAACCATCATCGATGAGGTCTTGCAGAAGACTATGGTCATGCGTGAGTTGTTCAAGGCCGCCTCGCCTAAACAAATAAAGCCTAGAGTCGCCGATATGGGCAATGTTTAGCTGATCGTCGAGGAGGTGAGCGGCGATGGCAGTTGTGCCCATCCCTGCGTTTTCAGGCACCGCTGCCTGCGCGAAAATCGCGGCATTTGCTTCGGCCAGTGCAACATGCAAGCACTCTGCAGCCGAATGATTTGAGTTGCTTTGTGCTGCGGCAAAGTGCGCCGGAATGCGCTCTACCGCTATCTGGGCTGCTAATTCGCCCGCGCGATGGCCACCCATGCCGTCGGCTATCACAATGAGCGAAGATTCGGCGTCGATATAGAATCTATCCTGATTGGTTTTTCGCTTGCGCCCAGTGTCGCTTTCCGCGGCGAGACAGAAATGCCCGCACGTGACTGCCAAGTCGTCGCTCATTTCTGATACGGCAGCGTCGTTTCTGGCTACGCTATTGTTACCCTTTCTGCGCAAAGACGCTTTTCCTTTCGCTTTGATTTGAGGCCTGACATTCTAAGGTGAGGAGACTGGCCAGTAAACGGTTGATTGCGGAGTGTTTGGCGTTCGTGAGAGTGTGGTAATCTCACGATTTGGCCAGTCCATTTAGCCAGTCCAACTAAGGAGAGCAGGACATGAAGATTCCAAGTTTCGCGATGACACTCCTCGCGGTCGTCCTTGTGTTCTATCTTCTGGTCGTCGGTGAGGCATTGCTGCTGCCCTTGGTGATAGCCATTGCGATTTGGTATCTGATCAATACATTGGCGGCGATGTTCGGTCGGCTGCAATTGAAAGAGCGCGAACTGCCTCGCTCGGTCTGTTTGGGGTTGTCATTTTTGACCTTCGCTCTAACCCTTTGGGGAATAGGCGGGTTTCTCGGCGGTAGACTTGAAGAGGTGATGCAGGTAATTCCTGTTTACCAAGTTAATCTAACCACGAGACTCGAGAACCTCCCGTTTCTCGACATGGCCGCCTATCAAGAGCGAGGTCTCATGCAGATGGTCACAGAATGGATTAATCTGCCTGCCTACGCCGCGTCGATCGCGTCTTCATTCGCCGGCATTCTTGCGAGCGGTGGGCTGATTTCGATTTATGTGCTCTTCCTCTTTCTCGAGCAGGGTAGGTTCGATGATAAAATCTCTGCGCTCTCCGGCGCAGGCGGGCAGGAGGGTGACGTCCGAAAAATCATCGACCGAGTCCGCAACGACATCCAGAAATACATTAGCATCAAAATGTTCACCAGTTCGCTCACCGGTCTCCTCAGCTACCTCTTTTTGCGCGCCGTCGATGTGGATTTCGCTGGTGTGTGGGGGCTAGTTATCTTCCTGCTGAACTTTATTCCAACGGTAGGCTCAATCATTGCAACTATTTTTCCCGCGATGATCGCGTTGGCACAGTCCGACGGTTACAACTTGTTTTTGCTTGTGCTGGCAGGCATCGGGATTTTGCAGATTGGCATTGGCAACATACTCGAGCCAAGGCTGATGGGCAGCTCCTTTAATTTAAGCCCTATCGTGATTCTCCTGAATCTGGGGCTCTGGGGTTACATCTGGGGCATTCCGGGCATGTTCCTCTGCGTTCCTTTTCTTATTATTCTTACTATTATTCTTAGCCATTTCCCGCAAACACGCTATATCTCGATAATTCTCAGCAGCGATGGCAAACTTCGCGTCCCCGCGGACGAGGTTATCGATGACTTCGAATTCAAGCCGAATATGGCTGCGCTGCTGGGTCGAGATAAAAGTGAGGGTAGCGAGTCGAACGGCGTAAAGGCCGGAAACGACGAGTAGCGTTGCCTCGTTTTTCTGCCCGCCTAACTCAAAAAACGTCTGCAAAATCCGCTCGCCAGGCGTTATACTTCCTGACTTTTACACGCAGCTGGATCAGCAAGCTCATGGTGGCCTTGCGCCAGCAATAAGCTGATAAAACAAGCCGATAATACAACCCGATAAGTAGAGACTATGAAAAGCGCAGAAATTCGCCAAAAATTCCTCCAATTTTTCGCCGACCGTGGTCACGAGATCGTGCCGAGCAGCTCGCTAGTACCGGGTAACGACCCGACGCTCTTGTTCACGAATGCGGGAATGGTCCAGTTTAAGGATGCTTTTCTGGGCGATGAAATTAGAGCGGTCAATCGCGCGACGAGTTCGCAGCGCTGTGTGCGCGCAGGCGGTAAGCACAATGATCTCGAAAATGTGGGCTACACAGCACGTCACCACACCTTTTTTGAGATGCTCGGCAATTTCTCGTTTGGCGACTATTTTAAACGCGAGGCTATTAAGTTCGCGTGGGAGTTTCTAACGGTAGAATTGGGTTTGCCAGCCGAAAAGCTGTGGGTGACAGTCTATCAAGACGACGACGAAGCGGCGGCGCTATGGCTAGATGAAATGAAGATTGATCCTAGACGCTTCTCGCGTCTCGGCGAAAAAGATAACTTTTGGGCGATGGGTGACACGGGTCCGTGCGGGCCTTGTTCCGAAATCTTCTTTGACCATGGCGAAGCAGTTCCGGGAGGCCCACCGGGCAGCCCCGACGAAGACGGCGATCGCTATATCGAAATCTGGAATCTAGTTTTCATGCAGTATGAGCGCAAGGCAGATGGCACACTGACACCGCTGCCGAAGCCGTCTGTGGACACCGGCGCCGGCCTCGAGCGCGTCGCCGCTGTCATGCAGAACGTGCACAGCAATTACGAGATCGATCTCTTTCAAGCGCTTTTGGCAGACATCGGAGAGATTACAGGAGTTAAAGACCTCACCAATAATTCACTGAGGGTTATTGCCGACCATATTCGTTCTTGCTCATTCCTCATTGTCGACGGTGTGCTGCCGTCTAACGAAGGACGCGGCTATGTGCTGCGCCGCATTATTCGCCGCGCCGTGCGCCATGGTTATCAGCTAGGTGTTAAAGAGGTGTTTTTCTATAAGATCGTCGCCGGCCTCGTGAAGGTAATGGGCGAGGCGTACCCCGAGCTTAAGGCGAAGCAGACAATTGTCGAGAAAGCACTGCGCGATGAAGAGCAGCAGTTTGCGCGCACGCTCGAAAATGGCATGACGATTCTAGAAAAAGCGATAGCCAATCTCAAAGGAGACACGCTAGCCGGCGAAACGGTGTTTAAACTCTACGACACCTATGGCTTTCCTGTAGACCTTACCGCCGACGTTGCTCGCGAGAGTAACATCATGCTCGACATGGAAGGCTTTGAAGCTGCGATGCAAGTGCAGCGCGAACAAGCGCGTGCGGCGGGTAATTTTTCGGCGGTAGATAAGCTCGAGCTCGATGGTGTAGAAATTACCGATTTCCGCGGCTACGAGGCGCTAGAGGCAACTGGTGATGTTGCGGCAATTTATGTCGATGGGGAGCCTCGCGACGCGCTCAAAGCAGGTGAATCCGCGACGCTGGTACTCACGCGTTCGCCGTTTTACGGCGAGTCGGGCGGGCAGGTTGGCGATAGCGGTACGCTGTTTGCCGACGGTGTTGAGTTTCGTGTGGACGACACCCAGAAACAGAACGACGTGATGCTTCATATCGGAGAGCTCGTTATCGGTTCGCTGAAACTAGGTGCGTCGCTCGGCGCACAGGTTGCAGCGAATGCGCGTAAAGCGATCACGCTGAATCATTCGGCGACGCACTTAATGCATTCGGCGCTGCGCAATACGCTCGGTGAACACGTGACGCAGAAAGGTTCGCTTGTCGACGCTGCGCGACTGCGTTTCGACTTTTCTCACTCGGCCCCAATGACCGTTGACGAAATAGCGACAATAGAAGCGGCGGTGAATGCCGAGATATTGGCGAACACATCGGTCGCTAAAGAGGTAATGGCATTAGAAGCGGCACAGCAGCGCGGCGCGATGGCACTGTTTGGTGAGAAATACGGCGATGAGGTTCGCGTGGTGAGCATGGGCGGCAAATTCTCCGTTGAGTTCTGCGGTGGCACTCACGTTGAGCGCACCGGCGATATTGGTATATTCAAAATAGTAGGCGAATCAGGTATCTCATCGGGCGTACGCCGCATCGAAGCAGTCACAGGGCAGGGTGCACTTGCGCTTGTCGCTCGCGAGGAGCAAACGCTTAAGCAGCTTTGCGATCTGGTGAAGGCGAATCAAGAAGATTTGCTCGACCGCGTAAAACAAATTAACGCGAGCAATAAGGCACTAGAAAAAGAACTCGATCAGCTCAAAGCCAAAATTGCGTCGAGCGCAGGCAGTGACCTTGCCTCGAGCGCAAAAGACGTTGCTGGTATCAAACTGCTCGCCTGCGCAGTCGATGACTTTGATCCTAAAGCGCTGCGCGAGACAGTGGATCAGCTTAAAAACAAATTAGGCAGTGCGGTTGTGCTGTTGATTAGCACAGCAGGGGGCAAGGTGAGCATCGTCGCGGGCGTGAGTAAAGACCTGACAGATCGCGTGAAAGCAGGCGAACTCGCTAACATGGTCGCCACACAGGTGGGTGGCAAAGGCGGCGGTCGTCCCGACATGGCAATGGCGGGCGGTAGCGACGTTGCAGCAGTCCCTGCGGCTGTAGCGAGCGTTGAAGAATGGGTTGCTAGCAAGCTTTAAAACGCGTGCTAGTCAGTAGCTAATGCAAACAAGCTCGCGAAGTGGCGGGCTTTTCGGCCCTTAGGGGCATCGAGTACAAGAGAATGGCGCTGTTAGTATTGAAATTCGGTGGTACCTCGGTAGGTACTGTAGAGAGAATTGAGGCGGTGGCGGATAAAGTTGCCCGCTTTAAGGCTGCAGGGGACGATATTGTGGTCGTGCTTTCGGCAATGAGCGGAGAAACGAATCGGCTTACCGATCTCGCGCAGCAGATTATGGAATATCCAACGCCACGTGAGATGGACGTATTACTCTCTACGGGCGAGCAGGTGACTATTGCGTTATTGAGTATGGCCCTAGAGAAGCGTGGGGTTCCCGCGCGCTCGTTCACAGGTAACCAAGTCCAGATTCGCACCTGTGAGACACACACCAAAGCACGCATTAGGGAAATAGACGGCACTCGCATTAGCGCGCAACTGCAGCAAGGCAATGTAGTCGTTGTGGCAGGTTTTCAGGGCGTCGACGAGCACGGCAATATAACGACGCTTGGCCGCGGCGGGTCTGATACGACCGCTGTCGCACTAGCGGCGGCCTTAGACGCCGACGAATGTCAGATCTATACCGACGTGAAGGGTGTCTATACCACCGATCCTAGGGTCGTAGAGGACGCTAAGCTGCTCGACAGCATTACGTTCGAAGAAATGCTCGAGCTTGCGAGTTTGGGTGCCAAGGTTTTACAAATACGTGCGGTCGAGTTCGCGGGCAAATACAAAGTGCCACTGCGAGTATTGTCTAGTTTCGAAGAGGGGGCAGGTACCCTCATTAGTTTAGAGGGTGAGTCAAAAATGGAAGATCCAACTATCGCAGGTATTGCGTTTCAACGCGATGAGGCAAAGCTGACTGTCGCAGGCATTCCCGACATCCCGGGTCTTGCTTATCAGGTGATTGGCCCTGTGAGTGCAGCAGGAATCGAAGTGGACGTGATCGTGCAAAATGCTGCTGCAGACGGTAACAACGACATTACCTTCACAGTGAAGCGAAGCGATAGTGAACGCGCGAAGAAGATACTCGATGGGCTCGCAGCGTCGCTTAAGGCTGAGTCTGTCTCTCTCGATAAAAAAATTGGCAAAGTCTCTGTTGTTGGCGTCGGCATGAAGTCTCATGCAGGTATCGCGAGCAAAATGTTCAAGGCACTGGCTGATGAGAACATTAACATTCAGATCATCACCACGTCCGAGATCAAGATATCAATAGTAATCGAGGAGAAGTATTTAGAGCTTGCCGTGCGCGCCTTGCACAGCGCGTTTGACCTTGGTGATCCAGATTATGAGAAGGAGAGTATAACTTAGGAGTCCAGCCTCCAGCGGTTCGCGTCCCTGGCACGTCGAACTTATCGTCAAGGTTGGTGCCTGAAATCAGCCATTGCCGTGAGCTTGCCCCGGTGTGTAACTGAGGTAGAACAATGGTAATGGAGCTAACTGCTCGGGGAGAAGGATGATGTTGATACTGACGCGCAGGATTGGCGAAACACTGATGATTGGTGACGAAGTAACCGTAACTGTGCTCGGCGTCAAAGGTAATCAAGTACGAATTGGCGTCAATGCTCCTAAAGACGTCGCCGTGCATCGTGAAGAGATTTACGAGCGCATTGCAAGCGAGCAAGAAGCGGCAACCCCCGAATAGCAAACCCTTAACGTTTCCGGGCCCGCGATGCGATCTTCCCTTCTCGTTTCGCCCTAGGCTATGTTACTATGCTAGCGATTTTTGGAGAGGTGGCCGAGTGGCTGAAGGCGCGCCCCTGCTAAGGGCGTATAGGAGAAATCTTATCGAGGGTTCGAATCCCTCTCTCTCCGCCAAATTTCAAACCATTGTCTTATATACGTTTATTGTCCACTTGTCGAAACGCCATAATGTCGAAACTAAGTTTCGGGAGACATGTATGGCAAGCACCACAAAACGAGGCGACAGCTGGTTATGCGTCGTCTCTCCTGACTGTAAGCGATTTAACAAAATTCCCCACAAAAGCAGCCGCAGAGAATTGGGCTGTTCTCAAAAAAGGCAGAGCTGAAGTCGGCGCCACTGCCTAAATCTAAAGTAGTCGAAAGTTACACGATGGACTTCCTGCTTCATCGCTACATAGACGAGGTTTACTCTCACCGACCCTTTGCAAGCAGCAAGATGGACCACCATTAATATGACAGCCGAGCATTTTAAAGATGTGCGTGTCATTCAGCTCACGCCCGACATGTTATTTAAATATGCCGAGAAGCAAAGGGCAGGGTAGAAGGGCCGGGCGCCGATCAGCAGAACTGCTCTAACCAGGGGCTCACTCACGCCGCTCAGATCATAAATCATGCTGGGACGTTTTGGTGGGGGGTAGACTTGTCATCTAATTCCGCAAGACACGCGCTGTCAGCGTTGTCAAAGATAGGTTTGGTAGGCGGTAGTCGCAGGAGCGAGCGAAAGCGATACACCTAAATCACTATCCAGTTTAGCTTGACCACTACAGAGAGAATTAAAAAGTAGTTTGCATGCTTAGGTTAAGGCGGCGATAACGACTGCTGCATGAATCCTGTATTAGTGAAATCGCGCCATTAATGGTGGTGCCGTCGAAACGTTGCCTATATCGGCAGCGTGACGCACCAAGTGTGTTGTCAGATTCCAGCCGAAAGGTCCAGTCTTCAAACCAGACTTTAGAAACAAATAGATCCAGCGATCGCTCTCTGTCGTTCCGGGTTATTGTTTTGATATCGATGTCATAGTTGCCACCCCAGATAGAGTGACTGTAATCAATGCCGTAGCTCAGTCCAAGCGATGTAATGTCATGACGAAAATTTATGCCGGCGAAGCCACGACCACCTATGCGCTGCTTTGTTTTTAGAAACGGATCGATGATCTCAGAGTCGAATAAACCTAGAGTCACGCCGAGTATGGCATTAGGCAAACTGAGGCTGTTTAGACGAATGCTCGCCCGATTAAACATCGCCCAGCGCTTGGCAGGTGCTACATTTCCTGTTGCCGATAATGGCTCGTTGGGGTCGGTGGTAGCGTTGATTCTACCAATATAGTTGTCGATATCAGAATAGGAAATGTTGCTGGATATCACCCCTCCATCGTTAGGCAGGCGGTATTCTAGTTGTCCTTCATAGTCCCAGCTCGTTTGCGGCTCTAGCTCGGGGTTGCCGGCAAGTGCGTTGAGGTCTCGGTCTTCTTCGTTCGTCGTCGCTGCGAAGCTTGAAAAGCTCAATTGTGAAACGCTTCGTTTAACAGTTCCGCGGAAGCGAAAATTTTCTGTAATGTTGAAGCGGTAGTCGAAAGAAGGGCGCCAGAACTGAAAATCACGTGTCTTGTTAACCGCACCGATCTGTGAAATTTCGGAAGTTTCATAGACCAAACTGCTTTCTAGTGAGCTGCGATCGCTAAGCGTCCAGTTATGAAAGGCGAAACCTTCATAGCGAATTTCCTGAACCTTTGTTCCTGGGTTGGAGACCGAAAGAAGGGGTGAGAGGCCTCCAACGCTAGCAGAGGCGGGTTCTGTTCCAGAGCTACTGCCTATAAGCAAGCTAGAGTCGAGCTGGGTATCGGCGCTCTCGATTCCAACGCGTAAAGACTGTGTTTCGGTTATCGAGAAATTATAATTACCCTGAATGATGAATTCCTGCCGTTCTTGCCTTGAGTCGATGAATAGGTTTTTACTCAAGCCTTCCTCTGCGGGATTGGCTGAATAACGCTCGCGAACATTATTGCGGATTTCATTATTCGCAACGAAGAGAACTGATAGGCGAGAGCCATCGTCGAAGCTATACTCGTAATCGCCCCCAACTTCCCAGTTGCTTTCCTCTTTGTTGACATCTTCTTCCTCGATACGATTAACCAGCCCGGCATCGGTAAAATCTACAAAATCGCGACGAACAGGACGTGGGTGATCACCTTCTCTGATTAGCGCATTAAGTTGCATTCGGTGATCGCCCAGGCTATAGCTCATATTGGAAGAGAGAGTATTCTCTTGTTGATCTCGGATATTGGTCTCGAACAGAGTGCCCACTACCCCATTGTCGGGTCCTAGTCGAACTTCCCGATTATCACGATTCTCATAGTTGGGTCGTGCCTCTAGATTGACCAGCGCTTGAAAATTACCAACCTGTTTCGACCATGCAACTGAGCCTCCGGTCTCGAGCGTGTTGTCATGATTGAGTCGATTAACAAGCTCTACCGTAGTGCTCGAGCGCGACTGCGAGGCAAGCAAGATCACATTGATTACTTCGCTGGCACCACGCACATTTAATGCACCGCTGGTGTCACGAATGATTTCTATGCGTTCGACTTCCGCAGCCGTAATGCGGTCGAGTTGGTCTCTGGCAGAATTACCCTTGCCTGCTATACGTTGACCATTGATCAACAGGTTGCCTCCGGTGCCGAGGCCGCGACCTCTGCCGCTACCGGGCCCACCACCCCTTAGAGAGACACCTGGAATGCGGTCTAGCATGTCGCTGGCAGTTATGGGGTTGTACTGAGAAAAAGAATCAGCAGTGTAGATGACTGTGGAGTTGGCACTCACATCAGCATTGGATGGGTTTTGCGCCGCAGCGTCGGCAATCGGCTGTACCGCAGAGGCGGTATTTTGCGCTAAACCGCTTTGTGCAGATAGTAATAGCAAGCAGAGACAGAAAAAGGTCAGAGCTAAACGCGTCTTAATTTTTTTCATGGAGCTTGTGCCTTGGCAAAAGTCTATTATCTTATCAGATATCAGTAGCAAGTGAGAGAATGAAGTTAATTTGAGGCAAGAGATATGATGAAGATTAGTCCATTAAGGTTAGTAAATTAAATTACATGTTCAGTGATGTACTGTGAATGACGTTATGATCATTGATAAATACACTCAGTTATCATAAAGATTCAGTACGTCGCACTGAATAAATTACTATTATTGCTCATCCGTTGAATTACCTTCTCTATACTCTGAGGCAGCTGCAGCGTTCATACGCCTCCTATCATTTCTCCAGCTGGGGAACTCCTCATTAAAAAGCAAAGTTAGTTGTTGGGCTGCTTTCGATTCAGAGTAACTCGCGGAACGGTATTCTGTAAGTGCGGATGAAATCGTTGAAATGAGTAGCTTCCACTTATGAACAAGAGTTTGATCACCGATATCACCATGAGATCCAATTATAAATTTTGGTGACAACTTATCAATTTTTTCTATTGCCCCCTTCCACGTATCAAATGACGCATACTCAGAATCTATTGAGGGAATAATACCACCCATCATTACATCTCCCGAAAATAAAACAGACTCCTCTTCGATAAATATTATTGAATCGCCTCGGGTGTGAAGAGGGCCGACGGAGGTAAGTTGCACGGTCAAATCGCCTAAATCTACTGCGTAGCCATCATCATAAAGAATATCTGGCGTCGGGTAGGGCATGTTGTTGATTAGCTGATTATTGATGGCTGACTGACGTGAAAATCAATATTCTAATCTCGATGCATGGTCGCAACAGATCTCTATTGAAAAAGAACTGACTTGAGGTTTTTTTAGCTCTTGAAAACTTTATGGAAGCAATGCATGAAGGAAGTTTAAGCCACAGACTTGAGAGTTATATACCTTTCCATACTAATCAGTACGTAATATGATAATCACCATTACAAGGTCGTCGATCATAGAAGAGGTCACAAGTGAAAATTTTAAAAATATTACTTCAAAGCTCTGTTTTCATTGCGTTAATTAGCTTTGTGGCGCTCGGTACGTTGCGAATTCAACGCAGCGGTGCTGATGGTGCAACTATCGTCTTTCCAGGCGGTGAAATGATCGCAGGGGAATTGCACACGGGGCCTGAGCCGGACTGGAGCTTCACTGACAATATTTCTACTATCGAGCTTCAGCTCAATGATCCTATCTCCACACGCCGTATTTTTATTCTAGAAAGCGAAGGGAAAATTTTTGTTGTTTCGGGTTACATGAAGTCTTTCCTTGGTAGAATTTGGAAAGAATGGGCGTTCGATGCAGATGAGGGTAACGACGAAGGTGTGCTGCGCGTAAATAATGTACGTTATCCTAGGCAGCTTGTTCGAGTTAAAGATGGAGACGTTCTTAACGGCGTATCTGCCAAATTACTTGCAAAATATAGTGGCGTTCCACCACCCGTTTCAGCCGAGGCTATCGCTGCAGCCCGAGCAGACATAGAAAATGGTAACAGCTGGATTTTTGAACTTGCCCCACGCTAACACTATTGGAAACCAACTATGAAATTACGAAAATATCTTATCTTGTGCGCCGCCGGATCATTTGTAACTGTGCTTACCCTATTGTTGGCGCCAAGTATAGGGGTATCCATTGAGGGCTTATTGATTGCCTTTCTTTCTTCGAATGCCAACTGACTCAAAGACAGGCAGATAAAATCTGCATAGTTACGTGACGGCTTCTTGGAGCGGCTTTCTCATTAATTCATACTCGGTTGTGTAGCTCGACTAGATTGCGCAGGTTTGTGAATTCTTGAAAGACAATTTGGGATCACTTGAAGGTGTTCTCTTGCGATCAGGTTTTGTTTGATTATGGGTCTTCTAAGCGCCGGCCTCCGCAGGCTGATCCGTTTATCGCAGTAACTCTGAGTAGATCAACGCCCAGATTGGCGAACGCGTCCATGTCGGAACAGGGTATATGAGTGAATCGCAGATCGACTTCATCGCCATCTCCTAGACCTGAGTTAAGCAGAAGTGGTTTCACATCATAAAGAGAGAAGTTGCGCGCCAGGCTAAGCTCCCCAAGCAGGGTCATTCCGGCGAGAGCGCTCACGTCTGCAATGTTATTGTTCTCAAGCCTTAAAACTTTTAACGCATGCAATCGCTTTAGCGGGGCAATATCTTCGATTTTATTATTGCTAAGAAACAAGTGTTCCATATCGATCATGTCGCTGAGGGCGCCAATATCTGAAATGGTATTGTCATTCAGACTAAGCTGCTGCATGCCTGTCATGCCGCTCAGTGGGCTTATATCCTCTATCTGATTGTTATGAGCCCACATCAATACCAGATCATCAAGATTAGCCAGAGCACTAATGTCTTTTATTTGGCTATCATATATGCGCAGATGGGTAAGCTTGGTGAGATTGGCAAGCGGACTTATATCGGATATGGCATTGAGATGGATACGTAGCAGGCGCATTTCAGTTAGACCTGCCAATGGGCTTATGTCGGTGATGCCATTAAATACTACGCCTGGGTCGCGCCCATCATCCATGTTGAGATAGTGCTGGAGTTGATAGGGATACAATCCGTGCACATGTAATTGGCGAAGTTTGGTGAGCCCAGCCAATGGGCCAATATCAGAGATTGGATTTTCACTAACGATGAGTTGCTCTAGATTAGTCAGCCCACTTATCGGACTGAGATCGCTGAACCAGTTGGTATGTAAATTTAAATTAATCAAATTTGTCAGGCTGCTAAGCGGGCTTATGTCAGTAATAAGTCGATTCAGTAGATTCAGCCTGATAAGGCCAGTAAGGTTCTGAATCCCGTCCAGATTTTCGAAGGGCTTTTCCGGCGAGGGTCTTAAAGTTCCACCATAAACCACTCGCTCAATCGAAGTGCCGACAATTAACTGTTCCAAACTTCGTGCTTTCCCGCAGCTCAGAGCTGCTCCTACATCCAGCCCCAGCGCCTCATTAACGACTTCGGCTAGATCCTGATCGGCAAAGGTAACAATTGCGTCTTCCGTAAAATCCCGGCAGTGTTCTGTGGGAGATAAGATAATTTGTGCTTGAGCATTTGCGAAATCGATAAAGGAGCAACCTAGCAGAAGCGGTAATGCCAACTTTATTAAGTAGGAGAGACGATTCATGAATTCTACCTTCTAATTGGTGTTTTCGTTTTTACATAGATACGATCACTGAAGTCAATTAAGGCTTATGGAAATTAATTTCAGCGATAGCGATGCCGCTCTCACCTGCAACGGAATAGAGTAAATAGGTCTTATCGCCTTCCTGATAGATGGCTGGATCTCTGAGTTGGTGAACCCGCTCATCAATGTACCCCCCCTTTGAAGCTTCCAAGGGCAAGTCGACACCTTCATAGTCCATTTCAGGCCGCAAGACTTCTATCGGTTCACTTGTAGTCCATTCATGCCAATCATCTGTTAACTCGATTGTAGAAAGCATTATGCGTTCCGGTTCGTCGCCCCGATTGGTGAAGAATACATAGAGGCGTTCTTCTCGAATCAGCAGGCCCGAATGGCGCATGTTAGAAGTGAACAGCTGCGGGCCCGCTTCGAAATTCGTCAGACCGTCGCGAGAGCGAAAAAGGTAACCCGGCATACTCATAGCATAGTGGAAACCCTCGTGCTCAATCACGCGAAAGTAGGCGCGACCCAGATCTTCTTCTCTGCCTTCGAAGTGAATACCGTCTTCAGACAAAGCTGCGCGCGTGAATTGTCTGCCTTCACTTTGGCCATGGTAATACATCACTATTTGTTGAAGATCTTCGCGCACCTGTACGTCAGGTGATGCAATATGAGCATACAGCGCACCTGTCCTCCCCTGCCTATGTGAGCAGGGCGGACAAGTAGTGGGAAATAAAGAGTCTTCGAGCTTTAAGGAACCCGGTGAATGCACGGTCCATGGGCCAGTGACTTCATCGGCGTAGGCTATGCGAATGTATGTGCCACGGTGATCAGCAAAATACAGGTAGTAATTGCCAAGGGGGGTCTCTACCCAATCCGGCACCCTAATCAACGAGGGGCCCTGGATATTGCCACCCATTCTAGTATCCATTTCGGGAGTGATGATAGGTGCATCGCCAATGCGAGTGACAGTTATGCTGTCTGGCTTTGCGGCGGCTGCGGCCGAAGACAAGACAAACAAGAAGTATATTAGTAGAGTTGGTGTTCTAGTTTTTTTCATGAATGAGCGCCGCGCTTATGGAAATGAGAAACTATCTCAGTGGAACGATAATATCCAGTATCGTATATGTATTTGTGCCGACATGTCCCGGACTTGTCTTACGGTAACTAGTGGATATTAAGTTAAGTTTTAGAACTGTAACCTAGGCTTGGAATGCAAAGACATTGGAGCGGTAATGCGTATGAAACTTATCAAATCACTGATCCTGAAAGTCGGATTATCTGGACTTTGGGGCGTGTTTTCCCCCAGAGCAGTTCACTAATTTGGTGTAAGTGCGTCTATGTGCTCTGCTGAGTCAATTGACGGTAGAAAAAATTTTTTAATTTAATAAGTCATTATATCGATGACGCACATTATCTTGACGTGAGGATCGATGGTTTAGACGTGCCGCGGGCGTTGAGAGTTTATAATTGCGAGCCCTAATTCAATAGTTTTTTTGAGTGCCGGCACTACCGCACAATGTATGGAAATAGATAATGAGACCATTTATAGCAACACCCTTACTTTGCTTTCTTATTGCTGCGAGTGCACAAGAGAATGAAAGGGATAGTGAACAAGAGATTCGTATTCTGTCTGCGTATCACGGGCTTGACCCCTTGCCGCCACTAGCTACAACTCGATTATGTGGATTGCCTCCGACTCGCGGTCAGGATGGCATGCCCGTTACCTTTTCTGTGCAGATAAACATTGCATCAGTTTCTGCCGCAGCCTTTGCTGTTGAAACGACCTCGGGTGAAATTGTGACTCCACTGTGTGCGACATTGCGACCCGCGATAGAGACCCTCGAACAGCGTACCGTGCTACTTATAGGGCCCTTTAGTGTTGGCGATTCACTGCCGCTTAGCGTTGAGATAGTGGGACAGCTCGAAGATGTCGATGGAAATTCACTGGCGGGCTTGAAAATTGAAAAGGTGACGAACCTCGCAGCTGGGCCCAGCCTAGTATTTGCCGAGCGCTTCGCTCCCGATACCTCAGGGCTTGAAGGAGAATGCCCGGCCGATACCGCACAAGCCCTCCAGTTAACTTGGGAAGGCGGGGTTACCGGGCCTGCGGGTGCCGATCTTGACGAGGCCCAGCGCACTGCTATATCGGTCCTTCTTGATAACGGTAATACCGTGCACCCACTTTTCCTTGCGGATGATGACCCGGATAATCATGTCATTGCCTGTGTCGCCGAGACCAGTCCAGCAGTTTCGGTTAGCGTAGCGGCGGGCTTCTTTCATGACCCGGGCGATGACGCTAATCCAGAGACCAGAATAGGTGTGATTTCAAGAATGAATGAGTAATCTTTTTCGAGATTCTCGGAATATCATTGAATAACTATAAGATGAAATATAGGCAGGAACTAACTTTGACTAGGGTTATGTCCATGTCTAAAAAAGGAACCTCGACATGAAACACTTTTTTAAGCAAATGTCTTTGCTTTCGCTGTCGCTTGTTGTCTGCTCTGGGGCTTGGGCTCAGCGGTTGCTGCAGCCTAGCGAAAGCTGTCGTGATTACTCAGCCTCTAGCATAGTGAGCTTTGCTGATGCAGTGCTGGAGAAGGAAGTGCGCGAGGCTTTGTCAATAGGACCACAAGATGCCCTGACTTGCGCGCTAGCAGCGCAATTAACAACACTGGATGCCTCCGGTGTAGGTGCGAGAAGATCGGTCTCAGGCTCGCCTGAATGGAATGATCCTGAACATCTGTTTCATGACCTCTCCGGTATGCAGAACCTCACAGGCCTAACCGACCTTGCGCTCAGGAATCGCGGTCTGTCCGATATTCGCCCGCTAGCCGGGCTTACGGATTTGATAAACCTGAATCTGCATACAAACTGGATTTCTGACATCAGCCCGCTAAGAGATTTGACCAAGCTTGTCAGGCTGCGCATTGCTGAAAATCCTTTAAGCGATATAAGCGCGTTGAGTGGGCTTACAGAATTAAGAGTGCTTCGCATGCACCGCCATGGCGACTTTATAGGCGGCCAAAATCCGAGGACGCATATGGGGGCGACAGGATTGCTTTTTACAAATGCCGTTACCGACATTACTCCTCTGGCGAAACTCACCAAGCTAGTAGATCTTAATATTCACACTCAGGATATAAGCGATCTGACGCCATTGAGTCGTTTGACATCACTGATTGAACTGCGACTGGCTGCCAACTCGTTCACCGATCTTAGCCCATTACGCGGGCTCAGTGCGCTTGAGTATCTAGAACTTACTGGCAATGACATAACCGATATAACGCCTCTGAGTGGTCTGACAAACCTGACGCAGCTGGATCTTCGCTTCAATCCTGAGTTAACTACCATTCAGGCGCTGTTTGAAAACCCGGGTATTGGGGCTGGAGATATCGTCGAGCTAAGACATACCAATGTGTCATGTGTAGATCAGGCGCGGCTGGCAGAAAAAGGGGTGGAAGTTCGTACCGAACTGTTTTCCTCATGTGCGACTGCTACCAGGCAGAGATAAGACCGAACAAAACTATTAATAGCTGCCTGAAATGGCACCCCGGGAACTTTATGAAGGCCGTTATTGTTCTGAAGCAAAGGCTCATTTACTATCAATTAAGATTCATACTGTAGAAGCGGGGATCTGATGGGTCAAAAATTCGCCAAAGAGCTGAGGAATCAAAAAGGCTGGTCGCAAAGTGAGCTAGCCACGCTATCTGGCTTAAGTGTCAAGACTATTCAAAGAATAGAACGTGGTCAGGGAGCGCCGTCTTTGGATACGGCAAAGGCACTTGCCTCGATTTTTGATAGGCCGTTTGCAGACTTTCTACCCTCTCAACCGCCTACAGAAGTGAGTGCGCAGTCCCTCAGTGATCACGCTGAACCCAAAGGTACCACTTCATCTCAAGTAAGCGTCGATGTGTATGCGAATATGCTACACAAAGCTGAACATTATTGGCGGCCTGCTGTAACTACGGTGTTTGCAATAACCCTTTTGGGGTTCCTTACTAAGTTGTATCTTGATATTGAGACGCTTTCGGAAGTTGTTACTGATTTGGCGTCTGTGATGGCAAGTGATTCGGCTTACAGCCTTTCAGGGGAATCCACCGCTACGTTTATTTGCTCAACAGAGAACAGGTGTGAGAATGGTAGCTTTGACGATTATTATGGAAACCAAGCTTTAATATATGCGTTTCAGGGTATAGAGGGGGACATAGATGACGCTGGCGGAGTGACGCTTTTAGAATTAGTCATGCTGAGGGATACCGCAAGAATAGTTACTGCTTGGGAAGAGTCTGCAAAGAAAAACTCCGACGTCAGTTCATCTCTGGCTTTGAGCAACTATTTGCACTGTTACAGCAATTCACGTTCGATGTTGTTTTCAGCCAGTGAGAGCATCGAGAAAATGCAGGATTGTGTTTACTCTGTTTTGAGCGATGCTCAGTGGAAAGTGGGCTCCGGAATGAATCAAGCCCTAATCAATCTTGGCCAAAGGATGCGAGATTCAGGTCCATACCGAAATCAGTTCAGGCTTCCGGTTACTGCCGATATTACAGGCTGCTAGATATTTACTCCTTTACTAACTGCAACTAGGTTAATCTTTACCTCGGCCCTTTTCTAGCCTTTGCGTTCGGTTCCAAAATTTTTTATTCAGGAATTAGCACTGTCCTAAATCCAATATGACTGGTGCCAAGTCCGCTATCTTGGGCTTCTCTGGCCGCAGGCCTGAAACGAAGACAATAGTTTTCAGCGCATAAATAGGAACCTCCCTTAATTACTCGAGCTACGGCATTCCCATGATTGCGGCTCACGCTTTCCTGCTGCGAAGGGCCGGTTGGATTCAAGGAGTCAGCTGGGTCGTGTTCGGGGTAGTACCAGTTTGAAGTCCACTCCCACACATTTCCGATAAGATCATAAATACCGTAATCATTTGATCCAAAACAACCAACCGGCGCGAGGCCTGCATGACCGTCTTCTGATTCATGTTCTACAGGAAATGAGCCCTGCCAGGTATTGGCATGATGACGGCCATTAGGAGCGAGCTCGTTACCCTCCCAAGCGTATCGGCTGTCTCTTTTGTTGCGCGCCGCGAGCTCGAACTGTGCCTCTGTAGGCAACGATCGCCCTGCCCACTTCGCATAGGCTTCTGCGTCTTCGAAGGCGATATGAATAACCGGGTAGTTGTCTTTGTCTACTATGTCGCTACCTGGGCCATCTGGATGGCGCCAGTTGGTTCCCGGCACCCAAGACCACCAGTTTTCTAAACGTTGACCTGGAAGGGGTGGAACAAACAACACGGAACCAGGCAATAAAAATTCAGCTGGTACATCGGCTGGCCAGTCAGCCGGGTCGGGACTTTGTTCGGCAACCGTGATATAGCCCGTTTCTTCAACAAATTTGGCAAATTGTGCATTAGTCACTTCATGGGCATCCATCCAGAACCCAGAGACGGAAACTGCATGAGCCGGCCCTTCTTCCTTGTAAGTTGAGTCGTCACCCATCATGAATTCAGCACCCTCTACCCATGCCTGATCAACCTGCTCTGCTAAACAAGCGCTGGCGTAATGCGTTTCCATCGCGGACTGCGCATACGCAGATTGGGACAGTAAAAATAGCCCACAGGGCAAGTAGCCATAATGTTTTTTTTGCATATTAAGTGCCTATTTTCGGCGTACCCATTACGAATGCTTGCAACAATGTATGAAAGCAAGATGGATGGCCACAGATCAGTTGCCGGAGCTGGGTGGTAGCTCTCCCTGCCAGCCTCTGTCGAGTCTCGCAGAGAGTTCAGCGACCAGATCAGCATGAGCCGGATCGTCCTTGAGATTATTATATTCCATCGGGTCCTGCTCGAGATCATACAGCTCCACCAGGATGTCACGCTCGCCATTCAATGGCATCCATTGGGTGTATCGATACCTGGCCGTTCTAATAGACTGGCCATCATAGCCTTCTTCATTTATCAAAGGAGAATTGGTTGAGCCAGATCCCACCATGCGTCTGGATTGGGAGAATGCCGCAGACTTCCAAGGGCTACCTGGGTCATCAAGCAAAGGCTCAAAACTTGAGCCTTCCAGATCGTGCGCTGGATTAGGCAAGGACGCCAGATCGATCAGGGTCGGATAGAGATCGACCAGTTCCACGATGCCTTCAGAAACTGATCCTGCACCCCTGCCATCGGGCAGACGCACGATCAAGGGCACGCGTATTGATTCATCGAACTGAAATTGCTTGCGCCAGAGCCCGCCATGTTCATTCAATTGAAAGCCGTGATCGCTGGTAAACACCACGATTGTGGAATCCGCGAGACCGAGGTCCTCTAAGCCTTTGAGCATTCGGCCAACATGGTGATCTGCCATTGTCACCATGGCATGGTAGGCCGCGATTGCCTGCTTTTTCTGAAGCTCTGAGTGAGCGGCATCATCCTCTAACACCAGCGTCGAAGGTGCGGGAGAATCACTTCTGTCACTTGCAGGGATTGGGGGCAGCACAATGTTTTCCGCAGGGTGCTGATCGAAGAACTCCACCGGCCCGACCCAGGGCTGATGCGGTTTATGCAGACCCGCAGCGAGGAAGAAGGGTTTGTCCCGGTTCTCTGCCATTAGCTGGATAATTCTTGTCGCCGTGGTTCCATCGGGGGTCATTGGCGGCGATTCGCGGGTGGCACGCCAGGTCAGAGGCAGGCTCAGGGTTCGGCTACTTCCAGCGAAAATATCCCGACGCGACATGCCATTTTCCGAACCCTCTTTCCAGGTGTTGTCCCGCACTTGTGAAAGATCGTCGCCCGGCAGGTAGCCTGGAGTATGGAAGAGTTGTGCCGGATCTCGCGACAGAGCAAACTTCGATTCATCCCAACTTACCGCACCCTCAAAGGAGTTGTGACCAACCTTACCGACCCTGCCTGTAAAATAACCATGATCATGGAAGTGTTCGGGCAGCATTCGCAGTTCGTCACCAATCTTGTGGCGCGGCCAAGTTCCGGTGGTATGCACATCGACCGTGTTGGGTCTAAGCCCGCTTAAAAGAGATGCACGGGAGGGATTGCACAGAGGATTCTGCACAAAGGCGTTTTCAAAGCGGATACCCTCCGCTGCCAGCCGATCCAAATTTGGTGTACTGGCCGTGGCGTAGTGCGGCCTCGCTCCCGAGCCAATATAAGAACCCAAGGCAGTATTCAAGTCATCTACGATAATGAATAGAACGTTCGGCGGATCTTCGCCCTGAACCTCGCGAAGTGGCGCGGCCGTCTCGAGAAGAAATCTGGCCGTTCGGTCAGCGGTTTGCGCAAAGCTAGATACACAGAGTACCGCTGTCAGTAGCGCCCAAACTAATGTCGTCAGTTTTGAGACTCGATTCATATCCAAACTCCCTAACCTTTACTCATGCTCAGGATTATAGCGCTAAAAATATTGAATTGGTGGAGACTAGTCTCGGACTTGTCCCTCATTCATCAGGCGGAACTAAGTTATACTAAACCTTCTAAGCAAAGCGTCTTAACACGTATTTTGAATACCCACCAGGTAGGAGATATTTCAATGCCACCAAGAAGTAATTCTCTACTGGCGGCAATAGCTGAGAGAAATAGGCAATCTCGGTTTAATCGTAATTTACTGGCCATTCTTTTTAGCTGCTTTGTTCTACCTTTTGCCGTTCAAGCACAATCCAGCGATCGCCCCAATGTCGTCCTGATTCTTGCAGATGATCTTGGTTATACGGATATATCTCCTTTCGGTAGCGAAATAAGTACGCCGAATATCTCGCGACTCGCTGCTCAGGGATTGTCGTTTACTAACTATCATACCGCTGCTAATTGCGCGCCAGCTCGAGCGATGCTACTGACTGGAGTCGATAGCCACCGCAATGGCGTACCGAATATCCCCGAATCGATTCCTCCTGAACAAATGGCTTACGATCATTATCAGGGTGTACTTAGCGACAAAGTCGTCACTCTTGCCAGCCTATTGCAAGACGATGGCTACCATACCTATATGACTGGTAAATGGCATTTGGGGCATACGCCATCTCTATTACCTTCTGCTCGCGGATTTGATCGCACAATAGCCATGGCCGACGCAGGCGCGGATAACTGGGAGCAGCGTATTTTCCTCCCAATCTATGACCAGGCGAACTGGTATGCAGATGGAACGCCACATACATTGCCTGACGATTTCTACTCATCGGAATACTTCATCGACAAGGCCATCGAATTCATCGATTCAAATGAGAGCAGTGACCAACCTTTCTTTGCATACATTCCGTTTCAAGCCGTTCATACACCGGTGCAAGCACCGAAAGAGTACTCGGACAGATATGCCGGTGTCTATGATCAGGGCTGGTCAGTGATGCGCGAGAAGCGGCGGCAGGCCGCAATTGCCAAAGGCGTAATACCGGCTGACTCTCAAGTTAAAGTAACTCCCGGTACTCCGGACTGGAACGAAAGCACGGATGAACAGAAGCGCTATGATGCTCGTCGCATGGAAGTCTATGCCGGCATGGTGGATGCTATGGACACACACATTGGACGCCTGATGTCGTATCTGGAAAGTATCGATGAGTATGACAATACGATTTTCATTTTCACCTCAGACAATGGCGCGGCAGCTGGGGGGCTGGATGGATTGAACGGGAATGCTCCGCTCAATAGATGGCTTGAGCGTGTGGGATACAGCACGGAGTATGAAACCCTGGGAGAAAAAGGATCATGGGTAGCACCGGGCATAGGTAATGCCTCGATTTCTAATTCACCGTTGATACACTACAAATTCCATACCAACGAAGGGGGGCTGCGTGTGCCCTTGGTGATGTCCGGACCGGGCATTTCGCAGCACGGTGAATTAACCGATGAGTTCACCTTTGTGACAGATATTGCGCCCACTATTCTCAGTTTGGTTGGACTCAATGATCACGAAGGCAACTTCAATGGTGATTCAGTTGAGCCCATAGTCGGCGCGAATTTCTCTGGTTATCTGGTGGGAACTACGCAGCAGGTCCATTCCCCCTCTGAACCTATAGGCTACGAGTTAGGGGGAAGTAGTGCGCTATTTAAAGGCGATTATAAAATCGTGATCAATCGGGTCGAGCAGAACGAGGCTGAGTGGCATTTATATAATATTAAAGTTGATCCAGGTGAGGTGAACAATTTAAAAGCCGAACTGCCACAGTTGTTTGAAGAGATGCTGGCGGACTACGAGCTGTGGGCGCAAACTAACAATGTGTTGCCAATGCCTGAGGGATACAATCGCGCGGGCGCTATCTTCAGAGGTGGAATCAATTAATCTTTCGACTAGGCGTTAAAATGGACTTATTAGAATTTGCTAAATCCTCTTTAATTAGAGTCATGCTCCTAAAAGGGTTGAGGGCTGGGCGGTTGCTAGAAAAAAAGATCAACCTAGCTCAGTGAAGGGTCTAACCAACTAGGGCTTTACGAATTTTTAGTTACCAAAAACTATCTGATGCTCTAGCGAATTCGGTATTGATTCCAACATCAAAATGAAAAATAGGAAATATTATGAAGGTTCTTCAATCTATCACGTTATTATCTCTTTTCATCATGCTGCCGTTGATTAGCTTTGCGCAATCTACGAGTAATAATGATGAACAGGAAGTTTTATCCGTACTTGATGATTTCATGTCTTCTTTCAGCGGGAGTGATCCGGTTGGACATTCTGCGACCTACCATGTTCCTCATTTTCGTCTTGCTCGCGGAAGCATGTCGAATTGGGCAACAAGAGAGGACGTTGTAACTGCTCATATAAGAATTTTTGATAATTTGAGTGATACAGATTGGCATCATTCTGAATGGGTAGAGCGGGAAATTATTAACATTACTAATACGAAAGCTCACGTAGCTACTCGCGTTCGTCGTTTTCGCGACGATGGATCGGAAATAGTAACCTTCGAATCTCTATATATTCTAATAAAAGTAGAGGGACGCTGGGGAATAAAATTCCGCTCAAGTTTTCTATAATTCACTAATTATTTATTAAGAAGAGAGGAGTAACATGATAGAGTTCCGATAGAAATTTTGCTACCTCTACTCGACTAAATCTGTGGAATAAAGTGACTTGATGGAGATGGCTTTATCAGCCCTAGGAAATTTTCAGTATGGAAAAAAACAAAATAGCTCTGATTCTCTGGTTTTCTTTTTTATTTACCGCACCAGTTAGTGCGCAGATGATGACCGAACAGGAAGCGGACGCGCTTTTTGAATCGCTGTCCAACTGGGGCCGTTGGGGAGAGAATGATCAAAAAGGTACGGTTAATTTCATCACGTCAGAAACGAGGGTATCGGCAGCGCGCCTCGTTCAGACGGGCACGTCGGTTTCTATGGCACATGAGGTGTTAGATGAGCCGGCGGCAGATAATTTCAGTCCCTATGATCATCGCATGACGTCGATCGGCAGTAGCCCCGGCCCTTGGTCCGGAGACTTTATCGGGGTTTCCTATCATGGCTACGCGCATTCGCACCTAGACGCACTATGCCATCGGTTTCAATTCGGAACTATGTATAACGGCTATTCAGAAGATGAAGTAACAGAAGCTGGCTGTGGTCAACTGGCGATTACTGCCTTTAAGGAAGGTATTTTTGGTCGTGGCATCGTCATGGATTTTCCGCGATTGCGCGGTGTGGACTGGCTGGAAAATGGCACTCCTATAACTTCGGACTGGCTTGAGGAATGGGAAGTGGCAAATAATATTAAAATAGGATCTGGCGACATTGTGTTGATTCGCACCGGCCGCTGGATGAGAAGAGCGACGCTAGGTCCCTGGAATCTTGCAGCGGATTCGGCAGGATTACATGCTAGTTCGGTATCATGGTTTAAAGATAGAGAAGTAGCACTAATCGGTAGCGATTCAGCGCTGGATGTAAAGCCTTCGCTAGTTGAAGGTTACGATTCGCCGGTGCACGCACTGGTTCTGGTGGCTTTGGGAATGCCTATTTTTGACAATCTTGATTTAGAAGCGGTATCCGAAGAGGCGCAGCGTCAGGGGAGGGCTGAATTTCTTTTTACTACTGCACCATTGCGCATCAATGGTGGTACCGGATCACCATTGAATCCAATTGCAACATTTTAAAGTTATCGAAGAACAGTTAGTAAATTAATAAATTGCAAATAATGTGACTAAGCATGACATAGCTATTAGAGGAAGACATGATAAGAGGAAAAATTATTGTTCTTGCAGTGATAGGAATTGCTTCAGTTACCAATGCACAGAATCCAGTTGGAGACGCATTAACCCGCGCCCAAGCGGCTGACGGCAGTTATATAAGTTGGCGTGAACATCTCATTGATGACCCCATTGAGTCTGGCATTCCATTCAGCGGCAGTGATGGTCTGGTAGTTGGTGATATCGACAACGATGGCTTCGAAGATATAGTCTCTGTTCATGAATCTGATTCCACCTATGATTCTGCGACATTTGATGACGGGTTCGACCCCCCGGCTGCCGGTCATGTGCGTATTGCGTTTGGGACGAGCGACCCGGAAAAATGGATTAATATTACTCTTGCCGAGGGAGCTGAAGTAGGTGCTCCTGAAGACGCTGTGTTGGTGGATATTAATCGTGACGGTTATCTAGATATTTTTGTCGCTGCAGAACTTGCTCATCTGATATATCTCGAAAACCCTGGCGTTAACGTGCGCTCTTCAGCGTGGGAACGTTTGATTCTTCCTCAGAGTTTGAATCGCGGGTCTTATATTCGTGTCTTTTCTGCCGATTTTAATAGTGATGGAATTCCTGAAATTATAGCGCCCAACAAAGGCGCCCAGCGTCCTAGCCCAGCTGACTATGCTCGCTCAACACCGGTTGAATTATTTACTCTGCACGGCGACCCTCTGGATGGTGATAGTTGGCAGAGAGAAATCCTTGGGCGCTATAGTATTCCGCAGAATTCAGAAACCGTAGATCTTGATGGCGATGGTGATCAGGATATCGTGGTGGGAGCCAGGGGAGAAAATCGTATTCTCTGGTTCGAAAATACTGGTGAGCTAGAATTTGTTGAACATGCCATAGGCATTAATGGCGGGATTATGCAGGGCTTCAATCTGGAGTATGCCGATCTCTCGGGAGACGGTCGTCTAGATATAATTGGTGCAGGCAGACCGCCGGGCTTGATGTGGATTGAACAGCCAGCGGCGCTCGGCGATGCCTGGAACGGTTTTCAAATAGGTACATTCCTGCCCGACAGCGTCACTGGCATGGAGCTCGCTGACATTGACGGTGACGGTGACGCTGACGTGATTGCTGGCAGTTACAGCAGGGGAGATCGCATGGGAGATGACTCTACAATGGACATAGGTAGTGCATTGGGAAGAATCGGCTGGTTTGAGAACCCAGGCGATGCCAAGACTGAATGGATGCGTCATGATATTTCTAGGCGTAAACGTGGCATGTTCGATAAATTCATTGCTCGCGATTTGGATAATGACGGTGATATAGATTTTATTGGGACTCGTGGAAATAGCTATCCTTATGATGGTGTGTTCTGGCTTGAGCAAGTGCGAACTGTAACACCGGTTGCTTCTTTTGAACGCGCAAGAGATATCGAAAGTAGCGAAATGCCCCTACCCTGAGTGACGTGCATTCTGCCGTGCCAGCGTTTTGCAGAATCCCACCTGTCGCTGGTCAACGTGGGAGGCTAATCGACAAGGAAAAGAAGTATGAGGCGGATTACTTTTGACTATTCTGGAGCGCGCGTGGTACTCGCCCATCTCGGTTAAGCCCCAAAAGAGCCTCGTTAACGGACAAGGAAAATTAGATATGATGGACTTGATTCAGTATAAGCAGCGCGCTCAGCGTGGTGTCTACACTAACGCCATAACGGCGTTCGCTCTGCTATTGAGTTTGGCGTCTACAGCGCTCGTCGCTCAAGACGCGGGGAAGCCTGCGTTTACGAGCCATAGGGTTACTCAATCGATAGCGATGCTTGAACCCGCTGACACCAACGGCAATGTAGGTGTTTTTTTTGGCGACGAGGCAGTGTTATTAATCGACTCGCATTACGAGCGCAATGTTGAGGCGCTCGTCGCAGAAGTCGCTGAACTAACCGATTTACCCATCAGCTTTGCGGTAAACACGCACATTCATCCAGACCACATCGGAGGCAATGCGCGATTGGCAAGCTATGGCGTTACGCTGGTCGCACACGATAGCGTCCGCCTGCGCATGCTCAAGGAGCTGCGCATTCCGCGCAGAGGCGGTATTACCTTTCCGCAACCTGCAGAGGCTGCGCGGCCTGTTATCACCTACAGTGAGGCGCTAAGCTTTCACCTGAATAACGAAGAGGTGCGTGTCTTTCTTGCGCCGCCCGCTCATACCGATGGCGATAGCTTCGTTCACTTTGTTGATTCAGATGTGCTGCATTTAGGTGACGTCTTTCGTACTAATATGTATCCGATCATCGACCAGTTCAATGGTGGCAGTTTTTTGGGCATGATCGCGGCGATGCAAATCGCGATCGATATGGCTGGGCCTGACTCGAAAGTTATACCGGGTCATGGGGGGGAGGTGAGTGATCGCGCAGGGATGATCGAGGTGCATGCAATGCTCTCGTTATTGCGCGATCGAGTTCAGACTGCCATCGAGTCAGGTGCCTCGCTAGAAGAGATTGCTGCGATGAATCTTTCGCAAGATATTGATGGCCGCTGGGGTAGTGTGCCGTCGTGGACGTTTACCGATTTGTTACCCATTATAGACTCGGAATTACGCGCACAGCGCTAGGAAGTAGTATGCAAGGAAACCGCACAAGGACATTCGCGTCGCTCGCCTCATTTGCCTCTTTTGCTAAGGCGGCCGCCATCGTGGCAACGGGCTTGTTGGTTAGCGGTCATAGCATAGGCCAGCAGGGAGCGATGATGAATCCGGGCCTTGTCGGGCGTGATCAGACTGAAGCGATTCGCATCAACGACGCTATTTTTCAGGCGACTGGATTTGGCAATACCACAATGATCGCAACGCCTGCGGGCAATGTCATTGTAGATACCTCACTGATCGTTAACGCGTCTCGTCACAAACGGCTGCTACAGGCGGAGGACGATGGCCCTGTTAAATATATTATTCTCACCCATGCCCATGGCGACCATATCGGCGGAGTGAATGCGTGGCGCGAAGAAGACACAGAGATAATCGCGCAGGACGAACACTACGAATTCGTCAATTATCAGAACCGCTTAAAAGGCCTGTTCTCGCAGCGCAATGCGGCGCAGTTTCCAAGCCTGAATGTTGTGCAGCTGAGTGAGCTCGAGATCGCGGAAGGGGTTGACAATTTTGGCGCTGAAATCGCTCCGACGATTATGTTCGAAGAAGAATATAATTTCGAACTCGGCGGTGTCGAATTTAATGTCCTGCACACTCCCGGCGAGACCTATGATCACCTGAGCGTGTGGGTGCCAAAATACCGCGCTGCGTTCGTTGGCGACAATTTTTACACCTCGTTTCCGAATATGTACACGCTACGCGGAACCAAGCCGCGTTGGGCGCTAGACTATGTCGATTCGATTAACCGGATATTAGCGCTGGAGCCTGAAATTTTAATCCCGAGTCATGGCGATGCAATCATTGGCGAACAGCAAATACAACGCGAACTGACACGCTATCGCGATGCCATTTTATATGTGCACGATAAGACTGTGCTTGGCATGAATCAAGGCAAAGATGTGCATACCCTGATGGCTGAGATAAGCCTGCCATCTGATCTGGATATCGGTGAGGGGTATGGGCGCATTTCATGGTCTGTGCGCGGCATTTACGAAAGTTACATGGGGTGGTTCGACGGAAATCCTACCTCGATGTTTTCGACGCCAGTCGACGAAGCCTACCCGCAGCTCGTCGAACTGGCGGGCGGTGCAGAAGCGGTTGCCATGCTTGCCGAGGCGCAGATCGAATCGGGCGACTTCGAACTCGCACTGCATTCGGCGGACATAGCGCTGAGCGCCGAACCCAAAAGCGTGAGAGCGTTGCAAGCTCGGCTCGCTGCTTTTAACGCATTACTCGCCGCGTCAGACAACTCGAATGAGATTGGCTGGCTTAGCTTCGGTGTCCGCGAATCGCAAGCTGCGCTAGACGCCGCATTGGCCCCGTAGCCTAGATTACGCGCGCTGCGGCTAACACGTCGATTTCTTTATCTGTGTAGCCGAGCTCTTCGAGAATAGCGCGAGAGTTCTCGCCAAGCGCCGGCACTTTCGTCACAGAGGCTTTGAATGAGTCGCTGCGCGCCGGCGGCTCGAGTGCTTCGAGGAGGCCGGCTTCGGTTTCTACTTTTATAAACCTGTTTAGTGCGCGTAGCTGAGGGTGCTGCCACAGCTCTGCTATCGTGTTGGCTTTAGCACAGGCGATACCGCACGCCTCTAGCGCCTCGATGACTTCCTCAGCGCTTAGTTCTTTAAATTTTCCTTCGATAATTGCGCGCAGACTCTCTCTATTTTGCGAGCGATCCCTGTTGTTGGCGTACTCGGTCGCTGTTATCAATCTGTCTCTTATACACATCTCCGAGCCCATGAGACCTCTCTACATC
>OJFP01000055.1_pt1 | contig 84638 bp, 85 predicted proteins | sample 1594141 | NCBI WGS metagenome assembly OJFP01 (sample SAMN05416843, study PRJEB24817) | seawater metagenome | isolation source: Sea water | place: Canada:Atlantic | collected 2013-07 | reverse complement strand
GCATACTAGCGATCAGTGCAAAAATTAGAAATAATCTATACATTGAGTAGACCTTAATTAAAGATTATTGTTCAAGAATCGCAGCATGCCGTCGGCAGCAGCAATCGCTTTTGAATTTATTTCGTATGCTCGTTGGGTTTCGATCATATTGACCATTTCCTCAACGACGTTAACGTTTGATGCTTCAAGCACACCTTGTGTCAACATACCCGCGCCTTGGTCGCCTGGTATTCCGACAATTGGATCGCCACTTGCGTTAGTGGGGGCATAAAGATTGCGGCCCATAGGAGTTAGTCCTGCAGGGTTTGCAAATCGTGTTACCTGAAATTGTCCGATTTGGCTTAGACCGCCGCCCGCGGCCAGTTCCGCACTCACTGTACCGTCCCTGCCGATTGTTATACTTGCTGCATCTTGCGGAATATTGAGCGCAGGAATCAGAGGTTCGCCCCCACCAGTTACAAGGGTTCCTTCGTTTGAAATCTTAAATGCGCCCTCTCGAGTATAGGCGGTCGTGCCATCAGCCTGTTGAACAGCAAAAAATCCATCGCCCGCGATCGCTACGTCTAGCGAATTTTCTGTCGCGATCATATTTCCTTGTCGGTGAATTTTCTCTGTCGAGACCACTCTCGTTCCTGTTCCTAACATTAAACCGGTCGGTGTTTCTGCAGTCGCATCTGCTTGCGCACCTGCTTGCACGATTCTTTGATACAGAAGATCTTCAAAATTCGCGCGGTCTTTCTTGAATCCGATTGTGTTTACGTTAGCCAAGTTATTTGCAATCACAGTCATTCTTGTTGATTGCGCGGAAAGTCCGGTCTTTGCGACCCACATTGAAGCGTCCATTAGCGATTCCCTTTGTTTATACTGCGTAAAATTCTAATTTGAATTATCAACCTTTTGACATCATCTTTGTGCCGCTTTGATCGATTTCTTCTGTACTCTTAATTATCTTCATTTGTGTCTCAAATGACCGATAGTAATCTAGGAGGTTTACCATTATTTCCACGGGTTCTGAATTACTTCCCTCTAGCGATCCAACCGTGATCGAAATAGGTTCTGGTCCGGTTGCAAAGTCTCCGAACCCACCATTGGGAAGCAAGGCTCCGTATAACCCATCTTCACGACGCTGCAAGGGAGTAGTGCTCGCATCCCTCAACATTAAATTAGCCAGCGGGATTGGCACAGCGGCTGTATTATTGCCGTCCACTCCGTAAACTGTTCCGTCACTACCGATTGATAGCAGCGTATTTTCGGGAATAGTAATAGGATTTCCGCCGTCGTCGAGCACAAGATTTCCTGTACTTGTCTCTAATAATCCAGTCTCAGTTTGCCGGAGATCACCTCTACGTGTGAACGCCACTTCGCCATTAGCTCCTTGGACTCCAAGTACAACAGAGTTATTCATAGCTATATCTGTCGGGTTACCGGTTTGCATGTGATGCCCACCGGACAGATCTACTTGATCTACTCGCGACGGAGTTATCGCCTGGTACCTACTTCCAAAACCATTGCCACTGAAGCCGACTGTTTCCGGTCTTGTAGTTGAACTTTTTTTGTAGCCTACTGTTGAGACATTCGCTAAATCATTTGTAAGCTGCACACGCTGAAAGGATTGATTGGTTGCTGCTCCCAAAGCAGTAAAAATTAGCTTATCCATGTTTCACTCCCAGCAGCATTAAAAGTTAGTTTCGGATGTTTATTAGAGTTGTAGCCATACTCGATGTTGTTTCAATAGCCTTGGCGTTTGCTTGGAAATTTCGCTGCGCCTTGATTAGGTCTACAAGTTCTGTCGTAATATCAACATTGGACCTTTCGATTGACCCTGATAATATTGAGCCATATCCGGAATCACCGCCCTCTCCGAAACTCGGAACGCCAGAGTCGCTCGTCGCCAAATAAGAGGCGTCTCCTACTTGATTCAGACCGGAGTTAGTAGCGAATTTCGCTATCGAAATTTGTGCAGTCTTTACAGTCGTGCCGTCGCCATAATTTGCGGTAATCAAACCAGAGCCACTGATATTCATACCTGTCAAATTATAGGTAGCAGGACTGCTCGCAATGGATGTCGTTCCGGTACCGGTATTCGCTAAATCTGTAACGTTTCCGTTAGTTACACTCGAAAATGTCACAGCATTGCCGCTCGCAGGACCAGATGTCCATCCAGTTAGCGTGCCCGCCGTTGAGGCTATATTTGTTCCGGTAGCGTCGCCCCCGGATCCCGCTGCAATACTTTTGAACGCGGCTGCGACTTCAACTGCGGTGGCGCCGCTTGCACCGGCTGTGACAGTGACCCCGCCTAGAATAACGGTTTGGCCAGCGGTCAAAGCTGAAAAAGTTACCTTCGCTGTTTCAGGCGAAGTTGAATCAACGCTTGGTGCTATAGTGATGGGCCCTAGCGGTCCGGATGCTGTGCCCGTAGCGGTATTATAAGCTTGTCCAACTAAATTATGACCTAGGCCGTTAACAACTACGTTTTGCTTATCGAGCATAAACCCGCCGTTACGCGAGTAGATATTGGATCCATCGTTTCGTTGTAAGGCAAAGAAACCGTCGCCAGAAATTGCTAGGTCCAACACGTTCCCCGAGGACTCAATATTACCCTGTGTAAATTCTTGCTCTACACCTTTGAGTACAACGCCTGATCCGGTAACGTTAGACGCTTTAGCAGATGGTGTGATTGTAAAGATGTCAGAAAATGCTGCCTTTGAACGTTTATATCCAGTGGTAGCTGTATTCGCAATATTATTTGATGTAACCGAAAGCTCTTTTGTGGCTGCATTAAGACCAGTCAACGATGTGTAAAATGACATTTTCGTACCTCTAATTATTAGATGTTAATTTTTTCTAAATCGGAGAGCGATAAAACTCGACCGTCAGTAATTTCTACTTGCATCTCATTTCTTTTTTCGTTCCAGCCAACTGATTGAATTAATTGCTCTGTCCGTACAGGTAGTTTTGTTTTTTCTTCGCCCTTGGCTCCTAGTAATGAAAATTTATAGACTCCGTTGGGCTCGCGCTCTCCGTTGTTATTTAAACCGTTCCAAGCAAGATTAAATTGGCCTACAGCAGCATCGTTCGTCGACTGCTCGAAAATGACGTCGCCGTTTTTATTTTCTACAGTAAATGTTACTAAGTCATAATCTTCTGCCAATGAAGCCTGACCTTTCGGCAAATTATTATCATTTAGGCCAACAGTTCCACCAGTTATACTTATCTTAGTTCCCAGTAAGTTCGTTCCTTGAACAAACCGATCAGATCTCATTTCGTCTGACATTAATTTCACTGAGGTGTCTACACTTTCCATAGACTCTAGTTGAGAGAATTGCGCTAACTGAGATACAAATGCTTCATTCTGCATGGGATCCAGAGGATTTTGATTTTGTAACTGTGCCGTAAATAGAGTTAAGAACGCATCTTGCCCTAATTTTTCTTCTGTTAAATTGGCCTCTATCTGAGATTTTTCATAATCCTCTTTGGTGAGAAATGATGTTGGTGACGAATAGTCGCTTGCAATATTCATAAAACTTCTCTTCCTTTAGGATTTCATTAAATCTAGGGTTCGATACAAAAGGTCTTTTGCCGTACTTACTACGGAGACATTATTCTGATAAGCACGTGACGCATCTAACATCTCTACCATTTCCTCAATCTCGTTGACATTTGAACCAAAGATATACCCGTCTTGGTTTGCAAGACTATTTCCAGGCTCGAATATCTGCTTAATCGGCCTTGTGTCATCGACAATGTCAGTGACGTAGACGCCATTCCTAGTCTGGTTCTTAATATCGTTTCTTTGATCAGGGTTAAGAAGCTGAGTTGAAAAGACCGCTCGCTTTGCTTTGTAAGCTTCCTCAGCGCTTCCAGCCACAACAGAAGCATTTGCCAAGTTACTCGATATTGCATTCATTCTAATCAGCTGCGAATTAAGTCCGGATCCAGCTATTTTTAGTACGGCGTTAATTGACATCGTTACTCTCCACGTAGTGCTCGTCTGATACCGGATATCCTATTTTCTAGGAATGAGATTGACGCTTCGTAATCTGCCGCTGCTTTACCAAACTTTGCCTGCTCAACACCTATTTCTACTGTGTTGTTATCCAGACTCGGGTTAAGCGGTTGGTAATAAGTAATTGCGTCTTCGTATGAGACCTCGCTCAACGAATCGGTCATATGCTTGGTGTGAGTTAGCCTAGTATCGGAAATCTCGTCCCGCGCTTTCGAGATATATGCAGAGAAATCGAGGTCGCGGGCCTTGTAGCCGGGCGTACTTACATTCGCAATATTTTCTGAAATCAACTCAATCCGCTTATTCTTGGCTTGCATAGTCGCTGAGCTAAGAGCGAAATAACTATCTAAAACCCCGGTCATAATTCGTACCCTTACTTTTCAATTTCCGTTCTATTAAAGAACTTCCGCAGTCTGACGATTGGTAGTGTCGTGTAGCCTTTGTCTCCTTGTATGCAGAATGAATGCCAACTTTTAACTAATTTTTCTTAAAGATTAGAAATATTTTTAATTATGTTTTAAAACAGTGGCTTATCTCATGGCAATATCGTATGCACCTGTGTCGGGCAGGCTAGCTATCTATGGTTACCCCGCATATGTCATAAAAGTGGCAATCAAGCGGCAATCGGCGAGCCGCTCGAAAATTGCGGTCCACAAGTAAATTGATAAGCCGAGACGGATCAGCGAGAATCTACAGGTATATCGAATTTACCTTCTGTGAAATTTCGCTGGGAGTTATGTCATTCAAACTCATAAAACAGTAAGAGTAAGAGCTCTCGCGATTGCATTAGTTACTGCGCTGACGCTCGTCACGAGCCCTTCTCAAGGGCAAGAGACCGCAAAGGATTTATTGGTTGCGTCAATCCAGAAGTGGGCCGCAGGGCAGTTAGACGTGAGTTCTGAGTCAATAGAGGTTATGGCTAATGATTCGCGGCTCATCATTGAAGGATGTAATTCTGAATACCAATTTAACTTTGCCTATGGCGGTCAGGACATGGTGTCTGCTCGTTGCGATTCCACAGATTGGGCACTTAATTTGCGCATCACTGTTTCACCGATGATAAATGGATATGTCTTCCAGAAAGATTTACCAGTTGGAACGATCTTAACGAATAGGGACGTTAGGCGGACCGAAATTAAAAAGTCGAGGGGGGCCGTTACTAACGACAAGGCCATTATTGGCAGGGCAACCACGGTAAGTGTGAAGAAAGGACAAGAGGTTAACAAATCCTTGCTAAACGACACGGTCACGCGGTTTGTCGCAAAGTTTAATATTAGTAAAGGGACCGTAATAGATCGCCTAATGATAGAGGCAGTCCAAGCAAGTCAAGTAAATATCGCTTTAAATCAGATGCTTACGCTTGATACAATCATAGATTCAAAAGCAGCTGCTAACATCAGCGAAGGATCTTTACTGGTAAAAGACGATATACTTATCCGTGGAAGTGCCCTATTTCCCCTGGTCTCTATCGCAAGGGGCGCGATATTATCCGGTGATGTGTTAGAAGAACGCAGTTATTTCGGCCCTTTACCGAGAGATGTCGTCAAAAATTTTGATAATTTAGGCCGAGCGACCAGTTTAAGGCAACTTGAGCCTAATCAAGCATTGCGTTACTCTGATCTTAGACCGTTGGCTGATATCTCAAAAGACGATATTGTGACACTCACGGTCAATCGCGGACTTGTCACAGTAACGATTGATATGAGAGCTATTGAACAGGGATACGTCGGCGACCAAATAATGTTGGAAAATCTCGAATCTGGCAGGTTAGTTAGATCTCGTGTTACAGGGCCTGGGACCGCAGAACGAGAATAGCTTTGCACTAAATAAATTATTAATTAAGATTAAAGTTAAGTTTTCAACTGTCGATTGGATTTTTGAAGAGGTGGTATCCGCTTACATCTCGCTAACAATCTCCTATTATGGAAATATGTGATGGCAACGCCAATTTCAAACAATACACACGCTGGAGTCCTGAAGCCTCGAGCGGGCTCGATCGAAGAGCCCCAGAAAGCGCCGCCTTCGGAAAAGGCTGCCAAAGTAGAGGGGCTCTCGAAATCTACTAGTGAGGTCTCAATTGACCCAAATATTAAACAAGCACTAGAAGCTGAGCATTTTGATCAATCCAAAGTAGAGTCGATCAAAGCCGCGATCGAACGAGGAAACTACCCCTTGGATGACCGAAAAATTGCAGAAAGCTTCATTCCGCTCGAAAAGCTAATCTAAAAACTACACGTAAGTTTGGCAGCTGTTGAGCTTTTGAACCAAATGTTGGAAAAATCGATAAATGAAGCTGCTACAAAAGACCGTGTCAAAATGTTTAAAATCAGATCGTAGTCTGAGCGTACTGGGAAGCCTTGATGCAAGCATTAGACATTGAAGCAACAAAAAAAAGCATAGAAACGCTCAAAGGCATACTTGAAACGGAATTCGAAGCCTTAAAAAACCAAGAAATAACACGTTTCGAGCAATTGCAAGAACCTAAAAATGCTATCTTAGAAAAACTCGTCAAATCAAATATTTTCGAAATTCTCGGGTTACAAGCAAATCAATCAGCGGGTTACGATTCTGATTCAAAGTCTCTCGACATCCTCAATAGTTCGCTTAAGAAGTGCAAGGATTTGCAAACCAGAAACGAAGTGCTGATACGGCATAAACTGATTGCGATCCGCGAGACGATCGAATCATTCGCTATTCCTAGTAATCCCCTCTCAGATACCTATGATAAAATTGGCAATATAAGCAAATCACCCACCAAGCGTCCAAGAAATTTCTAATCCGAAGGTTTTTTATCACGCAGCCAATAAGCCCAAGAAAGAACTATCGCGACCATTTCGAATAGGTTTTCTGGAATTTCCTCATAAGATTCTACATCGTCCAATAAAGCAGCTAGTTGCGGATCTCTGAGAATAGGAATATCCAGCTCCTTTGCTTTCTCTCGCATCATTGCTGAATATTCACCTCTCGCCTTAGCAATCACACGAGGTGTCCGCAAATCTCCATACTCGATGGCCACCGATTTCTCATCTTTAAAATCACTCATACATCAACCATGAAATTAGATTTAGCTGCTGGACTTTGTTTTATATCTGCTGGCTTCAAAGACGGTAAAATATTACAAGAGACCAGGGGCAAATCTAAACGCTCTATTTTTTTAACAAGCTCGTTTTGATGCGCTTTAGCAAAACCATATGTATTCGCATTATTAATCCAAAAAGTTAAGCTCATTCCGACTTTTTTTCGAATTTCTGCTCTCATAGAAATCTTGTCACTTGGCGAGAATGACCAGTCTAATTCAACTGCCCAATCACGCTTTCTGATATTGCTACCTTGATTATCGCCTGTATGTCGGTCTGAATTTTTTCCTTCCGTATCACGCTCGTCTGAATTTCCATTAGAGCCATCCTTTCCACTAAAAGTATTTAGTTCTGGCCTTTTGTGATTTAAATCAGTTTCTGGACTTTTACTATTACTGTAAGTTAACGTATCAGACAGTGAAGTGTGACTGTTTCGAGAAAAATTCTCATTTTCTAGTAGCGTACTTTCTATTTCACTCAATACAATTTGAGCTGAAGAAACCTTATCTATTGGAATAAAAAATTTATAATAATTAAATCCATTTTTTTTCGATATATATCTTTTAAGTTTATTGCTGTCTAAATAGTCGATGGCTATATCGATTTCATTAATAAGCTCACTTGAATTTTTCCCACTATTTAAAATAAAACTTTTGAATTCCTTAATAGATCTGATAAGAGGCTGTTTATTCGATAACCCTAAATTTTCTTTGCTCAGTAAGGTGCCAATTAACCCGCTCATATCAATAGATTTTTTAACCTTATCAATGTTAGTACTGCCAGATTTCTCTTCTAAAAAGTCTTCAATTCCAGATCCAGGTTTATACCCATTCTTGTACATCGCGTCGATTAATTTTCCGCCTGATGCTAAGAGTGCGACTTGTTGTAAAATCGGATTTTGCTGAAACAATCTTGCCCATCTTGAATAATCTGATACAAGTTTGGTTTCATCATTAATCCCTTCATTTATTCCAACGTGATTTTTAATACTGCTTTTTAAAATAAATTCATTATTCTTGTTATCAACATTAAAATTAAATTTTTGGCCCTTTAAATTCGTTAAATTAAGTGCATAGCTTATTTCACTCGAATTATTTGAAAACTTTATTGAATTTCCTTTTTCTGATATTGTGCCTTGTATTATTTGTCCCTCCTTAAGGCCAAGATCTCGAGCAACACTAGGGAGCACCTTTATCATCAACTGATCTGGAACGTCTGCCGAAATTATGCGCATTATTGAACTTATGTTTTCAAGACCATACATATTTATTCCCGGAAAGATTTATTTAGATATAAATTTTAGCTCTGTTTCATAAGTTCGACTTAATATACTTTTTGAATAATTTAGTAGAAATCTTTTACTTACGGCGATTTTTATAATATACCTTGGGTAACAGTACTTTATTTTTAATTAATTAAATTTTAATTACTTTTATTCGCTATTTCCTTACCTAGAAAATTGCCTGGTTTTGAAATAGCGAATTTAAGCCATCTCTTTATATTAACCCTATGCTATATTTTTAGTAGTAGTTTTTTATAGACATCGACTAAAGAGAGAGAAGAGCCTCTCCCAATGTCGCTCAGATGCCATTTTGTAATATTTTTCTTCCCGCAGGGGAAACACGAAGCCATGTTCGGTACCCGATTACCACTCGATTCGGTAATTTATTCCCGTCTTTTCTAAATATTTATCAAGACTATTGACCATCTCCTGCGGCGCATAGCTGTCTGTCTCAGCACAGCCAAAATAAATCTCTGCGTTAATTTTATGCGCGTCGAGATGAGGTGAGTCAGAAACATCAGTGTACAGCCGGACGCCATGAAAAGAAGCGGCTGCGGCAATACGATGGTTTAATTTTGCTGCTGCGGCAAAGGCGAAAGGGCCGCTCATGCAATAACCTATACATCTGACTTTTCCTTCCTTCGCGGCTAAACCATTGTCAGCAATCCTCAATAAATCGGCGACGTCTCCACATATCATCGCATTGCTAAGCGAATTCATGTGTTCATGTATTTGCTCTCTAGAGGAGTTAGCGAGAGTATATTCACGAACACGCCTATAATATAGATTCGGCACCATCACATAGTAGCCGGCAGCACCTAATCTATGAGCCATATCATGACGTTCTTCGCGTTTTCCTGGCGCGTCCATGAGGAATAAGATAACAGGATGAGGGCCGCCCTCTTCTGGATGAGTAACAAAGGTATTCATAGTCCCATCATGCGTTTGTATATCCAACTCTCGGTCGATCATATTTAATTACCTGTGACTATTAATGCCGAGGAAAGGAAGGCTGTATTAATCTATCTCATCACTGTAGATTTTTCTAATAAAGAACCATAAGTATTGCGAACTCTAACTACAAGAAAATTGATCAACGAGGAGAAGCTCCATGGTCAGACCACGTATTCATACACTCTTATTTTCGTTCTTAGCTTTATCAGCGTGCTCCATAGGCTCCCCATCTCCCGCACCACCTACCGCTGACGGCACTTGGGATTTTACGATAAGCAGCCCCTTTGGCGCCGTTAGCGCTGTCGTAACACTAAACACTTTGGGGGATTCTCTGAGCGGTACATTCGACCTGGGTAACGGCCGTTTCTGGCCGATCGAAGATGGCGTTGTCTCGTCCAATGAGATCGCTTTTAAAGTCGACAGAGATGGCTCTCCAATGGTTTACGACATGAGTGGCACTGTTAACGACCCGACTATCATCGGCATTGCACGTGCAATGGGCACCGAGGCTCCTTGGTCTATGACTCGAAAAGACTAATCTAGGCGACGTTCCCCATTTTTAGCGGTCGGCAGCATGCCCCTCTCGCCGATATTCGATGACAAAGTGTGTTTTAATCGACCCCCTAATTAAATCAGCAAAGAGGCTTACCATGTCATCGGATTCCACCTACCTTCAGATGTTTTCATCGCTAGCAGCCGGGGGAGAACTCCGCCTCGACCTCAAAGAGCAGCCTATGCCTACCCCGGGCGAGAACGAAGTGCTTATTCGCATTGAAGCTACGCCAATCAATCCTTCTGACCATGGTGTCATGTTTGGTTGGGCGTCGATGGCAGGCGCTACCTCAACCGGCAGCGGGGCAGACACAGTATTAAGCGCGCCGGTGTCCGAACAAGGCATGGCGGTGATGAAGGCAAGAATCGGGCAATCGCTTGCCGTGGGTAACGAAGGCGCCGGCACAGTTGTCGCGACCGGTACTAGTGAGCTCGCAAAGAGTCTCGACGGTAAAGTAGTCGCTGCGATGGGCGGCGGCATGTATAGCCAATATCGCTGTGTGGATGCGTCTGTTTGCTTGCCGCTTCTCGAGGGTCATACCGCGAAAGACGGCGCGTCGAGTTTCGTTAACCCCCTGACTGCATTATGCATGATCGAGACGATGAACCTCGAGGGTCATACTGCGCTTGTGCACACGGCAGCGGCGTCGAATCTCGGCCAGATGCTTAATCGCATTTGTCTCGACGGCGGCGTCGATCTCGTCAACATTGTGCGCAAAGACGAGCAAGAGACCTTGCTTCGTGAGATGGGCGCAAAATACGTTGTTAACAGCAGCAAAGACACCTTTATGGCCGACCTCACCGACGCCATTCACGCAACAGGCGCGACACTCGCCTTTGACGCAACTGGCGGCGGCACATTAGCCTCGACTATCCTCTCGGCCATGGAGGCTGCTGCGGCGCGCACACCAGGCGCATACAGCATCTATGGCTCGGTTAAGCACAAACAGGTGTATTTGTATGGTGGGCTCGATACTTCACCTACAACACTCAACCGTGGCTATGGCATGGCTTGGGGAGTAGGCGGCTGGTTGTTACCTAATTTCCTAGCGCGTGTCGGCCAAGAAGTGGCGACTCGTTTACGCACACGCGTTGCGACTGAGATGAAAACAACATTCGCCAGCCACTACACTAACGAGATCTCCCTCGCAGAGGCGTTAGACGCTGACATCGTTGCGCAGTACAACTCAAAATCCACAGGCAAGAAGTTTTTAGTCTGTCCACAAAAGTAAACGAGAAAAAGTGCTGCCTTCAAGAGTTATAGAAGGCAGCGCGGCTTTCGCACTAGTACGCGGCAATGGTGGTGCGATGCAGCAGCCTGTTCTCTCCCTCATGACCCCCCGTTGCTCTATGCAACAACGCGCGGTTGTCCCACATAACTAGCATCTGTGGCTGCCATTTGTGGGTATAAACAAACTCTTCTTTGCCCTGCCAGTCGCTTAGCTCTTTGAGAAGCGTGAAAGCCTCCTCTTCTGTTTTGTCGACCAGACCAACTATATAACCGAGGCAACTGTAAAAGCCTTCGACGCCTGTTTCGGGATGTTTGTGCACAAGCGGATGTGTTTGCAGTTTGCGTGCATCCTCAGAGGGCCGGATATTCATGCTGCGATCACTCGTCTGATCTTCTTTCCCATACATGCCCTCTGGAGAATACGCAGACTTAGCAGAATGTATTGCGACAAGATCACGGTATTTCTCCTGCTGATATGCCGGCATGTCATGCCATGCCTTTTGCTGATTCGCAAATAATGTATCGCCCCCTTTCGAAGGTATTTTTATTCCGTAAAGACAAGTTCCAGCCGGCGGTGCTTTTTGAAAGCTCCAGTCGGTGTGCCAGTTTTCTGCGAATAGCGGCGCCTTCTCGTCCGCCCTCCGTTCCACAGCAATAATGTTTTTCCGGCCCTCAATCGGCGCGATAAAGGGATCGTCTCCAAATGCGCCGAATGAAAGAGTGAAACGCTCGAGGTCATCGTCTGTCATAGGCTGGTGGGGAAAACTCAGCACTTTATGCTCGAGCCATGCCGCGCGGATTCCTGCTACCTGCTCGTCTGCAAGCGGTTGAGATAGATCCACTCCTGTTATCGATGCGCCACATGCTTGGCCAGACGGGGTTATAGTGATTCCCATTTTTATTCTCCCTATTTAGTTTTCTGGTCAGTTTTTTGGGGCAGTTTTTATTGCTTTAACCTTAGCTATAAATTGTATGCGCGCTGGAATGCCGGCCGCTTTTTTAACATCGCTAGATAACGCGCAGTATTGGTCTTGAAATTGTCTGCCAATCCGAGCGACTCAGCAAACACGAGCGAGTAACCGATGCTTATATCTGCAAGCGTAAACCGATCCGCGCAAAGGTATTCACGGTCTTCGAGTGCAGTTTCAACCGAACGAAGCCGCGAAAAAAACCACTTAGTGTAGTCTTCGACTACCTGCGGATTCTTGCGCTCCTCGGGTTCGTGCTGGGTATATCGCAGCACCAGCGTTAGCGGGAATGTGAGCGTCGCATCGCTTCGATGCAGCCAATTTAAGAACAAGCCATAATCGGCATCCGATGAGCCAAGCGTCAAATTCGTCGGCCCGTGTTTTTCCGCGAGGTAAAGTGCCATAGCGGTCGACTCAGTGAGTGTCACATCGCCTTCGACAAGCGTTGGTACCGTACCTAGGTTATTGATCGCCAGATAACCTTCGTAGGTGAGTCTCGGCGGAAACTCCATAGTGATTAACTCGTAGTCCAATCCCATTTCTTCGAGCGTCCAAAGTGGCCTTAGCGAACGTGAGCGTTTGCAGTGATAGAGTTTAATTATCATGTGTTTCCTCGCAGATTATGGTGGCAGTATAGAAGGTAAAGCCGGTCTATGGCGAGAGAGCAAAAGAACCAATCTCAAGACGAACTCGTAAGATTAATAGAACAAACAAACATTCGGCATTTCCCCCAAATCCCTCGGCGAAAAACGCTAGACTGAAAACGGTAGCAAACTAAATAAAGGCACAAACATGAACACAATCCAGAACAAAGTTGTATTTATTACCGGCGGCGGCCATGGCATTGGGCTTTCTCTAGGCAAAGTTTTTGCAGGACACGGCGCAAAGGTGGTTCTAGCAGATATCGATGAACAGCGATTAAACACAGCAAAGGCATTGCTTGCGGAGAACGGGTTCGATGTCGAGACAATAGTCTGCGATGTGGCGAAGGCTGAGTCGGTCAAAAGTGCCGCCGACTTTACTGTCGAACGGTTCGGCAAGGTTCATATCGTTATTAATAACGCCGGCGTTAGCCTCGCCGGAAAACCTGGCAGCATCCCGCTCGAAGACTGGCGCTGGATCGTAGACATCAACCTAATGGGCGTAGTCTACGGCGTCGAGGTTTTCGTGCCCCTGATTAAATCGCACGGCGAAGGTGGCTACATAATAAACACTGCGTCTATGGCGGGGCATATCGCGGGGCCATCAATGTCACCCTATCATGCTACCAAGTACGCAGTGGTGGGCTATAGCGAATCGATTAGACAAGACCTGCAGGCTGAGAACATCGGGGTGAGCGTCTTGTGTCCGGCATGGGTGCGAACCGATATTCACAACGCAGGCATAAACAAGCCTTCACTCGCGCAGCAATCGGCTAGCGACAAGAAGGCGTTCGATCCTGGTGTATCTGGCTTCGCCGCAGTAATCGAGAGCGGTATTGCACCCGACGCGCTCGCGCAGTGGGTGTATGAGTGCATGCTTGCAGAGCGCTTCTATATATTCTCTCATCCATCGATGACACAGCACATCGAAACACGCGCGGGAAATATCGCCGCTGACTATTCGGCGATTGAAGAGGACGGGAGGTTTTCGGAGTATTAGCTCTACGCAAAAACTTCATGTGAAAAACTTCACGCAAAAAAAAGAGCCTTGAGATCTACTAAGATATCAAGGCTCTGTTTTTGCACACATTACAAAGTAATGGTGCGGACGGGGGGACTTGAACCCCCACAACCGAAGTTACTAACCCCTCAAGCTAGCGCGTCTACCAATTCCGCCACGTCCGCAATACTTTTTCTTACGCTACCTTCTTTTTACAGAGAGTAGATGGTTCCTGTAACCGGCGCGTATTATCGCCTAGGTTCGACTCGAACGCTAGAGATCATCGCCAGTTGGCAGAGTCGGAACATCTGCCTGACTGTCTTCCACTGCCGGCATTTCGTCGTCTAACTGAGGAAGGTCAGACTGCTGGCTGGTAGACAGAGTTTCTAGAAGCTCTGGATTAACAACTGGCATGCCAGAGGTTGTTCCAAAGCCAGTTTGGTTCTTTGCCACAAGCGACAATGAGAGGCTGGTGACGAAAAAAATTGTTGCACAGACAGTCGTCGCGCGAACTAGGAAGTTGCCCGAACCCGATGAGCCGAAAACAGTTTGTGAGGCGCCCGAGCCGAAAGAAGCGCCGGCATCGGCGCCTTTGCCTTGCTGAAGCAAGACGAGCCCAACGATGGCTACCGCCACTACGACGTGCACTATAACGATGATTGATTCCATTTCTATACTCTTACTAGTATTAGCTTCTGGCCTGAGCGTCTGTTACAACCGCAAAGAGTTGGTTTAGGCGCTTGCGCAGATCGCGTTAAATTCATTCGCTTTTAAGGAGGCTCCTCCTACTAACCCGCCATCAATGTCGGGCTGGGCAAACAACTCACTTGCGTTGTTTGCTTTGACGCTACCTCCGTAAAGGATTGGCGTCTTCTCGGCGAGGTCGGCGTCTAGCTGCTGCAACCGCGCACGAAGTGCTGCGTGTACTTCTTGAGCTTGAGCGGGCGATGCTGTCTCGCCAGTGCCTATTGCCCAGATTGGCTCGTAAGCGACGATGCATTGCCCGACGCCTTCGATGCCTATTCGCTGCACTACCGCGTTGAGCTGCCGTAGCACGACTAATTCTGTTGCGCCCGCTTGTCGTTCCGCGAGTGTCTCGCCTACGCACACAACCGGCGTTATTCCTGCACTGATCACTGCAGCGGCCTTAGCTGCGACCAACTCGTCGCTTTCGCCGAACAACTCTCGTCGTTCCGAATGGCCGACTAATGCGAAGCTGACTCCGAAGTCAGTTAGCATGTCGGCTGCGATTTCACCTGTGAAGGCACCCGATACCGCGTCACTGACGTTTTGCGCGCCAACCTTAACCCGCGAGAGTCTAGCGTCCGTGCTCAACTGCCTCGCTACCACTGCGATGTGCAGGCTAGTAGGGCAAACCGCGACCTCAACTTCCGGGTCTAGGCTGCTTAAATCTAAACCAGCTAGCAGGGCTGCGGTCGACTCGAGAGAGCCGTGCATTTTCCAATTGCCAATGACTACTCTACGACGCATGGTTCAGGCTCCTTCAACTCGCTTCCGTTTACTCTGCCTTGCCGCCTTAAAACAGGCGCCAGCTCAAGTGAAACGGGCGGCAAGTCTACCCAAGATGCGGGTCTCTTGCAACGTCTCTTACCGCGTGTGCGAGCTGTTCGGCGAGGCGCGCGACGTCCGAGGCGTCCTCACCTTCAACCATCACACGCAGGACAGGCTCCGTGCCAGATGGACGCAGAAGCACCCTGCCACGCTTGCCTAATTCGGCTTCAACTTGCTGCACAGCACTCGCTATCGCTGAATTGCCGACAAGCTCGACGCCGCGACTGATGCGCACATTGATCATCTTCTGCGGTAATTTACTCATTTGTGTGCGCAGCTCTGCCAGAGACTTACCGCCGTTGACCACTGCGGCTAACGCCTGCAGCGCAGAGATAATGCCATCGCCTGTGCTCGATAAATCCAAGCAGATAACATGACCCGAAGATTCACCACCCAAACTCCAACCGCGTTTAATCATCTCCTGCATGACATAGCGGTCGCCGACGGGCGTGCGCGTAAACGGCACACCTAACGCATCGAGCCCCAACTGCAATCCGAGGTTACTCATTTGGGTGCCCACAACACCGCCAAATTCGACATTTTGACGCAGACGGTCGCGGGCGATGATGTAGAGAATTTCGTCGCCGTCGAGCACATTGCCTAAATGATCGACCATGACGACACGGTCGCCGTCGCCGTCGAAGGCAACTCCTAGATCGGCTTTTTCGGCGATAACGCGATCGGCAAGCACCTGCGGCGAGGTCGAGCCAGCGTTCTGATTGATGTTAAGGCCATTAGGTGAAACGCCCTGCGAGATAACGGTTGCACCAAGCTCTGTGAAAACGCTCGGGGCGATGTGATAGGTCGAGCCATGCGCGCAATCGACGACTATTTTCATGTCATTTAGGCGCAGACTCTGGCCTACCGTGCTCTTACAAAATTCGATGTAACGCCCTGCCGCGTCGTTAACACGCGAGGCCTTGCCAATTAGCTCTGGCCGGACGGTAGTGAGTTCTTTCTCAAGCTCCGCTTCGATCGCATGCTCAATGTCGTCGGGGAGCTTAGTGCCAGTGCCCGAAAAAAACTTAATGCCGTTGTCTTCAAAGGAGTTGTGGGAGGCACTGATCACGATACCAGCGCGCGCTCGAAGGGTGCGCGTAAGATAGGCTATAGCGGGCGTGGGCATCGGGCCTAGCAGACCGATATCGACGCCGGCAGCCGCTATGCCGGCTTCGAGAGCTGCCTCGAACATATAGCCCGAAATACGCGTATCTTTGCCAATGAGTATTTCCCCACGCGCGCCATTCGCATCGGCAAATACGCGTCCCGCAGCCCAGCCTAGCTTGAGCATGAAATCGGGAGTGATTGGCGCCTGACCTACCGCACCGCGGATGCCGTCGGTACCAAAGTATCGTTTTGTTGTAGGGGCGCTCTTATTGCTTGCAGCAGACATGAATCGGGGGCCGCTCCTTATTTTTTTATTAACAATTCTTATTCGATATTTTTTATTAGAGCACTTAGTCGAACGCTAAGTTCCCGCAGAACGCGGAGTATACTTTAATCGCATCGACCGTGGCAGCAACATCGTGGCTACGAATAATGCTGGCGCCTCCCTGAAGCGCAAGCGTTGCGGCGGCCACAGATCCTGCGAGCCGCTGATCGACCGAGCGACCGGTGGCAGCACCGATCATCGATTTGCGCGAAATACCCACAAGCAGAGGAGCGCCTAGTGCGCTAAACCGCGTTAATCCACTCAATAATTCGTAGTTATGTCCCTGACTTTTACCAAACCCAAAGCCTGGATCGAGAAGCAAGCTGTCTGCATTTAACCCCTTAGCCAGACAGTAATCGCGTCGCTCGCCAAGAAACTCGGCAACTTCTTCGACAACATCATCGTAGCTTTTTTCACCAAGCGGGCTATTCGAATCGAATTTCACTTGCATCGAGCGGGGCTGGCCGCGCATGTGCATTAGACATACCGCCACGCGATTATCGACGATAGCAGTCAGGGCTCCTTCGTCGGCGAGCGCGCGCACATCGTTAACAAGTTCGGCACCGGCGCCAATCGCGGCAGTCATCACCTCAGACGAGCTGGTGTCGACTGAGAGACAGAGATCGAAGCGCGCTCTCAGAGCAGCGATAACGGGAACGACGCGGTCTATCTCCTCTTGCACGGGCACCGGAGTCGCGCCGGGTCGAGTAGATTCGCCACCAATATCGAGAAACAAAGCGCCTTCGGCGGCCATTTTTTCGGCGCGTTCTAATACTTTGTCCAGATCAACTTCGAATGACGAGTGACCTGAGCCAGCCTTTGATTCACGCCCGAGGGTTGATCCGTCTGAAAAAGAGTCGGGGGTGACATTGAGCACGCCCATACAGCATGGCGTACTCAAGTCTATTTGCCGCGACCCAGCTAAGAGGATTTTTGTCATTTTTCTAGCTCAATAAAGACTATGTTTTTTGTGCGGGAAACCCCTAACGAAAAAGAGAACCGCGAGGGTTCTCTTTTTCAACGTTCTATAGAGCGGCGGCCTAGTGCTCGCCGGCAGGACCGCCTATTGGACCTGAGGTTTCGTCGCGCCTAGCTTTAGGCTCTTCTGCCTCGCTTTTAGCCGCAGTGCCACCGCCATCGGAATCGCTCCAATCGGCTGGCGGGCGCGGTTTATTGCCATTCATGATGTCGTCGATCTGATCGGCATCGATCGTCTCATACTCCATCAGCGCCTCCATCATCATCTCGAGTTTATCGCGATTGGTCTCGAGAATATCTTTTGCCTTGCTGTAGCAGGTGTCGATGATTTTGCGCACCTCAACGTCGATAGACTTCGCTGTGTCGCTCGAGAAGCTCTTCGATTGCGACGCTGCAGAGCGACCCAAAAAGACTTCGCCCTCGTCTTCAGAATACAGCAGAGGCCCTAGCTCGGGAGACAGTCCCCATTTGGTGACCATATTACGGGCCATCTCTGTTGCGCGCTGAATATCGTTCGACGCGCCTGTAGTCACTCCGTCGGCGCCAAGCGTCATTTCTTCGGCGATGCGGCCGCCGTAGAGGCTGCAGATCTGACTGAGGATACCAAGCTTACTGAGGCTATAGCGGTCTTCTTCGGGCAAAAACATCGTTACGCCCAGCGCTCGACCGCGCGGAATAATGCTCACTTTGTAAACCGGATCGTGCTCTTCGACCATGCGACCGACAATTGCGTGCCCAGCTTCGTGGTAGGCAGTATTTCGACGCTCTTTGTCCGACATAACCATCGACTTACGCTCGGCGCCCATCATGATTTTGTCTTTCGCTTTCTCGAATTCTTCCATCGTAACCAGACGCTTGCCTGAGCGGGCCGAGAACAGCGCCGCTTCGTTTACGAGGTTAGCTAGATCAGCTCCAGAGAAGCCTGGCGTGCCGCGCGCAATGAGGCTTGCCTTGACGTTGTCGTCGATTGGCACTTTGCGCATGTGCACCTTGAGGATCTGCTCGCGGCCACGAATGTCAGGCAGGCCAACCACAACCTGGCGGTCGAAGCGACCCGGTCGCAGAAGCGCAGGGTCCAGAACATCGGGCCTGTTAGTCGCTGCAACAACGATTACGCCGTCGTTCACCTCGAATCCATCCATCTCGACGAGGAGTTGGTTTAGCGTCTGCTCTCGCTCGTCGTGTCCGCCGCCGAGGCCAGCGCCACGGTGACGTCCAACCGCATCGATTTCGTCGATGAAAATAATGCAGGGGGCTTGCTTCTTCGCTTGATCGAACATATCTCGAACGCGCGAGGCTCCCACGCCCACAAACATTTCGACAAAGTCAGAACCTGAGATGGAGAAGAAAGGCACTTTGGCCTCGCCCGCTATCGCTTTGGCGAGGAGGGTCTTACCAGTACCCGGCTGACCAACCATCAGTATGCCGCGGGGGATCTTGCCGCCCAAGCGCTGGAATTTGTCTGGCTCGCGCAAGAAGTCAACGAGCTCTTTCACGTCTTCTTTCGCTTCGTCGACGCCTGCGACGTCGGCGAAAGTTACCTTGATCTGGTCTTCGCCTAGGAGCTTGGCTTTACTCTTGCCAAACGACATCGGGCCGCCTTTGCCGCCTCCGCCGCCGCCTTGCATCTGCCGCATGAAGAAGAAGAACAGACCGACTATAACTAATACCGGGAGTAATGATAAAAACAGCTGCGACAAGAAGCCCGGCTTCTCGTCTTGCGTGCCACTAATGGCAACATTCGATTCGAGCAGTTCGTCCATCAATCCGCGATCGCCGATTGCTGGCATGATCGAACGGAAGCGCGAGCCGTCGCTGCGGTAACCCGTAATTTGCAAGTTTTGGATATCTACCGCTTGCACACGACCATCACGCAGCTCTTTAACGAACTGGGAATAAATAATGCTGTCGGCTTGAGGATCCCGATTGATGTTGTTGAACACCGTGAGCAAAACGCCCGCAATGATCATCCAAAGGACCAAATTCTTTGCCATGTCGTTCAAGGGTAGTTCCCCCACTGAAGTGAATCTGTTTGTCGAAGAGAGCGTCTAGATAACGAGAAAGCGCGTGACGTTTTCTCGAATTTGCTCTTCGCGACTCGTGTATAAGGTAAAAAGTAACACATTTTCGCCTGTATCACTCGTAAGTGACGCACGCTAGTGACTAATTATTGATGTAAACATTGTCACATTGCTACGCGAAGCGATGCTATGCACCTTTGAAACCTGCCGCTAGAAGATAGATTTCGCTAGAGCGGGCTCGCGATGCTTTTGGCTTGCGCACTTTGATAGAGGCAAAGTCAGTTTTAAGCTGTGCCTCGAACTCCCTGACACCCTCGCCGTGAAATACCTTCACCAGAAAGTACGCCCCCGGACGGAGCACGGATCTCGCTAAGTCGAGCGCGAGTTCGGCAAGATACATCATCCGTGGCTGATCGATATCACGCATACCACTCATATTGGGTGCCATGTCCGACATTACAAGGTCAGCCCCGCCTTCGGGAAGCATGCCAAGGAGCTGATCTAGCACTGCTTGCTCGGTAAAGTCGCCTTGTAGAAATTCGACCCCTGCTAAGAAATCGATTGGCAAGATATCGCTAGCGATGACCCTCCCTTTGTCTCCAACGAGATCGGCGGCAACTTGCGACCACCCTCCTGGCGCCGCACCAAGATCGACAACCGTCATTCCACGTTCGATAAGCTTATCTTTATCCTGTATCTCCAACAACTTGTAGCTCGCTCGCGAGCGCAAGCCGTCTTCCTGGCTCTTGCGCACGTATTCGTCGTCGAAGTGCTCTTTAAGCCATTGCTTACTGGTCTTAGACTGTGCCATCGTTGATTCTCGTTATTCTCAATTGCGTTCGGCCGCGAGCTTCCCTACAATCCGCTGCCCTGCGACTCAGCTAGCATTAAGGTCTATTATGACGCTCAACAACGCCGATAAGAAACGCTTCCGCGCGATTGGCCATCAACTCAAGCCCGTAATCACAGTTGCGGAGAAGGGATTGTCGGAAAATATACAGCTCGAACTCGAGCGTGCACTGAACGATCACGAGCTCATCAAGCTTAAATTAGTGACCGGCGACAAGACCGCAAAAGCGGCGCTTATTGAGGAGATTTGCGCGCTGAGCAAAGGCGCTGTTGTGCAGACTATTGGCCACGTATTGCTACTTTACCGCGCGGCTAAGAAACAAGACCCTAAACTCTCTAACGTAATCCGATTTCAGCCGTAGTTCGCCTTCGCGAGAACTGCCTTGTTTAAGCGAGGATCAGAGGTGTTTGACGCTCTCGATTTCGTATTCGACATCGCCCGCAGGCGCCTTAACCACGATTTCATCACCCTCTGCCTTGCCCATCATCGCACGTGCAATTGGCGAACTCACCGAGATTTTGCCCTTGCTGACGTTGGCCTCATCGTCGCCTACGATCTGGTAGGTGACCGTCGCCTCTGTGTCGAGGTTGATCATCTGCACTGTCGTGCCAAAGATTACTTTGCCGGTTGGCTCGATCTTCGTCACGTCGATAACCTGCGAGCCTGCAAGCTTACTTTCGATCTCTGCTATACGTCCCTCGCAGAAACTCTGTTGCTCGCGCGCCGCGTGGTATTCGGCGTTCTCTTTGAGATCGCCGTGCTCTCGCGCTTCGGCGATCGCCTCAATAATTTTTGGGCGCGTCACACTTTTGAGCTCAGTTAGCTCTGCTCGCAAACTCTCTGCGCCATGAATTGTCATCGGAACGCTTTGCATTCTTGTCGCCTTTTAGTTGCTCTCGAGCTGAGCGTGAAGATCTTGTAACGTGTAGACCGACATATTATTGCCGTAAGCCAGTGCTTCGCAAGCCGCTAGCGCACCCGCAATCGTCGTTGTGCAATACACGCGATGACGCAGCGCAGTTCGGCGAATCATCGACGAGTCAGCGATAGCCTTTCTGCCTTCGGTTGTATTGAAGACAAGCTGAATCTCTTCGTTTTTCAACATGTCGACAATATGTGGCCGGCCCTCGGCTACTTTGTTCACACGCGTAACAGGCAGCCCCGCAGCGGCGATTACCTGCGCCGTACCTTGGGTAGCCACGATACTATAACCTAAGGCTATCACTCGACGCGCCACTTCGGCCACCCCAGGCTTGTCGGCTTCGCGAACGCTAATAAACACATTGCCCGACGTAGCAAACTTTTCTCCCGCTCCCATCTGCGCCTTCGCATAGGCCTCGGCGAAGGTTTTGCCTACGCCCATTACTTCGCCAGTAGATTTCATTTCTGGGCCTAGAATTGGGTCTACGCCTGGGAATTTAATAAACGGGAAGATCGCTTCTTTGACGGCGAATGTTTCGGGTATTATTTCGGTCTCGAATCCTTGCTCGGCAAGCGATGTTCCTGCCATGCAGCGCGCTGCGATCTTGGCGAGCGATCGACCAATACATTTAGAAACGAACGGTACAGTTCGCGACGCGCGTGGGTTAACCTCGATCACATAAAGCTCGCCATCTTGATACGCGAGCTGTGTATTCATCAAACCCACGACGCCTAGCTCTAACGCTATCGCCGTGACCTGGGCCCGAATACGGTCTTGCACCTCGGCAGGTAAATTATACGGCGGCAACGAGCAGGCAGAGTCACCCGAGTGGATGCCGGCTTGCTCAATGTGTTGCATGATCGCGCCCACAACCGCCTGCTTGCCATCGCTCACTAGATCGATATCGATCTCGATTGCGGCGTTGAGGAAATAATCAAGGAGCACAGGGCTCTCGTTTGAGACTTTAACGGCATCGTGCATGTAGCGCTTAAGCTCTTCATGGTTGTACACGATTTCCATCGCGCGCCCACCGAGAACATAAGACGGTCTGACAACAAGCGGGTAACCAATTTCATCGGCGGCGGCATAGCTTTCTTCGACGCTACGTACGGTGCGATTCGGAGGCTGCTTAAGGCCGAGCTTCTCGATCAGCTTTTGGAACCGCTCGCGGTCCTCAGCTCGGTCGATCGCGTCAGGCGACGTACCTATAATAGGGATGCCTGCAGCCTCGAGACTCTTAACTAAGTTGAGCGGCGTCTGTCCACCGAATTGAACAATCACCCCCTTGGGCTTTTCGAGCAAAGCAACCTCGATCACGTCTTCGAAGGTTAGAGGCTCAAAATAAAGGCGGTCCGAAATATTGTAATCGGTAGAGACTGTCTCAGGATTGCAGTTAACCATAATGGTTTCGTAACCATCCTCGCGCATCGCGAGTGCGGCGTGCACACAGCAGTAATCAAACTCAATACCTTGGCCGATCCTGTTGGGCCCGCCACCAAGCACCATGATTTTTTCACGTGTGCTCGGCAGAGATTCACATTCTTCTTCGTAAGTTGAATACATATACGCCGTTGCCGACACAAACTCGGCGGCGCAAGTATCAACCCGCTTATACACGGGGCGCACGTTTAAACTATGGCGATGCTTCTGGAAATCCAATTCGTGGCATTCGAGCACCTGAGCAAGTCGTTTGTCGGCGAAGCCTTTGCGCTTGAGTTGGCGCATCTCTGCCACGTCGATCGAGGCGAGGTCTCTACCTACTAACCCTTGCTCGATTTTGATCAGTTCTTCGATCTGAACGAGATACCAGGGATCTATACCGGTTAGCGAGTAGACGGTTTCCATAGACCAACCCTGACGGAAAGCGTCGCCAATATACCAAATTCGCTGCGCACCAACTTCGGTAAGCTCGCGGGTCAACACCTCCCGCGCGTCGCTCAATTTAGTATCGAGAATAGGCTCAAATCCACACACTCCCACCTCGAGTCCTCGCAACGCTTTTTGCAAAGATTCTTGGAAAGTGCGACCAATTGCCATCACCTCGCCGACTGACTTCATTTGCGTAGTAAGCCTGTCGTTGGCCTCAGAGAACTTTTCGAATGTGAAGCGTGGAATCTTTGTAACGACGTAGTCGATCGATGGCTCGAACGATGCAGGCGTCGCGCCACCAGTGATTTCGTTACTCAGTTCGTCGAGTGTGAAGCCAATAGCAAGCTTAGCGGCAACTCGTGCAATGGGGAACCCTGTTGCTTTAGAGGCAAGCGCCGAACTGCGCGAAACGCGCGGATTCATTTCGATAACAACGAGGCGGCCATCTTTAGGATTAATACCGAACTGTACGTTCGAGCCACCCGTTTCGACACCGATTTCACGGAGTATCTCGATCGACGCGTTGCGAAGAATTTGGTATTCCTTGTCGGTGAGAGTCTGCGACGGCGCAACAGTAATCGAGTCGCCTGTATGAACACCCATCGCATCGAAGTTCTCGATCGAGCAGACGATGATGCAGTTGTCGTTAGTGTCTCGAACGACTTCGAGCTCGTATTCTTTCCAGCCAATTAAAGACTCGTCGATTAACAATTCACTTGTTGGCGACAGTTCTATGCCGCGCTGGCAAATCTCTTCAAACTCTTCCTTATTGTAGGCGATTCCTCCACCGCTGCCGCCCATGGTAAACGAAGGGCGGATAATACAAGGAAACCCTATCTCTTCGAGGGCTTCGAAGGCTTCGGCCATATTGTGTGCGATCTGGTGGCGAGGTGTTTCTAGTCCGATTTTTTTCATCGCGCGGTCGAACAATTCGCGGTCTTCGGCCTTATCGATCGATTCGCATTTCGCGCCAATTAGCTCGACGCCGTATTTATCGAGCACGCCATGGCGATTGAGGTCGAGCGCGCAGTTAAGTGCGGTCTGACCACCCATCGTCGGCAGGATCGCATCGGGGCGTTCCTTCTCGATAATTTTCTCAACTATCTCCCAGTTGACCGGCTCGATGTACGTGGCATCCGCCATCGACGGGTCTGTCATAATAGTTGCGGGGTTTGAGTTAACGAGGATTACGCGGAGCCCCTCTTCCTTCAGCGCCTGACACGCTTGGGTTCCCGAGTAGTCAAACTCACAGGCTTGGCCGATGACGATGGGGCCGGCGCCGAGTATAAGAATGCTTTGAATGTCTTTGCGTCTTGGCATGTGCGCTACTGCTCTCTTGTGTTCTGATTAATTGGGATGAGTCGCCTCTTATGGGGGCGTCCGACAATCACGCGCTAACTGCGCCGCTCTAGTAAGTCGATGAAATGATCGAACAAAGGCGCTACATCATGCGGGCCTGGACTTGCTTCAGGGTGGCCCTGGAATCCGAATGCCGGCGCATCGGTGCGCTCGATACCTTGGAGCGATCCATCGAACAACGATTTGTGCGTTGCCTCGAGGTTGGCAGGAAGCGTGTCCGCGTCGACCGCGAAGCCATGGTTCTGGCTTGTGATCAGTACGCTGTTGTCACGCAGATTCTGCACTGGGTGGTTTGCCCCGTGGTGACCGAGCCGCATCTTTATCGTCTTCGCGCCACAGGCGAGGGCGAGTAACTGGCATCCTAAGCAAATGCCGAAAAGAGGAAGCTTCTCGTCTAGGAACACTTTGATTGCCTCGATGGCATAGTCGCAAGGCTCGGGATCACCTGGCCCGTTAGACAGAAAGATGCCATCGGGGTTCATCGCGAGCACATCGGCGGCAGGTGTCTGCGCCGGAACTACCATGACCTCGCAGCCGCGTTCAACGAGCATGCGCAAGATGTTGCGCTTGGCACCGAAGTCGTAGGCGACGACGCGAAACCGGCTTGGCACGTCTTTCCTGTGTCCGTCGACCAGGTCCCAGACGCCTTCTGTCCAAGGATACTGCGCTTTAGTCGACACGACCTTTGCAAGGTCCATGCCTTTGAGTCCCGGGAATTCTTTCGCCTTGGCTATCGCGCCTTCCTCTCCAAGGGTTTCTAGCTCTATTCCTGAAACGATACACCCATTAAGCGGCCCTTTATCGCGGAGTACGCGAGTGAGACGGCGGGTATCAATCTCAGCTATTGCTACAAATTTGCGCTCAACCAAGAAGTCTTGCAAAGTTTGCTCGCTGCGCCAGTTACTCGCAATGAGAGGCAGATCGCGGATCACAAGGCCGGTGGCCCAAACGCCGTCGGACTCATTGTCTTCGTCGTTGGTGCCCGTGCTGCCAATGTGCGGATAGGTAAGGGTTACGATTTGTTGTGCGTAGGAGGGGTCGGTCAGAATCTCTTGGTATCCAGTCATCGAGGTATTAAATACCACCTCTCCACTGGCGCTCCCTTCGGCGCCGAGTGCGACGCCACGAAAGATACTGCCATCCTCTAGTGCTAATACAGCTAGTGCGGCCACTCTCACTCCTTATGCTTTTCTGAGTTATCGGGTCTTCGCCTTGCCAATCTCAAATCCCTTTTTATTGTGCGCCTAGCAGCTAAGGCGTCGCCCGCCCTCTCGCGCTGAACCTCTCAACTTACACGCTGTGAGCGCGTTACTAGGGTCACCAGTGGGCGTAAACGACTGAAAAACAGGCACAAAAAAAGCGGATGAAGAATATCTTCACTCCGCTTTTTTAGGAATTCGCAAAGGTCTCAGCATTCGTCATACTGAGCGAGCATTATAGAGACACCACCCCCAAGTTGTCTACGCAGTTCTCCCAAAATGCCAAATATAAGCGATAAGGAATCGTGATCTATTCGACTAATCCGAGGATATGCTGCATCGAATACAGCCCCGCGGGTTTCGACGAGACCCACTCGGCGGCGCGCACGGCGCCACTGGCAAAAGTCATGCGGCTGCTCGCTTTGTGCGTTATTTCGACACGCTCACCCAGGCTTGCGAATGTGACTGTATGATCGCCGACGATATCTCCCGCGCGAACTGTGGCGAAACCAATCGTCTTTCGATCGCGCTCCGGCTCCTTCCCTTCGCGTCCGTAGACAGCAACCTCATCCAAATTACGCCCCAGAGTCTCGGCAATCACCTCACCCATTTTGAGCGCCGTGCCCGATGGCGCGTCCTTCTTAAAGCGGTGATGTGCCTCTGATATTTCGATATCAACATCATCCCCCAACACCTCGGCAGCTTCGCGCAGCAGTTGCAAGCAGAGATTGACCCCTACGCTGAAGTTCGGCGCCATAACGATGGGTATTATTTGGGCGGCGGCATCAATGGCGGCAAGGTTTTCGGGTGTAAAGCCAGTGGTACCAATAACCATCGCCTTGCCATAGCGGCAGCACAGCGCGAGGTGGCCGAGCGTGGCCTCGGGACTGGTGAAATCAATTAGCACACTAAACGCATCGACTTGACTCTCGAGTGATGGCTTTGCGACTACTCCCAACGGCCGACCAAGCGCCAGAAGACCGATGTCAGCGCCGACGGTTGGGTCGTCTGCAAGGACACTCGCAGCGCCAACCTTTATCGAGGCGCCGCTTGTTTCGACCGCCTCGACCAATGTTCGGCCCATGCGTCCGGCCGCCCCCGCTATTGCTACTTCTATCATAACTAGTCCTGAATTTGGCCGCGCTCTAAAGCCTCAGAGTATACAGACTGAGACGCTAAACCAGAATCGCACAGAATCTACCCATCTTAGCCCTAAAAAATCCCTCCCATGCTTGTGGGATTGCAATCTATGATACAAATTGATACATAATAAGTAGGCATTAAAACTTATGAAGCCTGCACGGGTGCGAAGAGATACCTGCAAAGGCTCGCAAATACTTACAAACCGAAGTCTGCGTATAGGGTGGTCCGGGAAATGGCAGAAGCAAAAACGCACAAAATCGATAGCAAAGCGGATCTCTCTCGTCGGGCGAGATACGAAAAACTGGTTGCCTCTCTTTATCAAGATGTCTATCGGTATGGATTCTGGCTCTGTAAAAGCCAGCCCCTAGCCGAAGACCTTGTCCAAGGAACATTCTTGCGCGCTTGGCGTTCTCTCGACAGCCTAAAGAATGACAATGCGGCCAAAGCCTGGCTTTTCACCATTCTGCGTCGTGAGAATGCGCGCCTTTACGAAAGATACCGGCCCGTGCTGGTCGATGTCGACGAACAAGTCATCGTAGAGAAAGACAGCATGGAGCCCGACAATAAAATGGAGCGACGCTGGCTACTCGACGCGATGAACAGACTCGAAAAAGACTACCAAGAGCCACTCCTATTGCAAATCATTGGCGGTTTTAGCGGTAAAGAAATCGCGCTGATTTTGGACATCAACTCCAATACCGTTATGACGAGACTTTTTCGGGCGCGCAGCAAAGTCATCAATCAGTTTGCGTCGAAGCCGGGCAAGTTCTCTTCGCAATTATTCGAAATTAAATAATGGCTGCCAAATAACTCACGCAAGCGATGGGTTATTTCGCCAAAAAATCAGCTAACGCAACAAAATGATACAGCAAGGCAATACCCTCTTCTTTGACCATTCGGTGAACTTAAAACCACTGTAATTTAGGCAACTTAAGCGCAGAGCGCGCTTAGGTTGCCCTCGTTAAACGATGCCGAAAGTGCGAGGTGCATACCGGAACAAAAATTAGTTTGAAAGAAAATCTCGTGTTTACCACTCAACTATTACGAGCCTCTAGAATTCACCGCCCCATTTTTGAGTAATTCCCAATGGATCAGACTGCGTTTCGTAAAGTAATTTTGAGCGACCCCTTCGCCGAGGACGCACAGGTTTTAGCCGCTGCGAATACGGATAAAGACTTGCGAGAAATGCTCGACACTGTGCGCAGCGTCGAATCGGGAATTGAAGACCTATTGACGTCGGCACCAATCCCGCCTTTGCTCTATGAGAGATTGCTTACCTTGCCCGAAGGTGACGAAGACGACGGCGGTGAACCCGAGGCACTCACCTCAATCAACGTCTCGACATTCGTTACAAGGGCTGGAGACGCGGCATGGCGGTTTAGACTTGCGATTATATTTACGCTAATTATCGCTATTGCTGCGCGCCTATCGGTGTTTATGCCTGGCCCCACGCTCTGAGGTGGACGCCTTTTTATAGCCGCAGGCGCATTGGCCTGCGGCTCGGATAGACAATCCCGCTCTCGTTAGAACTGTTTCGCGGCCATTGCCATAAGCGACTCTGAGCCTGCCTCAATCTCTGCGAGCAGCGAGTGGACACGTGGCACCTGTCGCGCCAGAAAGAACTCACCTACTTTCACGAGACCGTCGAGATATTCTGCATTGTCGCCGCCCTTATCAGCCAGCGCGGCAGCCAGAATTCGCTGCCACATGAAGCAGTAAAGCGTGAGGCCCATCAGTTCCATGTACGCGTAAGAGGCCGCGCCAATCTCCTCTGGATTGCTCGCAGCACTGTCGATCACAAAAAGAGTCGCATCACTTAACACTTTGCGACACGTCGCTAGCGACACCAAATAAGACTGCATGGCAGGCACGCCTGCTTGCGACGCAACAAACGCATCCATCTCTTCGGACAGCAGGGCGAGTAGTTCACCATTAGCTCTCACTGTTTTACGCCCCATTAGATCGAGCGCCTGCACGCCATTGGCCCCTTCGTAGATCTGCGCGATCCGCGCATCTCTCACGTTCTGCTCGAGTCCCCACTCGGCAACATAACCGTGTCCGCCCAACACTTGTTGTGCCATCACACAGGCGTCAAAGCCGCGGTCGGTGCAGTAGGCTTTCTGCACAGGAATCAACAATGAAACGAGTTTGTCGGCGCGGGATCGCGCAGCGGCATCAGGATGAAATCGCGAAATATCGAGTTGCATCGCAGCAAAAATTGAAAGCGATCGACCTGCAAGAATGTTCGCACGAATTGTTAACAACAGGCGGCGCACATCAGGGTGAACAAGCAGCGGGTCGGCGTTTGCCTCGGGCTGCTGGGGGCCGGTAGGCGCACGCCCTTGCACACGGTCTTTCGCATAAGCCGCCGCGACCTGATAAGCACTGTCGGCAAGACCGTTCGCCTGCAGACCCATCGAGAGGCGCTCGTAGTTCATCATAGTGAACATGTGCGAGAGGCCATTGTTTAGCTCACCGACCAAATAGCCTGTCGCCTCATCAAAATTCATCACGCAGGTTGGCGATGCTTTGATGCCCATTTTGTGCTCGATCGATCCGCAGCGCACACCGTTGCGCTCACCTGTCAGCTCGCTGTTTTCATCGACGAGCATTTTAGGTACGAGAAACAAGGAGATGCCGCGCGGGCCTGCGGGGGCATCGGGCAGTTTAGCGAGAACCAAATGAACAATGTTTTCGGCAAGATCATGCTCACCTGCCGTAATGAAAATTTTGGTACCCGACAGGCTGTAGCTGCCATCGGCATTGGGCACAGCGCGAGTTTTAATCATGCCGAGGTCGGTACCTGCGTGCGGTTCGGTGAGACACATGGTGCCTGTCCAGATGCCCTCATACATTTTTGGTAAATAGCGCAGCTTAAGTTCGTCGCTACCGTGGTGACTCAACGTGAGCGTCGCACCTGTCGTAAGAATCGTAAACAGGGCGAAAGAGGAGTTTGCTGCAAAGCTCATTTCTTCGATTAACGCAGACAGCGTCTTCGGCATGCCCTGACCGCCGTAGGTGATTTCACCTGTCAGCCCCGCCCAACCACCTTCAGCGTAGGCCTTATAGGCCTCTTTAAAACCATCGGGTGTTGTCACTACGCCGTCGTTATATTGGCATGACTGCTGATCGCCACTCTGGTTAATCGGTGCAAGCAGTCCTTCGGCAATTTTACCCGCCTCCTCTACAATTGCTGAGGTGAGGTCGGTGGTCACCTCCAAAGTGCCCGGCATCGATGAAAACAAGCTATCCGCATCGAACACGTTGTTTAGCAAAAAGCCGATATCTTGGATCGGCGCTCTGTAGGCTGGCATTGGTATTCTCCTCGAACATTCTAATCTGATGACACTGCATCGCAGCACGCTGCTGCAGGCAGTTCGTTCTACCGCACTCAATTACTCGTGGATTATAGGGGAAGAACCCTAGAAACCCTAGCCGCGCAAGGTGAGTCGCCAGCGCTTTTCGGCTCAACTGGCAATCGTCGCGCTTTGCGACTACACCAAAGGGCTCGACACATTTGTTAAGAGCAACCAACGATCGCGAGGCGACTTTTGACTGATTTAGTTTCCGAAATTTTTGTGTATGGAGGTCAAGTACGCCGCTTTATTGCGGATCGATTAGCTCGGACTGTATCCGGCCTCTGCTGCTGTTGCGACCTTGAATCAGACACGCACGGCACGCTCTGCAGCCATTGCCTTCTGAGTCTGCCCCGCATTAAGCACGCTTGCGCTGCTTGCGGACTCAGTTGCGAGAGCGACAATAAGAGCGAAGCCGGGCCTCAGAGCGAGCAACAAAGTGAGCCCAGCAATCGCTGCGCTCGCTGCCTCACCCACCCTTCCTCCTTTGCACTCTGCCGCGGCGCATTCGCCTACGCTACGCCAATCGATCAGCTAATCGCAGATTACAAATTCAACGAACGGTTAGATGTCGGCGCGGGGCTAAGTGAAGAGCTCGGACTCGTGATGGAGGCGTATTACGCCGGCGTTCGACAAGAGGCTAGCACTCGCGGAAAACCATGTGCAGTCATTGCTGTTCCACTGCACCCCCATCGGTTTAGACAACGCGGATTCGATCAGGCTCGACTGATTGCCCAGCGGATTGCGCACCGGCTTGCACTGCCCAATCTCAGCGACGCCGTAGCAAGAACTCGTCACACCACAAACTGAGGCAAAAACGAAAGCCGAAAGGCAAGCGAATCTTATCGGGGCGTTTGGGATCGTGAAAGGAGCGACCCTGAATGGCTGCAAGCACGTGATCGTTATCGACGATGTTGTCACGACGACGGCCACGGTATCCGCGCTCGCCGCCACTTTACTCGATGCCGGCGTTAAGCGAGTCGACGCTTGGTGCCTGGCCAGAGCAGAACGCTCATCGAAACACTAAGCACGTTGGCGCGGGCGTCTTAGTTTTTTAGAATTGGTATTTAATCGAGCCGTAGGCGACACGACCGTTCTGGTCTAGGAGACGGGTCGATGAGTTGAGGATCTGAGCCGTTTTCTCATCGAATAAATTGCGGATTCCGAACGAGATAATCGCGCGATCCTTCGCTCCAGCCTTCACGCTGTAACCGTACTGCAGGTCGAAGGTAGTAATGTTGTCGACCAGATCATTGATCTCGTCGAGATCGAGCTCGCTTATGTCTTTAAACGAATCGAAGTAGTTAGTTATCGCGCTGGCTGTGTGATTACCGAACTGCCACGACAGCATCATGCTGCTTTGCAACTCGGGGCTGACAAGCCGCTCGTCGATTGCACCGAGCTCGTCGTTTCCTAGCTCGAGCAAGCCACCCGCATTCTCAAAATTTTGTACATAAGTCGACTTCGTGCTGAGCGTAAACTGCCCGAAACGGCTTGTGTCCCACACATACGAGGCGCTCAAATCGAACCCGTTGGTTTCGAGCTGTGAGCCAACCAGCGAATTATCGACATTGAACTCATTGATTGTCGAATCTTGAATGTAAAGCTGAGAGGTACCGGGCTGCCAGTCGCGACCCATACTCGCCTGAGCCGATGTCTCGTTGACCTCTAAGCGCCACGCATCGGCGCTCACATTGAGGCCGTCGATAGGCTCTACAGCGACGCCGAGATTAAAATTGAGCGCGTCTTCAACGACAGCGCCCTCAAATCCTGTCTCTTCGACGTTTCGCGCGATGCTCAGCGCGGGCACGGCCCCGTTTAGAATAGACGAAGGGCCGATCCGAAAACTGGCACTGCCTTCAACACTGGGCAAGACCTGCCCAAGAAAATTAGCCGACTGGCTGTTGGCCGGCGCAAGCGCACTTTCGAAGCCCCCGCCTTGCTTGACGGTCAGCGTGCTCATTGCCTGAAGCTTGCTAGAGCCAGCACCGGCACCACCTAGGCTCTGCGCCTGCACGGTGGCCGAAACCAAGCTGATCGCCACAGAGGCCACAACAGCAAAAGAGGCCGAAAACACAGAATTTAAGACAGGCAAACAACACGCTCGCGAACTTTGCCTCGCTCTGGGCGCTTCCGTCGCGGAGAGCTCAGAAATAGCTCTCGCATAAATGCCTGATGCAGAAATGACGCTCACGTGTGTGACCTTAATCTGGTTTCTTTCCTTAGAAGCATAGCACTCAATTCGCTCCTGTCGATACCCTGAACAACCCGCAAATTTGTTATAAATCTTGCCCAAAATTTGGCGACAGTCGGGTCAGCCCACAATACTGTTGACTCTTGGGGAGCGCGCACACTTAAATAGCGCACTCATAGCGGGGCGATATCCACTAACAGTCACAGTGCCCGCAGCAACGCTGCGACAGATGAATGCTGCCCCGGCAACACTAGATCTGGCCAAAGCTCTGCAAGTGGCTCGAGAACAAACGCACGCTCGGCAGCCCGAGGATGCGGCAGCTGCAGCGTCGGGGAGTCTATTATTTCATTGCGGCAATAGATTAAATCGAGATCGATAGTCCGAGAAGCATAGCTAGCACCGGCGCGGGGCTGCAGCCGCTCCCGACCAAGTTCAAGCTCAATCGTGAGCAAGCCGTCGAGTAATCCCTGCGCGCTTAGCACTGCAGCAGGCTCAATAATGGCGATGGCGTTACAGAATTCTGGTGCGCCAGCGCCCAAACCAACGGCTGAAGTTGAATAGAGGCTCGACAGTCGAGGCGCGCTGAGCGAGAGCGACTGCAGCCGTTTAGCCGCTTCGATGACAATCTGAGCAGGAGACTCGCCTCCATGCGCAAGGTTCGAGCCTAACGCAACAACTGCGCAGGCTGCGCTGCTATGCGTCGTGGTAGGTTGCTGAAAGCTCATGGACTGACTCAACAAACACACCAACGTTATCGGGATTTACCGCCGGGGTAATGCCGTGACCCAGATTAAACACATGCCCGGGATTGCTGCCAAACCCAGCAAGAATCGACCCCACTTCTGCGCGTATCGCCTCGGGGGAAGCATAGAGCATGGAGGGGTCCATGTTGCCTTGCAATGCCACCTGCGAGCCGATGCGCTCGCGCGCGTTGGCAATATCTGTCGTCCAGTCTAGGCCAACGGCGTTGCAGCCACTGGCTGCAATAGATTCGAGCCACTGACCTCCGTTTTTAGTAAACAGAATAACGGGCACTTCGCGGCCATCATTATGATGCGTCAGGCCGCCGATAATTTTCTGCATATAGGCAAGCGAGAAGTCGCGGTAGGCCGTGGGCGTCAAGACGCCGCCCCAGGTGTCGAATATCTGAACAGCCTGAGCACCTGCCGCGATTTGTGCGTTGAGGTAATCGATAACCGCATCGGCGAGTTTATCGAGCAACAGGTGCATCGCCTCGGGATGGTTATAGAGGAATTCTTTCGCATGCCGGAAATCTTTGCTGCCGCCGCCTTCGATCATATAGGTAGCCAATGTCCATGGGCTTCCCGAAAACCCAATGAGCGGAACAGAACCATTCAGTTCGCGCCTTATAAGCGCGACGGCGTCAGTAACATAGGACAGCTCGCTTGCGATTGATACATCGGGCAATTTCTCAACATCGGCTGGCGTGCGAATAACCTTTTTGAATTTAGGCCCCTCGCCCTCGGAGAAATAGAGACCCTGCCCCATCGCATCGGGAATAGTGAGGATGTCAGAAAATAGGATCGCCGCGTCGAACGCATAACGGCGCAGGGGCTGCAGCGTAACCTCGCACGCAAGCTCGGTGTTTTTACACAAGCTCATAAAGTCGCCCGCCTGAGCGCGCGTCGCTCGATACTCAGGCAGATAGCGCCCCGCCTGCCGCATCATCCATACAGGCGTTCTGTCGACAGGCTGACGCAGGAGTGCGCGCAAGAAGCGGTCATTCTTTAGAGGAGCGAAATTTGAAATTTGTTCAGTCACGGGCGTTGACCTCGAGTCGCGGGCGGCGCAGTGCCGCGCTCGCTGGTGGCGTAGAAGGCGGCCAATTCTACACGAGGCGACAGCCTTGACCAATGCGCGACTCTGTCAATTTACCGCGCCGCGCGTATTTCGGCCTGCGCAGCCGCGATTGGCCGCACCCAAGGCCCGGCCGCAGAGAGCGGCTGCGGAAGACGCCTAAGGGTGGCGTTGGCTTGTTCGCGCGTGGTGAATTCGCCATAAGCGACAATAAACCAAGGCGCCCCTCCCCGCTGCGAGCGGTAATAACCAAGTGTCTGCCTCAGCCCGCCTCCATTGCGCTCGACGAATGCCTGAACATTAGCCTCCGAGCTCGCGCCGAGTATTTGCAGAGTAAAACTCCCTGCTGGCATCGCAAGCAGTTGTCTTTCGAAGGCGCTACCGCTTAGCCTATTTTGCTGGAGTGGAGACGCTGCCGCTGGCGACACCGGCGTGGCGGGGGCTTGACGGGTTGCCGCTAGCGTTGGGGGAGTCGCTGCACGCGTTGGTGCCGGCGTTGGCGAAGCCGTTGGTGCTGCGCTAGAACTGCGCGCGACAGGACGCGCCTCGCTTACTGACACGGCGGCGACCCCGATTTCATCGGGAGCAAGCACGGCTTGCTCAGAGTCGACCCTCTCTGGAGAGGTGACCCTTTCTGGAGAGGCGGGTCTTTGTGGAAAGGCGGGCTGCGATAACTCAGCCGTGTTAGCTATAACCGGAACGGCTGACGAGACAATTTCCAAATCTGGTTCTACTACCGTACGGTCCGCGGTTGGTCGACTTATCTGCCCGCTTGTCGGAGGCATCACCGAGGCAGAATCCCCTGCCCTCGATGCGACTGGCGCGGCAAGCTCAATGGTTCCAGAGCTGGGCTCGTCAGGAATGCGCCAGAACACAATCACCGCAAGCACGAGCAACATCAGCCCACCTGCGGCGAGCCAATAATTGCGGGCAGCAGCGAGACGCAAAGGCACAGACCGAGCGAATCCGGTTGCAGCGGCGAGGTAATCCGTCTTGCTCGCGCTGGTGTTGACGTCGTCCTCGTCGTCTCCAAAAATATCTGGGTCAAGCGTCGACGCCTCATCGCGCCGCGCTTGCCCTGCGTCCTCGGGCTGCTCATCATTGTCGAAGTCCGGGTCCAAGTCTTCGCCCGCAGAGAAGCGTGCTCCGCCAAGACTCGGCCGCGTATCGGGCTCGAGCCATTCGTCTATATTGCGATCAAATTCGTCTTCGCTCGCAGCCGGCTCGAGGCCGCTGTCGCCTAGCTGGACAGCATCGCTGTTGACCCTTTCGAATGCAGAATCTGGTTCTGGCTCCGGCTCTGGTTCTGTTTCTGTTTCTGGTTCTAGTTCTGGTTCTGAACTGCCGTCAAACTCTGGATCATCATCTGACTCTGTGTCGGCAGCAGCGCCTGCCCCAGCGTCGTTCGCCATCATACCTAGAAGTTCATCGAAGCTTTCATCGGACTCTTTCTCAAGATCGAGCGGCGCCAACTCAATAGGCTCAGCAGACTCAGTAGCGCCACTTTCAACCTGTGCCTCGTGGACATCCGGTTTTTGAAGCAGCTCATCGATTGGCGCGGCTGCCTCTGTGGTTGCTGTAATAGTTGCTGTAGCGGTTGCTGCAATCGGCTGATCGGGATCGACTGGCCGCTCAGGTTCCTCAAGTTTTGAAAGGTCGAACCAGCTAAAATCCTCGATTCCTCCGTTAGGGTCGGCTCGCTCGATAGCGTCTTTTAATGCAGGATCGCCAAGAAGCAGACAACAGAGACTCGCCTCATCGGCTTCGTCGATAAGCTCATAGAGCGTCTCCAGAAAGGCATCGCTCAATGACTCTGCATCATCAACAATGAGAACGAGCAAGCGCTCTTGATCGGCAAGCGAGCCTGCATAGTCGACAATAGTATTAAGAGGGGTGTCAGCTGCGTACTCGACAGAGTCGGGACTCAGCTTAGATACGAGGCGCTGGATAAAGTCATCGCGATTTTTAAAATCGCTCGCCTTGAGCGCTATGCACTCAGCTTCATTAGCGAATTGTTGGGCAAAGCGTCGAGCAAGGGTCGTCTTGCCCGCGCCTTCAACTCCGGTAACTGCAATTAATGGCCTGCCGTAAAAGGCATCGTCTATAAGCTTTGAGAGAAGAGCATCGTGATGATCGATCATACAGCGAGCCTCGCTTTGCCCTGAATTAGTTGATTCTCCCTTGCTGCCAAGGGGTCCGGAATCAGAATCGCTGCGTCATTCACAGGCTTACTCACAAGTTCACTCACATAGGCGATCGGCGGCCTCCAGGGTGGCCACCAGCTGACCTGGTTCGATGTCGCTCGCTATCGCTCCCTGCCCAATCGCGTTGAGTAGGATAAAACGCAGCTTGCCTTGTTCGGTTTTCTTGTCTGAGGCCATCAGGTCAAGATAGCGCTCAATAGTGATATCGGCAGGAGGGACGACTGTCATACCGAAATTTTGCTCGAGGATTCGCCTGATCAGGCGAGCGTCTTCCGGGTCTATCCATCCAATTCGTGCACTCAGATCTGCCGCCATTACGGTGCCCATCGCAACCGTCTCGCCGTGCAGCCATGTGCCGTAGCCCGTAGCCGTCTCGATTGCATGACCGAATGTATGCCCGAGATTGAGCAGCGCACGTACGCCCGACTCTCGTTCGTCTTCGGCAACGACCTCTGCCTTAATTCTGCAACAGGTCTGAATAACCTCAGCCATCAGCACGGGATCACCGCTCACCAACTGCGCTGCATGGTCACCCAGCCAGTGGAAGAAACTCGCGTCTCTGATCAATCCGTATTTAGTGACCTCGGCGAGCCCCGCCCTGATCTCACGCGCCGGCAGGGTAGACAGCACATCGGTGTCGGCAATCACACACCGCGGCTGATAGAAAGCGCCGATCATATTCTTGCCGAGACGGTGATTAACGCCTGTCTTACCGCCAACAGACGAGTCGACCTGCGCGAGGAGTGTCGTTGGGATCTGCACAAAGTCGATGCCGCGCAGATACGTTGCCGCCGCAAAGCCGGTAATGTCACCGACAACTCCCCCACCAAGAGCGACAAGCGTGGTGTGGCGGTCATATTTATTGCTGAGCAAAAAGTCGTAAATAGTGTCTACGGCTGCAAGCGTTTTATGCGCCTCACCATCGTTCAAGACTATTGAAGCGCAGTCACGATCGGCAAAAAATGCCTCTGCTTTTTCGAGATAAAGCGGCGCGACGACGTCATTGGTCACGATTACGATCTTGCCTTGACGCAGCACCTCTTGGCCGATGCGGGCCGCCAGGCTTTGATCGCCAAGCAAGCCGGCACCAATAACGATCGGATAGCCGCGCTCGCCTAACTCAACATCTACGGTCAACATGGTCTCTAATCCTTCAATGCAATCATTCGATCGGGCAGTCCCGCAGGTTCAGGGCACTGCAATAGGTAACGGTTAGTCGCCGCTTTACGCTGGAACATTCTCGTCGCTGTTAAGCTGCCGCTGTATTTCTGCGCAAACGGCCTTAGGCCCTCGGCGATAAGTATCAACCGTAAAGTCTGCGACCTCTCGGTAGAGTGGCTCGCGAAAAGCCATCAAGTCACGAATTTTTTGTGCCGGGTCGGCTGTCTGCAAAAGCGGCCTAGACTTGTCGCGCTTGGTCCTCTCTATTTGCTGGCTTATCGGTGCGCGCAGGTAGATTACGCAGCCACGGCTCATTAGCCCCTGTCTGTTTGCCTCCGCCAATATCGCGCCGCCGCCTGTCGCGAGGACAATATTGGTGCGGGAGGTTAGCTGCTCGATCATCTTAGACTCTCGAGCACGGAAGCCTTCTTCCCCCTCAACATCGAAAATCCAAGGAATATCAGCGCCAGTGACGCGTTCGATTTCGCGATCGGAGTCGACAAATTCAAGTCCAAGCGACTCAGCTAAGACCTTGCCAATGGTTGTCTTTCCGACACCCATCGGGCCAACTAAAAATAATGAACTTGAGGATTTCATCTGCGCTTCATGAGGGTTTTATCGAGTAGGCACAGTATAGAGGCAGTTACGCTATGATGAAACTTCGGGGTAAGCATCAATTGAGATTATTGAGCCCCCGCTAGGCTAGCGGGGAATTTGCAGGCCACTAGTAGCATTTTTTGAGGGCGGCGCGCAGCACCAGCGATCACGCCGTCAGCAATGGCATAGTCGAGATAAACCTCATCTAGCGCATAAGGGAGCGAACTCTCTGCCTCGACGAGCATCAACTCTTCAATCTCTCGCCGCGCAAGTGTGGAATCGAGCATGACATGCTTAGCGAACGCCGCCCCCGATTTAATCGCTCGCGCTGCTCTATGCGTTCTAGGTCCCATACGCTCCACAAGGCGTTCTAGGCATAAAGCAACGGTATCAACATCACCGATCACGCCATCCTCAACGGCGCCGTCTGCCAGTTCGCCAATGCAATAACCCTCAACTCGATAGCGGCCAGCGTGTTTGCTCAGGCTTACAACCCGCACTTGGGTATCCGAAATATCCACTCCAATAAGGAGGCGACGGTGTCTCCCAAAGAATCCGGTTAGACTCTGCATCTTTCGCTCGATACTCGTATCACTTTCTGCTGCCTTTAGGTCAGGGTGCCCACAATTCCCAGCACCTTTAAAAGCCTCCGCCAAGGCGGCTTTCTCGTCTGCTTACTCTAGATGACAGAACTCTCTGCCGCCTACTTTCGTCGATTTTCTCGGCGGCGCCGTCGCTCGCACAGGAAAAACCGCGCCGCAGAGCCATTAGACAGAGGAACAACTCCCTCTTCGCGATCAAAAAGACTCTGCCGCTTGCGAGCATTGCGCCGAGTGAGGTGTATACTTGGCAGGGTAAAAAACTGAGCGCGCTGCGCTACTTCCTCCAAACGCCAAAATTTGAGCGATAATCCGCCGCGATGACGCCAGAGAAACGACAAAGACGATTGCGCAAAGCCATCCGCTGGCTAATACTCCTCTCCGTTGCCGCCTTTACCGGCGTGGTGATGATTGCCACGGCTGCCTATCTCTATCTCGCCCCACTCCTGCCAGCAGCCGAAACCTATCGCAGCGTCCAGCTAGAGACCCCGCTGCGCATCTATACCGCCGATGGCCTGCTCATTGATGAAATTGGCAACCGCCGCGATCCGGTCGAGTTTGAAGAAATCCCTCAGGTGATGATCGACGCGCTAATTGCAACGGAAGATGCCCGCTTCTACTCGCATCCTGGTGTCGATTTTCAGAGCCTTATTCGCGGCTTTTATGGCTTTATCCGCGGGGTGAACATGGGCGGCGGCAGCACGATTACTATGCAGCTCGCTAACAACCTGTCATTCGACAGCGACAACGTCTATCTGCGCAAATTTAAAGAGATCCCATTCGCGCTACAGATTCAGCGCGAACTCACCAAAGAAGAGATCCTCACTCTCTACCTCAACACCATTTATTTTGGCGCGGGCGCTGATGGCATCGGCGCCGCCGCATTCGTGTACTACGGCAAACACCCGTCCGAGCTTACCCTCGCAGAGGCTGCGATGATGGTGTCTTTGCTGCCCTGCCCGTCTACTTGCAACCCACTCAGCAATCCAAGCCGTTCTGTCGAACGCAGGAGAACGCGCCTTAAAAACATGGTGCGAGAGGGAATGATTACCGAGCAGGAGTTTGCGCTCGCCGACGCTGAACCGGTGAGTGCGACGCGCCATAATCGCAACATCGAGGTGAACGCGCCCTACGTTGCCGAAATGGTTCGTCAGCAACTCTTTGATCAATATGGCGAAGCAACCTATACACAAGGCTTCGAGGTCATTACAACAATCGATTCGACGCGCCAGCACGAAGCCAACGCGGCGCTCGTTAACGGCTTAGAAAACTACTATGACAAGCGGCACGGCTACCGGGGACCCGCAACAATTCTGGCGCCACTGCCCAACGAAGACGACACTGAGCGACGCACACGCTGGTTGCAGGCACTCGAGCCGGTGCCTACTTATGGCAACCAACAACCCGCGATTGTCACTGCGGTTGAGCCCCGGAGTTTTAACGCGTTACTCAGCGATGGCACTGAGATTACTGTACCTTGGGAAGGGATTGGTTGGGCTTATGCTTTTCGCAGCAGAAATGAAGCTTGGCCCCCACCGCAAACCGCGAGCGACGCCGTAAGCTTGGGCGACATGATCCGCGTTCGCCGCATCGGCGATAGCTGGGAACTGGGGCAGGTGCCCGAGATTCAAGGTGCACTCGTTTCAATGCGCCCATCCAATGGCGAGCTCGTCGCGCTCGTTGGGGGCTATGACTTCCGCCGAAGTCAGGTGAATCGCGTGCTAACTCCGCGCCCGCTAGGGTCTAATTTTAAGCCTTTCGTCTATGGTGCGGCCCTCGAGGATGGCTACACGGCGGCGACGCTCATCAACGATGCCCCGCTTACCCGAGGCGACTATCGCCCTAATAACTTCGAGAACAACTTTTTGGGGCCCGTGACACTGCGTTTTGCCTTAAAAGAATCCCGCAATGTGCCCACCGTGAGGCTTTTCGATCAGCTCGGCTCTGACAAAGTATTCGCCTTTGCCAAGAAATTTGGTCTGCCGGTTGAGAACTTTCCCCGCAACGACCTGACGGTCGGTTTAGGCAGCAGCGATGTGCAACCCATCGAAATCGTTTCCGCCTACTCGGCGTTTGCCAACGGCGGCTATAAGGTCGAGCCTTGGTTTATACGCGAGATTAACAACTTAGATGGCCAACAATTTCGCGCGCAGCCCTTTGTTGTCTGCGAGGATTGCGAGCAGGTGCGCGGCGAATTAGTCGAGGCAACCGCTGCTACTGAAAATGGCGAGCAAACACTGACAACTCAGCCGGCACCGCGCATAGTCGACCCTCGCATCGCTTATATACTCAACACGATGTTACGGTCGGTGGTTGTCGAAGGCAGTGGCGCGCGCGTCCAGCGCGAGATTGGCCGCTCAGATCTCATGGGTAAGACTGGCACAACCAACGGGCCACGGGAGCTCTGGTTCTCAGGCTTCAATCGGGATATCGCAACGACCGTTTTCGTGGGTTTTGACACCCCCGAACCTTTAGGTGAGCGCGAGCAAGGAGCGACTATCGCTGTGCCTATTTGGATTGACTATATGAAGGCAGCGCTCGCCGGCGCGCCTGAAAACAGCATGCCACGGCCAGATGGCGTCGAAGACCGTCTCATCAACAAAGAGACAGGTGAACCTACCATGCCTGGGTCGGAGAATGCGGTGTTCGAGTTTTTCCGCAGCGAGAACGCGCCGAGCACGCAGCCCCGAGCAACCCCCGATACAAATGACAAAGAAGAAGCAGTCGCTACCGAAACTATTTTTTAGGCAAAAAAACGCCCCGCCGGATTTCCCGACAGGGCGTTTGTATTCACTAAGTCGTATTTAGACTCTACGAGCGCCGAAACGCTTCTTAAAGCGATCCACTCGACCACCAGTGTCGAGGATCTTTTGCTTACCCGTGTAGAATGGGTGGCATTGTGAGCACACATCGATAAGGATATCTTGTGCCATTGTTGAGCGTGTTTGGATGACGCTACCGCAGCTGCAGGTAGCTTTCATCGCGTCGTATGCTGGGTGAATCTCTGGCTTCATGGGTCGTTCCTCTGATGGATGTCGCGACAGCGGGCGAGGTCTTCGGCAGCGCTGCACCACATCTTATTTGATGCCGTGGTTGTGATCAGCCTTACTGATCGGGTCGCGCATTCTAGCAGACAAAGCCAAAGACGCAAGGTTTTATGACGCAGCTGGCATCCAATTGACTCAGCCAGCGCCTCCCAAGACGACTAACCCCGCGCCTCTTTTAGCTGCTTATGATTGAGCACAGCCTCGCGCATGATGCGGCTAAAGAGATCATCGATTAAACTCGCACTCAATCCCAGCTCAGCAGCCATTGTCCGCAAGTGCTCGAGTTTCTCAGCTTCGCGAACGCCGTCGAACGGCTCGAGATCCATCGACGCCTTTAGCTCGCCGACGCGGCCTGTCAGGATAAACCGCTTAGCAAGCGCCTGCAGCAGCTCAGCATCGATCTCGTCGATGCTGTCGCGGAGTGTGAGGAGTTCGGCGGGAACCGATGCTGAGCCCATAGCTATTTCCTTCGTCGAGGCTGGTCTGGTCTCGCATGCTAGGCATTTTGAGGATGAGAGCGCGTCGCGGTGTAATACAAAAAGTAAGTTCACGGTTAAATCCCGCGATACCTGAGAGTATATACGATCGACCGGCGCTGAGAAGAGGCACTAGCAAGCCTGCTACAATGCCTCTAAACTTTCGCCGCTCGAACACCCGCATAAGCGGTAATATTAAAAGCCCTCTCTAAGCACGGTGCGTCTAACCGTCGTCAATTTAGATGGGGCTTAACCCAGCCGCCCATTGAGCGATGTAATGACGCAAGAGAACAATACCGAGCAGACAACACAGAGCCTCGAGTTTGGCGCAAGCTGCACCGCGCCCGTGTTCTATCGCGTGGCTGTGCCCTCTCCTCTGCGCCGTGCATTTGATTATTTACCGCCTAGAGTGGGCGCCCTCGCAGCCCAGCCAGGCACGCGAATTCGCATCCCCTTCGGCGCGCGCAAGGTCACCGGAGTCATTCTCGACATTGTCACTGAGACAGACGTGCCTCCGGCTAAACTCCGTCACGCAGACTCAGTGCTCGATGCAGCCCCATTGTTTAGCCCCGAACTCCTTGCCCTGTTGCGCTGGGCTGCAGACTATTATCAATGCCCTATCGGCGAGGTTTTCGCTGCCGCACTTCCAGCGCGACTGCGAGCCGGCGAGAGCATTGAGGCAGCTCAGGAGCGCTGGCACGCCCCACAAAACGAAGCAAGTAAACAGGAGCAAGACGCAGCGTGTTCGTTACTTTCCCGCTCGCCCCGCCAGCTTGCGCTTTACACCTTGCTTCTCAATAACGGGCCCGCTTCCACCGCCGACATCCTGACCGCAGGATTTGGCAGGCCGATGCTGCGCAAGCTTCAGGAACGAGGCCTAGCTGAATGCCTTTGGGAGCAGCCTGCCGCCAGAGGTGCATTTGACCCTAATAATTCGCTGGGTGATTCGCAGGGCCCACCACTCACTCTTAACGCAGACCAAGCCGGCGCCGTAGCGGCGATCACCGCCAAGCCAACAACGTTTGACTGCTTCTTGCTCGATGGCGTTACCGGCTCTGGCAAAACCGAAGTCTATATGCGTGCCATGGCTCAGCAGCTCTCCCTAGGACGTCAATGCCTGGTGCTCATCCCTGAAATAGGGCTTACCCCACAGACTATCGCACGGTTTACCGAACGCTTTCACTGCCCGGTCGTCGCGCTGCATTCGTCGCTTAATGAGAGCGATCGCTTGAGTGCGTGGGCACGCGCACGAGACGGCAGTGCCGGCGTAGTAATCGGGACACGCTCGGCGCTTTTCACGCCGCTTGCGAAACCCGGCATTCTCATAATAGACGAAGAGCATGACTCCTCTTTCAAGCAACAAGACGGGTTTCGCTACTCCGCCCGCGACTTAGCTGTCATGCGGGCGCACGCAGAGGGAATGCCCATCGTCCTCGGATCGGCCACGCCGAGCCTTGAAACGCTGCACAATGCGCTTGTAGGGAAATTTAGGCATCTGCGCCTACCCCACTCAACCGCCGTAATGCCCCGCGCGGCAATCGAACTGGTCGACGTCGCGGAAAAGCCTTTGCAAGAAGGCTTTGCGGAGGCGGCACTCACGCGGCTCAAACAGCATCTAGATAACGGCAATCAATGCCTAGTATTCATCAATAGGCGCGGCTACGCCCCCGTGCTCAATTGCACAACCTGCGGCTGGAGTTCCGAATGCAATGACTGCATAGCGCAGATGACCGTTCACCGAACCCCACCGCGTCTGCGTTGCCATCACTGCGGCGTCAGCGTTGCCCTGCCGCGCATCTGCCCGCACTGCAAATCCGCGACACTCGACACGGTCGGGTTGGGCACTCAGAAGGCCGAAAGTTTTTTGCAGCGTCAGTTCCCAAATACGTCTGTAATCCGAGTAGATCGCGACTCCACTCGCGGCAAAGAGGGGCTTAGCAAGGCGCTCGCCCGCGTTGAAGGCGGCGAGCCTTGTATCTTGCTTGGGACGCAAATGCTCGCTAAAGGGCATCATTTCCCGAATATCACGCTCGTAATTATTCTCGACGCCGATGGAGGCCTGTTTAGCGCCGACTTTCGCGGGCAGGAGCAGATGGCGCAACTGGTGACTCAGGTCGCAGGCCGTGCGGGTCGCGCCGAACGCGCCGGTCAAGTATTGTTGCAAACCAAACACGCGACACACGAAACACTCCAAGCGCTCAGTAATGAGAGTTACGCGCAGTTTTCACAGCGCCAGCTCGACCAGCGCAAACTCGCCTCGCTTCCGCCTTTCGCTCATCTCGCTCTGCTGCGCTTCGATGCGCCTGACCCAGCCTCTGCGACACACTTCGCAGAGACCGCTGCGCAGTTAAGTGTTCAATTATCTAAAGACCCACGTCTGGCCGTCGACCTTATAGGACCAATGCCTGCACCGATGGAAAAACGCGCCGGCCGTTTTCGCGTACAATTGCAGCTTAAGAGCGAGCGCCGAGGTCGGCTTCAAGATCACCTCAATTATTTGGTTGCCAACCTCGACCAAGTTAAGCTGCCGCCACGCTTAAGATGGAGCGTCGATGTTGACCCCCAAGATATGATCTAGGCGCAGAATCAGATTGGCGCAGGCAGCACTGGGGGATAGTCCTCTAGGAGCCGTCCAGGAGACCGATAACGAGACGTCGCTAGAATAAATTTCTAGTTTCAGACTGCGGCGCTTAAGCGTTATTGATAAGCACTCTACTAACTTTGCTTAATAAATACGCGCAGCAAATAACAACAGATAACAGCGAGATTTCTCTGAGAATGACGCAAGACTTCGCCAAGATCAGGCCCGAGCCACTGCTCGAGCGTAAGACCGTGCAAGCGCCCCCGAGCTGGTCGCTTCTGGTCTCCGGCGTCGCCATTGGAATCGTCGTGGGCATTTTAGGCTGTGTTTTGTTTTACCTATCGGGCGCCGTACCGCCCATGCCAACGACTAACTCGCTTGCGGCTACTTCTGCCTCCCAAGCCGAACAGAGCGCCGCAATCGGGCGCGCTGCTATTGTCGCCGAAGCAGAGCCGGTTGAGACTATGCCTGAGCTCACGATGGACTTCTATACCGCGCTCCCCGACTATCAGGTTATTGTGCCTGATACGCAGGTCGAACTCACCGAACAGCAGCGCACCCGCGCGGCACCCCCGGAGCAACAGTTCGCAACGGGGTATTTGTTGCAATCCGGCGCTTTTCAGCAGCGCGCCCTAGCCGACACCGAATTAGCCCATCAGCAGGCACTTGGCATTGACGTATTCGTCACCCAAGAGTCCCTGCCGGGCCGCACCCTATTTCTCGTGCAGTCGGGGCCTTACATGACGAGCACGAGCCTTGCCGCCGCTGAGGCTGCGCTGCGCAGCAACAATATCTCGAGCCTTCGCTTAAGCGTAGAGCAAACCTCCGCTCGCTAATAACTTAAGGTTAGTTGGCGGAGCCCCGTTATTCCAATTTCTGCGGCTGATTACCTCTCGAGGATTGATTTTCGGCTGTCCAGCCCCATCTCTGGGTTTCTAACCTAAACTATGCCTATCGATGCACTTCTTAGCGAAATGTGGTTTTCGATTCACTCATTAAGATCGGCAACACAAGCAGCAGACGTTTCCCTTGTCTAATGCGCTCAGCAGCAAACCCCGCTGCAGTAGGAGAGTTAACTTGGAACAATATGATGGCACCACGATCGTGTCAGTTCGACGCGGCAATAAAGTGGTAATCGGCGGCGATGGACAGGTTTCGCAAGGCAACACCGTGATGAAGGGCAACGCGCGCAAAGTGCGAAGGCTTTATAAAGATCAAGTTATCGCAGGCTTTGCAGGCGGTACTGCTGACGCGTTTACTCTGTTTGAACGCTTCGAAGAGCAGCTCGAAAAGCATCGGGGCAAACTCGTTCGCGCCTCGGTCGAACTCGCCAAACTGTGGCGCACCGAACGCTCGCTGCGCCGCCTCGAAGCCTTGCTTATTGTCGCCGACAAAGACGCCTCACTGATTATCACAGGCAACGGCGACGTTATTGAGCCCGAAGAGGGCATTATGGCGATCGGATCAGGCGGCACCTTTGCAATGGCCGCCGCGCGCGCGTTACTGCAGAACACCGATCTCGATGCCGAAGACATCGTCCGCAAAAGCCTCACTATCGCCGCCGACATCTGCGTGTACACCAACCATAATCATACAATCGAAGAATTAGAGTTTTAATCATGACTAACGACCTAGCGACATCGACGAATGCTGACTCGTCAGAGGATTCATGCGGCCTCGGTGCGTCTATAATGACCCCACGAGAAATAACCTCCGAACTCGACAAACACATCGTTGGTCAGGCGAGCGCAAAACGCGCCGTGGCCATTGCGCTTCGCAATCGCTGGCGCCGCATGAACCTTAGTGAAGCACTGCGCCATGAGGTCACGCCGAAAAATATCTTAATGATAGGCCCAACTGGCGTCGGCAAGACCGAAATCGCGCGACGTTTAGCAAAACTTGCCCAAGCGCCGTTTATCAAGGTCGAGGCAACAAAATTCACCGAGGTTGGGTATGTCGGACGCGATGTCGAGTCGATCATCCGTGACCTTGTCGATAGTGCAGTGAAAATGCAGCGCGAAGGCGAGATGCGTAAGGTGCAGACTCTCGCGGCAGATCGCGCAGAAGACCGCGTGCTCGACATACTCGTCCCACGCGCAAGCGGCAGCGATGACGCCACGGAAGAGTCGAGCGCGCGTCAGGTATTTCGCAAGAAGCTACGCCAAGGCGAACTCGACGACAAAGAAATTGAAATTGCTGTGGCCGACACACCGGTCGGCGTCGATATTATGGCGCCGCCCGGCCTTGAGGACATGACCAACCAGCTCAAGGATATGTTCTCATCGATGCAGAGCGCCAAGAAACGCGCGCGCACTCTGCCGATTAAGGTGGCACTCAAAGCCTTAAAAGAGGAAGAGGCGGCGAAGTTGATCAACGAGGAAGAGATTCGAGCAAGTGCTGTCGAACTCGCCGAGCAGACCGGTATCGTATTCATTGACGAAATAGATAAGGTCACCAATCGCAACGACCAAGGCGGCGCCGGCGTATCTCGCGAAGGCGTTCAGCGCGACCTCCTGCCGCTTATCGAAGGCTCGACCGTGAGCACTAAATACGGCAGCGTGAAAACCGACCACATCCTGTTTATAGCCTCCGGCGCATTTCATCTCAGCAAGCCCTCCGACCTCATTCCCGAGCTGCAAGGCCGCCTGCCTATTCGTGTTGAACTAGAGGCACTTTCTGCGAAAGATTTCGAACGCATCCTAGCCGAACCCGACGCATCGCTCACCGAGCAATATCAGGCGCTACTCGCCACCGAAGGCTTAGACTTAAAATTTACCGAAGACGGCATACGCACTATCGCCGAGACCGCATGGCAGGTTAACGAGCGCACCGAAAATATAGGCGCTCGGCGCCTGCACACCGTTATGGAGCGGCTGCTCGAGGAAACCTCGTTCGCCGCCTCAGACTTAGCCGTTGGCAAAGGGCGTGTCGTTATCGACCGTGAGTTTGTGCTGGGGCAGCTCGACGAGCTAGCCAAAGACGAAGACCTCAGCCGCTATATTTTATAAGGCAAGCCTGTACAGTGCGTAATCTTTCGACCCGCAGCCAATAAGAGCCGTACAACTATGACGCCACAGACAATTAAGCTTCATAAAAAGTCTCGATTACTCGAACTTGGCTATGCAGATGGCACTCGCTATCAGCTCGAGGCGGAGTTATTGCGGGTGTATTCTCCGTCGGCGGAGGTGCGCGGCCACGGCGTTGGGCAAGAGATTTTGCAGGCTGGCAAGCGCTATGTCGCTATCACGGCTATCGAGCCGGTTGGCAACTACGCGATTAAGCCCACCTTCGACGACGGCCACAATTCCGGTATTTTCAGCTGGGAGACACTTTTCGATCTCGCCACTAATCAGGCGGCGCGTTGGGCAGACTACACCGCACGCCTAAGCGCGGCGGGCGCGAGCCGGGAACCCTTGCCCGCTGATACGCAGGTCATAAAATTCATGCCCTCGTAGCGACAGGCTGTCGCCCGCGAGATGTCGGTAACTTTATCGAAGGCAGGGTGGGCGCTTAAAGGCGGATGAATACCCACCGCGAAAGGTTTAGAATACGAGTAGATTAAGGATCAGCCCACTCTATTCGCGACGAGACACGAAAATCCCATGAACGAGAAAAACGCGGCAACTGACACCACCCATTTTGGCTACGAGACTGTTCCCGTTGCCGAGAAAGAGCAACGCGTCGGCCAAGTGTTCCGCTCGGTCGCTCAGCGCTACGACATCATGAATGACCTCATGTCGCTCGGTACGCATCGTCTCATGAAGCGCTTCACAATCGAGCTTAGCGGTCTGCGCAAGGGACATAAAGTATTAGACCTTGCCGGCGGCACGGGTGACTTTAGCCTGCGCTTCTCACCTATAGTTGGACACGAAGGGCAGGTTGTACTCGCCGATATTAACGAAGCGATGCTCGCCGTAGGCCGCGACCGAATCATCGACAAAGGCGCCAACTTCAATGTCGATGTCGCTCAAGTCAATGCCGAAGCGTTGCCGTTCGCCGACGACACCTTCGACTGCATCACCATCGCCTATGGCCTGCGTAATGTGACCGACAAAGACGCTGCGCTGCGCTCGATGCGCCGCATACTTAAACCCGGTGGCCGTGTGTTGGTGCTCGAATTCTCTAAGCCGCAGAACGAATTCGTCCGCAAAGGCTACGATGCGTTCTCAAAACTCTGGCCACTCGCAGGCAAAGTCATTGCCAACGACGCCGACAGTTACCAGTATCTCGTCGAGTCGATTCGTATGCACCCCGACCAAGAGACTCTGCTCGCAATGATGCAAGACGCGGGGCTCGTCGACTGCAAATACCACAACATGATGAACGGCGTTTGTGCCATTCATGTAGGGTTTAAAGCAGCCTAGGCTGCTTGCCCAACCATGAGCCTGCTCGGCACCCTTGCACTCACCCCTCTCGAGCTTATGCTCGCTCGACTCATTGCGCACGACCCCCACACAGCCAAGCGGATCGAAGCCTTCGACGGCAAATTGATAGAGATTTTGGTCGAGCTGACAAGCACGCCAAACGCCGGTAGCGTGAGCCTCTGCCTCGTCTTTCGCGGTCAAAGGGTAAAGCTCAATCTCGCGAGTAGTGCTGCGCTGATTCAGACGCCCGACGCGGTGCTCAGGGGGAGCGCATCGGCGCTGCTAGACCTGCTGGCCCAACCCGCTCAGAAGCGTGCCCTGTCTAATCCAGCCCTTACTGTCAGCGGCGACGCAGACCTAATCCAGGCGCTCTACCACTTCGTGTCTAGCCTCGACTTGCGATGGGACGACTACCTCGCGCCGTTCCTTGGCACCGTTGCTACCAATGAAATTGCGAGAGTCAGCAAAGAGGCGGGCGACTGGCATCAAGAATCTCGCACTGCAATGACCCAGACTCTCGACGACTATCTTGTAGAGGAAATAAAAGTCGTCCCTGCCCGCTTTGAGGCCCAAGAGCTTAGCGATGGAATAGACGCGCTGCGCCTGCGTATCGACAGGCTCGAGGCGCGATTGCGAGCAGCTGAGGATAACTAATCGCGTCATGCCCTTAGCGCCTTTGTGCACACAGGCCAAAAAAGCCGAATTGTCCACACTGCGCTTCGGTGCTATCTTTACGTGCCTATTTTACGTGCTTACGGCGTGCTAGCTTTACGTGCTATCAAGCATTCGAATTGTTAGACCCTTTTAAATCCCCGAGATAGCGCTCACGCGCGAAGCTACCGTGTCGTCAATCACCCGCCTACATAAAATACTTAGCGTCGCCGCGAAATATGGCCTCGACGACTTTTTGCCTGTGCGTCGCTCGCGCACAGCGATTGTTCTTGCGCTGCTCCCCTACCGCTTACTCGGCTTATTTTCTAGCCAACGCAAAGGCGACCGCAATACGCGGCTGCGTTTAGCGCTCGAAGAACTTGGCCCTATTTACATAAAACTTGGGCAGCTCGTGTCCACGCGCCGCGACTTTCTCGACCCCGAACTCGCCGACGAATTACAGGCGCTGCAAGACAATGTGCCTCCGTTCCCCATGCCGCCCATCGAGGCTGTCGTTGCGGCTGCCTTAGGCGCACCTGCCGATGATTTTTTCGCGAGCATCGACAGCCAGCCCTTAGCATCGGCCTCAATCGCTCAGATTTATGGCGCAACACTGCTAGACGGTAGCGAGGTGGTCATAAAAGTCGTCAGGCCCGGAATTGAGGCCGTGGTTCGGTCGGACATTCGGTTGCTAAAACGGCTCGCCCGAATAGTCGAAGGCGCCTCGCAATTTGGCCGCCGCCTGCGTCCCGTCGAGGTAATTGCCGATTATGAAAAGATTATTCTAGACGAACTAAACTTGCAGTCCGAGGCCGCTAACACCACACAGCTCAGGCGCAATTTTGAGGGCTCACCAGATCTGTATGTGCCAAAAATCTATTGGGAATACACTCGATCTAAACTCCTAGTGATGGAGCGAATCGACGGTATTCCTGTGGCCAATGTCGACGAGCTCAATGCCGCCGGTGTTGACCTAAAGCATTTGGCGGAAGCTGGCGTGAATATTTTCTTCACGCAGGTATTCGAGCACAACTTTTTCCATGCCGACATGCACCCTGGCAATATTTTCGTCGCAAAAACCGCAACGCCGAAACCAAATTACATTGCGATCGACTGCGCAATTATCGGCTCGCTGACCGAGCAAGACCAAGATTATTTGGCTAAGAATCTGCTCGCGATTTTCAAGCAAGACTATCGCCGCGTAGCAGAGCTTCATGTCGCCTGCGGATGGGTTCCGCCGACAACCCGCGTCCACGAGTTCGAGTCGGCGATTCGCTCAGTCTGCGAGCCGATATTCGAAAAACCGCTGAGCGAGATCAGTTTCGGACAGATACTCGTGCAACTTTTCGCGACCGCCGGGCGCTTCGATATGCAGGTACAGCCCTCTCTGGTATTGCTGCAAAAAACACTGCTCAATGTCGAAGGTCTCGGCCGTCAGCTGTATCCGCAGCTCGACCTCTGGCAAACCGCCTTGCCCTTCCTAGAACGCTGGAACGCCAACCGCCTGAGCCCGATAACACTCCTGCGCAAGTTACGGGACAACCTGCCCGATCTACTCGAAGAATTGCCTAACCTGCCTCAACTCCTCGCGAGTGCCGGCTCGCAGGGAAAACAACTGGCGGCAATAAATGCCACGCTGCGCGAACAACAAGACTCGCAGATGCTGCGCCAGGCGCAATCACGGCGCAGCGACCGACTACTGGCAGCACTCGTCGCGGCGGCGGCGCTAGCAAGCACCAACTCGGCTGCACGCGAGGCAGTTGCAAGCACACCTTCTTTGCCAATCCTCGGCGCGGTTATCGTCGTCGCGTTTTTGTGTTTTAGGCGCTGACAGAGGATACTTCGGCGATGGCTTCATTTATCGATCAACTTCGCTTTGGCGAGAACGGGCTCATCCCCATCGTTACGCAAGACGCGCAATCCGGCGAGCTTCTCATGGTGGCTTGGGCTAATGCCGAGGCGGTCGAGGCGACAGTCGCGGAAGGTCGCGCGGTCTATTGGTCGCGTTCGCGCGGCAAACTCTGGCGCAAAGGCGAAGAATCGGGAAATGTGCAGCGACTCGTTGAGATGCGTCTGGACTGCGACTCCGACGTGCTGTGCTACCGCGTCAAACAGCTCGGGTCTATCGCCTGCCACACTGGGCGTCGAAGCTGTTTTTACCGCCGTTTAGAAGGCGACGCTTGGCAGACGGTTGAGCCGGTACTAAAAGACCCTAATCAGATGTACAAGAAATAGCGGGGATTGAGTATGAGCGACGTATTAGAGCAGTTGGCGGAAACCCTCGAGCAGCGCAAGAAAGCCAGCCCCGACAGTTCTTACGTGTCGAGCCTGCATCACAAAGGCCTGAACAAAATACTAGAGAAGGTAGGCGAAGAAGCCACTGAGACTCTTCTCGCGGCCAAAGATTTAGGTGCTGAACGCGAGTCGGAAGCGCTAAAACAAGCGCTTGTCGGGGAAACCGCCGACCTCTGGTTTCACACTCTTGTCATGCTCAGCCATCTCGGCCTTAGCCACGATGAGGTGTTGGAGGAGCTGCGGAAACGCTTTACACTATCGGGACTGGCCGAAAAGGCCTCCCGAACATCTAAACTCGGGTAGTATCGCTGTCATACTCTTAGCCTCGCAACTAGCTTGGCTTTCCTAAAAGACCCGCGAGCAACCCAAAAGGAGAACAAAATGGCCATCGGACCAATGCAATTACTCATAGTACTGCTTATCGTAATACTCCTTTTCGGCACGAAGAAAATCGCGAGTCTCGGCAGCGATCTCGGCGGCGCGCTTAAGGGATTCAAAAAAGCGGTCAAAGACGACGACGAACAAACACCTGTAGTTCAGGAAAAAGTCGCTGCCGACGAGACCAAAGAAGACACTAAATAGCTCTCTGGCAGCGCGACTCTCTAACTAGAGTCGCTATTCAACCATTACCCCGCTGCACGGCAGTCGTCTTGCAACTTTACACGCTTGCTAGCCTTCGCATTCAATCGTTCTGAGTCCGAAGCAACGGCTTAGCTTCTTGGCGCCCAACGATGTTTAACATTTCACCCATGGAACTCATACTTGTCTTTGTCGTGGCGCTTCTAGTCATCGGCCCAGACAAACTGCCGGGCGCGGTGCGCACCGGAAGTCTATGGCTTGGTCGCTTTCGCCGCAGCTACAATAAGGTGAAATCGGAAATAGAGCGCGAACTGAACACCGACGAAATTAAACGCCAACTCCACAACGAAGCGGTACTCGAGGAGATCGAGCAGGCGAAAGCGCATGTGAAAAAAATCGCCGATGAGACCAAAGTCTCTGTCGACGCGCTTGTCTCGAGCACATCTTTCGACCCCGGCGCATCGAGCGCAACCGAATCGCAACTAGTTTATGACCTCGAACGCAATTCGATCGCGCCAGAGCAGCCGACAACTCCTGCGGCGCCGGGTATGACCTCTACCGCGCCTGTGCAACCTAGCGCTAAAGAAGAGCCTAAAGCGAATCCTGCGGCGCGCAAAGCGCCAAGCTATGGCACCGGCGTGAATCCAAAGTTAGGCCAAGCAGAGGATTCAACAGAAGTGGACGAGACTATCGATGCTGCCTCAAGTGCCAAAAAAGACGAACAAAGCCGATGACCTCAGCCGAGCAAGCACAAGAACTCACCCTTATTGACCATTTGGTCGAACTCCGCGACAGGCTACTTAAATGTCTTGCGGCGGTGGTAATTTGCTTTATCGCGCTGTTCGCTTTCTCTGCGGACATCTACAGCTATGTCGCTGAGCCTCTTGTCAGCGCATTACCCGAAAACACCAGCATGATAGCGATCGATCCGACCTCGCCGTTTTTCGCGCCATTTAAGCTCACGTTCTATGTCTCTTTCTTACTCGCTGCCCCGTATATTCTCTATCAGCTCTGGTCGTTTATCGCGCCGGGGCTTTATAAAAATGAAAAAGCTATCGCGATTCCCCTGTTTATTTCAAGCGTCGCGCTTTTTTATGGAGGCATCGCCTTCGCGCGCTATTTACTGTTTGGAATTGTTTTTTCGTTTTTTATCTCGGTAGCACCCGAAGGCATTCAAGTTGCGCCCGACATCAATAGTTTCTTGAGCTTCGCGCTGACAATTTTTGTCGCGTTCGGCATCACCTTCGAAATTCCCGTTGCGGTATTCTTGCTTATCTGGGCAGGCATAATGGAACCCGATGACCTCGCAGCAAAACGGCCTTATATTATTGTCGGCTGTTTCGTTGTCGCGATGCTCATCACGCCTCCCGATCCCTTCACGCAGTCGATGCTCGCAATTCCGATGTGGGCGCTGTTTGAGGTAGGAGTTTTAGCGGGGCGCGTCGCACGTAAACGAGAAACTAAAGCTTAAGCGCGAAGGATAAAAGTGACGGGGCCATCGTTTAGCAGAGATATCTGCATGTCGGCGCCAAACACGCCGCTCTTGGTTTTCGCATGGCGTCTGCTCGCTTGTGCCACCATCGTTTCGAATAATGGCTCGGCAGAAGCTGGCGGCATTGCGCTCGAAAAGCCTGGTCTTAATCCCTTCTGAGTCTCTGCTACCAGCGTAAACTGCGACACCAATAAAACCTCTCCATCGATATCTTTTACGCTGAGATTCATCTTACCTTCGGTGTCCGAAAACACGCGATAGGCATAGAGCTTATCGAGCATTTTAGCAAGGGTCGTCTCGTTGTCGTCTTTTTCGAGACCGACGAGTGCAAGCAAACCTTGGCCAATCTCGGCGTGCAGCGCCCCTTCGATATGAAGCTGGCTCGAGCGAACTCTTTGAATCAAACAAATCATTTCTTGAACGCGCCTCTACTCTTTATTTGCTAGCTCGCATCGCTGAGGCGTTTAGCTATGGACTGAGTGGCGCGCACTAGCGCGTCGATCGTTCCAGGCTCAGAGGCCGAATGCCCTGAATCTCGGACGATCTGCAGCTCTGAGGTTGGCCAATATTTATGCAGCTCGGTGGCATTGTCTAATGGACAAACCATGTCGTAGCGACCGTGGATGAGAATTGCTGGAATATTTTGAATAGGCACCATATTGCGAAGAATCTGATTCTCGCTAATAAACCCTTTGTTTAAAAAATAGTGTGTCTCTATCCGTGCGAGCGCGATTGCGTTATGCGGTTTGGTAAATTTAGACAATGTCTCAGCGCTCGGTCGTAGCTTTGAGCAGTTGGCTTCCCACGCCGACCAGTGTTTTGCCGCCGACATGCGGGCGAGCTCGTCACCGCCAAGTAAGCGTCGGTGGTAGGCTTCCAGAAGGTCACTACGCTCGTCTTGCGGGACGTGATTAACGAAAGTATCCCATGCATCGGGAAAGACACGTGAGGCGCCCTCTTTATACAACCAATCGAAATCGCGCTGACGGCAAAGAAAAATGCCGCGCAGAATCATCGCTTGCACACGCGAAGGATACGCTTGGGCGTAGAGTAAGCTGAGGGTTGATCCCCAAGAGCCACCGAAGAGCACCCACTTATCGACGTTCAGGAATTCGCGAATAGATTCGATATCGGCGATTAGTGCCTGCGTTGAATTGTCGGCGAGCTCGCCATGGGGCGTCGAACGGCCGCAGCCACGCTGATCGAATGTGACGATACGATAGTGTTCGGGGTCATAGAAGCGGCGCGAACTCGCATCACAAGCGCCCCCTGGCCCACCATGGACGAACAGCACAGGGATGCCCTCTGCGTTGCCCGCTTCGTCGACGTAGAGCGTATGGGCGTCGGTCACGCTTAGCTCGTGGCGAGCATAGGGTTTGATTTCTGGAAAGAGGACTTGCATGCGATGACCCTTAGCTTGGAATGGTAACGAGTCTGTGCCTGCGCGCTGCGCGGCATAGATGCCGGTAGTCTATGCCACTCGGCCATTCCTAGCAAAGCGTCTGCTCGCAAACAGACGCCGCTCAGTCAGGAGGCTAACGCTAGCCGCGAGTGCTGCCGCGACTATGGCGCTTACGCTCATTTTCGGTGAGGTGACGCTTACGCAGACGAATGCTCTCGGGTGTCACCTCGACCAACTCGTCGTCGGCAATAAATTCCATCGCCTGTTCGAGCGTGTGTCGAACCGGAGGCGTTAGCACGATGTTTTCGTCGGTGCCCGAAGCGCGCACGTTGGTCAGCTGCTTACCTTTAATAGGATTAACAGCCAGGTCATTTTCACGGCTATGCAAACCAATGATCATGCCTTCATATACTTCAGTATTCGGATGAACAAAGAGCTTGCCACGGTCCTGTAAGTTAAACAGGCTAAAACCGAGTGTCTTGCCGCGAACCATCGACACGAGGACGCCCCGCGACCGCGCAGCGAGTTCGATGTCTTTGTATTCATCGTAATGACTAAATACGTGAGTCATCAGGCCAGAGCCCGAGGTGAGCGACAAGAACTGTGAGCGGAAGCCAATAAGGCCACGCGTCGGAACGAGGAACTGTAAACGGACTCGCCCTTTGCCGTCTGGCATCATGTCCTGCATTTCGGCGCGTCGATTACCAAGCTCTTCCATAACCGAGCCTTGATGCTGATCATCGCAATCGATCACGAGTGACTCGTAGGGCTCGCTGAGCACGCCGTCGACTTCTTGAATGATGACCTCGGGGCGCGAAACCGCGAGTTCGAATCCTTCGCGGCGCATGGTCTCGATGAGTACCGACAAGTGGAGTTCGCCACGGCCCGACACTTTGTATTTATCGGGCGTATCACCCGGCTCAACCCGCAGTGCTACGTTAAAGAGTAGCTCTCGATCGAGGCGGTCTTTGATATTACGTGTGGTGACGTACTTGCCTTCTAGACCCGCGAACGGCGAGTCATTGACTTGGAAGGTCATGCTAATAGTTGGCTCGTCTACCGAGAGAGGAGTCATCGCCTCTACTCTTTCGGGATCACAGATTGTGTCGGAGATATTGAGTTTATCGATGCCAGAGATACAGACAATCTCGCCGGCTGCCGCTTCATCGACATCGATACGCTCGAGACCGAGGTGGCTTTTCACTTGCAGAATCTTTCCCTTGCGCTGCTTACCTTCTACGTCGACGATAATAACTTGTTGGTTCGTGCGAGCAATGCCTCGCGTGACTCGGCCAATACCGATGACACCAACGTAGCTGTTGTAATCGAGTGCCGAGATTTGCATCTGCAGTGGCGCGTCGACTTCTACATCTGGATGCGGCACTTTCTCAACGATTTCTTTAAATAAAGGCTCCATGTCGGTAGCCATCGCTTCGACGTCAAGCCCCGCTATGCCTTCTAATGCCGAGGCGTAGATTATTGGGAAATCGAGCTGCTCGTCGGTTGCGCCGAGTTTATCGAAAAGATCGAACACTTCGTTAACAACCCAGTCGGGACGAGCGCCGTCTCGGTCGACCTTATTGATGACGACGATGGGGTTCAGGCCTTGGTCGAACGCCTTTTGAGTCACGAAGCGCGTCTGTGGCATTGGGCCATCAACTGCGTCAACGAGAAGCAAAACGCTGTCTACCATCGACAGCACGCGTTCGACCTCGCCACCAAAATCGGCGTGTCCCGGTGTATCGACGATATTGATGCGATAGCCATTCCAGCTGATTGCGGTGTTTTTCGCGAGGATCGTGATACCACGTTCCTTTTCTTGGTCGTTCGAGTCCATGACTCTCTCGACGTTACCGCCGCGCGATTCGAGCGTGCCCGATTGCTGCAGCATCTTGTCGACAAGGGTGGTCTTACCATGGTCGACGTGGGCGATAATGGCGATATTGCGAATCTTTTCAATCACGATGAATGACACTCACTTTTTGCCGCTCGCAGTTACTACTCGCTCGCAACGCTGTATGGAGGCGCGCGGGACGAGAGGGGGTTGGAGCGGCTAATTACTATGAAAAGGTGGAGCAAGAGGACTCGCCGTTAGGGCGGGTTAAATCTAGCTGCACACGAATACGCGCTCAGGCGGGCAAATACTTGGGGCCTGCCGCGCGCGAGGCGGCGAGTATACACGAGACTTCGGTTAAAGATTAGCTACAAAAGCGTGTATTTTGAAGAGATTGCCGATGGCGAGACAAATGTGAGAGCTCGGCAACGCCTCGTGGTAAACTTCTTTTTACTCATTCGCACCAAAAAAGTGCATTATTGAGAATGCTGCGCCATAATAGTGCGTTTTTCTGGTGGTATAAGACCTTGAGACCTGCTTTGATTCCGCCAACCCAATCGCCGACCCACCCTCAACCTGCAAAATGCCCCATTTTATGGCGCCTCTGCGTCAGATTGCTCTCAATTTTTACTCAACTCTTTGCAGTCGGGAGTGTAATGGCATATATTTTGCTCCCTCTTACCCATGCAGCGAAGGTCTGCGGCGCGCACCATCCCGCCAACCCTCCTCAGAGAAAGACCAAAAAAACCAATAGGGTAAAAACGAATCACCAAACAACAGTAAAGCAGTCGAATGCGATTAGGAGAATCGAACGGTATGAAATCAAAACTCGAATACATCTGGCTTGACGGAAGCGAGCCAACACAAGGCCTACGCAGCAAAACGATGGTCCGCAATGACTTCGGCGGCACGGTTGAAGAATGCCCAGTATGGTCGTTCGATGGCAGCTCGACTAATCAAGCCACCGGCGACGATTCAGACTGCCTCCTGCAGCCGGTCGCAGTCTATCCAGACCCTGATCGCGCTAGCGCTTACCTTGTTATGTGCGAGGTTCTCAACGCTGATGGCACGCCACACGCCACCAATGGCCGCGCGACTATAGTAGATAATGACGATGATTTCTGGTTCGGTTTTGAGCAGGAATATTTCCTCTGGGACGTTAAAACTGATCTCCCGCCAGGCTTCCCTAAAGGCGGCTATCCGGCGCCTCAGGGCCCATATTACTGCTCGGTTGGCGCGCGAAACGCGTACGGCCGCGAGCTCATCGAAGAGCATATGGACATCTGCCTCGAGGCAGGTCTCAATGTAGAAGGAATCAATGCCGAGGTAGCACCAGGGCAGTGGGAATTCCAGATCTTCGCCAAGGGCGCCAAAAAAGCCGGTGACGAAATTTGGGTGGCACGCTACCTGTTAGAGCGCACCGCCGAAAGCTATGGCATGGCAGTCGATTACGAGCCCAAGCCTCTCGGCAAGTTCTCTGACTGGAATGGCTCAGGTATGCACGCAAACTTCTCGAATGGCGCGATGCGTGATCTCGGTGACGAGACTGTCTTCACTAAAATCTGCGAAGAATTTGGCAAGCACATCGACCGTCACATGAGCGTTTACGGCGCCAATAACGATCAGCGCCTCACCGGTCTACATGAGACGCAGTCTATCGACGAGTACAGCTATGGCGTTTCGGACCGTGGCGCATCGATCCGTATTCCAATCGGCACAGTGCAAGACGGTTGGAAAGGTCGTCTAGAAGACCGTCGTACGGCGTCTAACGCTGATCCGTACAAGGTTGCAGCAGCGATTATCAAGACAACTAAGGAAGCGCTCGCCTAACGCGTCGCTAGCCGCGTGGATGAACCGCACGGCGACCTAATTCTTTTTGATCGTAGAGAAAGCCCAGCCTAATGCTGGGCTTTTTTATGCCTTAATTCTAATGCCCGGTTTTGCACTTCGCCTACTCACACACTCTTCCTCCTTCAACCCACGCTTCCTCCAGACGATCGTCAGTTAAGCCAAACTCCTCGTCTTGATTATTGCCATACGCACTATTTTAGTGCATTTTGTAGAAGGCATCATTTTCCTGCGGCTCTCATCGCCTGCTTCAACGCCCTCATGCAATAGTAAACAAGGCCTGCGGGACAGTGGCCAGTCGTTTTGCAAACCGAAGAGAGATGGTTCAGAAATTGCATAGTGAACACGGTAACCTGAGACCTGCCAATGACCATAGACAGCATTCACAAGAAACTGCTCGATCAGCTGAAGACGGCCGTGCTGCTGCTCGACAGCAATCTTACCCTGCAGTTTCTGAATCTGGCCGCCGAACAGCTACTTGAGGTAAGTGGGCGTAAGGCGATTGGACTCACTCTGGGTCAGCTCTTTATTGCCGCAGACACAGACATCGCCGAAATCGACTCTGCTCTAAGTGACAACTCAAGTTTCACCAAGCGCGAAGCAACTCTGATGCTTAGCCAGGGGAAAAAAATCGAGATCGATTACACGGTCAACACCTTCGACGACGCGCAGGGGCGGCAGGCATTAATCGAAATCCATTCGCTCGAGCATGCGTATCGAATTAATCGCGAAGAGTCGCTTAACTCCGCTCACCTGACAACCCGAGAACTCGTTCGCGGCCTGGCGCATGAGATCAAAAACCCTCTTGGAGGCATTCGCGGGGCAGCCCAGCTACTTGCCGACGAGCTCTCAAACAAAGAGCTAGGCGACTATACCAACGTCATCATCGAAGAAGCTGACCGGCTGCGTAACTTGGTCGACCGGCTTGTCGGCCTGAGGAAGCAGCCTGAGCTTGCGCCAACCAACATTCATGAAGTTCTTGAACGCGTCCATAGCCTTGTTGAAGCCGAAATAGCTGGCAGCGCGATAAAGCTTGTACGCGACTATGACCCTTCGATACCGCCTCTGCCTGCAGACGCTGAGCAACTTATTCAGGCCACACTTAATATTGTCCGCAATGCGATGCAAGCGTTGTCGAGCCCAAGCGTCGACCACGACCTTGGGAAGATTATTCTACGCACGCGCATTACTCGCAACGCCACGCTTAACTCGACATTTCACAGACTCGCTGCAAAGATAAAAATTATTGATAACGGACCAGGCATTCCAGAAGAGATTATACACAACTTATTTTATCCAATGATCAGTGGTCGGCCAGAGGGGACAGGATTAGGATTATCGATAACCCGGGACATAATCAATCGACATAATGGTTTGGTGGAATGTCAATCGAGACCAGGAGCAACGTGCTTCTCGATTGTACTGCCGCTCGCATAAGCCAAGGGCTTCAGGCCAAAGAGGAAACAAAGGTGACACAGAAAAATAGCACGGTATGGATTCTAGATGACGATCGCTCTATCCGCTGGGTGTTAGAAAAATCGTTAGACAAAAGCGGTCTGGCAACCGAATCTTTTGACAATGGCGACGATCTTCTTCACCGGCTCGAACAAGTGCAGCCCGACGCAATCATTAGTGATATTCGCATGCCAGGCATCAGCGGCCTTGAACTGCTTTCGACCGTCAACGCGCGCTTCCCCGAGCTGCCCGTAATTATCATGACTGCCCATTCCGATCTTGATAGTGCTGTGTCCTCCTACAGCCGCGGTGCATTCGAATATCTCCCCAAGCCATTCGATATAGACGAAGCCGTGGCGATGACCCTCAGGGCTCTCGAACACTCGCGCGAAAAGCAGAGCGCGCGCGAGCCCGAAGTTACCGAAAAACCGCAAGAAATCATCGGTGAAGCACCTGCCATGCAGGAAGTATTTCGCGCAATCGGCAGGCTTTCGCAATCGAATATCTCTGTTCTCATCAATGGCGAATCGGGCACGGGCAAAGAACTCGTCGCACACGCGCTACACCAACACAGTCCACGCAGCGGAAACACATTTGTGCCGCTTAATGTTGCTGCGATACCAAAGGAGCTAATCGAATCGGAACTTTTTGGGCATGAGAAAGGGGCATTTACCGGTGCGACGACACAGCGTACCGGGCGCTTCGAACAGGCTAATGGCGGCACTTTGTTTCTTGATGAGATAGGCGACATGCCAGCCGAGACCCAGACGCGGCTCCTTCGTGTGCTCTCCGACGGAGAATTCTATCGAGTCGGTGGCACCACATCGATTAAGGTCGACGTAAGAATCATCGCAGCGACACACCAAAATCTCGAGAGCCTTGTCGAGCAGCATTTGTTTCGCGAAGATCTTTTCCACCGTTTGAATGTAATCCGCATTCATATACCTAAGCTCAGTGATCGCCGCGAAGACATTCCAAAACTCGCACACTATTTCCTCGGTGTCGCCGCGAAGGAACTTGGGACCGAGGCCAAGATTCTGCGCCCCGAAACAGAAGAGCATCTTAAGGGCCTAAGTTGGCCCGGCAATGTGAGGCAGCTAGAGAATTTCTGCCGCTGGATCACCGTGATGGCATCAACGCGCGAGGTCTACATTAATGACCTTCCGCCCGAGTTCGCGGCACAGACCGCAGAGGACTCACCTACAGATGAATGGACCGACGCGCTTCAGAACTGGGCTGACCGTCAATTAAGTCTGGGCAATAAAGGTATTCTAAACAATGCGACACCCATGTTTGAACGCACAATGATTGATATCGCACTCAAACATACTGCGGGTCGCAAACGCGACGCGGCCGATTTACTTGGATGGGGCCGCAACACCCTCACACGCAAGCTAAAGGAGTTCGCCCAAATTACTGAAAACTAAAAAGTCAAAAGTTCGCTTTATTCATCAGCGAGTATCGTTCTGACCGCCAAAAAATCTAGAGTTTCGCCCAAGAAATCGTCAGCGTCAAATGCTGCTGTCAGCGCGTTGGCGTAGCCGATGATGCGCGGACAACAAGCGTGAAGAAATGCATCGTAACCTTTTACGCAATTCCCTAACTCATCAGAATACCATCATGCATCACTCGTCGCGCCCATCTGATGGCCGTCTTCATTAGTTCTCAATGCACCATCACCAGACGCAGTAAAGAGGCCATTTTCGGCAGGCTCCTCTCAAGCCTCATAGCTCGCTCTAAAAAACGTAACGCCAGTTCTAAGACCACCAATAACTCAGCTAATTACTGCGTCGTGTGCTCGTCTTCTACATCCAAAAACCGTGGCAGTGCTGTTGCTGTAAGAATGCCGAGAAGGAGGACAACGACAATCAATTCGATAATCGTAAAACCACCTTGTTTTGCTGATGTCTTTAAGTTTATTGTTTTAGTCATAATCTTGCCTACCCTTTGTTTCATTGAGTCGTCTAAACCCACTCCTGTCGATTGTTACTCGAGACTACCAATCGGAGAATCATCTCCCTTCCCTGTGATTCTTTGAGCTCTCGCCCGTTTGTTTCTATTCTTCGTTTTTGTCATTAGTTCAACGCATTTTGAAAGGCGTTACGTAACAAATGTTATTTGCTTTACAATCAACCTTTTTCTAATCCTCGCTTTTTCCCGCTTTACCTCACAATTATGCAACCATCAAAATTAATATAATGCCTACATTTATCAATATATTATTAAATCGGCTCTCTTTCGTACGGGGATCCCGTGAAGATGGGTTTTGAATCTCTCTCTTTGGTCGCGCAACCCCACCTGTAATGCATAACTTCGGTAAAAACTTACCCTGGTAACTGAGGCGTTTCCTCCCTGTTCTCAACTTGCGAGTCATCCGCTTGGTTGGCCCGACGACGATTCCAACTCGACTGGACGGTTCTGTGTTTTTTCTAAATCATGATACCTAAGATCCCGCTTTCTTAAAGATAGGTTCACCATTGCGATTTCTGCCACTATAAGCGAAAGGTTCACTAATCCCACAAATTAGAAATAAGTAACAACTTCTGGCGAAATACTTACCTCTTTTTCAGAACGTACTTGTAAACTCACCATCGGTTTATTACTAAAGCTGTTTGGGGCGAACGAGGGAAAATTTAGGAGAGAGCACTTAAAATTATGATAAATATAGCTTTATTTGAGCCAGAGATCCCTCCCAACACAGGCAATATCATCCGCTTAGCGGCTAATACGGGCTGTCAACTGCACCTCATTGAGCCTCTTGGGTTCGCGCTGGACGATAAGAAACTTCGTCGGGCCGGCCTTGATTACCATGAATTTGCAGGAATCAACCTTTACAAAAACTGGGAGGCCTTCGTTACTGCGACGCAAGGCGCAACGATTTATGGACTCAGCACTAAGGGATCACGACACTATCACGAGGCCAGCTTTGCCTCGGGAGATTTTCTGGTGTTCGGGCCTGAGACGCGCGGGCTGCCTGATACCATTCGATCGGAACTGGGTGTGGATCGCTTGTTGAGGATACCAATGCGCGCCGATAGCAGAAGTCTTAACCTATCGAACGCAGCAGCGTTGGTGACTTATGAAGCATGGCGACAGCTGAGTTTCGAAGGAGCTTCCAACTAACAGCAAGCCTATGCCGCCAGAGATAAAATGCCCCATTATTCCAACTTCGTATTTACAGCGCCCGCAAAAATCAGGAGGCAATAAAAAGGGCGAGCCGCTTTCGCGTCTCACCCTTTTACTCTTGCTACTCCGTAATCCCCCTACAGAATAAAAATAGAGGCGGGATTAATGCATTAGTAAACTAACAGACCTAGTTAGCAGGCTCTGTCGATGCCGCCTGTTCTGCCTGAGCCTGTCGCTGCTGCGCATAAAGCGCATCGAAGTTGATTGGCGACAGCATAAGAGCAGGGAAACTACCTTTCACAACAAGATTGTCTACCGCTTCTCGCGCATAGGGGAACAAGATATTAGGGCAAACGGTGGCTAACAACTGGGCAAGCTGCTCGTCGCCAAAGTCTTTCGCTGTGAAAACACCAGCTTGCTGCACTTCTATGACAAACGCGGGCTGCTCTTCGAGCTCTGCTTCGACAGTGAGGACGAGAACAACCTCGTAAACGCCGTCTTGCACCTTGTCGCTTTTTGTCTTGATGTCGAAGTTGATCTTAGGCTGCCACTGGCTCTGAAAAACGAGCGGGCTGCGCGGTGACTCGAAAGAGGCATCTTTGAGGTAAATACGCTGTAAGGCGAACTGTGGGCCTGCCGCTTGCTCGCCAGCTGCTGCCTGTTCGTTTGGTTGTTGGTTCTCTTCGTTATCTGCCATGTTGGGTCCTATACGGTCACTTCTGATGATTTTTCTGGATTATAGCGCGTTTTAGCAGCTTTTACTTAGTTACAACAGGAAGCGACTGCCCCTTCCATTCGGCCATACCGCCATTTAATTTGTAAACCGGATCGTGTCCGGCAGATTCAATTTTTTTAACCGAATCACCCGCCTGCTGGCCATGTTTACACACAACGACAATCGGCTTACCCTTCTGCTTACTCAGCTCTGCAACGCGCTGTTCGAGCTTAGCCGCAGGAATATGCAGGGCGTCGACAATATGCCCTTCGTCGAAGTCTTTTTTATCACGTATGTCGACTACTAAAGCCTCGCTTCGGTTAATGAGCGATATTGCCTGCGCGGGGCTCGCTCCCTTGCTGCCAGTGCGCTGGTGATACACCATAATGCCGATAAAAGCGGCGAGCCAACAGCCGACCAAAATGGGGTGGTTACTCAAAAACTCGATGAACTGCGCCATGCTGAATCCGATGTGTAGCGGCAAATAAGGGTGGCAAGTATACACGCCACAGCGGCCCATAAGAAGCGGGGGGGCGCATAGGCTTGTAGAGAAGCGCGCCAGTTTCGAGGATAATGGTCGCCTTTCTACAACAACCGGCAAGCAGGCTCCCGATGACAGCGAAAAAGACCGCACTTCTCCTCATTCTTGACGGCTGGGGGCATCGCGACGCTACCGACAGCAATGCAATTTTCGCAGCCAAAAGCCCTACTTGGGATACACTTTGGCAAGAAAGGCCTCACACACTGATCCGAACCTCTGGCCTTGCCGTGGGCCTACCCGAGGGGCAAATGGGTAATTCGGAGGTTGGTCATATGAACCTGGGCGCCGGCCGAGTCGTCTATCAGAATCTGACTCGCATCGACAAAGACATCGCTGATGGCTCGTTTGTCAGCAATCCCGTCCTAACCGAAGCCGTCGACACTAGCATCCAAAAAGACTCGGCCCTGCATGTTTTCGGCCTCCTTTCCTCCGGCGGCATTCACAGCCACGAAGACCAAATCGTTGCGATGCTCGAACTCGCTCTAGCGCGCGGCGCTAAGCAAGTTTTCTTCCATGCCTTTTTAGATGGACGTGACACTCCTCCACGCAGCGCCCTCGCTCCTTTGTTGCGGGTAGAGACATTACTTGCGCAGAGCGGTTGCGGTCGGGTGGCCTCGATTTGCGGGCGTTTCTTCGCCATGGATCGCGATAACCGTTGGGACCGCGTCGAACCCGCCTATGATCTTCTCACCCGGGGTGAGGCCGAATTCACACTCTCCAATGTCGAAACTGCCCTCGCGGCGGCCTATGCTCGCGACGAAGATGATGAGTTTGTTAAGCCGACGATTGTTGGCGCTTCCGCCGCAACCGTGAATGATGACGATGTCGTCGTATTCATGAACTTCCGCTCGGACCGAGCCCGCGAACTCACTCGCGCCTTCATCGGCGCCGACTTCGACGGTTTCGAGCGCAAAAGCCTTCCTGCGCTTGCAAGCTTCGTGACGCTCACGCATTACGCAGACGACATAGTTGCACCGTGCGCTTATCCGCCCGAAACGCTCGTGAATGTGCTCGGCGAGACGCTCGCTGCGCAGGGCAAGACACAGCTACGCATTGCCGAGACCGAAAAATACGCTCATGTGACGTTCTTCTTCAATGGCGGCCGCGAGGAGCCGTTTAGCAATGAAGACCGTGAGCTTATCCCTTCGCCAGATGTGAAGACCTACGACCTACAACCCGAGATGTCTGCGTTTGAAGTAACCGATAAGTTGGTCGCTGCCATTCTTTCGCACAAATACGATGCGATTATCTGCAACTATGCAAATGGCGACATGGTTGGCCACACAGGCGACTTTAACGCCGCTGTCAAAGCCGTTGAGGCGCTCGACGCGTGTTTGGGCCGAATCGTTGCAGCAATCGAAGAAGCCAACGGCGAGCTTCTTATAACCGCCGACCACGGCAACGTAGAGCAGATGCTCGATGCCGAAACGCAGCAGCCACTCACCTCTCATACCAACGGGCCAGTGCCCCTTGTTTATGTAGGCGGCTCAGGAAAAGAATTTACCAGCGAAGGGAGTTTATGCGACCTCGCCCCCACCCTGCTTTCGCTGCTCGACTTAACTATTCCAGCACAAATGACTGGGAAAGACTTGCTCAGCTGATGAGACTAGCCGCGTTTATCATTGTCTCTCTGCTGGCCTCTGCGCCCACACTAGGCGCAGAGCAGACAGCGCAGACTCCTGCGCAAGCGAAACAGCAATTAGCGGCAGCGCAAAGCGCAATCGACGAAGTACAAACCTGGCTCTTAAAAGCCAACGCACAACAGAGTAACGAAGAAAAGCGCCTGCAAAATGCGGTTGTCGCACTTGCAAATTCCGCTCGCGAACTCGAAGGCTTGGCAGAGCAGCGCCGAAGTCTCCAAGGAAAACTTGACGAACTGCAGCGTCTCATCTCAGGGCAAGAGTCTGCACTTGCCGCTCGCGAACAAGCACTCGGCGACGTGATGCGGGCGTTACACAAACAGGGCGACATGAGCCTCGCACGCGCCTTTCTCTCAGGCCAAGGGCCTACAAATGCAGCCCGGCAGCTCAATTATCTCAGCCGTATAACAGCCGCGCAGAGGGCAACGCTCACCTTGTATAAACAAGCGCTCGACGAGCTTATCAAGGGCCAGTTGCAATTAGAGGCACAAAGACAGGAACTTGTCCGAGTTCAAGCGCGCTCTGCGGCGGCTCAGGAAAAACGCGTCGCCGAAACCCAAGAGAGAGAGGCAGCTCTCGCTGCTCTGACCACCTCAATAAAGACACAGCGCGGCGAACTGGAACAACTAGAGATGGACAAAGCGGGCATACAGCAGCTTGTTGAGCAGCTCGAACTCACCATGAGGAGGATTCCTGCGCCCGAAGCAGGCACCCGTTTTGCTTCGATGAAAGGCAAACTTAGCGCGCCGGTGAAGGCTTCTATCCATGCGCGTTTCGGCACGGACTCGAATGGAGTTAGCAGGCAAGGGATCACGTTTGACGCCAATAGCGGCGAGTCTGTGCTCGCAGTGCATTCGGGTAGAGTCGTCTTTGCAGACTGGCTTCGTGGTGCAGGCCTACTTGTAATAGTCGATCACGGTGATAGCTATATGACGCTTTATGGCAATAATGAATCTCTCGAAGTCATGGCTGGCGTATCGATTGAGGCAGGCGACGTCGTGGCTAACGCGGGGAGAGGCGCCGGCGAAAAAGCTGGATTGCATTTCGAAATTCGCAAAGGCGGGATTGCGCTCAATCCTGAAGCTTGGCTCTCTAAATAGCGACTGAATTTGCCTATTTAGACGTAAACTGAAACTATAGAAAAATTCACGAACTCACTGCTTAGTGCCAGAACCAAGCACCGAGCACAAGCAGCCGAAACGCTTAGTGTGCAGGCTCAACTCGAGACGACAACCATGGAATCAGCGCTACGATGATAAATCATCACTTTTTTAGACCCGCCAATCGCCGCTCTATATTCTCCGCTATGCGCTTTGTCAGCGTAGCCGTCGCAGCATCACTTCTATTCTCCGGCGCCGCGACCGCGCAAGAAAACGAAGGCGCACTGCCTTTACCCCTCGACGAGGTGCGCATGTTTACTCAAGCGCTGGATCATATCCGCCGCGCCTATGTCGAAGAAGTCGACGACGAAACGCTACTCGAATATGCGATTCAAGGCATGCTTTCGGGTCTCGACCCGCATTCGGCCTATATGGCGGGCAACGAGTTCGAGTCGCTTCAAGACACCACGACCGGACAGTTCGGCGGGCTTGGCGTCGAGGTGAGCCGGCGCGACGGCTACATACTCGTTGTTGCACCAATAGACGATTCGCCAGCCGACCGAGCGGGCGTTTTAGCCGGCGACCTGATCATCGAAATCGACAGTAAGCCGATTCGCGAGATGCAGCCCGACGAAGCGGCGAAGATGATGCGCGGCGAACCCGGATCACAAGTATCTATAACCATCGCGCGCGAAGGCGAAGAACCTTTTGACATTACCCTCACGCGGGAAATCATTGCGATTTCGAGCGTGCGCAGCCGCGCGTTAGAACCGGAGTATGCGTATCTGCGCGTTTCTCAATTTCGTGGCAATACAGGCGAGGAATTCGCCGAAGAGTTGCAAGAACTGCTTACCGCCGATGATGAGCTAAAAGGACTCGTCCTCGACCTTCGCAATAACCCCGGCGGTGTTCTCCAAGCGTCGGTCAGCATGGTCGATGCCTTCATCGATAGTGGCGATATCGTCTCGACAAAGGGCCGCCTCGAAGACTCACGCTCAAGCTACTCGGCCTCGTTGCAAACGATTGCGCCCGACATACCCCTCGTCGTGCTGATCAATAACGGCTCGGCTTCGGCGAGCGAAATTGTCGCCGGTGCGCTGCAAGACCACGGCCGCGCGCTCATTATGGGCACAGCCAGCTTTGGCAAGGGCTCGGTGCAGACCGTGCTCCCACTCGCCGCCGACAAAGCGATCAAACTAACAACCTCGCTCTACTACACGCCCAGCGGTCGCTCGATTCAAGCCCAAGGAATTATCCCCGACATCGAAGTCGAAGAAGCGTTTGTCACGCGGCGCTCGCGCAGCGTGACGCAGTACAAAGAGTCTGATCTTGCCGGTCACTTGAAAAACGGCAACGAGAGACTCGATGACACTGATGCCTCGGCGGATGAAATAGACGGCGAAATAGACGCAGCACTCGATCGTGCTTCAGAACAAGAAAGCAAAGAGGGGCAGTCCGATCTCAGCGCTGCAGAACTCGCGCAGGTGTTGATTTCGGCAGAAGAAGTACTGGTTAACGACTATCCGCTAAACGAGGCGCTAAACGTACTCAAGGGTATTAACGCCTATAAACCGCTAGCAGCAAAGAGAGCTGCGCTAGGCTTGTAGGCGAGGCTAGCGAAGCGACTAAAATTAACAAGCTTAACAAGATTGGCGAATCAGCGGGTCTCAATTCTTCCGCACAACAGTTAGACTTTTCTGACTTCGATGCCACGCTGTGCCATATAGTCTTTAGCCTCGCCGATTGTATATTCCTGAAAATGGAAAATACTCGCGGCGAGCACTGCATCGGCCTCGCCCTCGAGCACACCTTGGGCTAGATGCTCGAGAGTGCCAACGCCGCCCGACGCAATAATCGGCACCTGCACTGCTCGGCTTACTGCACGATTTAATTCCAAGTCGAAGCCGCTTTTAGTGCCGTCTTTATCCATGCTTGTCAGCAATATTTCACCTGCGCCAAACTCGACCATCTTGCGCGCCCAATCGATCGCATCGAGTCCAGTCGGATTTCGGCCTCCGTGAGTAAATATCTCCCAGCGCGGCTCCTCGCCATCGCCAGACACACGCTTCGCATCAATAGCCACAACGATACACTGCGAACCGAAACGCGCCGCTGCTGCGCGCACAAACTCAGGATTAGTTACCGCCGCGGTATTGATGCCAACCTTGTCGGCTCCGGCATTAAGCATCGCTCGAATGTCCTCGAGCGTGCGAATTCCACCGCCAACTGTCAGCGGGATAAACACCTGACTGGCGATCGCCTCGACAGTATGGACAGTCGTCTCGCGGCCTTCATGACTTGCGGTGATGTCGAGAAAAGTAATCTCATCGGCGCCTGCATCACAGTAGCGTTTAGCGACTTCGACCGGATCCCCGGCGTCTCGGATATCAAGAAACTGGACGCCTTTAACGACGCGGCCGTTTTCACAATCTAGGCAAGGGATGATGCGTTTAGCGAGACCCACATTTATTCCTCATTTATTGATTCGAATCACTGACGACTATGCTTGAAAATAATCCCGAGCTGGCCGACTGCACCTGCTGCAACGATCTACACTCCGAGGCGTCAATCGGGAGTGTCGATGCGAGAGTAGAAATTCTGCTTTTTACGTGAGATCGGGATAGCCGTCGGCAAGCTGTTGGGCGAGTGCGAGATCGATAGTGCCTTCGTAAATAGCACGACCGGTAATAACACCCATGATTCCTGCACCGGTCTCGGTATCTGCCGCCTCACGAATCGCAGCAACATCGGCAAGCTTGCTCAATCCACCAGACGCGATAATGGGAATGGCCGAGTCTTGCGCGAGCTCTTGGGTCGCCTCGATATTCACGCCTTTCATCATGCCGTCGCGCGCGATGTCGGTGTACACGATAGCTTCGACACCATAATCGGCAAATTTCGCCACTAGATCTGTCGCCAACACTTCGGAGACATCGGCCCAGCCGTCGGTGGCAACCATGCCGTCTATTGCGTCGATGCCGACAATAATTTTACCCGGAAATTTTAAACAAGCGGCGCGCACGAAGTCGGGGTCTTTAACGGCCGCAGTGCCAATAATTACATAACTTACGCCTGCGTCCAGATAGAACTGAATGCTCTCGAGGTTGCGAATACCGCCGCCAATCTGAATCGGCAAGTCGGGGTAGCGAGCTGCGATAGCTTGCACAATCTCGGCGTTGACCGGCGTCCCTGCAAACGCGCCATTGAGGTCGACTATATGAAGCCGGCGCGCGCCTTTCGCCGCCCAAATACCTGCCATGCTCACAGGGTCGTCTGAAAATACTGTAGAGTCTTCCATACGCCCTTGCTTGAGTCGCACGCATTGGCCGTCTTTAAGATCTATTGCGGGTATTACTAACATTGTTTTTTTCCGAGGCGGCGCGTTAAAAGGCGCAGCAGTATTAAATCGATTAGTTTTAAATTAAGAAAACTTTGTAGCTACGCCTGCCCGTCCCATTGCAAAAAATTTCGCAGCAGTGACAAGCCAGCTTCTTGGCTTTTTTCGGGATGAAACTGGGTGGCGAATAAATTGGGACGCGCAATCACGGCGGCAACCTCTTTGCCATAGCGCGCAACGCCAGCGACACCACGCTCGAGACTATCTTTGTCGTGCGGCACATAATAACTATGGACAAAATAGAAGCGGCTGCGATCGGCTATTCCTTGCCATAAAGGATGAGTACCAACTTGCTCGACTTCATTCCAGCCCATGTGTGGCACCTTAAGCCGTTGCCCCGCCTCGTCGTTGAGCGCGTCTCCAAAATAGCGCACTTGGCCATCGACAATTCCCAAACAATCAACGCCGCCATTTTCTTCACTTCTAGTCATTAGCGCTTGCATACCGACACAAATAGCAAAAACCGGTTTCGTCTCGATTGCTTGGCGTACGATGCGGCCAATTTCGAGCCTTTTGATCTCAGCCATACAGTCACGGATGGCGCCGACGCCAGGAAAGATTACCCGGTCGGCTGCAGCGATGAGTTGGGGGTCCGGCGTAACGACAACCTCGATCTGCTGACCGAGCTGCGCGCCTACGTGTTCGAGTGCTTTGGCAACCGAGTGGAGATTACCCATGCCATAGTCGATAACGGCGATTTTATTCATAGCGTTTGTTTCGAGCCTAACTGGGCAGTGCCTGATAATGAGTGTTTAATTAAAAGTGCCTTGTTAAAAGCGCCTGTGAATTGGTGCGCGCCCAGCAAAAACTTGCGCAAAAAGTGTCACCGAGGGCTCAGACTAGAGTGAGCCCTTAGTCGAAGGCACAACGCCAACCGACCGTGGATCAAGCTCTACGGCCATGCGCACAGCACGGCCAAAGGCCTTGAAAATAGTCTCGATCTGGTGATGCGCATTCTTGCCACGTAGATTATCGATATGTAGCGTCATGAGGGCGTGATTGACAAAGCCTTGGAAGAATTCGTGAAACAGGTCGACGTCGAAATTGCCTACCGTTCCTTTCACAAATTTGACGTGATATTCCAGCCCCGGACGCCCTGAAAAATCGACAACCACGCGGGAAAGCGCCTCATCGAGAGGCACATAAGCATGGCCATAGCGGCGAATGCCCATTTTATCGAGCGCCTTCGCGAACGCCTGACCCAAGGTAATGCCGATATCTTCGACAGTGTGGTGAGCGTCGATCTGGAGATCGCCAACAGCCTTAACCTCGATATCGATGAGCCCATGTCTCGCTATCTGATCTAGCATATGGTCGAGAAAAGGCAGACCGGTATCGCAGTTCAATTTTCCGGTGCCATCGAGATTAACGGCGACGCTGATCTGCGTTTCGTTAGTGTTGCGTTCGATGCTCGCTTGACGCTGGGTGTTATCGCTCATAGTCATGCTCATGATATTGGCGTTAAATAGGTTTAGGCTGCGCAAGGACAACCGGGTTAAGTCTGTTTGAGCAGCCTTCGCTGAATGACGCTTAGAAATCGCTCTTGTTAGGCTCCGCATTATAGGGCTCGGCCTAGACTATTGAAAGCAGTGCGAAAATGCGCTCGACATGGTATGCAGCACCTTGGGGAATCCGGTAGACTCAGGCTCTCGAGACAAATCCGCGCCCTCAATGAAGAAAAATCAGTTAGTCAGAATCCTTCTTATAAGCTTTGTGGCCGTTGCGCTCGCCGCGGCGCTCCTCACTGTGCCACTTAACTTTATCGGCAAGAATCGCTTTAAGGCGTCACTCGAGGCGCTAGTCCGGGAGAGCCTCGGCCTTGAACTTAGTGTAGCCGGCGACATTGATCTTGGTTTTTTCCCTCGCTTCGAATTTCTGATTGAAGATCTTAGGCTGAAAAATCCAGAGTTCCCGCAGGAACTCGCCTCCGCTCGTAGCGCGGTGATAAGCGTTGATATTTGGGAATTTGCCGACAACCGCCTGCGTGTCAACGAGATTATTCTCCGCGGCCTTCACGTAAACCATCGAGTCGAAGCCGACGGCAGCAATATCTGGCTCTCGCCCCTACTCCGCGACTCCTTCGATGGCAGCGCTGAAAAAACCGAGCGCCGCAGAGAGGATACAGACGAGGAATTAGCACAAAGGGAGCACCTCTCGATCGGCCGCATTGTGATCGAAGACAGCACAATCGACTTCCAAGACGTCACCCAAGGCAGCAATTACTCTCTGCGCGGTGTCACTCTCGACATTCTCGAAGCTAACGACAACCGTGAAGCCTTTACCGCCGAAGGCATGGCGACCTATGCCACTTATAGCACCGCGCACGCCGACGAAATTCTCGTGCCATTGAATTTCGGTGCCGAACTCGCCTTCGATTCGAGCGCACAGCAGGCGTCTATTCATGAGCTCAGGCTCGGAATAGCGCCGATGCTCGCCACAATAACCGCCGACATAGATTGGCAAGACGGTTCACTTAACATGCGAGGCACCGCTCAAGCTGCGCGCTTCGACCTCAACGACTTTTTAAGCGGTTTAGAACCGACGTCTATCTCCGAAGCCGAACAACCGGGCGCGCCGATATCTGCAGCACTCACTGCGTCGCCAACCTCATTTAGTTTCAGCTTTGTGCTCGACAATTCCGGCCTAACCATCCCCGACTTCGATGCGACACTTGGTAATGCGACGATCGACGCGGACCTCAGGCTCCTCGCTGTTACCGCGTCTCAAGCCGAGAACCTAAATTATTCAGTACGTGCCTCAACGCTGGATTTGAGCTTTCTCGATCGACAGCGCATCGCATTTTGGCAACCGGTGCTACTAGACCTAGTTGCCAGCGGCGACGGAAATACCACCGGCTCGATAGATGTCGAAGGAATCACTGGCGCGACGCACAACCTTGGCGAACTGCAGCTTTTCGTTAGCACCGAAGGCAATGTGCAGAACATCGAGCTGCAGCCTGTTTCTCTCTGGGGAGGCGAGATTGAAGGCGTGTTGCGCCTCGAGAGACCCCCCGGTGGCGAAAAATTAATTGAGCTCAATGCGAGCCTGCGCCGACTAGACCTCGCCGCTTTCTCAACCTTTTTAATGCCAGAGGACTTTTCGGCCTCTTACCCTGTCCTTCCTCTTACGTCGACCTTCGACGGCAAGCTCAGCGCCGACATGGCGCTCATTGCGGCGGGTGACGACTGGGCTAGCATCGCAAATTCGATCTCCGGCGACATCACCTACGATTTAAGCAACAACACAGTAGACATCAGCTTGGTGAAGCAGGTCTTCAGCTCCATCGCAGCGCTCAGTCCCGCTGGCGGCTCTACTGAAGCATGGCCCGACCGTCTCAGCTTTGAACAATTGAGTGGTTTTGTCATCTTAGCTTCTGGGATCGATGCGCCTCATCGGCTAAATTTGTTGATGGACAATCTAGAAATAGAGGGGAGCGGCACTCTTAATAGCGCCAGCGGCGACTTCGATTACCGCCTCGCCTTTACGCTATTGGACGACGCGCGCGTCGAACCGCTGCAAATCAATGACGCGCACCGCGGCAGGCCCTGGCCAGTCAACTGCGTTGCCAATCTTGGTGCAGCCGCGAGTCAATTCTGTAGCCCCGATTTTGCCGGCGTTCGCGAGCTTTTCGCCGCGCCTTCACGCTCGCAAGCACCCAACTAAAATGCCTGTGAAACACCCTTTTCATAGCCGCGTGCTGCATTGGTTTGACAAACACGGCCGCCATGATTTGCCCTGGCAGAAGGGCGTAACGCCTTATCGCGTGTGGGTTTCGGAGATTATGCTACAGCAGACCCAAGTCGCGACTGTCATTCCGTATTTCGACCGCTTCATGGCGTCTTTCCCCACGGTAAAAGCACTCGCCGAGGCAAGTGAAGACTCTGTTCTTCATCACTGGACTGGCCTAGGATATTACGCACGCGCGCGCAATCTGCACGCTGCCGCCAAAACCTTAGTCGCAGAATATTGCGGCACTTTTCCGAGCACTGTCGACGCACTTGCATCGCTTAAGGGCATTGGACGTTCCACAGCTGGGGCTATCGCAGCACTGTCCATGGACGTGCATGCACCAATACTTGATGGCAATGTTAAACGCGTGCTTGCACGCCATAATGCCGTCGCTGGCTGGCCTGAGCAGACGCGTGTGCGCAATCACCTCTGGGAGATCGCTACTGCGTTAACGCCAGCTGACCGCGTCGCCAATTACACGCAGGCAATGATGGATCTAGGCGCGACAGTCTGCACTCGCACCAAGCCTCGCTGCGAAGTCTGCCCGTTGGCTGACGACTGCAAAGCGCGTTTGCAAAATCTCATCAGCTCTATACCAGGCAAGAAACCCAAGAAAATTATTCCGGTAAGAGAGACTGCACTGTTTATCGTCTTTAACGGCGCTGGCGATGTCTTACTCGAAAAACGACCACCTAGCGGCATTTGGGGTTCGCTTTATAGTTTTCCTGAGGGGGATAACCCTAAAGAACTGCCTAGCCTAACCGCCGCGGTTACTATTCAAGAAGAATCCTTGCTTACGCTCGAGCCACTGCGACACACCTTCTCGCATTTCCATCTTGATATCACGCCAGTGACTGTCCAAGGCGAACCCATCAACGCAGCCGCCGAGCCCGAACGCTGGCTTTGGTATCCACTCGATGGGTCTATTGAGGTCGGCTTGGCCGCACCGATAAAGAAGATTATCAAGAGCTTGAGCGCCCCCTAAGCACGCATTCGCGTATACTCCTCTAAAGGTTAATTCAGACACGCTTTCCAAGAGGCTACTCATGTCCCGTACCGTATTCTGCCGTAAATTTCAGCAAGACCTCCCCGGCCTGATGGCGCCACCCTACCCCGGCGACAAAGGCCAAGAGCTGTTCATGAACGTGTCACAGAAGGCCTGGAGCGAATGGCAAAGTCATCAAACCATGCTCATCAACGAGCAGCAGCTAAGCATGGCGAACGCCGAGCACCGCAAATACTTGCAAGACCAGATGGATAAATTCCTTTCCGGCGCAGATTTCGATCGAGCCGAGGGTTATGTCCCTTCTGAGTAGTCCGCTGGGTCTTGACTCATACCCGCGCGAAGGGTTTAATACGCGCCTCGCGTGGAGCTGAGATGCAACGTCCACAAGCCCTCGCGAAGTTTGAAGCAGTAGTAAATGCCCAGATAGCTCAGTTGGTAGAGCAGAGGATTGAAAATCCTCGTGTCGGTGGTTCGATTCCGCCTCTGGGCACCATAACTCACTGATAGTTATAGATTTTATATTTCCTCTCTCTCGAAAATCCCATAGCACACTCGTAGCACACTTTTCCTCCCGATAAAGTCCGAGTAGACTGCCTTTCATGGCAAATACTACCAACATTATCCCGAACAAACTGACGATGTATCAACGAGTCGAGGGTGGCGTCTGGCCCTATCGATAGAGACTTCCATAGTGTTAGTTACAGCTTTTTTTCGCTACAACGAAACGCTCAAGATTGAATAATTGGCTTTCGGGTATTGTTCTGTTCACAGGAGTAAAGTAGCGTGAATTGAGATCAGCGAGAGTAGTATTTACTACTATAGAAAACCCATTTATTGAAAATATTCTTTCGATCTCAGTATCGGCGTAAAAAGAAATCCACGGCTCTCCCGCTTTCGCCGAAAGTGTTCTAACTAACTCGAATTTCTCCCCGGCTTTTTGAAAGCCAACTCCGCAACATTCTTCGGGATTAGTGGTGAAGAGCTCGTCAATATAAGACACGAAAAAAGTAGCGTCTATATTCTGCGTTAGTGAAGCTATTTCCTGAACAAGAGCACTAAAAGCCTCTTTCGAAATATATTGCGAAACTCCTTCAAGAGTAATAATCGTAGACTTACTGCTATCAAAGCCACTTTCAATTAGTTGTTTGCTCACTGATTGATAGCTGAAATCGACTGGAACGTACACTATGCTTTCATTATCTAGCAACACGTCTGGCAGCTTTTTGCGCTTTCTTTCCTGAACTTCTGGTTGATCCACTTCGAACACTCTGAGTGGATGAGGGAAATCGAGCCGATGAGCCCGGGTATCATAACCAGCACCAAGGATAACGTATTGCTCGGTTTCATTGATCGAACTCTCTTCAACTAATTCATCGATGAATCGTGTGCGTGAAACTAGATGCTCGTGCCAACCTGGTAGAACTTTCTGAGAAAGCCAAACAGAGAATCTGTGACCCATCTTCCTTACCACGCCAGCACCAAATACAAACTCACAAGCATACGGATCGTTTATGACCCTTTTTTCTGGCAAGGCTAGAGTTTCAATAAGCCGTTGTTTCGCCACTCCTTGTGCAGTGCCGTCTTTTGATTTGTAGAACATATAAAGCGATTCCTAATATCCGATCATTATCAGTTAGCAGAAACATAATTTAGTATACTACAGGCAAAGTAAATCAACCAAAACGAAGCAATTATTCAGGGCTAAAACCTTCAACATTCTCGTGCCGGTGGTTTGATTACGCCTCTGGGCACCATAACTAACTGATAGTTCAGGGTTTATATTTTCCCCTTTCGAAAACCCCATAACACACTCGTAGCACACTTTTCCTCCTGATCAAGTCCGAGTAGACTGCCTTTTATGGCAAATACTACCAATATCATTCCGAACAAACTGACAATTTATTAGCAAGTAGAGGATGGCGTCTGGCACTATCGGATCAAGCTCAAAACAGGCGAACGGATTCGGCTAGCGGCAGAGCGAGGAAACGCAGGTCGACATGTTCACTAGAACATAGAAGGTAAGGTCATCAATCAAATGAAGGGGAGGTAATTGAGTAATGAGGAAGATACCAATTGAGAGTCTAATTCAGCTATTAGGAATGGTGGGAATTATCGGCTCACTCATATTTGTTGCTCTTGAAATGCAACAAACTCAACGGATAGCAATTGCTTCTGCCCAAGAAGCACGGATGAATGCGATTAGGGTGACATCAGGAGTATGCAGGAAAGTAATTTGGATGCTCAATCGGTTTTTTGGGAACAGAAATTTGATTATGACTATTCCCCACAAGAAATAGGCTATCGCAATTCAATGCACGAGCAATGGTTTCTTATGGAGAACGACTTCTATCAATTTCAAGCAGGTTTAATGGATATGGTTACGTGGAAATCGAAGAGACGGGCTATAGGTCAGACTTACAATAGATGTAATGCTCGGGATATCTACGAAAGCAGAAAAGGGTCTTTTACTCCCGAGTTTCGGCAAATAATTGATCTCGCCCTGACGAATGTCTTGGCAGGCGCTTCTGACTATGCCCTTCTTTGCGCAGGCTGCCATGTTATGTATCGCAACGGAGTTGCGTAACAGAGAATCATCTAACTGCATATATTTGGATGCCAGTCGCTGCTGCAAGAGGTAATCAGCTTGCTAAAGACAATACAGTGATTGTTAAAAAATCACTTACAAACGAACAACTAGCACAAGGACAGGTATTAGCATCGAAGTGTTTCGAATCTTTTTTCGAAGATTGTCCATAATGACGCCAAAAAGCTATGGTTTCAGCAACAATTAGCGAAAGACAGATCTCAATTTTAATTAAGCTCTAATATCAGAGTGAGTGGGTATTTACCGATAACAAGACTATCAATTCAAAATCTGACCCAAGCGCTGGCTATGATAGGAATTATTGGTTCTCTAATATTTGTTGGCTTGGAAATAAAACAATCACAAAGAACCGCCATGGCGGGTCAACAAATGGAAAAGACCGCAATAACGACTAATAGATTTACGGCGTTCAATGAAGCTGGACTCGATTGGCATTCGTTTGCATTTGGTAACCGCCCAAGCCTCGCTGGTCAGTAGCCGCCTGGCATAGCGGCAGGAAGAAACTATTTTCATTTAACCCTATTTATATATGAAAATGATTATTTCCAATTTTCACAGGGTCTAATGCCCAGTGATGTATGGGAAGCAGAGCTTGCAGATTTAGGATTCTATTACGATCAATTCCATTACGGAGAGATAATGGAAGTGCGGAAGTCTTTTTTCTCGCAAGATCTCATTGATATAATAGATTCACCACCAGACAAATGCGCCGATGTATAACATAATCAGAGCAACAAATAAGCAATTCAGCGTTTTTGCAGTGTTATGGGAGAGGTTAATACGGGTGAAACTTGTTCTAGAGTCAGACGCATAGATGAATAATTTATGGTTTTGGGGTTCAGCTATCTTGGGAGGACTTGCCCTAGAGTTCTTTGATGTTGATCAGTCAACTCGCATTTGGATTGGTATTTTTGTTGGAGTGGCATTTCTATCTCATCGTGCGAGTGAGAAAGAAGAGAAGCATAGGAAGATCATTGAGAAGATAGATGAACGACTAGATGCAATAGAGCGCATACAGATCAAGCAGAGGGATGCGAGCTTACGCATTGCTAAGCTGCAAGAAGAAGTAGAAAGGCTGAAGAAACTCTGGTTCTGAAGGAATAACATTCTTAAAACTCTCTCTAGTTACATTTCACGAGTTTTACCAATCGAATCACGCACGGACGCTCGTCACTTATGGATATACTCGGAGCTTACCTGCGTTGCGCAGAGCCTACAGACAGGTTAATTTTTTAATATTGGTCTTTCCGCGATCATAGATGGTTATTGCTGATCGAACGAGGGCAAGATAAGTGCCAAAAGCGAAAATACATATCAGAAGAATCCAAAATATTACTTCTCGGTATACTAAACATAAAGTTTACATTGATGGCTTTATGGTTGGAAGTTTGAAGTGCGGTGAGGCTAAGTGGTTTGATATTAATGACGAAGGTATAATACAAATAATGATAAGAGAGCAGGGCCTCAACTCTAACGGGGTTGAATTTAGTGTCATCCAAGGCAATGAATATTTTTTCGAGTGCGGTAGATATAAAGCTGGCGCAGGATTAAGACTGAATTATCTTGGAACGCTCTGTTTCGAGAAGGTGCTGCTTTTCTAATTTTGATGTCATTGTTACTTTGGGTAAAGTATAAGCTACACACACTTCTCACGAGTCTTAACACTTAAATCATCCGCTGACACTCGTTAGCACCCAAATCTCTGAAAAGTCATTTCTTGAGCTTGTTCAGATCAAGTACAGGAGAATGTCAGTTATGTATTCTTTTATATATTCTCATACAACTAATCAAAAATTTTCGGAATACAGGAAGTTCTTAACGGCTTGAAAATCAGTAGCGGTCGTAATAAATCAAAACTAGGAAAGACGCTAAAAAAATAAAAGGACGAGTAACAAATAAAATTATAACGACAGGCGATAGTACAGAAAAATACTCTGCGAATATGTAATACATATCAAGTGTATAATTGGTTAGCAAAATAAGCAGACACGATACAGCTATTTTAAAAAATTTGTCATATGCATAGGCGAAATTAACTGCAAGAAAAATAGCGATCATTACGAGTAATCTCGCCCTTAGAAGAGCGAAGTATGTTGCTTCAATATCTATGAGTTCGACCGGAATTATAGAAAATCTTGCTGCGTTAGAAGCATAAACAAAGTAGGAAAGTGAGTAAATCGCAACGAAAATATAGCTTATTTTAAAAATCGTTTTTTCCGATCGAAATCTTTTAAAAGTCCGATAAAAAAGAGAGTTAATTTTTCTTAACTCAAAGAGTTCTTCGTCTGAAAGATTTGACATTGTCATCCTCAATAACGTTTTTTCAACATGATTTCTTCAAACAACATCCATGAAATCGCTAATAAATATATCGGACGAGCCATTAATAGTAATTGGCCACTGGTGTAAGACGGTATTATGATATTCACCTGTAACGCAATACTGTCATCGATAAAGGAAGCCCAAGACCATATAGCGCATATGAATAGTGCTTGGTGCATATATTTTTTAGTAAGAATAACAAAGACAGCAAGTGCGAGGAAAAAGATCATTGCTAATAGTCTGGTTGTGAGAATTCGCAAGCCAATTTGATATCCAAAAGTGTCACTTGGATTAATTACCCTGCTCCAATCGGTTTGTAAAATAATGTAGATACCCGAGATACCATACAGCAGAACAAAGACTAGACAGATGAGAAAGAACCGTGAGTAATTATTGATCATAGTGTCTATTTCCTCTTTATTGAAATGTCGATTGTCGAACTAGACATATATAATCGAGAAACTAGAGAGCGTACTTAGAGCTTGGGTGATAGACGTGCTGTTATTCCATTTGTAAATCAAAAACAAACATTTCTCAATTTGACATCCATTGCAAACCTTCTCATTTTGCTTCTAATATTTTATTATCGAGACTCCCATTATCTTTTTGGGTAATTTGTTATGTAACTATTTGACCGTTACAGCGGAAAATTTTTCGTCACGGTTATATTTGATAACTCAGTTAATCGTTTTTGCAATTCGGGGCCAATCGCATGGAAAGAAGATACGGCAGCAGCTTAAACTATGGCGTATCTACACACATATTACTGCAGCACCTTGTGTCAATTTGCTCTCAATATACTGTTAAGTCAATAATAGAAACCTCGATGCGACCTAATTTAATATGATCTGAGCATCGAGTGTCAGTAAGCTTTAAACGAGAACTTATCTGGCGCCCCTTTCTCCTAGTCACTTAGAAATACATTAATATCGCATTTGATGAGTTTAGAAATTAGGCGGATTATGAGTTTCTAAATGAATTATACCGGTCGTGTCAAACGACAAGAACGCTGGAGTTGCCAGGGGATAATGGTGAGAATGATTATGTAGTCGGTTGACGCTTAATTATTTCTTTTATTCCATAACTTCCTGATAATTATCCTAATTTTCTAATATCACGATAGGCTTAATATGATAGAGGTACTTTTTTACTATTTTATTTCTCAATAAAACGGTTGATTTAATTTGCCTTCGGCAGAGCTTTACGTGGAAAGTGAGTACGTCCATCGATACTCTCGACAAACTTCAGAGTACGTCACTGATGTTGATTAAAGCACTGAAATTTAATTACTAAGTTTTAACACATCTATTGAAAATTTTTTTCTTGGTGATTTGATTGAGCCTCTGATCATCGTAAACGCCTGATAGTTATATACTTTAGTTTCTCCTAACCCCAAAAAGAGCTCAATGGGCGCTCGTCACGACTCAAATCTCTTAGAGCTCATCTCTGGAGCTTGTTCGGAACAACGAGAGGTGGATGTCAGTTATGTATTGCAATTTTTGTTAAATAACACCTATTCAAAACTCTAAGGAATACATATCTTTATAAAATTTAACAAAAAGGCGAACTCTCACTATTTGCTCTTTTGCCACCATATGCTTTTATTTGGCGCAAGCGCCTTGCTATGAATATAATGTTCAAGTAAAAGTAAGAATTAATAAATACGACTCAGGACTCTAGGATGGTAGCAAAACCTACTGACTGGCTGACCAAGAAAACCCTTATCGACTTTACTTGGATTAGGAAGACCAAGTTTATTCAATTAGATACTATTGATGTATCAGAGGACCCTGTCAGACCAGAATTAGACGTAGAGTGGAGGACGTCTTTTAACCGAAAAATTTATGGCCTTGAGTATAACGGTAAGGTCGAGGCTATTATGTGCTTAGCATTTACCAATGCCGTGCCTCATACTGTGCGTGAACTAGACTTGATGTGTAAAGTAAGTATATACGAGGATAATGCTGACACGATTGTTGCATATACTGTCTGGTCACGAAAAAAAGGAGCTGGCCAAAAAATTATGAAAGAAGCAATAAAATATGCAAAAAAAGATGGTTTCAATAAACTAGTAACGTTGTCACCGTTAACCCCGATGGCCACTCATTATCACATTAGAAATGGTGCGAAACTTATAAGCTTAAACGAGTCCACGCAAAACTTTGAATATAGCTTATAGTTTAAATCTTGAGAGAGAAGCTTAGATGAGGGGATCTGGCGAGTCAGTAATGAGTGGTATTCGTTGTGTTTTTGCGAGTTATCAAGTTGAGACGGGATCTTGAGAAAGAGAAAGACGAGCTACAGTCTCTATGTTGGTGCCTGCTTACAGCTTATTGAAACTGGATTGGATGAGTACTTATGCGAATACGACTTTCCATATAGGTAATTGTCTCTCCATCTATATGTCGAAACCAATGCGGTGTTCCAGGTTGCAAAACAAGTACATCACCTGCTTTAACTTCACGCACCAAGCCACCCTCGATACCATGCTCACTCCTAACTATATCTTCGCTTGGTGAATCTGCGAGTGGTAATACTAGCTTTCCGCCAGTAACAAATTCACCGCTACCTTCTAGTATTCGATAAATTTCCATACTCCAAGGATGAAAGATCGCAAATTGTTTAACTGCGCTGCTACGCCGTCTCACTGACACACCAGGCGAGATCGAAACCGACCACCCACCGGCCGAGGCAGAAGCCGAAGTAGCGGCATCGAGTTGTTTTTCAATTTCATCGGCAGACAAAAAAAGCGCTGGCGGCGCTGAACTATCTTGCGCATTTACCGTTCCCGAAAATAGCAAGATTGAACTGGTGAAAAACAGCTTTCCTATCCACTTTGATGACCTTACAGTTCTTGTTTTCATGTTTCCACCTCGCTAGAATTATTTTTTATGACAAGCTAATTTCTCTACTGCACAATCAAATCTATGAAGTGAGACATCTTCGAATAGCAGCTCGTCATCATTTGGCTTGGTAAGCCTGACGGCTACTCTATCCTCCCGTTTTATTTCTTCGACGACTCTAAATAGCAGCTCTTAAGAAAACAATACCGGGCTGCCGAAGGTGTTTTCACCAAAGTTTCCTTTCTTAGCCCACCAGTAAATAAGAAAGATTATTCCGATACCTGTCAACATTAGCAGTATCCACCAGCCTGAGCGATCGATGTCGTGCATACGTCTTGACGCTACGGCGAGCCATGGGAGCAAGAAAGCGATCTGTAAAATTGTCGAGGCAATAGTCGAGCCTAATTCTAGTCCCATGCCCAAAGTCACTTCCCCAACTGTTGAAGCGGTCCAGCTCATCAGAGTAGAAAACAAATAGAACCACCAGAATTCAGATCTAGTAGCTCTTCCATTGAAGGTTAGGTATTTATTAAAGCAAGCCGATACAGATTGCAGAATATTCAATCTGTCTCTTATACACATCTGACGCTGCCGACGAAGAGGAT
>OJFP01000051.1_pt1 | contig 86211 bp, 74 predicted proteins | sample 1594141 | NCBI WGS metagenome assembly OJFP01 (sample SAMN05416843, study PRJEB24817) | seawater metagenome | isolation source: Sea water | place: Canada:Atlantic | collected 2013-07 | reverse complement strand
TTATGAAGCGATCGGATAAAACCGAAATGACTGACTGTTTTTACCGAAACACGCAGCGCGAGAAAAATAATGAAGAAACATAATTTAGCGACATGGTTGAGCGCGCTTTTCAGTGGTGCAATTTGTTCGTTCTGTGGGTGCTTTTATCGACTAAATAATTTCTTTTTACTAAAGCAGCGCGAGGTTGCACTAAATTAGCGCTGGCAGTTGCGGCAAGTAATAAAAAGGCAATTAAGTTATACGAACGTTTAAACTATGTTGCGATTCTTGAAGAAGTTAGCTTTACCTCTAAACTCTTTGTTGGCGTTGACCGCTGGGTTTTCATGGAGCGAGAACTATAGCTGCTGTTATCAGAAATGGGATAATAGTCAGAAGGGTGGAATTAAGCGTCCAAAGTAATTAGACCATTGCGCTGTCTAGCAGAACTTCAGCGCTAAAAATCTATAATACTTTATGTCAGTAATCAGACAGTTTTATTCTTTAACCAATACTACCCAACGACTATAATAAGTGATGAACTACCATGCCCGATTGATTGAATAGTATGACCGAAATTCGCTGAATAGGAATCGAGATAACGTTTAAAGACCATCCCATAAAACTCCATAAGGCACAGCGAATGTGTTCTTAATTGATGTTGGCAAAATATGATCACCACTATAAAAAATAACACCTCCTTTCCAATGATCTCCAGATGTATTTGCTAAAATTTGTAGTCCTTTATAGTCTTTCTCGGATATTGTTGTAGACCTTTTCATCTCTAGCCCCCAAATTGAGGCACCTCTCTTAAGAACCAAGTCAACTTCGTGCTTTTTCTGATCACGAAAATGGTAGCAATGCACGTCATCATCAATCCAAGAAAGCTGAGAAATCACTTGTTGAACCGAATAGCTTTCGATTAAATGCCCGAAAAAGTCAGCTTGAGTTAACCAATCGTCAGCAGATAATCCGCACATTGCACATATCATTCCTGTGTCAATAAGGTGAATTTTTGGGGATTTAATTAGTCTCTTCCCTAGGTTAGTCGACCAAGCAGGTAGCATTCTAATGAGGAATAATTTCTCCAAGATGGCAATATAGCTTTTGACAGTGTCGGCGCTAATTTGCACTTCTTTTGCTAGTGTATTTATTTCAAGTAAAGAAGCTGTGCGAGACGCGCACAATTTGAGTAATCTTAGCAATGCATCAGGGTTTCTAACCTCATCGACGGCTTTCAAGTCACGATTAACAATATCTTCTAAGTAAACTGTAAACCAACGATGTGCTCTACGCTCAGATCTTGTCAATGGTTCAGGATAGCCACCTGCACATACTGCATATTTTAGTTTTTCTAAAGTGCCTGAATAGGCATTTACTTTTGGCTTAATACTACCGTTAAGCAAAGCATTAATAAAAGTCCTTTCTGGTGCACTTGAGGCAATCTCATGACTTGTTAGTGGGAATAAATGAATTGCTTCATGCCTGCCCGCTAGAGAATCTTGAGTTTGCTCCATAAGCATCAAATTTGCTGAGCCTGTAAGTAGAAAGCGGCCAGGTCGCCTATCTTCATCTACACTTTTTTTGATCGCAAGCATCAGATTGGGAGCACGTTGAACTTCATCTATAATTACAAAGCTAGGCAATGATTGGATAAAACCTGGACCGTCTTCTATTGCTAACTTTAAAAGGTTTGCATCGTCCAAAGTTATATAATCTCTGTCAGGGGCTACAATTTTCGCCAATGTAGATTTACCCACCTGTCTTGGGCCTAGAATACTTACAACAGGTGTGTCGCCTAAAGCTTCATTAACAAGTTTTTGCGCAGGTCTTAAATAAAGTTTCAAATCGCCCCCTTTTTTATCGTTGTTTATTAGCAGTGCAAATTATAGATTCTAGAATACAATAGCAGGTGGGAAAACGCAATTAGCAGTGGTGGCAAAATGCAATTATAGATGGTGGGAAAATGTAGTTAGACCAATTGTCATATACAAGCTTGTTAACAGTATAAACTTCTGTTGATCGCTAGAAAGCACCTAATACCGCATTAAGTATAAGCACTGGATCATGTTCCAATAATTAAAACAGAACGAAAGCACTGTTCGTCCGCTTACATCCAAAAGCAGTCATAGCCATGATCCAAGTTCTCGTTGTAATGCTGCCAACATATCCCGAAGTATTTCTCTTGGCTTAATACTTTGCTATGGTGTTTGACAAAGGTATGTGAGCTTACGGCAGCATAGCTTGACGTAGGCCGCTAGGCCTACATTTTGTTATTTTTGTTATTTTTGTTATTTTTGTTATTTTTGTTAGTATATTCTTAGATGTTGTCGGTATAGTTCCAAGGCAGATAATTGGCAGTGTTACGATAATGGAGTCTTAACTGCAACTCAAGGCAGACCGATTAAATTGAATAAGGACAAGTATTCAACTTAACACATGCCTCTCTTGAAACTTTTACCAACCCTTTACTCTCAATATGTTACCGTTTTAATATGAAGAAACACTTCGCGTTACTAATTGAAGATAATGTGGCTATTGCTGAGCAGGTCGCAGAATTTTTTGCGGCTCATGGTTGGTACGTCGACTATGCACAAACTGGTAAAAGCGGCGTAAGTTTAGCGCTCGATAACGTTTACGACGTCATTATATTAGACCTGAACTTGCCTGATATTGACGGCGTTGAGGTGTGCAAGCAAATTAAGCTAGATGCCAAAACGACCATGCCTATTATTATGCTCACCGCTCGCGATGCAGTTGACCATAAAATTGAGGGGTTTGCTGCGGGGGCAGATGACTATTTGACCAAACCGTTTAATTTACGTGAGTTAATAATGCGCTGCCAAGCATTATCAAAAAGGCACAACTTACATAAAGATAATCGTATTCAAATAGCCGAGCTTGAAGTGGAATTAAATAGCGCGCAATTTACGCTTAATCAACAAAAACTAATGTTAAGTCCAATTGGCTCAAAGATATTAATATCCTTAGCTAGGGAGTACCCTCGCCCTGTTAGCCGGTCGACACTGCTGCGAAAAGTATGGGGAGATTCGCCACCCGACACGGATGCACTAAAAGCTCATGTATATGCATTGCGGAAAACCTTAAATGAGCACAAGCACTCTTTGCGCTTGGTGACTGTTCCGCATTTGGGTTATGGCATTGAAGTGGTAGAAGCGAAAGAAGATAAGGATTTCAAAGATGAGATCTAAACCAAGTGTGGCGAAAACTACCATTAAACGCTTTTGTGGTTTTACGCTCATTATTGCTGCTGTCTTCACTGTGCTTATTGCTCTGATTGCTTTTATTGTAGAGGATGAAGTAATTGGCAACTTGCTTGCGCTAGAAATAAATCACGTTGAAGCGCATTACGCGAATACTGGCGATGTGCCAGAGCCATTGTTACCGTTCGTTCGCTATTTTACTTCGAAACAAGCAATGCAACTCATTTTGCCTAAGAGTGCAAGAGAGCTATCAAGTGAGGGCGATATTTTTGTAGATGGCCCCAGTCATTTTCATGTGAGAACCTTAAATTTGAGCCAGCCCAATGGCAACGAACAAGCAAAGCAACTTTTTTTACTCGCCGAAGTGGGGCCTTTGTTAGCAGTGTCACAATTAGGCAGCAATATTATGTTTTTAGTCGTTTTTGTGTGCGTACTGGGTATTTCTTTGGCGATTTGGCAAGCTTATAAACTAGCAAAAATCACAACCACCCCATTAAGCAACTTAACTAGCACTGTTAAAGCAATGAACGATAAGCAGTTTGGCGAATCGCAGATCCCGCATTCTCACAACGAGATAGAATACGTGAGTAATGCAATCAATTTTGCATTCAAAAACTTACAAGAAGCACTTGCACGAGAATCAAGCTTTACTCGCGACGTTAGTCATGAGTTGCGTACACCATTGACAGTATTTAATAATTCTATTGCACTGATCGAACAGAGAGGTTGGGCGCCAGCTGACCATGCGAAGCTGACAGCATCGGTAAAATCCATGCAGTTTACAATAGACACTCTTTTGATGTTGGCTCGCGAGGATTCAATAGAAAGCAAACCAGTGCAATTAAGGCAATGCATTGAGAAGACCATTTTAAACGACTACGAGCAGTTAAAGTCTGCTGGGGTTGAGATTGAAATCCAAGTAGATGATTCACGGCAGGTATTTGCTAACGAGCTTATTTTGATTCTCATTTTGAAAAACACGCTAAACAACGCATTGGAGCATGTCGGAGCATGTGTTTACAACATCATTTGGGACAATGGCACTCTGGTCTTCAAAAATACACTCAGTGACCAAAATACAGACAACGATAACAAACACTCCTTAGCGTCAAAACCTAGTTTTGGCTTAGGCAATAGACTAGTTCATCAGCTAGCAGGCAGAATGAATTGGACGGTCGAATTTACTTCATCTGGCGAGCACTATCAGGTAGCTTTGCATCCTCAACCGCACAAAAACTAGGTTCTTTTTATTCGAAGTGTCATTTTTTTACCAAAGCTTTACCCCAGGCAATATAAAGTGAAAACAAAATTACTACTAGGGTAAACACTATGTCTTCACTCGCACAACAAACCGCACAACAAAGCACAAAACGCTTTTATGCCACATGGCAATTTTGGCTAATAACTTTCGTTACCATCATTGTCATTTTGGGCCTTTTTTTATATGGTTTGATGGGCTTGGTCGACAAAAGCGCCACAAAAAATGGTGTTAAAATGACTCAGCCTCACCAGCTTGCGTACCTCAGCATACCCGCCGTACCAAAAGGGAAAATACTCGCGGTAGTCACAAGCACAGCAAGAATGGGAAATACTGATAAATCGACGGGTTACGAGCTCACAGAGCTTGCGCGTGCGTATTATGTGTTTCAAGCCAACGGCTTTGAGGTAGATATTGCCAGTCCCTTAGGCGGTGAGCCTCCTGTTGTTATAGATAATGACGATATGGGCCCGTTTGATTATGCTTTTTTAAACGACCAAAATGCACAGCAAAAAGTAATCAATTCACTTGCGTTAAATAGTATTGAGCCAAACGATTATAAGGCTGTGTATTTTGTAGGCGGTAAAGGCACGATGTTTGACTTCCCTAACAATCCAGACATTGCCAATATCGTTAAACAAATATATGAGAATAACGGCGTGATTGGTGCAGTGTGCCATGGTCCGGCAGCTTTGGTAAATGTGACACTTTCAAATGGTGAGTCGATACTTAATAAGCGCACAGTGACGTCATTTACCAATACAGAAGAACTGTTTTTAATCCCGGAAGCAGAAACCATCTTTCCGTTTTTATTGGAGTCTGAACTAGTAAAAGCAGGCGCAACATTTGAAAAAGCACAAGACTATATGGAGCAAGTGAGTGTTGATGGAAAGGTAGTTACAGGTCAAAATCCATGGTCAGTATGGAAAACTGCCGAAGCGATAATTATGCAGCTTGGAATACAAGCTAGACCGAGAGAAATAACAGATGAAGAACACTCTATTGCTTTGTTAATGACATTTAAAGACCAAGGTTATGATGCTGCCGCGGCTTACCTTAAAGCCTTAACTCAGCAGCAAAAACCGATTAAACGAAATCTCGTACTCATGCATGCCATTGTTGCCGGCATGCAGTTTGAAATACGTGACACGCTTAACCTTATTATTCTTACCCGCAGCATCAAGCGCTATCAAGAGGTATCAAAATGAAGATTGTGCGTTTAAATATACTATTGTTTGCTGTTACCTTGATTAGCGGTTGTAGCATTATCAACTACTTTAAAGCCAGACACGCTAACGACGATAATGTGCCGCTATGGACAAGCCCAAATAATGTCATCCCACTCACTACCGAGTATCTGGGTAATAAACCTCAAGTTATTGTGAGTATAAATGGTCAAGAGGGTTACAGGATGGTCATCGACACAGGCGCATCTTTGTCGTTTTTAATGGATACTGATAGGGTGAAAGCATTGGCGCTCGAACCTGAATATAAATTAAGCCTTGGCGGTGTCGGAAATGAAGAGCGCAGTCCAGCCTTTAATCCACACTTAACACACTTTGGTTAGGCGGTGTTGTCTTTGAGAACTTCAGCGTCGCATTTATGCCAGTTACCACAACACCATATTACATGGTAAAAGAAGAAGCTATTGTAGACGGCGTGATAGAAAATTAACCATGATAATTATATGACTCATTGCAAGTATCTTGTCATATAAGCCATTTGTATTTACTCTTCAAACAAAAGAATATTTCTTTGATGCTACACCTCTGGGAATGCTATATCCAATTCAATACTCACCTGGCGAAACAGCAGATTTCACTTTGTCAACGGCAATCTAACTTTATAGCCGCATGTTCAATGGGTCATTTTTACATTGCCGGTGACAACTATTAATATCAAACACAATGGTTCAAGTCTTTCCGACCGAGCCGCAGTAGCGACCACCATTTTCTCTTAAGAATACTCATAAATTCACGGAATGGGCGTATGTAAATTAACACTATATGGTAGTAACAGAACTTTATATCCAATAACGACCTGTTGCACGCGTTCATTCAGCGAGAGCCTACTAAACGCCTCTTAGTATCATGGTTTAAGACTGTTCTCTAAAAACACATGCGCTTTGAGTACCGTATCTTTAAAATCAGCAACAGAGCGCTTTCTATTAAAGAATCCGTGCTGTTTTTCAGGATAAATATATAATTCAGCTTTTGCACCCACCGCTCTTATTTTATCGCGATAGGCTTCTCCAGTAGTAACTGGAATATATTTGTCATTAGTGCCTAAAAAAGCAATGGTCGGGGGATGCCCAGGAGCAATATTATGAAGTGGAGAGAACTGACGCCAATAAGGTTCGACTCGCTCATATCCATACCCTGCTTCGCTATTGTCAATCACTGGATTAAACAATATAAACGCTTTGGGCGATATAGGGAGTATCGTTTCATTAGGTTCATTAAATTCATTCACCGTTGCCAAAGCGGCAGCGAGGTGGCCCCCAGCAGATGCCCCTCCGGCTGCGATTAATTCTGGATTAATACCTAATTGAGCAGCATTTTTAAGCACCCAACGAAACGCCGATTTCGCATCCATTAAGGAGACTCTAGGGGGTGTATTGTCGATGTTATAAAGACGATATTCGACTGAAATAGTCGTGATGCCATTTTTAGCAAAATAATCCGCCTGGTCATACATTTGTTTAGGTGTACCTGAGTTCCATCCCCCACCATGAAAGAGTAACAATGCAGGTGACTGAGTATTTTTTGCGACACCATGAGCATTAAACACATGTAAATTAAGTGTTCTTTCGCTTGTTGTTTTATAGGGAATTATTGTATCCGGTTTGGCTTCTAAGTTAAGGCATACATTGCCTAGCGACATCATATTCTCTTGTTTGCATGTGGGTTCTTGACTATGGCAAGACGCGACGTAAGCGAGCATACATAATATTAAAACCGAGATTTTTTTCATTTTTAAAATGCTCTTTTAATGTGCACTATTTATGGTATTGATATTAATATTTACACGAGTAGCGCGCCAAGAAATATAATGCATTTTAAATACAATTAAACACCAAACCATTGAAATATCTATTCTACCAGCTGTTCAGGGTGATTTTTACAAGTAATCAATCACTCCTCAACATTAAAAAACGCATACTCATTTACCCTTTATAATCCCTATTATTTTCATTCACTATTTTCTGCTATAATGTGCGCTTAAATAATTAGGTACTTATATCCCATGCAAGCAACTATCAAAGCCGACCGTAGTCTTTTTTCTTATCCTAAATACTGGGCACACTGTTATGGCACTGCGCCTTTTTTACCCATGTCGCGCCAAGAGATGGACGAATTAGGTTGGGATAGTTGCGATATTATTCTTGTCACCGGCGATGCGTATGTTGATCACCCTAGTTTTGGCATGGCGGTCATCGGGCGTTTATTAGAATCTCATGGCTTTCGCGTAGGGATCATCTCTCAGCCAGATTGGCATTCCAAAGATGACTTTATGCAATTAGGCGAACCGAATCTGTATTTTGGTGTCACTGCTGGGAACATGGATTCGATGATTAATCGCTATACCGCTGACAAAAAACTACGCCATGATGATGCGTACACTGCTGGTAATATTGGCGGTAAACGTCCAGATAGAGCCGTTACAGTTTATACACAGCGCTGTAAAGAAGCCTACAAGCATATTCCAGTTGTCATCGGTGGGATTGAGGCGAGCTTACGCCGCATCGGCCATTATGATTATTGGTCAGAAAAAATCCGCCGTTCGGTGTTATTTGATTCTAAAGCAGATTTGTTGATGTTTGGTAATGCCGAACGTCCTCTTATTGAAGTGACCCATCGTCTCGCGGCGGGTGAAGACATTAAAGATATCACGGATGTTCGTGGCACAGGCATTATCGTTAAAGAAGCGTTACCTGAATGGCAAGGTGTAGATTCCACATCCTTAGAAAAACTCGGTAAAATTGACGCAATCCCCTCCCCTTATATTATGGAGCCGGATTGTCCGAGTGATGTTGAAAAAGTCGACCCGAATAAAGACGTCACCCAGACTGAACAAGTCATTACCATTCAGCCGCAAACCATCGAAAAGCGCAAGCCTTGGGAAAAGGTCTACATCAAATTACCGGCATACGAAACAGTTCGTGATAATAAAATGCTGTATGCCCATACTAGCCGTATCTTTCACCAAGAAACCAATCCAGGTTGTGCCCGTGCATTAATGCAACGCCACGGTGATCGCCACATTTGGCTTAACCCCCCGGCCATGCCGTTAGAAACAGAAGAGATGGACGCGGTATTTGGTTTACCTTATCAACGTATTCCTCACCCTGTTTATGGTGAAAATAAAATCCCAGCGTATGACATGATTAAATTCAGTGTCAATATCATGCGTGGCTGTTTTGGTGGCTGTACCTTCTGTAGTATTACCGAACATGAAGGACGCATCATTCAAAGCCGTTCTGAAAAATCCATTTTACGCGAGATTGAAGAAATCCGAGATACGGTTCCAGGCTTCACCGGCGTCATCTCTGATTTAGGTGGCCCAACGGCAAATATGTATCGCTTGCGTTGTAAAAGCCCAAAAGCAGAAGCGACCTGTCGTCGTCCATCATGTGTCTATCCAAGCATTTGTGCGCATATGGATACGGATCATAAACCTACCATTGATTTATATCGCAAAGCGCGTGATTTACCGGGAATTAAGAAGATCTTAATCGCCTCAGGTGTCCGTTATGATTTGGCTGTTGAAGATCCTGAATACGTCAAAGAACTAGCCAAGTACCACGTGGGTGGTTATTTAAAAATCGCCCCAGAACATACTGAAGATGGTCCATTAACTAAAATGATGAAACCAGGTATGGGCAGCTATTATCAGTTCAAAGAGTTATTTGATAAGTTCTCCAAAGAAGCCGGTAAAGAACAATACCTGATCCCTTATTTCATTGCTTCACACCCGGGTACGAGTGATGAAGATATGTTGGAACTCGCTATTTGGTTAAAAGAAAACAAATTTAAACTCGACCAAGTACAAAATTTTTACCCGTCTCCGATGGCGACAGCGACGACCATGTATCACACCGAAGTGAACTCATTACGCAAAGTAACCAAAGATTCTGAATCAGTGATCAGTGCCAAAGGTGAGATCCATCGTCGTTTACACAAAGCCATGCTGCGCTATCATGATCCTAAAAACTTTGCTCAGATCCGAAAAGCCTTGGTCAAAATGGGTCGAGAAGACTTAATTGGTCGTGGTCCAGATCATTTAGTGCCACCAGAGACCGCACAAGAACGCAATCAACAAGCGGCAAAAGCACACAAAGGACAGCGCGCAGCAACAAAACATACCAAGGCTCAATTTGTGAATACCGCGCCAAAATCTAATCATAAACAAGCAACTAAGGGGAAAGTGAAACACAAGTCCCCTAGACCGACTTCTTAAATCAAACACCAAAGAGAACGTGTTATGACTCCACATACATTAATCGCCAACACAGCCACAGCTCCTGAAACCATTGAGTTTCAGGACGTGATGGCTGTTATATCCAATTATTATGATTACATTCCGAGTACCTTTACCAATGGTGATGTTGTTAATGAAGCGCAGACCAATGAAGGCTCATGTAAAATCTTTGCATTCGCTCAACTCAACAAGTTAAACAAGACCAGTACCCTTGCACTATTTGGTGAATTTTATCGTAATGATGTCTTACTTCATCCAGAAGGGACTGATCATGCCAATATTCGTAATTTCATGATCCATGGATGGGAAGGTATTACATTTTCCCAACCGGCGTTAGCTGAAAAACAACCTAAAGGGCGACTCACGACCCGAACGATTGCAATGCATGCTGATACCAATGCGGCTGGTGATATTTTTGGTGGCTGGGTCTTGTCCCAAATGGATATGGCAGCCGGTATTAGCGCGGGTCAACGTGCTCAATGCCGTGTCGTGACCGTTGCACTCGATGGCATGAGTTTTATAAAACCGGTGCATGTAGGTGATATTTTAGGGGTATACACCAACATCGTTCGTGTGGGTCGAAGTTCTATCGATGTTAAAGTTGAATGTTGGGTTAGACGCGGTCGCATTGGTCAGCGTGAGAAAGTTACTGAAGCTATCTTTAAGTTTGTCGCGTTAGATGCAGATGGTAAATCAATGCAAGTTCCGCAGCTTAGTGAATTACCACATTATGTGAAAAGTGAGTTGTAATCTAAATTTAAATGCTAAAAGTAGATAATAATTTATCGATTAGAGACCAATTAAGTATTTGGTACCAAACGCTGAGCATAATCTGCAAAATCTGCTTGATGCACCTGTGCCTGTTCAAACAAGGGACTGTGGATCACAAAATCTGCTGTCGCAATATTACAGGCAACCACACAGTTATACATGGTTGATAAGCGTAACAAAGCTTTAATATCCACATCATGGGGCTGTGGCGTCATCGGATCGGTAAAGAAAAACAAAATATCTAATTTGCCCTCAGCAATCATCGCACCTAATTGCTGATCACCGCCCAATGGGCCTGACTTTAATGCCGTAATTGCCAGTGACGGATTTGCTGCTTGAATTAGCTTGCCGGTGGTACCTGTCGCAAAGATAGCATGAAGTTGTAATTTGGCAACATGTTCAGTGGTCCAGCTGATTGCTTGAGGTTTCATTTTGTCATGTGCCACAATGGCGATATTTTTTTTCATAGTATTTGGCTTATTGTTTCCTTCCCAACGTATAATACACAAACTACCACATAACATTTTCTAATATAAGATTTTTTTCTATGCGTTCTTCACGATTTGAAATGAAAGATGACCAACCTGTCTCTTGGGCAGTATTTACTAAATTACTGCCCTATTTAGGTGAATTTAAACAACGTGTTGCATTAGCTATGCTGTGTTTGATTTTGGCTAAAGTGGCCAGTGTCGGCCTGCCGTTTATCTTGAAATATGCAGTTGATAGTCTCAACGACTCCAGTACTATCACGCCATTATTATTAGCGCCTATTGCTCTGGTCGCAGCTTATGGCGTGTTTCGATTCTTGAATGTTATCTTAGGGGAAGTGCGTGATACGTTATTTGGGCGAGTAACAGAACGCGCGATGCGCCGTTTAGGTTTAGAGGTGTTTGAACATTTACATCGTTTGGATCTGGGCTTTCATTTATCGCGTCAAACGGGTGGTCTGTCTAGGGATATTGACAGAGGCACTAACGGTATCAGTTTTTTAATGCGCTTTATGGTGTTTAATATTGGCCCTACGCTCTTAGAAATTGCCTTTGTGGTCGATATTCTATTTACCCAATACGGCGCTAAGTTTGCCTTGATCATCATGTGTTCGGTGATCTTGTATGTGTTCTTTTCGATGAAAGCAACCGATTGGCGTACTCGCTACGTCCGTGAAGTTAACCAAGCAGATAACCAAACGAATACCCGAGCAGTCGATAGTTTATTGAACTATGAAACCGTCAAATACTTTAATAATGAAGCTTATGAAGCTAACTTATATGATACCAATCTGGCACGTTGGGAGAGCGCTCGACGCCAAAACCGCTTATCCTTGTTTGCTTTAAACGGCGGACAAGCGCTGATCATAGCCAGTGCCATGACATCCATGTTGATGCTCGCTGCGTGGGAGGTACAAGCCGGTACGATGACGATTGGTGATTTTGTGTTGATCAATGCGTTTACGATGCAGATCTTTATGCCGTTGAATTTTTTAGGATTTGTCTATCGTGAGATCCGTGGTGCCCTCGCTAATATTGAAAACTTATTCGCGTTGCTAAAAACGAAAGTCGGTGTCGAAGATCAACCCAACGCAGCACCGATTAAGGTCAGCAAAGGACAAATCGAATTTTCACAGTTGAGTTTTCATTATGATGCTAAACGTCCTATTCTCAGTGATATTAACTTTACGGTTCCAGCAGGGGCTAAAGTAGCAATTGTTGGGCCTAGTGGCAGTGGTAAATCCACCTTAGCCAAGCTCCTCTTTCGATTTTACGATCCCACCAGTGGTTGTATTAAAATCGATGGCCAAGACATTGCCCAGTACCAACAGTTATCTTTGCGCAGTCAAATCGGTATGGTACCTCAAGACACAGTGCTATTTAATGATACCTTGCGCGCTAACATTCAATATGGTGATACGGATGCAGATGAAGCGGCATTACAACAAGCCATTGAGATGGCGCAGTTAAGTGATTTTGTAGGACGCTTACCAGATGGACTTGATAGTCAGGTAGGTGAACGTGGATTAAAGTTATCTGGAGGAGAAAAACAACGCGTCGCCATTGCCAGAACTATCTTGAAAAATCCACCGATTGTCATTTTTGATGAAGCGACGTCATCACTCGACAGTCATTCAGAACAAGGGATATTAAGTGCATTAAATGCATTGGCTCAGCAACATACTGCCATTGTGATTGCACATCGATTATCGACGATCCAAGATGCTGATATGATTGTGGTATTGCAAGATGGGAAGATCCAAGAACAAGGCACACACACAGCCTTACTTGAATTAGATGGTGTTTATGCTGGCTTATGGCAAGCGCAACAAAAAGCCCATTAAATCCCCATCAAATCCCCATTTATGGTTGAGCACCCCCCAAACAGCACTGATTTAAACGATCAGTGCTGAGCGGGAAACTAACGTTATTTCGCTTTTAGGTAATCTGACACTAAGAATGCCATTTCCAATACTTGGTCCGCGTTTAAACGAGGATCACATTGGGTTTGGTAAGCTTCAGCTAAGTCGTCATCACTGATTTTATAAGCACCACCCGTACATTCGGTTACGTGCTGTCCAGTCATTTCTAAGTGAATACCACCGGCATGCGTTCCTTCTTGCTTGTGAGCAGTAAAGAACTGTTGGATCTCACGTAAGATTGCATCAAAATCACGAGTTTTGTAACCGCTTGATGCAGAGAACGTATTGCCATGCATTGGGTCAGAACTCCACACGACATGGCGACCTTCGGCTTTTACTCGTGCTAATAAGCGCGGTAAATTATCCGCTAATTTATCTGCACCCATGCGCGTGATTAAGGTCAAACGACCTGGAATATTATTCGGGTTCAATGCATCAATTAACGTTATCAAATCATCAGGTTGCATTGATGGACCAATCTTAACGCCAATTGGGTTATTGATCCCACGGAAAAATTCAACATGTGCATGATCAAGTTGACGCGTGCGCTCACCAATCCATAGCATGTGCGCTGAACAGTTGTACGGCAGACCCGTTAAGGTATCTATCCGCGTTAAGGCTTGTTCATAGTTAAGTAATAACGCTTCATGTGAAGTAAACAATGAGGTTTCATGTAACGTATTATTGGTTTTGCTATTGATGCCAATCACATCCATAAACGCAAGCGTATCTTCAATCCGCGTTGCCATATCTTGATAGCGATCTTTTAATGGATTGTTTTCTACAAATGCCATATTCCAGCGATTAACTTGATGCAGATCTGCTAAACCACCTTGTGAAAAGGCACGCAGTAAGTTCAATGTCGCAGCAGAGTGATGATAAGCCTGCAACAAGCGTTGCGGATCAGGTCGACGAGCACTTTCTGTAAACTCAAATGAGTTAATAATATCACCGCGATAGCTAGGTAATGGCACACCATTAATGGTTTCCATATCTGAAGAACGCGGCTTAGCATATTGCCCCGCCATACGTGCAACCTTAGTCACGGGACAGCGACCACCAAAGGTCAATACAATCGCCATTTGTAACATTACTTTGAATGTGTCACGGATCTTAGGTGCATTAAACTCAGAAAACGACTCCGCACAATCCCCACCTTGTAGCAAAAAGCCTTCACCTTTTGAAACATCAGCAAGTTGTGATAACAAATCACGAGTCTCAGCAGCAAACACTAACGGCGGATAGCTCGCTAGTTTACTCTCTACATCTGCCACTTCTGCGGCATTATCATAGGTCGGTTGCTGCAAAATCGGCTTGTTGCGCCAGCTGTCAATACTCCAGTTACTCATGGGGGTCATTTCCTAAAAATATTTAAAATAAATGTGTCAAATAATCTGTTGCAAATATTAGCATAATTAGACCATAAATGGTGTATGTAAATATAAGGGAATGTGTTGCTCAGGGATGTGAAAATATTGGGTTAAGCATTCAGGTTGCCAGATGGTTGCAATCTCGCCATTCGCTTGCACTTGGCCATCTTGCATAATCAGAACGTCATCATTGGGACATTCATTGAGCCAAGCTAACTGATGATGCGCAATGACGATGATATTACCTTGTTGTTGTAAGTCGTGTAAGCAGGCAAGCCATTTAATTTGATATGCTAAATCTAACGCATCAAACGGTTCATCAAATAACAATACACCACGGCCTTGTTGTATCGCTTCCCACACTTGCATCATACACCGTGCGATATGTACTCGTTGCTGCTGTCCACCGGAAAGCTCATGGATCAAACGGGATTGATATTGATTAACCGCCAACACCTCGTCTATTTGTGCTGGCGCTACAGCAAAGGGGGTATAAAAACGAAATAACTCCGCCACAGTCAAGCCAAACACACTATCGTTATGCTGCGTTAAACAACATCGATGTGCTGCAATATGACCGGGTTGAATCTCAGTTATCGTCACCTCTGCATTGAGAGACTCTGAGGATAATAGCCCTGCAATAACATGCAATAAGGTCGATTTCCCAGCTCCATTTTGGCCGATAACATGCGTTAGTGTGCCCGCTGGAATAAATAATTCAGACACATGTAAACGCTCAGCAATATATATGTCTTTTAAGTGTATATTCATCGCTGCTGACCTTGAAATAAGACCCACACAAATATTGGCCCACCAATACTCGCCGTTAATAATGATATGGGTAAATCAACACCATTGAGTAATTGGTTTACTGTTACAATCACAAGCATAAGGGCTGCCCCGACTAAACCACTTAACGGAATGATTAACCGATTATCGCTGCCAAAAATACGACGAAGAATATGCGGCACTAACAAACCCACAAACGCAATAGAGCCAGCAATCGACACACTCACACCCACAAGTAAGGCACAAATAACCAAGACGACTCGGGTTAATCGCTGTGGATCAATACCAAGTAGTTGGGCGTTAATATCCCCTAAATATAAGCTATTGAGTGCACTACGGTGATAACTTAATGCGCCAATACCTAATAGGATTATGCCGCCAGCGACAGCTAAAATAGGATAACTTGCGTGTTGAAAACTCCCCATCAACCAAAACGTTAAATTACGTGTCGCTTGAGCATCACCAAAAATATATAACCAAGCTAACGCAGCAGCGCACACAGTAGAAATTGCAATGCCGGCTAAAATAACCGCTGAATGGGTTAATGCGAGACGTTTTGCTAGTAGGTAAATCAAGCCACTACTGAGCAAAGCCCCAGTAAAACAGGCTAAAGGTAAGCCCCATATCAATGAACTTGAAGGTAAGACGCCACCAATAATGACAATACCCGCACATAGACTTGCACCACTGCTGATGCCGATGATCCCAGGGTCGGCCAAAGGATTGTTTAATACCACCTGTAATGCCGCAGAACTCATGGCGAGCGCACTGCCCACTAGTAACGCGGTCATCAGCATAGGCAATGATAGATTAATAAAAATATGTTGTTCAACTGCATCGGTAAGCAATTGAGAATGCAAGCTGACATTGATCCCTAGCAATCCGACAATAACGGCAATAGCAATAAACAATGGAGTGGATTGAATAGAAGGAACAGGCAACAATTTTCCAATAACGCTAAACAGCCCTTAGCTAACTTCACTATTACTAAGGACAAGACAATGTTCAACAAGCCCATCACTGGCTTGTTCGATTAAATTTAAGACTAATTCAAAGCCTTTGATGCCGCCATAATATGGATCGGGAACTTCGCTAAAATCAGAATCCGCAAAATCCATAAACAATTTTACTTTATTTTGATGTTCTTCAGGACAGCGCTTTAATAAACTACTGTGGTTGGCGTTATCCATCGCAATGATTAAATCTGCGAGAATAAAATCATCATCTGCAACTTTACGACAACTGATGCCATCAAAGTGGTAACCTCGCCTTTGCGCAACCGCCATCGAACGTTTATCCGGTCGAGCGCCAATATGATACCCTGCCGTTCCTGCTGAATCTGTGACTAATTCTAACATCGCCTCTTGAGCTTTATGCCTAAATACAGCTTCGGCAGTCGGAGAGCGGCAAATATTTCCGAGGCATACAAACACAACTCGCAACATAAAATCTTCCTTGAACTTTGATGGTACTTGATTAGTTTGTGTATACTAGCGAGAATTTAGACCAACGTGTACTGTTTTTTATGCAAATATTAATGCTCAGTTCATCCAGAGTGAACAACTGTGAATACTTACAAGATGCTAAACCATCTATTCTTGCGCATCTTGGCGCGATAACCTCGGCAGTGTTTGTGCCTTATGCTGGTATATCAGTCAGTTACGACGACTATACAAAACAAGTCCAAGCAGCCTTACCTGAACTAGCGATTACAGGCTTACATACGTTTGCTGATCCAGTAAACGCTATTCTTGAAGCGCCAGCCATACTGGTAGGAGGTGGCAATACTTTTCATCTCCTCCATCAACTGCAACAACTTAAGCTTATTGATGCTGTTCGACAAGCAGTCATCAAGCATCACGTCCCTTATATTGGCTGGAGTGCAGGCTCTAATATTTGTGGTGCGACGATAAGAACGACCAATGATATGCCGATTATTGAGCCGGAATCATTTAGAGCATTGAACTTTGTCCCTTGCCAATTAAATCCTCATTATACTGATGCCCACCCTGAGGGCTTTCATGGGGAAACGCGTGACCAACGTTTGAGCGAATTTGTCACCCTCAATCAGTCCACGCCTGTCATTGGTATTCGTGAAGGGAGTGCTTTGTTACTAAGTGAATCGGATGGCAATCCAGCATTGACCTTAGTGCCTGGTCCTGATGGGATTTTGTTTACCTATGAAAACGGTAAATCGATTATCCCAGCGGGCACTGATTTAAGTCATCTTTTAGCCTAACAGGCTGATATCAAGGTATCTAGCCGCTTCGGTTGCCGAGGCGACTTTGGGTATCACCCCTAACAATGGGGCATCAATGCGGGCTTGTAATGTCGCTAAGTTTTCATGAAAAAACGGCTGAGTCTCTGGGGCATTAGCAATCCATCCTGCGATGTGACAACCGCTAGCCAGTATCGCCTGTTGCGTGAGTAAGGCGTGATTTAAACAACCTAAACGCATTCCGACAACCATAATAATCGGCATAGCACATTGCTGCACAACATCAGGGAGCACCTGTTCTGAGTTAATTGGCAATAACCAGCCCCCTGCTCCTTCACTGATTAATACATCAATGTCCAACGCCATCAATTCTCGATAATTAGCCAATAATTCTTGTTCGGTGATAGTTTGAGCACTTCGTTGAGCAGCAATGTGCGGGGCTATCGGCTCGCGAAATGCAAAAGGGTTAATTAGCTCATACGCTAATGGAACATTACTTTGCGCCATTAACAGATGTGCGTCTTCATTGCGTAAGCCTAAGTCAGTTTGTTCACATCCTGCAGAAATAGGTTTGTGTCCTACTACACGAGAACCTTGTGCCACAAATGCGTTAACCAATGCGGTAGAAGCGACGGTTTTACCGACATCAGTATCGGTACCAGTGATAAAATATTTGCGCATAATACGAACCTATGAAAGGACAAACCTATAATTGAAATTTAACGAGATAGTTGAAGCTGCACAACATGATAATCTAAGCTGAATTGCCCTTGGTTGAGAGCAGTAAAAGCGCTTCGTGCATCACGTAGTTGGCGCTTAGTTAACAATGTTGCAGTATTAGATGTATCTGGATCATCGACCGCGGTTGATGCACCCACATCTTTGATCGAATGCAGCATACTCAAAAAGTCCGGATATGTATCGATAAACACGTCGCTGTTACTATGAAAAGTGAACCCTGCGTTTGCTGCAGCAGCTTGCCACTGTGCTAATGAGGTAAAAGAATGCACGGCATGCCCTCGTCCAATACTAGCCCATGCTTGACGTAAACGGGCAAACGACGGTGCAATTAAAATAGTCAGATCAGCACGTCCATCGACGGTTAAAATATGGCTAATATCCATTAATAATTGTTCTGGAGAACTCGACCATTGCAACGCCATTGATGAGAAAATGCGATCCACACTGTTAGGGGCGAAGATCTTCGTTAAGTCATCAAAATCAGCACATTGGTATTGAATATTAGTAATAGCATTGTTACGGCTTTGCGCATAATCCAACATAGGCTCGGCGATATCGACAGCAACCACGGTTTCGGCAAGAGGCGCTAACATCGGTAGCGCAGTGCCGGTGCCTGAGCCCAGATCAACTAACTTAGCGACTAAATCGCCACTCACATTCGCAACATTCATATTGCGTAATGACCAATCTAAAATCCGTTGTTGTACATGCGCATGCTCATCGTAATGAGCGGCTGCGGCACCAAAACATTCAGCAATGTGTAATTTATCCAAGTTTGGCTCGCATCATCACTAAGCCATCAACCAATGATTCTATATCTTGTTGTTGATGCAAGGCACTAATGGTCACCCTCAAACGGTCTTGCCCTTTGGGCACTGTCGGTGTACGAATAGCATTAACCCATAACCCTAAGCTTTTGAGCATATCGCTAGCCTTGAGTGCTTTGGCTGGATCATTAATCAAATAGGGTTGAATGGCGCTATCAGAGGCAATAATAGGTAAGCCTTGAGCTGCGGCAAGTGTTTTAAAATAGTCAATATTATCGTGAAGCTGACGTCTCGCTGGCCCTTGTTGCATTAGCTGAATGCTGGTCAACGTCGCTTTGGCTTGAGCTGCGCTAAACGCCGTTGAATAAATATAATGTTTCGCTTTATTAACTAAATAATCAATCAGCACTTGTGAGCCAGCGATAAACGCCCCGCCCGTTCCAATCGCTTTACCAAAAGTGCCCATCACAATGGGGCATTGATCTTGCGATAAATTAAACGCCTCAACACTACCTAAGCCGGTTTCACCGATAACACCAAATGCATGCGCATCATCGAGCATCAACCACGCATCGTATTGCTCACATAATTGCTGTAATGCACTCACATCAGCGCTATCGCCATCCATACTAAATACCCCTTCAGACACACATAAGGTGTTGCCAGAAGCATTTTCTGAGGCTTTGCTAAATTGCGTTTCGGCGTGCTGTATATCATTATGCTTAAAGCGTAAAAATTGTGCAGGACTGTGGATCGCAGCATCAATAAAAGAGGCATGCATCAGCTTATCGGTGATCACCGTATCACCTTCAGATAACAAGGCTTGGCACACAGCTTGATTAGCCGCAAAACCAGAAGAAAACAACAACACCGCCTCGCGATTTAACGCATTTGCAAGGTGATCTTCTAACGCTTGGTGACATTGCGTATGCCCTGTCACTAACGGTGAAGCACCAGAACCGGCACCATATCGAGACAATCCTTCAACATAAGATTGCAAAATATCCTGATTCTGGCGATGACCGAGATAGTCATTACTGGAAAAATTCAGGTAGTGCTTCCCATCTACTTTAATGACACCATCATAATCATCTTCTACCACTACGCGTTTGCGCAGTAAACAATCATGTGCCAATCTCGTGAGCTCTGTTTGTAAATGGGAAAATGCCATCATCTACTCGTTTTGGCTATGTTGCAGATGCATCGTAAAACAAATCGCTAGGAACAGCTTGCTGCTCTTGCTGCATTTGTATTTCATCATGCAACGCTGCTTCGTGTGCTTCATCCGAATACGCTTTAGTTTGATGAGAATTAATGCCAAGCTTTTTGAACAACATAACATCTTCATGTGTTTCAGGGTTAGAAGTGGTCAGTAACTTACAACCGTAAAATATAGAGTTTGCGCCAGCCATAAAGCACATGGCTTGCATTTGCTCGTTCATCGCTTCGCGCCCTGCTGATAAACGTACAAATGATTGCGGCATCATGATCCGTGCAATCGCGATAGTGCGAATAAATTCAAAATAATCTAAATCGTCCACTTTATCTAATGGTGTGCCTTTAACTTTAACCAACATGTTAATGGGGACACTTTCTGGGTGGCGTTCTAAATTGGCTAACGCAATCAGTAAGCCTGAACGGTCATCGCCCGTTTCGCCCATACCAACAATCCCGCCTGAGCAGACATGCATGCCTGAATCACGGACGTTTTGTAACGTATCCAAACGGTCTTGATAGGTACGAGTGGTAATAATGTCACCATAATATTCCGGTGAGGTATCCAAATTGTGATTGTAATAATCCAGACCCGCTTGCTTTAGGGCGATAGCCTGATCACGGGTTAACATACCCAACGTCATACACGTTTCTAAGCCCAAAGATTTAACTTCTTTCACCATATCAACCACATAAGGCATATCACGCTCACGTGGATTACGCCACGCTGCCCCCATACAAAAACGTGTTGATCCTGTTGCGCGTGCTTCTTTGGCGCGTTCAATGACTTTGGAAATCTCCAATAACCGTTCTTTTTCCAGTCCCGTATCATAGCGAGCTGATTGTGGACAATACGCGCAATCTTCTGGGCAGGCACCCGTTTTAATCGATAGTAATGTACTTACTTGTACATAATTCGGGTCAAAGTGCGTACGGTGAACCGTTTGAGCTTTGAACATTAAGTCATTAAATGGCATGTCATACAATGCGTTGACTTGATCCAATGTCCAATTATGACGAACATCTTGCTGCATCTGCGCGGTCAGCGGTTTAGGCAAACTAATTGGATTGGATGAGATTTGATCAGCTGGAGATGAAACGTGAGTTTGCGCTGAGGTTGCGGTCATAGTGTCGGTTTGCATGCGTGCCTTGCTCTTTACTTAACGGGTATAGAGCGTTAGTCTATGCAGTATTCCGGCTTTGTCAACCAAAAGCCATTTAGCAAGTTTACAAGCGATTATAAATTGAACAATATTGAATATGACAAGCGCCATTTATGGCATCCTTATACGTCAGCGACGCAACCGTTACCTTGTTATGAAGTAATAGGGGCAAACGGTGTTGAACTGACCTTGGCTGACTCTCAAGTTTTAATTGATGGGATGTCGTCTTGGTGGGCGGCTATTCACGGTTATAATCACCCACACCTTAATCAGGCAGCTAAAACACAAATTGACGCGTTTTCACATGTCATGTTTGGCGGGATAACCCACGAACCTGCAATCCGCTTAACCAAACAATTATTGTCCATGGTATCGGATGGTTTGAATCGTGTATTTTTAGCTGACTCGGGATCAGTGTCGGTGGAAGTTGCGATCAAAATGGCATTACAGTATTTTGCTTGCCAAGGTCAGCCCAATAAGCACAAAATTATTACGCCGCGCAATGGTTATCACGGAGATACGTTTGCAGCTATGTCGGTGTGTGATCCAATTAACGGCATGCATTCGTTATTCAAAAATGTCCTAGCAGAACAAATTTTTGCTCCTGCTCCGCAAACCCGTTTTGAGCAAACGTGGAACGAGGATGATATTACCCCGTTAGCGGATCTTATTGCTACGCATCATAACGAACTAGCAGCATTGATTTTAGAACCCATAGTGCAAGGTGCTGGGGGTATGCGCATGTATCATCCGATGTACCTCAAACGTGCCCGCCAGTTGTGCGATGAATATAATATCTTATTGATCGTCGATGAAATCGCTACGGGTTTTGGTCGTACAGGTAAATTATTTGCCTGCGAACATGCGGGCATTTCACCTGACATCATTTGTTTAGGAAAAGCTTTAACTGGTGGTTATATGACCATGGCTGCGACGATTTGTACCGAAGACGTGGCAATGGGGATTTGTCAAAGTGCCCCTGGCGTATTTATGCATGGCCCTACTTATATGGCTAATCCCCTGGCTTGCGCAGTCGCGTCAGCTAGTTTAGATATTATTGCTACTGGTGAATGGCAACAACAGGTCGAGACGATTGAAACATGGATCCATCAATATCTCACACCTTGCGCAGACCTTGCCGCAGTCGCTGATATTCGTATTTTAGGCGCTATTGGTGTGGTCGAAACCAAAGTTTCTGTGGACGTCGCGGCAATTCAAGCTAAGTTTGTCGAAAGCGGCGTATGGATCCGTCCTTTTGGTAAATTGGTTTACATCATGCCTCCGTTCATTTGCAGCGAGGCACATATCAAACAACTTTGCGAAGCAATTTATTCTGCCCTTGATGAGTGATTAGCCTGCATTTAATGTGGAGAAAGTCACAAATTTGGGTATAATTCGCTTTTTTATCTGCTTATCAATAATTTAATGGAGTTCACTATGGCGTATGCCTCAGTTGTCGACGTGCTAAAAGGGTCTTACGAGATCGCGCAAACCGTGACTATCAAAGGATGGGTTCGTACCCGTCGTGATTCAAAAGCCGGTTTATCTTTTATTGCGCTACACGATGGTAGCTGTTTTGACCCCGTGCAGGTGATTGCGTTAAATACATTAGAAAATTACGCGCAGATCACGACATTGACTACTGGTTGTTCATTGTCTGTAACCGGTGTGGTTAAAGCGTCACAAGGCCAAGGTCAAGCAGTCGAAATTGAAGCGACCAGTGTTGAGATCGTTGGCATGGTCGAAAACCCAGATACGTATCCAATGGCAGCTAAGCGTCATAGCATTGAGTATTTACGTGAACATGCACACTTACGTCCACGAACTAATATCATGGGTGCAGTTACCCGAGTTCGTAATACACTATCCCAAGCGGTACATCGTTTTTTCCATGAGCAAGGGTATTTTTGGATTTCTACACCAATTATTACTGGTTCCGATACCGAAGGTGCTGGCGAAATGTTTCGCGTATCAACCTTAGATATGATGAACTTACCAATGAATGATGACGGTCAAGTTGATTATTCTGAAGATTTTTTTGGTAAAGAAACCTTCTTAACCGTATCCGGTCAGTTAAATGTTGAAACCTACGCAACGGCCATGTCCAAGGTGTATACCTTTGGGCCTACGTTCCGAGCAGAAAACTCAAACACCACACGTCACTTAGCTGAGTTTTGGATGATTGAGCCAGAAGTCGCCTTTGCAGACTTAGCGACTGTTGCACAACTAGCTGAAGACTTACTTAAATATGTATTCAAAGCGGTGCTTGCAGAAAATGCTGATGATATGGCGTTTTTTGCACAGCGAGTCAATAAGGACGCGATTACGCGCTTGGAACAAGTCGTTAACTCTGAATTTGTCCGTATGGATTACACCGACGCTATTGAGATACTGCAAAATTGCGGCAAGAAATTTGAATTCCCAGTATCGTGGGGGGTTGATTTATCTTCTGAGCACGAACGTTATTTAGCAGAAGAGCATGTCGGTGCGCCGATCATCATGCAAAACTACCCGAAAGATATCAAAGCATTCTATATGCGTATCAATGATGACGGTAAAACCGTTGCCGCAATGGATATCTTAGCACCGGGTATTGGTGAAATCATCGGAGGCTCTCAGCGAGAAGAGCGTCTTGATGTATTTGATGCACGTTTAGCAGAAATGGGCTTAGACCAAGCAGATTATAGCTGGTATCGTGATTTACGTCGTTACGGTACTGTGCCACATGCCGGATTTGGTTTAGGTTTTGAGCGCCTCGTCGCTTATGTTACAGGTGTGCAAAATGTCCGTGACGTTATTCCTTTCCCACGTACACCAGGCAGCGCACCATACTAAAAAAGCAACATCGACAAATATTTGAAAAAGTAATCAACTGTAGTGGTTGGTTACTTTTTTTTTGCATGATAGTTACATTACCGTTCGTATTCAGCCAATGATACAGTTGCATTATTAAAATTAGTTAGTTAGTGTACTTCATCCTCTAAAGATTAAGTCAATTACACCACAATTTAGGTTATCTCACACTAATTGCGTCAAACATACATACCCTCTTGATATACTCCACCCAAACTACTGAAATTTATAGACTTTAATTGTGGAACAAGTCTTGCTAATTAATATGTTAATACGCTCTTGAAGCGAAGCAAGTAACGAGCACTACTCCATAATTACAACTCGTTACATTTGACAACAGATCTGTACATTTAGGTCAGTTATTATTTACATATAAAATGGACATTAAGGCAGCACACATGAACAGCACACTCAAAAAAACCGGATTAGCCGTTATTATTATCGCCGTAGGTATTGGCGGTATGATCGGAATAAAAGCAACGGCGGAAGAGAAAAACGAAAAAGTAAAAGTCGATACCCGTCCATCAGTAAGTGTGCAAAACGCCGAATCAATCAATTATGATGTTGTGATCAAATCTAACGGTGAAGTACGTCCGTTTGAGAGCACCGCTATGTCTGCACAAGTTTCTGGTGAAGTCATTTCATGGCATCCAAATTTTGTTGAAGGTGGATTAGTCAAACGTGGTGATGTGCTGTTTACCATTGAAGCGGATCTCTATGAGGCGGCCGTGTTACAAGCTGAATCAGAAGTATCACGCGCACAGGCAACCTTAATAGAAGAACAAGCACGTGCGGATGTCGCAAAACGCGAAGCCAAAAATTTACCCGCCTCTAAAGTCACCGATCTGTATTTGCGTAAACCTCAACTACTGAGCGCACAAGCTGCATTAAAATCCGCTCAGTCGCGTCTTAAAATCGCAAACAAAGATCTCAACAACACCATTATCACAGCACCGTATGATGCATTAATTGTGTCGCGCGATGTCGGTGTAGGCCAATATGTTAATAAAGGCGTGCAAGTAGCACGATTAAACAACATTGAACGTGCTGAAGTTGTTTTTCCTATTGCCGGTTTTGATGCGACATTTTTGCCCAGTAGGATTGCCAATACTCCTGCAACAATCGTGTCACGCGGTGCAGAAAAAACCTTACGCCAAGGTATAATTGTTCGCGATTTAGGTCGAGTAGATCAAGCGACCAGAATGACCCATTTGGTGGTTCAAATTGATGACCCTTACAGCTTAAAAACAAATGCACCTCGCATTAAATTTGGAACCTATGTTGAGGTGAACTTTAATGGTAAAACGATTACAAATGTGTTTAAAGTAGCCCAGTCTCTTGTTAATAAACGGTCTATCTGGCTGCTAGATGACACCAATAAAATGGTCTCTAAGCCAGTGAATGTGGTACGTGAAGAAGGCGCTTTCTTCTATATCAATGAAGGGTTAGCGGAACAAGATCGTCTGGTCATCACTTTACCAGAATATCCACAAAACGGCATGGAAGTTAAAATCATTGGCGAACAGAGCCCTTTAGTTGCTGATAGCTCGCTTCTGGGTGATTCGAGTGAATCTGATGGATCGGACGTTCAGTCTGATTCACAAGAATAAGGAACGATTCTCATGAGTGAACATATCACCGAAGAAGTCGTTGATGTTAATAAAGAAGAAACCGGCTTAATCGCGTATTTTGCCAACAATGCAGTAGCAGCTAACTTGATGATGGGCTTTATCATCATTATGGGGTTAATCAGCTACAATTCGATTCAACGACAAATGTTTCCCAATGTGGAAATCAACTTTATTAATGTCCAAGCTTCCTACCCAGGTGCAGCCCCTCGAGAAATTGAAGAAAGTATCTTAATTAAGATTGAAGAATCCTTGAAAGATATTACTGAAATCAAAGAAAGCGTCTCTCGTGCCTTCCGTAATGGTGGTCGCATCAGCCTGCGTATTCGTGAAGGTGAAGATTTAGCGTCAGTACTCGATAAAGTAAAACAACGCGTAGATAGTATCGGTACCTTCCCTGCTGATATGGAACCGATCCAGGTCACTCAGGCAGAATTTCAGCAAGATGTGATTGAGATGTCACTCGTGGGTGATGTGCCATTAGAACAGCTCAAGCCCATTGCGAATCAAATTGAAAATGAACTTCTACAACTAAACAATGTGTCGCTAGCGAATGCATCCGCCCCTGATGACGAGATTGCGATAGAAGTACAGCCAGAAGCACTCAAACAATACGATCTAACCATCAGTGATATTACTGCTGCAATACGGCGTTACTCGGCTAATTTTTCAGCTGGTCAATTACGTACTGATGCAGGGATCATTGCCGTTCGTGTAGAAAACCAATACTACAACGGTGAAGAATTTCGCAACATACCAGTTAAAATTGGCGCAAACGGTGGTCGCGTCTTATTACAAGATGTGGCACTAATTAAAGATGGCTTTACAGAAGGTGAACGTTACTTTAAATACTCAGGTCAAAATGCGATATTTATTGATGTCAAAGCGACGAAGTCACAAGATACCATTCCTGTCGCAGAGTCTGTCAAAGCCTATATTGAGGAAAAAAATAAAACCTTACCCCAAGGGTTAGAGCTCAAAGTTCTAGTGGATATGACCTACTACCTTAACGCTCGTTTAGATATGATGCTTGGTAATTTAATCCAAGGTTCTATCTTAGTGGCATTGATGCTGACGTTATTTTTACGTTTTAAACTCGCTTTTTGGGTTATGGTCGGTTTACCTGTGTGCTTTTTAGGCGCCATGATGATGATGCCGATTTTTGGCGTCACAATTAATATTCTGTCTTTGTTTGCCTTTATTATGGTGCTCGGGATTGTGGTGGATGATGCCATTGTGATTGGTGAATCTGCGTATAGCGAAGTAGAACAATATGGTGGCGGCGTCAATAACGTCGTACGTGGTGCGAAACGCGTCGCGACCCCCGCGACATTTGGCGTGTTAACCACTATCGCGGTATTTGCTCCCTTTACCCAATCTAGCGGTTTTGAAGGAGCGTTCTTCTATAATATCTCCATGGTCGTGATCTTATGTTTGGTGTTTTCACTCATCGAATCCAAACTCATTTTACCTGCCCATATCGCGCAAATTAACTTTACACCAATCAAAGAAAATGGCTTTAGAGATCGCTTTAATAAAGCCTTCTTTGGTTTTGTAAATGGTAAATACCGTCGTTTTGTCGAACAGTGTGTCGAGTATCGCTGGGCGGTGTTTGCATTCTTTATTGCCATGCTATTAATCAGTTTTGGTTTAATCCAAGCCAATTATGTCCGTATGGTGCCAAACCCCAAAGTCCCGCACGATTTTCCATCTATAAGTATAGAGATGAGTGAAACAGTATCGGATCAAACCACTATCGATGCCCTTAAGACGATTGAGAAAATAATTTTGGATGTTGAGCAAGAAACCATTGATGCCGAAGGGTCTGGTATGATCCGTGATATCTTAGCCTTTAACCGAGGGCGTACAGAAGCTCGGATAGTGGTACCACTCGTCGATGAAGAATTACGTCTTTATGATACGTTCGAGTTAGCGCGTCGCTGGCGTGAACGCATACCCGAAATTGCAGGCATGAAGTCATTTTCAATCCAAGATGATGTTAACGGCGGCAATGATGACGGTGAATTTGGTTATCTTATTTATGGCAGTGATATCAAAACACTTAATGCCGCAGGCCGTTATCTGATTTCTTTACTGCAACAAGAAAATGGGTTGTTTGATATTAGCTCAACCATCGATCCTGCGAGTAAAGAGATCCGCATGTCATTGTTGCCTGTTGCCGATGACTTAGGACTTGATATATCGAATATTGCCCGTCAGGTTGGATTGAGTTTTTATGGTGGTGAAGCCCAGCGCGTCATTCGTAATGGTGAAGAAGTCAAAGTCATGGTGCGTTACCCACAACTCACCCGTGAACGTTTTGCTGAGTTAAAATATACCATGATTAAAACACCAACCGGTCAAGAAGTGATGCTCGGTGATGTGGTTGATCTGACTGAAGAACCGGGTATTTCGTATATTCGTCGAGAAGAAGGTTATCGCACCGTTTATGTTTGGGGTGCCATTGATGAAGAGGCCGTCGAACCTAGTGCGGTAATTGACCAAATCAAAGATAATCTATTGCCTAAAATGAAAGAAGCTTTCCCTGCGGTTAAAACTCAGTTAGGTGGCACCATTGAAGAGCAACAAGCTCAACAAGATGAACAATTCATGTTCTTTTGGGCTGGGATGATCATGGTATTTATCTTATTAGCTGTTCCGCTTAAAAGTTACGGTCAACCCTTGATCATCATGTCGGTCATCCCTTTTAGTTTAACAGGGGCGATTTGGGGACACTTTTTACTCGGCATTGATTTGTCGATGATGTCGACGTTTGGTTTAATTGCAGCGGCAGGCGTAGTGATCAATGATTCATTAGTGATGACAGATTATATCAACCAACGCCGTAAACAAGGTTACGATGTGAAAACGGCTGTTTTAGAAGCAGGTTGTGTGCGTTTCAGAGCGATTACATTAACCTCCATTACGACCTTTGCTGGCGTGCTCCCGATTATGTTTGAAACAAGTCTACAAGCTTCATTTGTGATCCCGATGGCAGTCGCGCTAGGATTTGCAGTCCTATACGCTACAATAGTGACATTAGTCTTAGTGCCGTGTTTATATATTATTTTACTCGACTTAACTCGTCCCTTTAACTGGGTAAAAAGTAAATTAACAACACACACAAACGTCGAATCTGATACGACAGTCCTGACCAATGAGTAGTCAATTGGCGTAATCTCATGACATTAGGTCATTGATTGGATTGGTATCGCTTATTAATGAAAAAACCAAGGAATATTTAAATTATAAGCGGTGATGCCGATATAAAATCAATGATTATGCGCAACAGGTGTTTCACGACGCTAAGCTAACTAGGAGTCAAGGATGACAAGTATGACAAGGATCTTAATTACTGGAATAGTCACGCATGGATAGATTGTTAGCAACCTTTATTACGGAAGCTAGAGATAATCTAGAGATTAGCTCGACTTGCTTTTTAGCCTTAGAGCAAGACCCGACTAATACCGCGACGCTCGATACCGTATTTCGCAGTGTGCATACCATGAAAGGATCGTCTGGATTATTCGATATTATTCCATTTACTAACGTCATGCATGAAGCAGAAAGCGTCCTTGAGCGCATGCGTTATGCTGACTTGGTCTTAACTTCAGACCATATCGACACTTTACTTGATAGTATGGATCAAGTAAGTAGGTGGCTAGACGAATTAGAATCCACGCAAACTCTTAACCACAGGGTTGATGAATTATCGAACAGATTATGTGTTGAATTACGCGCCATTACAGGCACACCAAATTCGAACCATGATAAAACTATTCATGTCGACAAGATTGGCACACTAACAGAATTAACAAACGCACCAAACTGGGTATCCCAACTACATCATGTAGCACGTAAAACACTATACAAAGAATTATTAATCAGCGACCGACACATCAATATCATTACCTATACGCCGGATCCACAATGTTTTTTAAATGGTGAAGATCCTATTCGTGTCGTCCAGCAATGCCCAGGTTTAGTTGCCTTTCGAATTCAATCCCGTGACGCATGGCCGCTCGATAAAGCACGGATCGATCCGTTTAATTGTAATCTCATCATACAAATATTAACGACTGCAGATCTCGCTCAAATCAATCAACATTTTAGATACGTTGACAATCAAATAGCATTATTACAAATGGATCGTCAATTTTTAGCATCCCCTGAAGGCACGTTTAGACCTACTCAGGCATATCAATTATTTATTAATGATGTGAACTTCTCTGCCATGAATTTAGAATGGGATAAATTTGCCAGACAAGTTATTACCATGGCGAATATCAAAGCCAACGCACCATACCAAGAAACAATTTGCGATTGGTTGGTATTACTCAGTCATGAACAAAAACCCAATATTCGAATCATTAAAGCCTTACTTTCAGCATTTAATTACGGATTCTTTGATTTACAAGATGAGACGACTAATTCACTGAATCTAGCAAAACATAGTTTTCAATCCTTACCTGATGCGTTGGTAAATTTAACGTTTGGCTATGGTGATGATTTATGTGAGAGTGACCAAGATACCCACGCAAATATGGATTACAAAACAGACACAGTAACGCAAATGGATATATTGCAAGCTGACAGCACTCCCATACAAAAAAAACTGCGCGTTGATCTGGCTCGAATCGATAATTTAATGGAGTTAGTCGGTGAATTAATGGTGGCCAAAAACACCCTGCCGCTTTTAGCCCAGCAAGCAGATGAACGCTACGGTTTAAACGATCTCGCTAAAGAAATTAACAGTCAGTTTTCTGTCATCAACCGCTTGAGCGAAGATTTACAAGCAGCGATCATGCAATTAAGAATGGTGCCCCTCGCGAATGCATTTCAACGGTTACCGCGATTAGTTAGGGGGTTATCGCGAAAATTAAATAAACAGGTCTTACTAAAGATTGAAGGGGACGAAACTGAAGCGGATAAAAATGTAATAGAAGAGTTACCGGACCTATTAATTCATTTAGTGAGAAATAGCATAGATCATGGACTTGAATTACCACATGTACGAGCGGCTAAAAATAAACCAGAACAAGGCCTCATTATATTACGTGCGATCCCTCGAGATTTTCAAGTTTTGATCGAAATTGTAGATGACGGGAAAGGTATTGATCCTGAGGTAATTAAACGCAAAGCTTATACAAAAGGTCTGATTGATGCAAAGCAGCTTGAGACTATTTCCGATCAAGAAGCCTTGCAATTAATTTTTGTTCCTGGCTTTTCTACCGCTGAACAAATATCAGATATTTCTGGTCGCGGCGTTGGTATGGATGTAGTGCGAACTGCAATTAATCAAACTGGCGGCTCAGTTCATGTGCAAAGTGAAATCGATAAAGGTACGATGATTCGTTTGTCATTACCGCTATCATTAGTACTTAACACAAAGGAGGTGTTAGCGTGTCTATAACATTCAAAAAAACGGTAGCCGTGTTCGCTCACGATACCACTATTGAAGAAGCAGAAACACTACTGCAGTGGCTAGTAGAAAAGCCAAATCGCAAAGTTAATTTAAAAGCGCTACAACATGCACACACAGCAGTTATACAAGTATTAATGGCTACTCGACCCCATGTATCGAATTGGCCATCCGATGGGCCCCTGTCGCAATTATTGCGTCAGCACATGCAACGTGTTGCATAAGTTAATTTTAATTTAAGGATAAATAAAAATGAAACGGATTCTAATCGTTGATGATTCTCCTACCATGTTAATGAGTATGGAAGGTGTGTTAAAACGCAATGGCTATGACGTTGAGACCGCGACTAGTGCAAAGCAGGCTATCTTCAAGGCTCCACTGTTCAAACCGGATATGATGATCACAGATTTAAACATGCCAGAAATGAACGGTATTGATTTAATTAAAGAATTAAAACAGACTTCAATCATGCGCTTTAAACCCATAATGATGTTGACTATCGAATCACAACAAGATAAAAGGGATGAGGCAAAACAAGCAGGCGCGACAGGTTGGCTCGTCAAACCCGTTCAACCCGACGAGCTCAGCAATGTTGTGCGAAAGTTATTACCGTTGTAAGGCAAACGTTTTAAGTAAAATGAGTTTTAGGACAGTGAGTGATTAGCCTTTACAGCTTAAGATTTGTAACAAATTTATCAATGATATGTATAATTATCTTGAGACTGCAAAAATGCACACAATATGAGAACTTTTAATATGAAATTAACTCCTCCTTATGCGCTTTTTTTAGGTGATGCATCTGATAGCCTAGGATTAAAAATGGCCAATAGCATCGCAACTTGGCGACCATCGCAATGTGTCGGTGAAATAGCACTTCCTGAGTGTTCTGTCACGACAGGCTTACCTCTTTTATCCATCAAAGATGCTGCCGAACAAGGGGCTAAATCATTTGTCTTAGGCTTTAATAATGCCGGTGGACATATTGATATCAAATATTTACCCCATATTAAACTCGCCATTGAACATGGTATGCATATCATCAATGGTTTGCATGATAAGTTATCCGACATTCCAGAGCTAGCTGCATTAGCACAGCAGTATCAGGTTGATTTGATTGATATCCGTCACCCTACTACTCGTTTTAAGACTGCTAATGGCCAAAAACGCACAGGTAAACGGTTGTTAACTGTTGGTACGGATTGTTCTGTTGGTAAGATGTACACTACCCTTGCCTTGCATGAAGCCATGCAAGCCAAGGGCATGCATGCGACATTTCGCGCTACCGGTCAATGTGGAATTTTAGTAGCAGGAGAAGGCGTCGCCGTTGATTGTGTTGTCTCAGACTTTATTTCTGGTGCTGTCGAAGCGCTCACCCCGGATAATGCAGCTGACCATTGGGATGTCATTGAAGGTCAAGGTTCGCTATTTCATCCGGCATTTGCAGGAGTAACACTGGGCTTGATCCACGGTGCTCAAGCTGATGCATTAGTAATATGTCACACGTTGCGTCGTGAATTTATGCGCGGCATGCCTGGTTATCGATTACCAACAGTCCAACAAGCAGTGGAGCTAAACCTGTTACATGCACGCCTGACCAACCCTAATTGTAAAGTCATCGGTATCAGTCTCAATACCAGTGCCGTTGACGAGCAAACCGCGCGTGAAACATGCTTGCAAATATCTCAAGAAACGGGTTTACCATGCCAAGATCCTATTCGACATGGTGTCGATAGATTAATGAGTCAGTTACTATAATATGAAATATATTATCACTCAGCATTCTTTACCATTGGCACGAGAGTTTCGGATCTCAAGGGGGGCAAAAACTCATGCCGACGTCGTGCGTTTACGTATTGAAGCTGCTGGCTTTAGCGGACGAAGTGAATGTGTACCATATGCTCGCTATGGCGAAAGTATCACCTCGGTGAGTGCTGATATTGATGATTTTTTGACGCAATGGCAGCCTGAATTATCACGCTTACTGACTGACCTCGTTCTATTAAGTGACACGACGCTATTGACGGATTTTATTGAAGCTAAACAGCTCAAAGGTGCTGCGGCTAATGCGGTTGATTGTGCTATATGGGATTGGATTTGTAAGCATTTTAATGAATCCATTTATACATTATTAGAATTACCTGAGAATAAACCGACGATAACGGCTCAGACATTGAGTCTAGGTTCATTAGAAGACATGCTCGAACAAGCGTATCTGATGCGCGATGTGCCGTTAATAAAAATTAAGTTTGATGCTACTGACGTGGTACTTAAAATGCAAAAAATCGCCGAGATCTGCCCCAACAGCGAATTTATTTTAGACGCCAATGAAGCCTGGTCAATTGCATTACTCAATGAGATTGTGATTGGTTTAGATGGAATAAAAGTGCGCTTAATTGAGCAGCCATTGCCTGCCGATACAGATGATGACATGCTTTTTTATCGCGGCAAGATCCCAATCTGCGCCGATGAGTCATGTCATACAAGCCACACGTTTGCCCAATTAGTTGGCAAATACCAAGCCATTAATATCAAGTTAGATAAGACTGGCGGCTTCACAGAAGCATTACGTTTAATCCAACTTGCTCAGGCAGCTAAGATGCAGGTTATGCTCGGGTGTATGGTCGGTTCATCATTGGCAATGGCACCGAATCGAGTGCTAGCTGGCTATGCCGATGTACTTGATTTGGACGGGCCGGTATTAGTTGCTCAAGATATTGATGATGGGTATACGATTGATAACGGTTATATCTCGACGCATTCTTCACGTTTATGGGGCTAAGTTAACCGTAATTTTCAAACCATATTGTAGGATTCTCCATCTACAATTGAGCAGGATCAACCAGCCCATATTTAATGGCAAAGCGGGTTAACTGAAACCCAGTTGTACAATTAAATTTATTTAAAATATTACGACGGTGCACATGCGCAGTTTTGACGGCAATATCTAATTGATGCGCGACATGTTTCACTTCATGCCCCATCGCTAACAACACAAATATTTCTTTTTCACGTTCGGTTAACGCTTGATATAATTCAAATTCTTCAGATTGCTGAGTAGCACTTTCTAGAACGGCAGGACTATGTACCGTGTAGCCGGATGCAACTTTATGTAACGCATCTAGCAGGACATCACCAGCATCGCGTTTAGAGATATACGCATTTACTCGCAAAGACTGAGCAGTCACTATGTAATGTGCGTTTTCATACATGCTCAAGACGACGGTTTTAATTAATGGAACACGTTTTTTGATTTCTTTGACTAATTCCAAACCATTTTTATTAGGTAATGAAATATCGGTCACTAAAATACAATCTTCCGTTATTACATCACTTGCTAAGGCATCTTCTGCACTACCAAATGAATCAACAACGACAAACGCATCATCTGATTGTATTAACTGTATAAATCCATTTAAGACTAATTCATGGTCATCGACTAAAACAATATTAATGGGCATAAAACTCTTACTTGAATATAAATTACGTTAAATTGTATTTTAATCCGATAAAGACTAATTACAATTAATATCTACAAAGTGTATGATTATAACACAATTTCAATACAATTTTAATTTGCACTAACCCAAGTTTATCTCTATATTAATTGAGAAAGATTTTATCATTAAGGAATTGTTATGCGTCAACCAACTCAACAAGCACTTATCAATCGAGGCTTACTAATTGGTATGTGTGCAATGCTGATGTCGGGTTGTGCATGGAATGATGCAGGTCAAATTTTATATCAATCCGTGATCTCTAAGCAAAAATTTGATTGTGAAAATGACAAAGTAGGTGACAGTATTGAGCGCTGTAAACAAGATATTGATGCAAGTATTGATAGTAATCTTGATGCTGTACAAGCGGTAAAATCAGACCTAAAAGAAACTGCAGCTAACGAAGGATACGAGCCAAAAGATTTTGTTAAAAAACAAATTAACCGAGTAACACGCTCAACACAATAGCGGTTCCCACCCCATTAACGCATAACGCTAACGACGCAAATGCACCCGATTGCTCACTCAACAATACCGCTTTAGACGTACCTATACCATGGGCAATAGTACCCAGTACTATGCCATTAGCTTTGTCATCATTGATTTGCAACAATCTATTCACACTAGGCAGTGCCATGACTCCTATCATGCCCGTAATAATATTGAATACAGCAGCGAGCCCTGCAATTCCACCAAGCATTGTTGCGGTATCCATAGCAAAAGGTGTCGTGATTGATTTGGTCAATATGGTGAGTTGCCATGCCGGCTCGGCATCTAATAAATACAATACACTAAACGCACTTAACGGCGCAAACACCCCACCTACTGCAATCGGAATAATCACCTTTATCCCTAGCTCACGCAGAACCGGAAATTGATTGTATACCGGAAGTGCTAATCCGACCGTTAATGGACCGAGTAAATATTTAATCGGATGCAGGTGAGTCATTACCTGTCCAACATCCGGTTCAATAAGCTGGGTTAAGGTTAGCAGTAGCGTCGTCGTGGTCAAGATGGGATGGGCCAAAATGTGCTGATTAGTCCATTTTGCAAATCTAATAGCTAAGCCGTAGCACAATACCAACATCACAATCCACATTGCAGAGTGAGAAATGTCACTAAAAGATAAGTCGAATGCGAATAGATTCATTGTGGGGATTGATCCGTAGGATCACTGTTGGTTTTTGGTGACGATTTCAGTAATGTATTACTAACCCACATGACCAGCGCCATGCTGGCAATCGTCGTTAATACCAATGCCAACACTAAGGCGAGCCAATGATCATACACGGCTTGCTGAAACAACCAGACAGCCATTATCGCCGGCACAAAAAACATCGACATATGACTCAGATAAAGTGGGATAACAGCATTTAAAAATGCGGGTACCTTACCATAAACCGCAAACACCAATAGCAATATAAATAAGCCATTGATCGTTGCTGGTAAAGGAATGACTACGCTAACGACATCTCCTAGTTCATAGGCGCCAATTAGTACAATCAAGGTGCCAATATGTTGCAAGAATCGTTTTATCAAAATATCTGCTTCTACAGTAATTTAATCGTTAAATCTGCGTGAAAATCTGTTCAGCAGTCAAACGTGATTTAGGTAACGTCGCATTAAAATCAGTCTCTGCACGATAGCCTAGCGCAACAACCGCAACAGGCGCTAAATTTTGTCCTCGTAGATCAAATTCAGCATCAAGTGCAGGGAAATCAAAACCTTCCATTGGTAATGCATCAACTCCCATGATTGCAGCACTCGTGAGTAACGCGCCAAGATTAAGGTAAACTTGTTTTTCCATCCAATGTTGGGTGTCTTTTAACTCATAACGATGTAAATCGACAAACGTACTGCGTACTTTATGATAGGTGGCTTTAAAGCTGGGATCTTTCGCAAAACGACCATCTGTCTCTTCTTGTTCAAGTAGCTGAGTTAAATACTCATCATCCATATGGATTTTGCTACACAGCACAATGACATGCGAGGCGCCACTAACTTTCGGTGCGTTATAGGCATACGGACCCGTTGCGCCAGAATTGATTCGAGCTTTACCCGCTTCAGTGCTCGCAATGATGAAGTGCCAAGGCTGAGTATTGACACTTGAAGGTGCATTGCGCAGTACCGATAAGAGTTGTGCTACATCATCTTGAGCAATTTTTTTATCGGCATCAAACACTTTGGTAGCGTAACGCGATTGCATAGCTTGAGCGACGTTCATAAAAGACCTTAAGTAATAATCGAGATTAGTAAGACATTTTATACTAAAAGAACTTTAAATACAACACCGTTCCCCAAATCACAGTGACCTGAGTTAATGCTATAAACACCCCTGCAGACCCTATATCTTTGGCTCGACCGATTAATTCATCATGTTCGAGTGTAATACGATCCGCTAATGCTTCTAACGCTGAATTAATCAGTTCTGCGAAAATCACAAACAATAAACTCATGATCATTAACAACCATTGTGTTGTCGTTTGCGCAATCCAAAATGAAAATGGAAACATTATCACAACCAACATTAATTCTTGTCTGAAGGCTGCTTCGTGTTGCCACGTTGCTCGAAATCCCTGAAATGAGCAACGCGTTGCTTTAAAGATACGCGATAAACCGGCCCCATTAGGTTTGTTTACGGGTGTATTTGGTGAATGTGACATCATTATCCTGTTATCGCTGAGCGTTTGGCTGAGTGCTAGGTTGAGTGCTAGGTTGAGAGCTTGGCTGAGTCGGTAAACGATACAGTTGTTTATTGTAGGCATAACTACCAAACAAGACATGAGCTAAAGCCACTTCTGCCATTTTTTCAGTGCCTGGTTTAGCTTGCAACCGTTTCGCACTAAAATCGTAGACAAAGGCACTGGATGGCTTTTGTGGTTGTAATACGACGACTTCTTCTCGCGTCATATACGCAAAGTTATTCGCAAATTGCATCATGGCACGCTCTTCAATGTCATTACGTAATAAATCCCTTCCTAGCGCTGGCGTCGCATCACTGATCCCCATTAATGATAATAAGGTCGGCAACATATCAATTTGACTTACCAAACGCTGATCTTGTCGCGGAGCAATGTCTTTACCTATGATTACACTCGGAATATGAAATGATTTAATGGGTACCAATTCAGTACCATATGTACGAGTATCATGATCCGCAATAATTAAAAACAGCGTATCTTCCCAATAAGGACTCTGTTTAGCTTGTTCCATAAATTGACCCAAGGCATGATCGGCATAACGGATCGCACTATCTAACGGTGCTTCATCATCAATATGGCTTATCGTATTGGCTGGTATTTCAAAGGGATCATGGTTACTTGAAGTAAACACTAAACTGAAAAACGGTTTATTTGTTTTTTGTAAATCCAATAACTCAAGATGAGCCTGATCAAATAAATCCCCATCACTTGCGCCCCAAGTGGCAATAAAATCAGTTTTAGCAAAATCATCAATATCCACAATATCGCTAAAGCCATTGCCTAAGAAAAACCCTTTCATGTTATCGAAATGACTCTCTCCGCCGTAAACAAACTGCGTGTGATAATCATGTTGTTGTAATATTTGCGCAATGCTAAAAAAGCCATGTTGCGACTTATCTAACTTCACTACTGAGCGCGCTGGGGTCGGTGTAAACCCGGTAATAACGGCTTCAATACCACGCACAGAACGAGTACCTGTGGCGTATAATTGATGAAAGCCCCATCCTTGTTGATACAAATTATCAATATTAGGGGTTAACTCACGCCCCCCTAAGGTTTTCACAAACTGTGCCCCTAGACTTTCTTGTAAAATAATCACTAGATTTTTAGGGCGTCCTTGATGTGCCGCTTGACGAAAAGCGAGTGTCGGAATGGCCGGATCAATAAACGCACTGGCAGGCATTTGTGTCTGTGTTTTTACGATATCAAAGATTTTCTCAGATGACATATCCCCATACATTTTTGCCGCTTGCGCTTCTTTACCTAGTTGTTTGATAGCAAACATCACACTGTACATTGAATTAAGGTTGAGTGTATTGACTAACGGATCTTGTGAAAAATACACTAACGAAGGGTTTAATGGACGATGCCCCAATGTGCCGCGAGCACCGGCAACAACAATCACTAATAGCAGAACACTACAGCTCGCCCACGTGAACCAATTACCCTCGGCAAAGCCCATTTTGGGTACCGCTGTGTGAAATTGTGATTTAAGAAAACGTAAAACTCCGTAGCCCAATACAGCAAATGCGAGTGATGCCAACACAATACTCAATAGATGACCATTGATCAGCATCGTTGCGACTTCTTTGGGATACATTAGGTATTCGATAAATAATCGATTGGGGCGTAAATCGTATTCTAAAATAAATGTAGGAGTCGCCACTTCAAAGAAGATGACACACAGTAAACTCAGCCACAGCCACACCAATAAGATGCGATGCAAATGATGCCTAAACGTAAGTGGCAGCACCAAAATCCACACTAATGCAGGGATAATGGCGAGGTAACTAAGCAAACTCAAATCAATACGCAAGCCATTGAATAAGATTTGTAGCATATCGCCAAAGCTACCAATCCGTTCAGATTGCCAAATAATGAATATCATTCTGGCAATCCCGAGTATAGTGAATCCTAGGGCGTAAAAAAGGAGGAATGGTTGAAAAAACTGCTGAATTTGGCGCGTTAACTTCACAATATGACAACTTTAAATTATTAATTTTTGTTATGTTAGCACTATAATATTAAGAAACACTTAAGACAAGTCTATATCGCCTCAACCCTCCATTTTTGATTTAAGAATTAACTATTTCCACGTTAAACAATAACTTAAGTCCTAGCACTTTAATATTGAATAACGTATTATTTATAAATACAAACCAATAATTGAGTCGTACCATGCATCATGGTTTCTTTGTTTTATTACTCATAGTAATATGTTCTCCCCTTGGCACATTAGCCGCGCCTTTACCCGATCCCAATTTTACGACCTTCAATACTCAAAATGGATTGTCCAACGCCAACGTCTATAACATGGTTCAAGACGAACAAGGCTACATGTGGTTTGGCACTGAAGATGGATTAAATCGCTTTGATGGAAAAGATTTTACAGTCTATCGATATGCATCCGATGACCCAAATTCATTAGCGAGTAACAATATCACCGCATTGGTCATTGATTCCCAACAACGTATTTGGGTAGGTACTGATAATGGCTTAAGTTTATTTAACGCTGACACGCAATTATTTATTAATATTCAAACCAAAGATGGCTTAACAAACAATCGTATCAATGCAATTACTGAAGTCGATGGTGAATTATGGGTAGCGACGGATGATCGCCTCAATACCATTAACTTAGATAACTTTAAAATCTCAGCCTTCTCGGCGAATGCCGATGGCAGTGGCACCAACGAAGCTTGGGTGGGTAGTATACTTAATGAACCCAATACAGTGTGGATCACAACATGGGGCGGTGGCCTCAACCGCTTTGACAAACAAACTCGCCAATTTCGTTATTATACTCACCACCCTGACAAGGCAGACTCTCTAAGCACTGACGCTGCACTCAGCGTTTTCCGCGATAGTTTTGGTCAATTATGGGTAGGCACATTTAATTCCACATTGAACCTATTTAATGCGACATGTGACTGTTTTACAAGGCTGCAACCGGCTGTCGATATCGAAAAAATCGCCATATCTAATATGATAGAAGCCAATGGCTACGTATGGATGGCGTCTAGCGCGGGTTTATTGCAAATGAACATGCGCACGCGGGAGTTCTCTAATTATAAAATGCTAAAACAATTTGAGCTAGGGCATGCTAATCGCGATGTTAGGACTCTTTTTCTTAGCTCAGATAAGACCTTATGGCTAGGTAGTGCTTCATTAGGTTTGGTAGCGGTTACACCGGATGATTTTGCTTTTCAGAGTTATTTTTATTCAGAAAAAAGGGGTGAATACCCTTGCTGCTGAGGATGTTTCGGGGTTAGCGATAACCGAGAATGGCGAATTGTGGACAGGTGCTGTGGATGGCTTATATAAATATGCATTTTCGGCGTCAGGGCAATTAGGTAAAGGGGAAAAACTCAGCGATGATTTTGCATTGCAGATCATCCAAGCCCAAGACAACAGCTACTGGGTTGCGGGCAATAAAGGCTTAGTACAACTAAACGCACAAGGGCAAATCCTCAAGCGCTTTAAAGGCAAGCAAATTGTACCGGCAGCATTACATGATACTGTATCATTTAGTTATGTTTATGCTGTTAGCCAGGGGCGTTCTGGAAATATATATGCAGGTATGTGGCGTGCGGGTTTAGTTGAACTGGACAACCCAGAACTTGGCACATTTAACGCCATTGGACATGCCGATGATCCTCGCGGTACATTGCAAAGCCAAACAGTGCTAGCGTTACTAAATGATACCGATAATAATTTGTGGATTGGCACTGATAATGGGATTGATCGCTATTCCAAGAAAGACAATCAGATCCGCAACTATCCATTAGATACCTTAGCTAATCAACCGAATGTCGCGGTAAATCAAATCATCCAAAGTGCTAATAATATTTGGTTAGCGACAAATAATGGCGTATATCAGTATCAGTCTTCACAAGATGCGTTTGTTAAACTCAACTTACCATTAAAAAGTTCTGCTGTGCAGGCATTGGCACAAGTGCAAGATAATGAAATGTGGATGTCGACGGCAAATGGTATCTACAAATGGACTATCGATAGCGGGAAGTTGCAGCATTTTACCGCTACAGATGGATTGCAACGAGGAAGTTTTAATGCTCAATCCGTATTACCCCATCCACAATTGGGTGTGTTTTTTGGAGGTATTAATGGAGTCAGTCGCATTAAAGGTGGCATCAATCAGTCGCCCTTACCCGCTCGTTCCACACAACCTCGCTTACAGTGGCTAGATGCAATTATTTCAGGGCCGGAGATCACGCAAGGTGTAATTGCGCAAATCAATTTCCCTCCATCACTATTTGCTTTGGATGAGCCATTTTCATTAGATTACGATACCCAAGCTATTGAATTAAAGTACTTTGTCTCTGATTATTGGGGAGTGGATACACGACAGTATCGTTACAGAATTAATCAGGGTGCATGGATTGAAAATCAAAACCAAACCAGTGTGATATTAAACGAACTAAAACCAGGTGAATATACCATTGAATTAGCCTATCTCAATGTTAATGAGCAATGGATTGCTAATCCACAGTTGGTTAATTTTTCGATCAATGCGCCTTTTTATCAAACACCCATTGCTTATTTTGTATTTGCTTTAACTCTCATTTTGTTGATTAGTGGATTTTATCACTGGCGTAATATGAGATTACGTCAACGACAAGTACGGTTAGAAGAGATGGTGCAAAACAAAACCAGCGAAGTACAAGCCTTACTTGAGCAAAAAGAACGCTTATTTACCAATATATCTCATGAATTGCGGACACCATTAACGCTGATAAATGGCCCGTTACAACAATTGAATCAAGATACGCTATTTGCTGACAAACATCGCGTAATGTTAGATTTAGCGATGAACAATACCAAACGATTAACTAATTTGGTCGAGAAGGTTGTGGCGTTAGCAGCGGTTGTCCAACCAAATAAAATTCTTGAACGAATCAACATTGATAATGAGTTAAACAGTTACATAAATGCCTTTACTCCGTTGTTTGCAGAAAAACAAATACAGATTAAGACGTCGATAAATAGTCATGTCATCTTGGAATGTAACTCAGATGACGTGCATTCGATTATTGAAAATTTGTTAAGCAATGCACTCAAATATTCGCCAGTTAAAGGCTGGGTGTCGGTTCGTTCAGAAATACGACAAGGTGACTATGTATTGACGATTGAAAACGCTCATAAAGGGTTAACTCCTAAACAGACTCAACAAGTTTTTGCTCGCTTTGAGCGCCTTGATGCACCAAAAAATAGTTCTGGGTTTGGTCTAGGTTTAGCTTTTGTAAAAGAGTTATGTGATGAATATCACTGGAATATACACTGTAATTCCATCACAAATCACAGTGTGACATTCGAACTCTCCGCGCCTTATGCAGAAATCCACGAAAATGACGATATTGACGAAAATGAAACAATCCTACCTGTTAAGCCTAACCGGTCACATTTACCATTGATTCTAATCGTTGACGATAGTGCCGATATGCGCGATTTCCTGACGTCGATGCTCACGCCCAAATATGCAGTAATTACCGCAGCAAATGGTCTTGAAGGTTTGACAATAGCAATAGCAGAGATCCCTCATTTAATATTATCCGATGTGGTGATGCCTGAGTTATCTGGCTATGAGCTATTAGAAAAACTCAACGCACATCCAAACACCTCGCACATTCCGACGATTTTAGTTACGGGAAAAAATGACGCAATAAGCGCAACTCAAGGCTTAACCTTAGGCTCTGTGGATTACATCACCAAACCGTTTGACGCTGAGCAGTTGTTGTTAAAAATTCATAACACCCTTACCCGTCAGCATAGTTTAGTGGCCGGTAATGCCAAAAATGCGACAACAAGTTTGCAGCCTAAATCTGTATTTAGCCCTCAAGATCAACACTTCGCAGCTAAGCTCAATACTATTATTGCAGAACAATATACTGATAGTGATTTTACATTAGGGGGTATTGTGTCCGAACTCGGTATGAGTGATCGCCAGTTACAACGTAAAATAAAAGCGTTATTTGACCAAACACCAGCAGAATATTTACGTCATTATCGGGTCTTTACGGCCCAAAAAATGCTTTTAGAAGGACAGCAAATTACGCAAGTTGCGTATTCTTGTGGGTTTAAGTCACCCAATTATTTCAGCACGTGTTTTAAACGGGTATTTGGTGTCAGTCCAAGTGAGTTTATTAATCAGCAGAATTAATCATAGCTTGGGCGTGCGCCCATTCTTGTGGTGTATTGGCGTTGAGCCAGTTATTGGGTTCAGGGGCTAATAACGTCAATGAACGCAATAATGATGCTAAATACCAAATAGACCTATCCCCTTTAGCGCGTTGTTGTTGCAGCGCTTTTTGGGTTTGGATGACATCATAAATAAATAAAGGTAACGGTTGTTTTTCAAAGTGTGCAGCCCGTTTATTGACATTACCAGCTTGAATTAGCTGCGCTAAATCCATTGCTTGTAATAGCGGTAAATCAACAGGTACAAAAAGATAACGCGCTTTCCTATTTAGGATATTCATTGTCTCTAACGTTTGAGCCGTTAATACCGAAGCAATCCCCCCAACGGGACCTTGTGCTTCTTGTTCATCACTGACTCGTGACACCGGGACAGCTAAGTTAAATGCAATATCAGCGATGACTTCGTCAGTATATATTGCAGATGAACCGCTAATAATTACTTTATTAACTCCCGCTTGCACTAATTGCTGACAAGTGAAATACAACATAGATTGGTCGATACTGTGATGTAGCACTTGTTTTAGGTTGGGCGTGCATCGAGATAACAAGGCTTTATTTTGTCCCATCCGACTCGATTGACCACCGGATAAAACCACTCCGATAATCGTATCTTGAATGACAGGTTGAAGTTTAAACAGGTTAAGGGGCTGATTCACATTAACCACCGAGCATCGCTAAATGTGTCATCGCACCGGTCATGTGTTCATGTAATCCATGCGTCGCTTTTTTGTTGTACGCTTGGGTTATTAACCATTGCTCTAATAAAGGTTGTTGCTCGGTAGATTGCATTAAATAGCGTCCATCTAAGCCTTCTTCCGAAAACAAACAGGTATGTAACTGTCCCGTTGCCGAGATCCTCATACGATTACAGGTGGCACAAAACTCATCACCATAAGGGGTAATAAACCCGATTTGTCCGGCATATTCTGGGTGTTGATATTCAATGGCAGGACCGGCATCACTCGAGCGAATTTTTCGCACCCAACCTGACGCTTCGACTTGTGCTTGCAATAACGACGCACGCACATGTTGCTCGTTAAAAAAAGCTTCATTGTCGCCAGTTTGCATCAATTCGATAAACCTAAGCACAATCGGTTTGTCTTTGATCCACGCTAAAAAGTGCGTAAATTCAGCATAATTAAATTTTTTCAATAACACCACATTGACTTTGATTTCAGCAAACCCTAACGTAATCGCTTTATCAATCCCGTCTAAAATTGCTTGCAACTTAGTACTACCGGTGATCAAGTTAAACTGACCGGGATGGAGACTATCAATACTGATATTGAGTTGATCTAGACCTGCTGCATGCCAATCAGCGACTTGTTCATTAAGTCGATAGCCATTAGTCGTCATCGCCACAGTATCGATACCGCAAACGCGTTTGACCGTTTCAATGATCTGGGGTAAATCTTTACGCAAGCTTGGCTCGCCCCCCGTGATCCGTACTTTAGTCACGCCAACATCGCGCAGCGCATGGGTCAGATTAGTGATTTCTGGTAAGGTCAAAAACTGTTTTTTAGCTTGGTGTTGATAGCCATCGGGCAAACAATAATTACACTTAAAATTACACACATCCGTGATCGATAAACGTACATAATTAAACTGTCGATCGTGGGTATCAAATAACATAAAACAATATCGCTTGTAGAGCTGCTTAACATAATTAACCGTGACTACTTCAAGTTCTATACCAATTTATCCTTTGTATGCTAAACAGCACTAATCTATTGAAATTGCTCACGAATGATGTTGATAGCATAATCTAATCAACTGCTTTATCGTCGCCCGCCGCTGACAGACCTGCACTAAATTAGTGCTCATCACGACCAGATCACTATAAAAGTGCACATAATCAATAAGATTGCATAACCAGATACACCTTAATCTGTATACAATAAATTAAACCATTGATTTAATTGAATTTAATAAATTTAATGTGATTAGCTAAATTGGAATGATAATTGATGTATAAACTTCATATATTTGTAATTTATGGTTCAGGATGTCTCAACTCTCCCAGTCCGTACCGGTATTAAACGTATTAATCATTGATGATAACTCGGCACGGGTCGCTGCCATACAAAACGTATTAACCGGTACCGCATATAATATTCAACATTTAGCCAGCACCAAATCATCGCTCCTCAAAGAAGTGGAATCGAGTAATGCCGATATCATTATTTTGGATATGGAATCTCCTAGCCGTGACACCATTGAAAGTCTTAGTGTGATTTCAAACTACAACCCCAAGCCGGTTGTAATGTTTTCAACCCAAGACAACCCGGCATTATTGCAAGAGTCAATCAGTGCCGGAGTCAGTTCTTATATTGCAGGTCAAATCGATCCACAACGCGTTAAATTCATTTTAGATGTCGCCGTGGCGCGTTTTAATGAGTTTCAGGAACTCAAGAAAGAACTGCGAGATACCAAAGAAAAACTATCATCGCGCAAATGGGTTGACCAGGCCAAGGCATTGTTAATCGAAAAACAAGGTATTACCGAACAAGAGGCATACACCGCCATTCGCAAAATGGCGATGGAAAACGGAGAAAAAATGGAAGTGGTCGCTAAGAATCTAGTATCAATGGCTAAATTATTAGCAGGAGGACGTTAATATGAGCAGTTTATCTACTCTCACCCCTACAGCATTATTGAATCAAATTGAAAAGCCTCAACTTGATTTAGGTATTGTCGCGTTAACGGATAGTGCGCCGATTATTATGGCTCAACAGCTAGGGTTGTTTACCAAATGGGGACTGGATGTGCAACTGCATATGCAAAATTCATGGGCTACCCTGCGCGACAAACTTCATACCGAGAAATTAGATGCGGTACAAATGCTCGCACCTATGCCGATGGCTTCTTCAATGGGGTTACTTGGTCCTGCGTGCCCATTATTGACTGCATTTAACTTAAGCATGAACGGCAACGCGATTACCCTTTCACAGCCGCTTATGCATGAGATCAAAACACTGAATCATGGCAACATGCCGGCTTTACCGCTAAATGCCACCTGGTTAGCTGACATCATACAACAGCGAAACCATTCTCAATCCAATAAACCGCTGACGTTTGCCGTCGTCTATCCATACTCATGTCACCACTACCAGTTACGTGATTGGCTAGGATCTGCAGGCATTGATGTTGAGCGCGACGTAAATATTGTGATTATTCCGCCGACTCAAATGACCAAGGCGTTAGCTGACAATACCATTGATGGTTTTTGTGTGGGTGCACCGTGGAATACCAAAGCAGTGCGTGATGGCATAGGCTGTACCGTGATCACATCGTGTGATATTTGGAATGAATCACCGGAAAAAGTATTAGCGGTGACGCAAACTTGGCAATGCGCAAATCCCAATACCTTTTTAGCATTAATAGCAGCACTGCAAGAGGCGTGTGAGTGGTTAGCCTTTCCTCCTAATCGATTTGAAACGGCGATTAAACTGTCACAACCTGAGTATTTAAATGAAAAATTAGAAAACGTGGCGCCTGCTTTACTCGATAGTTGTTTAACCTCTTTGGACAATACAGCGCGCAACATCCCTGCTTATTTACGTTTTTATACACACCAAGCCAACTTTCCGACTCTCGATCAAGGTCACGCTTTATTAGTCGATATGCAACGTGCAGGTCAAATTCCACAGAGCTTAAGCGATTTACAACTCAAACAATGGGTTGAGCGAATCTATCGACCTGACTTATACCAACAAATGCGTCAGATCCAACAACAAGCCGCGTCAATGTAATCCACCGTGTACATTGTGGCGCACTACATTGGTGCGCTTCAAGTGGTGAGTTAGTGCATTGAGCACATCGATTGCTCAATCCTTAATATACTACTTATCGGATTAACCTTTATTAACACTTGCTAAATCAATGAGATAACTAAAGCCAGATACAATCAATGAAGTTGGCGTGGTTATTGTATAGTATTAGTTATAGACCGCATCGTTAATTTTCACCATGACTCGATGCCCCTCAACGATGAGGGATATTATTTTAAATGCTATTCATTGCAAAGGCGCTTCTGATTAATTGGTTGCGCCTTTTTTTTGTGGAAAAAATATGACACATACTTACGAATATAAAGTCAGCCAAACCACTTGCCCCTATTGTGGCGTCGGCTGTGGTGTTAATGCCACCGTCATCAATGGTCAGCTGACCGAGGTATCTGGTAATAAAACGCATCCTGCTAATTTAGGTAAATTGTGTGTAAAAGGTTCAAACCTTGATCAAACCGTGGGTTTAGACGGTCGTTTATTACACCCTATGATCAATGGCGAATATGCCAGTTGGGATGATGCGACCCAGACAGTTGCCGATAAATTTCGTTATTTTATAGACACCTATGGCCCCGATTCTGTGGCATTTTATGTGTCAGGTCAGATCTTAACCGAAGATTATTATGTCGCCAATAAACTGATGAAAGGCTATATCGGCTCAGCCAATATTGATACTAACTCACGCTTGTGTATGGCGTCAGCCGTTGCCGGTTACAAACGCGCATTTGGTTCAGATACTGTGCCTTGTAGTTACGCTGATATCAACCATTGTGAGTTGTTAATTTTGGTCGGATCAAATGCAGCCTGGACCCATCCAATTTTGTATCAGCGCATGGAACAAGCCAAGTTAGCAAATCCCAAGCTAAAAGTCGTAGTTGTTGATCCACGTAAGACGGCCACCGAGCAATTAGGAGATTTGCATTTAGCGATTCAACCCGGTACTGATGTCGCCTTATTTAATGGCCTACTTCATTACCTAATGGTTAATAAGCACCTTAATCGGGAGTTTATCGAACAATACACCGAACAATGGGATGTTGTGATTACATCTATCAAAACCTGCACCTTAGCGCAGACAGCCCTTATTACGGGTGTGAGCGAAGCCGACTTGAGGATATTTTATCAAGCCTTTGCTACCACGGATAAACCGTTGACGTTTTATTCTCAAGGGGTTAATCAGTCCTCTCAAGGAACTGATAAGTGTAACGCCATTATTAATTGTCACCTCGCCACCGGCACACTCGGTCATTTAGGCGCAGGTCCTTTTTCTATTACAGGACAACCCAATGCGATGGGCGGCAGAGAAGTTGGTGGGTTAGCCAACACGCTAGCAGGTCACATGAATATCGAAGATCCTGCACATAGAGACTTAGTACAAACGTTTTGGCAATCTCCTAATATTCCTCATGAGCAAGGTGCCAAAGCGGTTGATTTATTTGCAAAAATCAAACAATCCAAAATCAAAGCAGTGTGGATCATGGCAACAAATCCCATGGTCAGTTTACCCAATCGCGCTGAAATTGCTGCGGCACTGACCCAATGTGAGTTTGTAGTGGTATCGGACTGTGTCAGCAAAAATGACACTCTCGCGTTTGCTGATGTGGCACTCCCCGCAACAACATGGGCAGAAAAAGACGGGACAGTAACTAATTCTGAACGTCGTATTTCACGCCAAAAAGGGATCTTACCAGCCCCTGGTCAAGCCAAACATGATTGGCAAGCACTGTGCGATGTCGCCAAAGCCATGGGTTACCAAGAAGGCTTTAATTTTGCACATCCGGTAGAGGTGTTTAATGAGCATGCAGCACTATCTGGCTATCGTAATAGCAGTGATGCGCTGCATGCCAATACAATTATTCGCGATTTTGATATTAGTGGACTGGCATCATTGACTGAACAACAATATGACAGTTTGCTACCGATCCAATGGCCGGTAAATAGGCAATTTCCTCAAGGATGTAGCCAAATGTTTGCTGATAAGGTGTTTTTTACTCCCAGTAAAAAAGCGCGGTTTGTCCCTGTGGAAGTTAATTTACCGCAGGAACTTCCTAATGATGCGTATCCGTTGATTTTAAATTCAGGGCGTATGCGCGATCAATGGCATACCATGACCAGGACAGGAAAATCTAGCGCCCTCGCTCAACATACCCAAGCCTCTTTTATCGCCCTGAGCCCCCAAGATGCGACACAATATGGGGTTGCTGATAACGATCTGATTAGACTGAGTAGTCCGTACGGTGAAGTGATAGCCAATGCACAAGTGGTTAACGACCAAGCCCTTGGGCAGGTGTTTATGCCTATACATTGGAACCAAACCAACGCCTCGCATGCCAATGTCAGTGAGTGTTATGGCAATGCCGTTGATCCTATTTCGGGCCAACCTGAAAGTAAATACGCGGTGGTAGCCTTGACGACAGTCTCTACGGTACAACATGCCGTGATATTTACGCCCACCCCACTCGCTTTAGCTGGATCCCAAGCGTGTGATTGGTGGAACAGCTCGATTACGGCAGCAGGAATGCAATATAACCTAGCCTGGTTTGAAGACAGTGTTGAGCCGTTGTTTTTTGCAAAAGACCTGGCTACAGAACCCGCAAGCAGCAACATTCAATGGCATACATTTACACGTAGTCAAGGCAGTGATGATGGGTTAACCACCGTTATTGGGGTCAACGCAGGTCAAATTACTCTAGTTGCCTTGTTTGGCGCAACGCAACCGACCGTCAATGCGGCTTGGATCGTCGATTTGATGACTCCATCCGAGGATGATGTCGAATTCAGTGCAATTAGTGCCCTGTTAAGTGGTGCGGTACCTGAGACGTTTCGCAAAGGTAAAACCATTTGTAGCTGCTTTCACGTTGGTGAAAACGATATTATTAACGCGATTACCCAAGACGGTTGTGATTCGGTCTCTGCACTGGGTGAAACCTTACAATGCGGCACAAATTGTGGCTCTTGTAAAAGCGAACTTGCCAGCTTAGTCGACCAACATGCTAGCTTAAACCAACATTCAAAGAGGATCAGTCGTTTTAGCGAAAACTTGATCCCCGTACATGCATCTGATTAATAGGAAACTTGACCATGCAAATTACTTCATTTCCAGCCCAACCCTCTATCGGAGCAGTCTATCTTGTAGGTGCAGGCCCTGGTGACGCTGAGTTACTAACATTGAAAGCCTATCGCTTGATCCAACAAGCCGATGTGATTTTATATGATTATTTGGTGAGTGAGGATATCCGTGCGCTTTTTCCTGCCACCAGCGAAGCGGTGTATGTCGGAAAAAAATGTGGCGCACACAGTATGAACCAAGCTCAAATTTGTGAATATATTTCCCATCATGCATTGCAGGGTAAACAAGTGGTGCGCTTAAAAGGCGGAGACCCATCTGTATTTGCACGAGTTGCAGAAGAGATCGCTCATTTAACTGAATTAAACATCCCGTTTGCTATCGTACCAGGGATCACAGCAGCATCAGGCTGTGCGGCATATTCAGGGATCCCGTTGACGCATCGTGATTGTGCCCATGGTGTACGCTTTGTGACAGCACACTTTAAACATGAGGATATGCAGGCGCAATGGACTGAGTTGGCACAAGGGCAAGACACGATTGTGTTTTATATGGGTTCGACACGCTTACATGATATTGCCGCGCAGTTAATCGAACATGGTAAAGCACCAAGTACGCCGATTGCAATTATTGAACAAGGCACCAGTGCCCAACAAAAGACACACATTCATACATTAGCAGGCATTGCAGCGCTGAATGAGGCAAACAATCACTATACTTTAACGGGTCCTGCGCTTATTATCATCGGCGAAGTGGTCAATTACCGAACCATTATTGATACGGCCTTATTGCAAGCCCCAACACAAGCCTCTATTCGTAAAGCACAACAACGGCAATATATGAGTGCGTGAACATATACAGTCGTATTTAGATAGATATAGTGAAAGAACAACTACAATAAATTATGAATCCATTTAGTCAATACATAAAAGCCATAGGCAAAGGTCAGCGCGCTGGCCGGTATTTAACCCAAAGCGAAGCCCATGATGCCTTTGATCAGTTATTAACAGGTTGGGCGACTCCAGAACAAGCAGGCGCGTTTTTGATGCTACTGCGCGTACGAGAAGAATCCGTTGAAGAATTAGCGGGGTTTGTGTCAGCGTGTCGTCAACATTTATCCGACGATTACAGTCACATTAATGCAACGGTTGATATGGGTTGTTATTCAGGTAAACGTCGACATTTACCGTGGTTTTTACTTGCCGTAAAATGCATGGCCGAGCAAGGCGAACGCATATTTTTACATGGCACCACTGAGCCTGAATCCAAACGCTTATACTTACATGATGTATTTACCGCCCTATCCTTGCCTATCAGTCAAGATGCTCAGCACGCCAAATCCATGCTCGACAAGCAAGGGTTTTGTTATGTTAATCTAGCCGATTGTCATCCGCAATTGCACCAATTAATTGCATTACGCACGTTATTTGGTTTACGTTCATGTGCCAATACACTGGCTCGCATGCTCAACCCAAGCCAATCCCCTATTAGCTATCATGGCGTTTTTCATCGTGAGTTTGATGAACGCCATATTCACGTTGCTCAGTTATTAAATGATCACAATGTGAGTTGCATCAGAGGTGAAGGCGGAGAAGTCGAGGTCAACCCAGAACGCGAGTTTATTCAACATATTGCACGAAATGGTGAGTCACAAGCGGTGAGTTTTCCGATATTACTAGAACAATGGCAAGTCAAACCACGAGAACTCAATCCTCAAGCATTGGTGGATGTCTGGACCGAGACGACCCATGATGCTTATGCTCATCGAGCTGTCATAGGTACTTTGGCGACCTATTTAGTTCAATCAAACAATATCGATGTGACTGAAGCACTCGCCCAAGCAAAAAATATATGGCTTGCTCGTAACCGTGATTTTTACGCCTCCATCAACTAAATAACTCACGTAAACACGGTGCATGTTTATAGCACATCAAGCACCGTGGTAGTGCATGGCTGCAGCGAGTTTTTCCATTATTAATCATTGCTTAGCTTCTAATAAACACTAACCTACTAATAAATAAGTAATTTGTAAATATGGCATCATAAATGCTTTATCACATATAACGAACTAACAATATTGATCCTGCACTGCTGCGGGGTTAATCAGGCAAAGTAGCCCACTGAGTTAACGACACTGTGTCCGTCGTCACTCGTGGGCTTTTTTTTTGATGATTTTTTATTTTGAATTTTAATTTATATAAAGGAACGAACATGCAAACGCATAGCAGCCCAAATACAACATCCGCGAAACGTCCCTTTCGCCAATTTATCTTAGCCTCTGCGGCGGTATTATCTTGTGCTTTTATCGCTGTACAGCCAAATGTTCACGCCAAAGAGTTAGGCTACCCAGAAAAAGAAGAATTGAAGTTTGGTTTTATCAAACTGACTGACATGGCCCCGTTAGCTGTCGCGTACGAAAAAGGCTATTTTGAAGATGAAGGCCTTTACGTCACCTTAGAAGCACAAGCAAACTGGAAAGTCTTACTTGACCGTGTGATTGACGGACAACTAGATGGGGCGCATATGCTTGCCGGTCAACCGTTAGGCGCGACTATAGGCTATGGTACTAAAGCGAATATCATGACCGCGTTTAGCATGGATTTAAATGGTAACGGCATCACAGTATCTAATGATATTTGGGCAAAAATGAAGCCAAATATCCCACACAAAGACGGCAAGCCTGTACATCCTATTTCAGCCGATTCGCTAGCTCCGGTGATTGAAGAGCTCAGTAAACAAGGCAAGCCATTTAACATGGGCATGGTATTTCCAGTTTCGACCCATAACTATGAATTACGTTATTGGTTAGCCGCAGGGGGAATTCATCCGGGTTATTATGCGCCGCATAAAGGGGATAACAGTGGTCAAATCAATGCCCAAGCTATGTTATCCGTCACGCCACCACCACAAATGCCATCCACGATGGAAGCCGGAACAATTTATGGGTATTGCGTGGGTGAGCCGTGGAATCAACAAGCTGTATTTAAAGGGATTGGCGTGCCGGTGATCACCGATTACCAGATTTGGAAAAACAACCCAGAAAAAGTATTTGGTGTATCAAATGAATGGCAAGACAAATACCCTATTACTCATATTCGTGTCGTTAAAGCGTTGATCCGAGCGGCAATGTGGTTAGATGAAAACAACAACGCCAACCGCCCAGAAGCCGTAAAAATACTAGCGAAAAGTAACTATGTCGGCGCAGATGCTGATGTTATTGCCAATAGTATGACGGGTACATTTGAATTTGAAAAAGGTGACAAACGCGAGATCCCTGATTTTAATGTATTTTTCCGCCATAACGCGACCTATCCGTATTACAGTGATGCGATTTGGTACTTGACCCAAATGCGCCGTTGGGGACAAATATCTGAGCCACAGCCTGATCAATGGTACATGGATATCGCTAAGCAAGTATACCGTCCAGATATTTATGTCCAAGCTGCTGAAGCATTAATTGCAGATGGTTATGCAAAAGCAACTGACTTCCCTGCATTTGCAACAGAAACAGGCTTTAAACCACCATTAAATGAGTTTATTGACGGCGTTATGTACGACGGGACTAAACCAAATGAGTATTTATCAAAATTTAAAATCGGTTTAAAAGAAGACCAAAAACTGTAATAACAAATAGGGTTGACCATGGCTTCATCAACAATAGTAAAAATTATGTCTGATAAAATCACTCCATCAATGGGCTTAAAGACGTTACTCAAAATCAGTAATGTAATACTACTACCGTTAATTGGAATGGTTGTGTTCGTAGCACTATGGGCGGCAGTGGCAAATAACTTGGAGACTTCCCTTGGGAAGTTTCCCGGTCCCGTCGCCGTGTTAGAACAAGCAGTGGTACTGGTCGAAGAGCATCAAGCGCAAGCAGAAAAAGAGGCTGCGTTTTATGAGCGTCAAGAATTGCGAAATGCGGATCGCATGGCTAAAGACCCTTCTTACGAGCCTAATATCAGAGCCTTTACCGGCGTACCGACGTTTTTTGACCAAATCTGGACAAGTTTATATACCGTAGGTGTCGGCTTTTTCTTTGCCTCGTTGATTGCGGTACCGCTTGGCATTATGTGTGGCTTAAGTAAATCTGCGTATGCTGCGATTAACCCATTGATCCAACTGTTTAAACCTATTTCACCGCTGGCATGGTTACCGTTGGTGACTATGGTGGTCAGTGCGGTGTATGTGTCTGATGACCCGTTTTTTGCTAAATCATTTGTCACCTCAGCGGTGACCGTCGCGTTATGCTGTTTGTGGCCTACCTTGATAAATACCGCCGTGGGCGTGTCGAGTGTGGACAGTGATTTATTAAACGTGAGTAAGGTCCTGCGTTTAAATACATGGGTGCATATTCAAAAGATTATCTTACCGTCGTCTATTCCAATGATCTTCACCGGATTACGCTTAAGTCTAGGAATAGGTTGGATGGTATTGATTGCTGCAGAGATGCTGGCGCAAAATCCAGGTTTAGGTAAGTTTGTGTGGGATGAATTTCAAAACGGGTCGTCGCAATCGTTAGCACGAATCATGGTGGCGGTGTTAACTATCGGGATCATTGGATTTGCCCTCGACCGATTAATGTTATCACTACAAAAATCAGTGAGCTGGGATAAATCAGTCAACTTACGTTAATCCACACACCCCAATTATTAGGAGATAGTGATGCACACTTCCCATTTAGAATTATCGCAAGTCGGCATTGATTTTCCGACGGCAAATGGCCCATTCACCGCCTTACAAGATGTGAATTTAAAAATTAACAAAGGCGAATTCATTTCTCTCATTGGTCACTCTGGTTGTGGTAAATCAACCGTGTTGAACATAGTAGCCGGTTTACATCAAGCGACGCACGGCGGCGTACTACTCGAAAACCAGGAAGTCACAGAACCAGGTCCAGAGCGCGCTGTCGTTTTTCAAAATCACTCGTTATTACCTTGGTTAAACGTCTACAAAAATGTCGAGTTGGCTGTCAAACAGAGTAAAACGGTACGTAGCAAGGCTGAGATCAAAGAATGGGTTGAGCATAACCTAGATTTGGTCCACATGACCCACGCGATTGATAAATTGCCTTCGGAAATATCCGGAGGAATGAAGCAACGTGTCGGGATTGCACGCGCCTTATCGATGGAGCCTAAAGTACTATTGATGGATGAGCCGTTTGGCGCGTTGGATGCGCTAACACGTGCGCATTTGCAAGATTCGGTTATGGAAATCCATGCAGAATTAGGTAACACCGTGATTATGATCACGCATGACGTCGATGAAGCGGTATTACTGAGTGATCGCATTGTCATGATGACAAATGGCCCGGCTGCAACCGTCGGTGAAATATTGCATATTGACCTGCCCCGCCCGCGTGACCGGATTGCAATGGCAGATAATACGCTGTACAACAAATACCGTCATCAAGTACTACAGTTCTTATACGAGAAACAACGCAAAGTTGAGCCCGTCAATCCACGTAAATCCATTGGTGGCACTAAAGCGAATGCTGAGGTAAGTCCTGAAATCAATGCAGAGGTGAAAAAACAGGCTTAAGTAGTTGGTGTAGCCAAGCGAATTGATAATAAAACTCAACGCTTGGCTAAACCAGCCTAGCCCTTTTCCTTTCTATAACTCTTCTTTATCAGATAGTAGCAACCACCAAGAGCAATAATAATCAAAGCCAAGCCTATGGTAGCAATCGGATCGTATTTTTCTAAATCTAGCAAAATCACCTTCCTAGAAACAGCAATGACCGCTACCAGTAATACAACCTCAGCATGAATAACATTCTCTTTAAAATACATTTCTACGGTCTCAACTAACTCAAAACCAATAAGAATGATGAAGAAAAATCCAAATATTTTGAATAGTTCGTCAATTTCTAGAAAAATAACCGCATCGGTTGGATCAAATATATCTAAATACAGAATGATGCCTAGCTCTATAATCGCAATAATTACGATGATCATCATCAAAATAAGCACAATAAAAGACATCCATTTTTTAATTGAATGAATTATCGAAACGGCTTTATCAATATTGTCGTCCACTGATGATATATCCCTATAGCTATATAATTCCTATAGTAGTAGTCTAGTTTAAGTTTTAATGGTTGTGTTACTTTAATGCGAGTTGTGATTTTAATGCGGGTTGTGATGCCTGATGAATCAAATATCACAACCCGACAATTTAGAGGGTTTTTGTCGCGGCTAGCGCTAGTGAGGTAAACCTAATTGGATCTGCCCACGGTGGGCACGTATAGCAAACGTTTTAAGCTTGACGCTTTCATCTTCGATACATTGTCCATTTTTAAGCTTAAATTGCTGTTTATATAATGGTGATGCCACCACGATATCGCCATCACAATCGCCGATTAACCCACGAGAAAGGACACTTGCCTTGCCAAAAGGATCAACGTTATCAATCGCATAAACTTGCTCTGTTTTACCTATACGAAATATAGCGACTTGTTGTTCGTCAAATAAAGCACATACGCCAGTGTTCGGTGCAATATCGTCAAGATCACATACTGTGGTCCAGTTTAATGGTTGCATTGTCATCTCCTTAATCAACAGTGACAGTTTCAATAATATCTTCGGTTACAGGGGTCGCGATACGCGCTTTGTTTTGACCTCGGTCAGCTTCATATGCAAGGCTATCATCCGTTGCGGGTGAATTAATAAAGTGTGCAAAACGTTTTAAGCGCTCAGGGCTATTTAACGTTTTCTTCCATTCACACTCATAGGTATCAACAACACGAGCCATGTCTTGTTCTAAATCACTGCCGATTGCTAATTTATCATCGATGATTACCGATTTTAAATAGTCCAATCCACCTTCCATATTGTCCATCCATACTGAAGTTCGTTGTAAACGATCAGCGGTACGGCAATAAAACATTAAGATCCGATCAATATATTGAATCAACGTCGCATCGTCTAAATCCGATGCAAACAAATCAGCATGGCGAGGCTTCATACCTCCATTCCCGCAAACATATAGGTTCCAGCCTTTATCTGTAGCGATAATACCAATGTCCTTACCTTGCGCCTCTGCGCATTCTCGCGTACAGCCAGATACACCCATTTTGAGTTTATGTGGCGAGCGTAAACCTTTGTAGCGCATCTCTAGATTGACAGCCATCGTGACCGAATCCATCATACCAAAACGACACCAAGTACTGCCCACACAGGATTTAACCGTACGTAATGACTTACCATAAGCGTGTCCTGTTTCAAAACCAGCTGCGATTAATTCATCCCAAATTGGCGGTAATTCATGCAGTTGTGCACCAAAGAAATCAATCCGCTGTCCGCCGGTGATCTTGGTATATAAATCGTATTTTTCACCAATTTGCCCTAATGCAATTAATTGCTTAGGTGTAATTTCGCCAGCTGCGATGCGGGGTACCACAGAGTAAGTCCCGTCACGTTGCATATTAGCTAAGAAAATATCATTGGTGTCTTGTAATTGGATATGGTCGTCCGACAACACGTATTCGTTCCAATGTGTCGCCAATATAGATCCAATTGCAGGCTTACACACCATACAACCTTTGCCTTCACCATATTCAGCTAATAACGCATCAAAGGTTTTGATTTGTTTACTGCGAATAATGTCGAACAACTCTTGGCGTGAATACGCAAAATGCGAGCATAAATGGTCGTTGACTTCGACACCCATTTTTTCTAATTCAGCATTTAATACTTGACCAACCATTGCCGTACAACCGCCACAGCCTGTACCAGCTTTAGAGCATGACTTTAACGAACCTAAATCGGTGGCACCGTCTTGAATCGCACACACCAAATCTCCTTTTGTCACATCATGACAAGAACATATTTGTGCGGTATCAGGTAGTGCATTGACGCCTAACGCAGCACTCGGCGCACCATCAAGCGCAGGTAAAATGAGGATTTCAGGTTGTTCTGGCAGAGGCATCGCTTCTAAAGTCATCGTTAACAAATTACCATAGGCTTCGGTATCACCAATCAACACCGCGCCGAGTAACTGTGTTTTTTCAGGGTTAACGACTATTCGCTTATAAATCCCTTCAACATCATTCATATAGGTATAGGTCAACGCGCCCGGTGATTGCGCATGCGCATCACCAATACTCGCGACATCCACACCGAGGAGCTTGAGCTTAGTGCTCATATCAGCCCCTTTGAATAACACATCGCCGCCCGTTAAATGTGATACCGCGGCTTTTGCCATGGTATAACCAGGCGCGACTAAACCAAAGATGCGGTTTTGCCACAATGCACACTCTCCTACCGCATAAATGTCTGGATCAGACGTTAAACAATTATCATCAATGACAATCCCACCGCGCTCACCAATCGTTAAATCAAATTGGCGTGCCAACTCATCTTGTGGACGAATACCGGCTGAAAATACAATCATATCCGTTTCTAAATGCGAACCATCTGCAAAGTTCATACGGTAGCGCAGCGTTTCACCAGCAACAATTTCTTTGGTGTTTTTCTCACAATGGACACTCACGCCCAGAGCTTGAATTTTACGTGATAATACATTACCACCACCTTCATCGAGCTGAACCGCCATCAAGCGCGGCGCAAACTCTACCACGTGTGCTTCGAGTTTTAATTCATGCAGTGCATTGGCACATTCTAAGCCTAACAAGCCACCACCGACGACCACACCGACCTTACTTTCTGCGGCAGATGCAGTGATGGCTTCTAAATCTTCAATCGTGCGATAAACCAAACAATGTGGGCTGTCTTTACCGGGGATCGGAGGCACAAATGGAAACGATCCCGTTGCTAACACTAATTTATCGTAGCTTTCTACACGACCACTTGCTGTCGTGATTTGTTTAGCGGCTTTGTCAATATCTGTTACTTTGTCATTAACAATAAACTGAACGCCATGTTCATCATAATAATCCGATGAGGTCAGCATTAAATCATCAACGGTACTACCTGAAAAATAAGAAGATAATTTTACCCGGTCATAAGCCAAGCGAGGCTCTTCGGAGAATGTTAGGATTTGGTATTGCGCGTAATCAGGATGTTGAATCAAGTTATCAATAAACTTATGCCCTACCATCCCATTGCCCACGACAATAATTTTTTGTTGTCTCATCATAAAACCTTATTCAATTTACGAAAGTTGAAATTGTAAAAGCTAGAGATAAGCACATTTCGCCATTGAAATGATGCGTCTTAGAGACCACCGTCGTTGGTGAGTAACTAGCATAATAGCGTACCTTGGCGGTACTGTGCTTTTACTGTTTGCAAGTTTGATACCAATAGAAATTGATAAGAGAAAATAAAAAACCCATACAAATCAAGTGGATAATTTCATGTGTTTTACTTAGTACTGATACAATCCATTGTCTTTCATTCGCTATCGCACTATTTTGGTGCGATAGCGTTTTTTTTGCCCCATAATGCCCAAAGGACAAAATAACCTTGTCATCGGTTAATTAACTCAGGTACGCTAAATAGCAATCGAACATGCTGTTGAGAACCTAATCTATGCGCAAAAAACTAACACTCGTTATGGGTCTGCTAATGCTGTGCGCATGTACTCCTGCTGAGCAAATCCAAGACACCAGTATAACGCCAGCCAAATTACGTGTCGCTGTTGCCAGTAATTTTTATCCCACTTTAAGCACCTTGTTAACACAACATACCGTATTGAATGAACAAATTACCCTAATCCACGGTTCAACTGGCACATTGTATGCACAGATAACACATGGAGCGCCCTTTGATGTATTTTTAGCGGCGGATGAACACAGTGTTTCGGCATTAATGGATGCACAATTGCTTGAATATTCAGTTAACTACGCACAAGGTGAATTAGTATTATGGCCAGTGGAAAAAGCCGCGCAAACGAACCCAATCAGCAATACGCTGATCGAAATCAGGCGCACTACCAATAATAAGATTGCTATTGCTGATCCACAATTAGCCCCATATGGTCTAGCAGCCCAACAAACTCTTGTCGCACTAGGAATTTACGAACAGATGTCAGCACAGTTAGTTATAGGAAATAATGTCAATCAGGCATTTCAATTTGTTAATACACACAACGCTGTAATTGGTTTACTAGCTAAATCTCAACTCATTGCGGCAGCAGGGCAACATACTGATGACGCTCAGCGCTATCAACATTTTGTTGCGATCCCTGCACATTTACATCAACCTATTATCCAACAAGCAGGAATACTGACACGAACACAGCAACTTTCCCTAGCTCAATATTTTATGGCGTGGTTGATGTCAGACACCATTCAACAACAATTACCAGCACATGGTTATATCTCCGGTAAGAGGACGCCGTGACCGATTCGTTATTTTTTACTCTATGGCAACCACTGTGGTTGACCTTGCAACTCGCCTTACTCAGTGTTGTTATACTGCTACTCATTGCCTTACCGCTGTGTTATTGGTTGAGCCAATATCATGGCCGAGCCAAACCTATTATTGAAGCAACAATAGCGCTACCTTTAGTATTACCCCCCACTGTTATGGGCTTTTATTTATTAATCGCGTTTGCACCCGACACGCTGTTAGGTCAAAGTTGGATAGCAATCAGTGGTCAACCGTTAGCATTTAGTTTTGCAGGGATCGTATTAGGCTCTGTGATTTATTCATTTCCGTTTGTTGTACAGCCAATATTACTCAGCTTTCAACAACATATTCGCCCAATAAATCAAACCGCAGCCACCTTAGGGATCACATGGTGGCGTCGTATTGTGTTTATTTTACTGCCTGCGGTAAAGCCGGCGTTAATTAGTGCTATTACCTTGGGCTTTGCCCATACCTTAGGCGAGTTTGGCTTGATCTTAATGATTGGGGGCAACATTCCAGGGCACACCCAAGTGTTATCCATTGCCTTATACCAAAGCGTTGAAACGATGCAATATACCCAAGCGCATTGGCTAGCAGCCATCTTATTAGGGTTTTCCTTTATTATCTTAGTGATCATGTATACCTACAACCGCACGTTTTATCGGATGCAACAATGTTAGGCTCACTGCATTTGCACATCGATGCAGAGTTACCGCAAGGTCATTATAATGTTCAACATACTCTGAAATTAGATGACGGTGTTATTGGAGTGTATGGCGATTCTGGACAAGGTAAAACAACCTTATTAAAAATTATTGCGGGGCTCATCGAGGTTAATCCTAATGCGCTAACTTGGTCAAATTCTGCTTACCAGAGTCTTTCTCCTGAGCAAAACTGCGTAGTATACCAAGCTCAAACACCCTATTTATTTGCTCATTTAACCGTCATACAAAACTTACAAGTCGTACTAAAACATGCATCGCATCGGTCTTTGTTTGATTTGGATGAGGTCATCAATTGGTGCGCTATCGAAGGTTTACTGCAACAACCTGTTGTGACGTTATCTGGTGGCGAACAACAACGCGTCGCATTTGCGCGTTCGTTATTGTGTGGTAAACGAGTCATATTGCTGGATGAGCCGTTTAGCGCAATAGATGTGACTATGCGCCAGCGTTTATTATCCCTTGTTTTACACTTACAAAAATCAACACCGGTTCGTTTTATTATGGTGAGTCATGCTTTATCTGAATTGGCTTTTATCTGTCATCAAATTATCGCAATAAGTGCAGGTCAAATAACACGTGTCGGCCCCCCCCATAAACATTGTGCTCAATCTAGCTATCTTACGTTACTAAACCCTCAGTATCTTCCTGAATATCAGCTGATAAAATGGCAGCTCAATGCTGAGATTGATATTTATTCCCATGTTATGAATAAGGCTAACGCAGCCCATACCGTTCAGGATTTACCAGACCAATATTTGTGGTTACTCAGTAGTAACGCGATCACACTATCTTATGAGCAGCAAAAAAAATCGAGTATCCTCAATCAAATTCCGGTTACTGTAACTGCTATCGTGCATTCCTCTGCAAATGTGATAGTGCATCTTAATGTGGCTGAACACAGCATATTGGTGCAAATTACACGACTTGCTTATGAGAGCCTGGTGTCAGAGGCTGAGTTAGAGGCAAAGGCAGAATCTGAGCAAAGCATCGAGTCAGGCTTGGGGCTAGGACGCGAATTAACCGTCGGTACGAGAGTGTGGGCCCAATTGCCACTGTGTTCATTAAGCGCAGGTTTATAGTAAGTCCTGACAAACTGCACATGTTGGATTGGGTTTTATCGCCAACGTATTAAACGTCATTGATAGACCATCAATAATCAGTAATTTTCCAGATAACAGCTCTCCTATAGATGCGATACATTTGATGGCTTCTATCGCCTGAATGCATCCAACCATACCGACAATAGGAGAAAGTATACCGGCTTCTGAACAAGTAAGATTAGGTTGTGCAAATAATCCTGACACACACGCATAACAGGGAGAATTAGGCTGCATCGTATAAGTCGAGACTTGGCCTTCAAAGCGGATAGCAGCGCCGGAAACCAACGGCGTTTTCGCCGTAAAACATGCTTGATTGATACCTTGACGGCTCGATAGATTATCAGTGCAATCAAGTACAATATCATGTTGAGTCACCGCTTCTAACAATGCTGCATCATCTAAACGCTGAGTAATAGTGTTAATGATAACTTCAGAGTTGATTTGCGACAACGCCAACTTAGCTGACTGCGTTTTGGCTAACCCTACACGCTCTTCAGTATGGAGCACTTGACGTTGTAAGTTATTAAGCTCTACAACATCATCGTCTACCAATGTAATCTGTCCCACACCGGCAGCGACTAGATATTGGGCAGCACTGCACCCTAACCCGCCAACACCAATAATCAAAACACGGGCATGCCATAGTGCAGTTTGCCCATCAATATCCATTACCGGTAACATGATATGACGACTGTAGCGCAGTAATTGCGCATCGCTTAATTCGCTGTGTTTTTTTCCATTGGTGCTACTTGATATGGTCACTAGGCTTATCTCTTACTAGAAGTTGAGTTTGGTATATTAAATGCATATTCAATGGATATTAAAAGATTAAATCATAATCTACCTGCTGATGCACCATATTGGTTCATTAGCAGTGAGCATAACAAACGACTAAAAGGTAACACAAGTAATGAGCCATGCGCCGCAACCTCAGCCAACACATTCACCAACACACAAGCCAACCAGTAAACTCACTCCACTGAATGTGGCAGTATTAACCTTATCAGATACCCGCACCTCAGATAATGATACTTCAGGGGACTATTTAGTCGAACAACTGAGTCAAGCTGGTCATATCATAGCGGATAAACAGATCGTCCAAGATGACAAGTATATAATGCGTGCGGTCGTATCACAATGGATAGCCTCCACTCATATTCAAGCCATCATTACCACCGGCGGAACCGGCTTTACTGAGCGGGATTGCACCCCTGATGCATTAAGTCCTTTATTTGATAAAACCGTAGAAGGGTTTGGTGAAATATTTCGGGCGGTGTCTTTTACTGAAATAGGGTCATCGACGATCCAATCTCGCGCTCTTGCAGGAATGGCAAATAACACGGTTATATTTTGTTTACCAGGCTCCACTGGCGCATGCAAAACCGGCTGGACACTGATCCAACCGCAATTAGACTCAACCCATCGACCTTGTAATTTTGTTGCCCACTTAAAAGCAGCGCCTTTGTGTGACTCTCGTGAAATACCAAGAGGTGCGCAATGAGTCACCCAGCAAGCGGCTTGACTCATGTTGACGCGCAAGGCAATGCTAACATGGTGGATGTCACAGATAAAATAATCACAGTGAGAACCGCCATCGCACAAGGCAAAATCGCCATGAACGCACAGACCATTCAAGCTATTATCGACAATACTAATGCCAAAGGTGACGTGTTGTTAACGGCGAAAATAGCCGGTATTCAAGGTGCCAAACGCACTGCTGACTTGATCCCATTATGCCACCCATTAGCCTTATCCAAAGTCGATATTGATATCGAAGTAGATGCGGCCAACGGTTGGTTATCCGTCACTTCAATGTGTAAATTATCAGGCAAAACTGGCGTAGAAATGGAAGCGTTAACCGCCGTCAATGTCACATTATTAACGTTATTTGATATGTGTAAAGCATCCGATCCTGCGATGCGAATATTTGACATTCATGTACAACAAAAAACCGGTGGCAAATCCGGTAATTGGCAATATCCACAGGAGGGATTATGATCCGCGTATTATTTTTTGGACAACTTAAAGAGCAACTTGATTGTGCTGCATTGGATGTAGACACTCAGTCTATCGCTACCCCATCGACATTAGGTGCGCTATTACAGTATTTACAAAATGCTTATCCTCAATGGTGTGATCAGCTCCAAGATAAGTCTCTATTAGGCGCTATCAATCAAACGTTAGTCAGCAGTGAACATCGATTATTAGATGGTGACGAAGTCGCGTTTTTCCCACCGGTTACAGGAGGGTAAGATGATTTCAGTGCAATTCCAAGATTTTGATTTTGGGCATGAATATCAGCAATTAGCCGCCAATAATAGTCAAGATGGTGCGGTTGTATGTTTTGTTGGGTTGGTGCGAGATTACAATCAAGCGCACAGTGTTACTGGACTTCACTTAGAACACTATCCTGGTATGACCCAAAAAGCGTTGGAAAGTATCGTGACAGAAGCAAAATCACGCTGGTCATTAGGTCGAGTTAGGATCATACACCGGGTTGGCGATTTAGGGATATCAGATCAAATCGTGTTTGTTGGTGTAACGAGTCGGCATCGGGAAGCGGCCTTTGCCGCCAACCAATTTATCATGGATTATTTGAAAAATTTCGCACCATTTTGGAAAAAAGAACTTACCATAGATGGTCCTCGTTGGGTGGCAGCACAAACGAAAGATCAGGCTGCGCTCACCCGATGGCAAGCTCCACAAGCGACAATGGCTTAAGCTAAAAATTCATCAAACAGGGTAATGGTAACGGTTTCGCCAGCGGCATGCCCTGCATTATCTTGTGCTAACACCACAAAACAATTTGCTGTGCTTAATGAGGATAACATACCAGATCCTTGAGCTGATAGTGGCGTTACTATCACTTGCCCCGTTTCATCAACCGACCACACGCCACGTTGAAAATCAGTACGTCCTGCACGTTTTCGAATCGCCGTTTGAGTAATGGCTGTAAGTGTTTTGGGTGTCGGCATTGTTGTACCCGCTAAACGAAATAACGCCGGTAATACAAGTTGTTGAAATGTCACTGCCGCAGATACCGGATTACCCGGCAATCCCATAAAGCAGCTATTGGGTAATTCCCCAAAAGCAAAAGGTTTTCCTGGCTTCATCGCGACTTTCCAAAATGCCGTGCGCCCCATTTCGTCTAATACAGTTTTAGTATAATCTGCTTCTCCGACTGACACGCCACCTGAACTGATCACCACATCAGCATAGCCATCCGCTTGAGTAAATGCAGCGGTAATTGCCTCTTTATCATCGGCAATGATCCCCAATGATAAGACATCTGCTCCAAAACGCGATAACATTTGCTGAAGCACGACCGAATTAGTTTCATAAATATGACCCGGTGCTAATGGCTCACCCGGATAAGTTAACTCATCCCCCGTCGCTAAAATTGCCACTTTGAGCTTACGCCAGACATCAACTTGAGCGCACCCTAACGATGCTAATAACCCAATATCAATGGCGTTTAAACGATGCCCGGCACTAAACACAACTTGCTGTTGCGTAATATCTTCGCCAGCACGACGGATATTGGCATCTAGCTTGACCGGTTTGGTAATGGTTATCGCTTGCTCATTAACCACTGTCTGCTCTTGCATGATCACCGCATCAGTACCGACAGGAATAACGGCTCCGGTCATGATCCGAATGCATTGTCCATGTATTAACTCACCAACAAAGGGACGCCCCGCAAATGATTCGCCGACAAGCGTAAATTCGGTTAATAACTCACTCGTTGCAGAGCTATGTAAACCCGCGTCACACAAGGCATAACCATCCATCGCTGAGTTGTCATGCTGGGGCACATTAATGGGAGAAACGACATCTTGTGCGATGATCCGTTTGTCAGCATCAGTAATACTTATACGTTCAATATCAGTTACTGGAGACATTGCATCAACTAACAATTGTTGCGCTTGGGCAACCGTTAATAAATCAGGGGCAGAAAAACAATCCATTAAAAAATTTACCTATATTTGGTGTCCGCGAAAAAGCGCTAATCATTAGCGCACCGCTCAAATATCAATACTACCTTATTGTGGATCAGTAAAAAGTACTTTTTTCAATATCGGCTTGTGACCTGCAATATGCTCATACTGCTGCGCAATATTTGCTGCTTGATGATCAGCTTGCAATACCGGTACGCGAGTCGCATCGACTTGCTGATTAAATGCTTTCATATTTGCCATAAAAGAGGCTTCTTGACGCCACTCTCTGGCACGGATCGCAATCGAGGTAGACCCAATTTGAGCAACATCCACTGAACGGCTAAAACGCTTAAAACCACGATACGTAAAATGCTCCGCCACATGCTCGTTACTTAGTGAAATAAACTGTTGCATAAGTTGGTGATACAAGGTGTTAGCGTTATTATCAGTCAAGACTAAGCTGATTTTTGCATCTGCAAATTCAGGGAAAAAGTTACCGACCACGGCACTATATTGGTCTGTCTTTGAGTCAACCTGACGCAGCTCTATATCCACAACAACACGCGTTGTGTCCAATACAATATATTGAGTTAAAAGCAATTTCTGTCCGTCAAATTTAACGGCATCTAATGCCTGTTGTAAGTCTTGGGGCTGCCATCCACTGCTGGATAACTGCGACGCTGTTGCTGCAAGCTTAGAGGCTGTGATGGTAGAGGCTGCAATAGTCGAAGCTAATAATGGCGTATCATGATGACCACTAAATGGTGTGCTATGTTTCTGCGAGTGGGTATCAAGTAAAGTAAACACTTCACGAATTTCATGTTCTTTGGCTTTTTGCAAAGCTAGATATACCGTTTGAATAATTTCAGCACTGGGTAGATTTTTCTCAACGCGCCATTTTCGTCCATACACAATATGTAGTGGATTTTGCGGAGTATTGGCCTTGTAATTATCTTGTCCTAAAATTCCGACTTGTAATACTAATGAGCTTTCGTCAATACTTACAAAAATCGGATAACGAATGTCAAACTCAATATCGTTGACAATATCACTCACACTTTTATGGGTATGTTGATATTGTAGATAATGTTGTGGAATACACTGCTGAGAGGGGTTAATGGGGATTGATGGCGCGCCAGAGATTGGCATTTCCGCATCAGCATAAGCGAGAGGTAACAATTGCTGTTGAGGCTTAAGGGTATAATCAGTCATGATACGGTGCTCTGTTATCATTAAATTTCGAACTTGATACCGATTTAACGTGAGAACACCGTACAAAGATCAGTTTTTTACTTATTAAAACTGACCTTAAACAACATACTATATAATACTGGCACTGCTATTAATGTCAGTACCGTAGCAAACGCTAAGCCCCCCATAATAGTCACCGCCATATCTGCGAAGAATCTATCAAATAATAACGGGGCCATTCCTAATATAGTCGTGATTGCCGCCAACATTACTGGACGAATACGACTTAATGTTGCTTCAATAATCGACTGTCTAATATCTCCACTTTCTTCTACTTGCAGATCAATTTCTTCAATCAATACAATAGCATTTTTGATCAGCATGCCAAACAAACTTAAAAAGCCCAATAACGACATGAAACCAAATGGCATATCAGTAGCAAGCAAACCCGCAACGACCCCCACGACAGCCATCGGCACAATTAACCAGATAATGAGAGGTTGACGTACTTTACCAAATAACAATACAGAAATAATAAACATCAATAAAAACCCAGCGGGTAAGCCTTGACCTAATGCCGCTTGGGCTTCCCCTGCACTTTCATATTCACCGCCCCACTCTAGTTGATAACCGTCTGGTAATACAATCGCTTCAATGTGAGGTTTGATACGAGTTAGTGCTTTTCCTGCTGTATCATTTGCACCTGGATCAGCATTGACAGTGATGGTTCGCAAACGATTACGTCGATGAACTAGGACTTCCTCGCTGACTAACTCGACTCCTTTTGAAACTTGTTGAAATGGCACATAAACCCGCTGTTGACTGCTCCATACTTGGCTATTGAGTAAGGCATTGATTGCACTGTCCTCTAAGCCTGACATTTTTGCCTTAATCGGATAGGTGTAATCGCCTTGTTGTACTTGGCCAAGTTTGAGACCATTACTGGCGTATTGGATAGTGTCATTAAAATCAGATCGCGTGATCCCGGATACACCAGCGTTGAATGAATCAAAGTGACCATTTATCGCAAACCCTTTATCACGCCAGTTGTGGCGAATATCCACTAAGTTGCCATCCCCCCGCATGACACGTTCGGCTTGTTGTGCCAAATCTCGCAAGACACTTGCATCAGAGCCTGAAAAACGTGCCGCCAATTTAGCACCGCCACCGGGTCCAAATTGCATACGCTCTAAATAAAAATCAGCATTCAAGTCTAGTAAACTAATATCAGCCATCAACGCTTGTGATAGCGTTTCAATATCGTCTTTATCTGCAACGCGGATCAATAATAACCCATAACTTTCATTTCTGGCTTGTGGCGCATACGTTAACGTAAACCTATCCGCTCCTCGCCCGACATAACTCGTCACCGACTCCACCAGTGGATTCGCCATAATATATTGTTCTACTTTATGCAGTTGTTGATCCGTTTGACGATTATCTTGATCTTGCGGCCCCCAATAATGAATAAAAAATATCGGTGCATTGGATGGCGGAAAAAAACCTTGTTTGACTAACCCGAAACTCGCATACGCAATGAGAGTGATGGCAATTAAGACCATGATAGTGATCCAACGTAAGCGCAAACACACATGTAACACAGATAAAAACATGCGATAAAATAATGAACGCTCAACAGTTTGACTCGACGCTTCATCTGGTTGATATAAATATGCGCCTAATAATGGTACTAAGGTGATCGCCAGTACCCAACTGAGTAATAACGAAATCATGACCACTGCAAACAACGAATATAAAAATTCCCCTGTCGCATCATCAGATAACCCAATCCCTGAGAACGCTGCAATCCCGATAATCGTCGCGCCAAGCAATGGCCACTGTGTTCGTTTAATAATGTATTGTGCGGCAGTAATCGGACTGTTACCAATGGCGACACGCAGCATCATTCCTTCAGCAATAACAATCGCATTGTCTACCAGCATGCCCATGGCAATGACCATAGCACCTAATGAAATGCGTTGTAACTGTATCCCCATTAACCACATGATCAACAAGGTGCCCATCACTGTTACAAGCAATACAGCCCCAACGACCACGCCCGAACGCCAGCCCATAAATAAACATAACGTCAGTGTGACTACTGCCACCGACATCACCAAATTTAACAAAAACCCATCAACAGATTCATCCACAATTTGAGCTTGGTCATAAATTGCCGTTAAACTAATCCCAGCAGGCAATTGTGTTAATAGGTGTCTGACTTTGGCATTGACTTGGTGACCGACATCAACAATATTGACACCGGCTAACGCCGAAACCGCTAACGTAATAGCAGGCTCTCCTTGAAAGCGCACAATACTCGGCTGAATATCCACAGGCTCTAAACGTAATTGCGCAATATCTTTGATTTTAATAGAACGCGTCGTCCCTGGCACAACCAATTCTAGGTTGTTGATTTCTTCTAATTGACGAGTAGGCTCTTCAACCACCAAACGGATTTTTTTACCATTGACTTGAATGCGACTGCCACTAAAAGGCTGCAAATTATTGTTTAGTAACACCATTAAATCAGGAAATGACATACCCAAACTGGATATTTGATAAGGATCGACGTAAATCACAATTTGTTCTTGTAACACGCCGTTGACTTCGACTTTTGCAACGCCTTCAGTTGCTAACAATTCACGCCGGATAACACGAGCAAACTCACGCATTTCATGCGGACTAAAATCACTAGCACTTAACGCATAGTACAAACCAAACACATCACCAAAGTCATCATATACCACCGGCGTTTGCGCACCTGAGGGTAATTGACCTGAGATATCGGATAAACGTTTACGTAACTCATCCCAAATTTGCGGTAATACATCACTATCATAAGTGGATTTTACTTCGACCGTAATGTCAGATGAACCTGGCGTGGACAACGAAAATAAACGACGTAACTGAGGCATTTGTTGAATCGCGATCTCAAGTTGTTCTGTGACTTCAGTTTCAACTTGTTGGGCACTGGCACCTGGGTATTGGGTTAATACTTTAACCTGTTTAATGGTGAAAGCAGGATCTTCTAAACGACCAATATTGTTGAGAGCGATGCCCCCACCAATTAAAAAAATGACAACGAACAACCACACATTGGTCGGAAACCGAAAAGAATACCGGGTCAGATCCATATTAACGCACTCCATTAAATGGCTTGACGATGATCCCGTCGTACATCTTTGCTGCACCTGCAGAAACAACTAAATCACCGACTGTGACGCCCTTGGATATAACAGCAATATCATTTTTGATACTCGCCACCGTCACCACTAACTTTGTTAATGAACCATCATTAGCATTAAAGCGCCACACATAAAAACCTGCTTGATTATCGCCAACTAAGGCATTCATTGGCACAGTCATGCCGAACTGGTTTGATTGTGATTTCAAGGTTACTTTTGCTACCGCGCGTGCTCCGGGTGTAGCGACTAATTCATCTTGTTGTGCTAAAGCAAACACGACATCATAGGTTTGTGATATTGGATTTGGCTCCGCAGCATGCTCCACATATCTTACGTCATACCATTGTTCTGAAGCACCAATAATGGCGATTTGTGCATTGGCAATATCACGACGCGCATTCGCAGTAAATATACGTTCAGGGACACTAAAGTGAAAATACATCTGTGACACATCTTGTAATTTTGCAATACTTTCACCGGCAGACACATAACTATAATTTTCAACATAACGTTGTGAAATTTGCGCATTAAAAGGTGCATAGAGTTTAGTGTAACTTAAATCTTGTTGGGCATTACTCAGTTCGATATCCGCTAATTCAAGCGCAGTTTTGGCATCATCCATGCTACTTTGTGAAACAAGTTTTTTGACAAACATCGACTCAACACGCGATAACTCACGTTGTGCTTGAGTGAGTTTGGTTTGTTTTTCTAATACTTTACGTTCAAAAGGCACCGGATCAATCATCGCTAATAATTGCCCCGCTTTTACTACACTGCCGGTAGGCATGTCTAATTTAACTAAGCGACCAGTGACTTCAAAGCGCACTTCAATGGTTTTAACCGCAGATACTGTGGCAGGAAAACGAAAGGTATTGCCATTATCAATTGCCGTAACGGCTGTCAATTTGACTACGGTCGGCGCCACAGTGGTAGTGTCTTCAACGTCACTTGGCGAGCAAGCAGATACACTCATTGTGATTACAACTATACACAACAGACTGCGCAGTGAAAATATTGGGGTAAATTTCATAATCGTCATAAACTCAATAAGTAAAAATAAAAGTAAACTAATGAGTGTAGTTTACTTCACTTCTGGTAAAAGTAAACTGCCTAGTGTACTATTTTAGTCTATTCTTTTTTTATGGTGTGATTGTGTGTAAAAACACTAAATTGACACGCAGTGAGATTAAACGCCAAGACATCATTGATGCCGCTTGCCAAGCATTTCAAGAGTTTGGCGTCCAAGCAACAAGCATGGATAAAATTGCTGAACTGGCGCAAGTTTCTAAACGAACGGTTTACAATCATTTCGCAACTAAGCAAGCATTAGTCGTGTATTTGTTAAATGAGATCAGAACTCGCACATTGGTTGATGTCGATATTGATACCACTTATGACCCTCTGGGTTCAGTGGAATCAAAACTACTGACACTAATTACCGCTGAAATTAATCTATATAGTTGTGGACATTATATTGATTTGACTCGGATGGCTTTTGGGCATTTTTTGTATCACCCTGAAGAATTAAAACGAGAGTTGGATAAGGTGATGGCCCAAGAAACCGCTTTTCAACGCTACTTGCGAAGTGCTTGTGAGCATAAACAGCTTAACATCCCAGATATAAAATTTGCCACTGACCAACTACAAAACTTAATTAAAGGCAGTTGTTTTTGGCCTCAGTTTTTAAAGATTGAAGCCCCCTTAACTGATGAACAAAAACATCACATTGCGACAGAGAGCGCAGCGATGTTTTTGGCGAGATACAATAATAAATAGTTAATGCTTGATATGTACAATATATATTTAGCGCATGACATAGACAGGTATCTATTTAGGCGGATCAACTCGATTAGCATTAGAGCTATTAACTCTATACCAGCCTGCTATCGAATAACGATCACGCTGAGTAGGTAACACTTCGTGAAGATGATCTTCACTCAAAAACACAGCAATCGTCGCAAAACTTGGAATAACCTTGATCCCGTCAGTCGCCTTATCATCGTTATAAATTACGAGTTCTCCGCCATCATCCATACCCCAATCAGGGTTGAGATAAACGACAACCGATAACACGCGATTGGCTTGACCTTTAAATGCATCTAGGTGTTTTTTGTAAAAGCTACCAGGAGGATAATGTGCAAAATGGCTTTCAAATGAAAACAGCCCCATAAACAAATGCCGATTAAGGTACTGTTGTAACCGAGCAGACCATGCAAGCCAGTCTCGCCCTGCTGAACTTTCACCATTGATCCAAGCAATCGCATCACGGCGCACAAAGCTATTTTGATGTAATTGTTGTAACCGTCCGATCCCTGCGTCATCAAATTGATACTCAGGCATATGCATAACATGATCATGCAATGATTCAGCTAAATCCAAAGGTAAGGCATTGGGCTGGATACTGAAGCCTTTGGCATGAATATCATTAGCTATTTGCGCAAACAACGTATCGTTGTACTCAGGAGGGGTTTGCAGCAGGGTTAAATCAAGAATTTCCAAGTGTGTTTACTTAAAGCGAATAATGGTAAGACTTTTACGCTAGTTTGATAGATTGGGCAAGGATTAATACGTTGTGCAAAGATTAAAAATACACACGAATACTAATTTTAAAAAACTTGTGTCATAATTCAGACAAAGTGGTACACATACAATATGTTAGGTATGTGAAACACATAACAGTGGTGCAGAGACACACATTATCAAAACACATATTTTTCAAGATTTTCATCACAACACATTGAGCCAAGAGTTATTGGCTCATTTTTACCTATTTGTCCTAACCTGCATTTTTCAATTTATCTTTTTTACCCTGTCGTTCGGATATTCGGTCTTACCTGGATTTACTATTTGGTATTTTCCGCTTGGCTTTCATTTCATTTTATTTCTTATATTGCCCTTGCGTTTTTGGTTAACAGCCATGTTTGCCATCGCGCTTGGCGGCGGATTTACCATGCAATATCAAGGATCAATACATTATGAGTTCATGAAGCATTTTATGCTTTCCATGACCATCGCCATTCATACATTACCCATTATTTATTTAGCCAGAATAAAGCGTAAACAAGACAATTTATTTGCACTCAGAGCTATTGTAATCCTAGTACTATTTGGATTTTTAACACGGTTAGGCAATATTGGATTTCATTTTTTATCGGACACATCGGTGTATGACAAAGTTCCAACAGACGAGCGCTTATCTGTATTTTTACTACATAATATCGCTGCATATCCCGGCATATTGTTTGCCATTTCAGCTTACCTAGTCTATGAAGGTGTTCGTCAAAAGCGTCATCACCTTCGAAATCTCTCTTGGACATTAATAAGTAAAATAGCAATGACACTAACGGTTGCCATACTAGTGCTATTTTATCTTTCTGATTTTTCTCAAAACATACTTAAAATATTGTTGTTTTTACCTATTATATGGTGCGGTTATCGATTTACATGGCTCGGCAGTCTGTGCTGCGCCCTGTGGATAAACAGCGTGTTATTGATAGTATTATACGGCGCGGAAAATGAGTTACTGGTTTCGTTTCAACCTTTTATTGTGTCGTATTTTTTAATTGGTCTAGTGACTTCTGGCTTGCAATTAGAGCATCGACGCTCACGCCAAGCCTTATCCAAAAATCAACTAGCATTAAAAGCTAAATACGCGCACCTGATTAAATCACAACAAGAATTACAAGACATTGCAGTGCAGATTATTAACTTACAAGAAGTTGAAAAAAAGCATTTATCACAGGAACTACATGATGATGTTGGGCAGAATATTACCGCATTAAACATCTCAATTTCATTGCTCAAGAAACAAAATTTATTTACAGAAGCTGAACAGAATGTAATTAATAAAATACGGGTGATGACAGATCAGATCTACTCAAACGCGTATGAATTAATGTATTGGTTACGACCTCGGTCAATCGATGATTTAGGCTTAAAAGAGACATTAACAGGGCTATTTTTTGCGACTCGATTAGAGGAGCATAATATTAAATATCATGCAGATATTGATGAAGGCGTCAATGCCCTAGATGATGGCTTAAAAATAGCATTATTTAGGATCGTTCAAGAATGTGTGAAAAATGTTATTCAACATAGCGGTGGTAATGCATGTCATCTGGCAATATCGTTTAGTGACCACAGCACCCATGTGAAATTTACAGATGCGGGTAATGGATTTCCTGAAAAAGTATTAAATAATCCTTTTACCGGTGGGTTATTTAATATTCAAAATTACATGATGGCATTAGGTGGCAGTATGCAGTTGACCAATAATACCGGAGCGCAAATCCATGTTAAACTACCAAGATAACCATCAGTCTGCGCACGTTTTAGCTGGTGATTTGCCTGCTAGTCAAGACTCAAATTCTATCTATAAATTACTGTTATGGCATTTTATCGTATTGATCGTCGCCAGTATTGTTGACCGTATACTACTGATTCAAACTGCATTACCGCTGCTTTCGTTGCAAGCGGTAATAAGTTATATGATGTTAGTTTTCAATCCCACCCAACGTTGGTCAGCGCTAATTATGCTCATTGTCCTATTTGCGCCAATACATTTATTTAGTCACACCCCATTTACCAGTATGACTTGGACATTGCTAGGACAAATCTGTGTAAGCATTGTTACGATAATAATTAGCGCGCTCGTCACACAGAGTTTTCTGCGCAACATTGAAATTTTCACGCTGCGCTTTATCCATGTGTTATTCAGTTGTACGGTCGCATTTACCTTGTTGTATCATTATATGACCGCAGTGGCAACCTATAGAATTGATCCTCTTGATTTAAGTCATTGGCAATATTTAATAGACAGCATCATTGGTCAAATTACGGGTATTGCTATCGTAATCAATGTATTACTGATGATTTTAATGCTTAAATACCAAAGCATGATTGTCATACCTAAATTAACGAAAAATAATCTCATGCTGTTAGTTATTTCGTCCATAGGCATTTTATTCATTCTGTATTTTGGTGGTAATTTAGTTAGCTACCTCAGTGTATTTATTGTCATACCTGCTCTGTGGTTTTGTTATCGTTATCGCTGGTGGGGACTCTCTAGCTTTGCGCTTGTCATCAATGCCATGACCATGATTTATGTCATGTTTGCCATTATCAATTTACAGACAACGAGTGATCTTACATTGATCCGTCAGCTCGGATTCTCATTAAATGATATGGCTTGGTTTTTGTTAGGAGTTAATTTAATTATTTTATACATTAATGCGATGATCCATGAGTTAGATACCACACAGTTATCCATTGAGCATAGTCAAGCACTGATGATTAAACGTAATGATGAACAGCAAGTACTGAACCAGCAGATCAATCAATTTAATAAACAACTAATCAACACTCAAGAATTTCAACGAAGAAAACTTTCCATTGAATTAAAAAACCAAATGGAGAAAAACATTCATGAGTTACAGCAAGCAATTAACTTACTCGAGTTACAAGCAAGTCTGACCGGTAACGGGCACAATCCATTTACTAAAATAAAAAGCTTTACTTATTATATTTACATGTCTGTATTTGAGTTAATCAACTGGCTCAAACCTGAAATATTAGAGCGGTTCGGCTTAATTGAAACTTTAAGAAGTCAGTATTTTGCAGATAAACTATCACTCAGTAACATCGCATTTGATTTTTCAAGTCAGGGGGATATGATTAATATCCCAGAAAATATCTCATTAGTACTGTTTAGGATCACCCAAGAAGCGATTAATAACACGATCAAATATTCAATGGCTGATGAGCTTCGTATCAGGCTTACGCTATTAACAGACCAGATAGAATTTACCATCGTTGATAATGGTGTGGGCTTTGATATGGATACCATAGAGCAAGGATTTGGCTTAGCGGGTATGGAAAATCGCGTAAAAGCACTCAACGGAAGTTTCATTCTTGATTCGAAAAATGGCACTCAGATTAAGATTACAATACCTTTGTAACATTAGTATTGGTTTTGGGCGGTCAAGGCTAGAATGTTCTGTTGGGCATCAACTAATTGCTGACTCACCGTTTTTTGATGTTTGACCGCATCTTCTAGAGCAACGTGGCAAATCCCGTTATTTTGTTCTGCGATCATGATATTGTGTTTACCATCAATCAGCGCTTGCACTGCAGAAACTCCCATTTTTGTAGCAAGTAATCGGTCCTTAGGTACGGGCGAGCCCCCTCGCTGAATATGTCCTAAGACACACGCAGTACAATCTACATTCGCCTTATGCTTTAATTCATCCGCTAAAGCAACCGCCCCACCAGGCCATATATTTTCCGCTAATACAATAATATAACTGCCATGATGATGGTGTTGCGCGGTATTGATTTCATCCGCTAGTTTTTGTAGTGTCGCCTGCTTGTCATCAATCAAAAAATTTTCAAACGATAAGACTTGTTCTGCCCCACATGCTATTCCGACATTAAATGTAATATGACCACTATGACGTCCCATTACTTCAACGATAAAAATACGTTCAAACGCATCAGCTGTATCACGGATTTTATCAATCGCATCAATGGCGGTATTTACGGCTGTTGCAAAACCAATAGTAAAATCAGTATTATCTAAATCATTATCAATTGTGCCTGGAATGCCAATGATTTGACCAGACCAGTGAGCCTGTAAATCGAGTAAACCTTTGAATGAACCATCACCACCAATAACAATCAACGCGTCAATTTTTTCATTCGTTAATGTCGTCGCTGCTTTTATCAAGCCTTTTGCTGTCAACATTTCAGGGCAACGGGCACTTTTTAAAATAGTCCCGCCACGCTGGATAATATTATGTATGTCTTCTAAGCTTAGTTGTTTAGCTTGCTTGATATGCTCATTATGTAACAGTCCATTAAACCCATGATAAAAACCAACCACTTCACAATGATAATGATTTGCGGCAATCACCACAGAACGAATAGCCGCGTTCATGCCTGGTGCATCGCCACCACTCGTTAAAATTCCTATTCGTTTGATTGCAGTCATCACAGCCTTATAATCAATAATGATGGTTCAATTTAAGTGTCAGTCCTTACTTTATCTTAGCTATCGAATGATTACCAATTTGACTGATCGAATTTGCCCCAGTTAATGTCATAGCGACGCGCATTTCTTTTTCGTACAAATCCAACAAGTGCTCTACGCCCTGTTGACCTTGAGCTGCTAATGCATAAATATAGGAGCGACCCAGCATAGTGCAATCGGCACCTAGCGCCAACATCCGCACCACATCTAAGCCGTTACGAATACCTGAATCCACAAATATTTTAAGATCGCCTTTAACCGCATCAGCAATCGTCGGCAGCGCTTGAGCAGAAGACATCACCCCATCGAGTTGTCGACCGCCATGATTAGAAACCACAATGCCATCAGCACCAAAACGAACCGCATCTTTGGCATCATCCACATCCAAGATCCCTTTGATGATCAAAGGACCGGTCCAATATTCTCTTATCCACTCTAAATCTTTCCACGAAATCGAGGTATCGAAGTTATCACCCAACCAGCCGATGTAATCGCCTAGTTTCGTGGTTTTGTTTCGATATGCAGAGATATTGCCTAAATCGTGAGGTTTACCCATCAAGCCAACATCTAATGCCCAAGATGGATGTAACATCGCTTGGAGTACACGGCGTACTTCAGATCGTGGCCCACTCATGCCTGAATGCATATCTCGATAGCGTGCGCCAGGGGTAGGCATATCAACAGTAAAGACTAATGTAGTAACACCGGCTAATTTAGCGCGTTCCAACACATTTTTCATGAACTCACGGTCTTTTAACACGTATAATTGAAACCACATCGGGCGCTGGATTTGCGGGGTGACTTCCTCGATAGGACAAACTGACACCGTTGACATTGTAAACGGGATCCCTTTGTTTTCAGCAGCTTTGGCTGCTTGCACTTCGCCTCGACGAGCATACATACCCGTTAAGCCAACGGGTGACAGTGCAATAGGCATTGCTAATTTTTCACCAAACACTTCATGCTCTAAACTGAGATGAGACATGTCCTTTAACACTTTTTGTTTTAAGGCGATGTCTTGTAGGTCAGTTTCATTGCGTCTTAAAGTACTTTCAGTGTATGAGCCCCCATCAATATAATGAAATAAGAAAGGCGGAAGTTTCGCTTTAGCAGCGGCTCGAAAATCTGTCGTTGCAGAAATGATCATAGTGTTAGTCCTTGATGTTTAGCACATGCCTGTTGCGAAGCTTAGTCGCACTTGATTAATAAGTAACTTAACATGTTTAATTGTTAATAAGATGAGTATATCTCTTTACTTTTAATCGATAAATAGAAATAATCGAACTTATAGTTTCCAAAAATCAACCAATCTTATGCATGCAAATGATCTTGTTTTATTTTCTCAAGTCGTTGAACTCGGTAGCTTCAAAAAAGCAGCAGAGCTTAACAATATCACCAACTCAGTCGTGAGTAAGCGTATAACGCAATTAGAGCAAGCGCTTAATGCACAACTGCTCTACCGTACAACACGCAGTTTAGCGTTAACCGAAGCGGGCAAAAAATTAGCATCAAGCGCTGATATGATAAAACATATTACCCAAGAAGCGATTGACGATATTAAAGATGATAATGAAACCTTAAGTGGCCACATAAAAATGTCAGTGCCGACTATTTCTGGCGACTTATTACTGGGCGAGGCCGTCGCTGAGTTTTGCCATCTACATCCTAATGTGAGTGTTAATATGTCGCTCGAAAACCGCTTTGTCAATCCTTTAGAAGAAGGATACGATTTAGTTATTCGTACGGGTTTATTAGAAGATTCGAGTTTAATTGCTCGGCATATTATTGATTCACAGTGGGTGATCTGTTGTTCACCTGGCTATTTATCGAAATATGGTCAACCTGCTATTCCCGCTCAACTGTCAGAGCATCATTGTTTGATTTATGTGTACCAAAAAGCCGGTGCCAATAATTGGGCATTTAGGAATGACGGTCAGCAGTACACGGTGACTGTGAATGGGAATTTTGCTTCCGACAATGCCAGTGCATTGCGTAAAGCTGCGCTAGCTGGACATGGCATCATGCATGTGCCTAAATGCTTGGTGCATGAAGACTTGCTATCTAGGGATCTGGTCACCTTATTTAATGACGAAGTAGATAAAACCATTGGCGTTTATGCACTGCACCCATTTATCAAAAAGACACCGCGTAAAGTGTTAGCGTTAGTGGAACATATCAAACACGCGTATTTGGCAAAGGGAGCGTATTTTAATGCCGTTTAGCGCTTTTCCATGTGCCACCGTATTGATAGGGAGGACGTTCTCTGGCTGACATCTTAAATTTGGTTTCACCTGAACTCGGCGCTAAAAAGACTTGTTACGTAGGTATACATAACGATAATGTGATAACGTTGTGAAAACATTAATTTTTTTAATTAACCAAAGGAAAGAACACCATGTATATGATCGTTAAGCACGCGCATCTCACTATCATTGCGCTGACATTTTTACTGTTTATTGTTAGCTTTATCTTGACGCTCAAACAATCGGATAAAGTCAACCACAAGATCCTAAAGATAGGACCTCATATCTTATATACCTTATTCGTTGTAACGTTCATTTATATGTTGATAGTCAATCCGTTGAATCTGTATCCGTTTGTTAATGGTTGGGGATCATCTAAATTAGCAGGGTTTGTATTCTATGTACTTTCCATTACGTTTGCGCTTAAGTGGGCCAAATCAACTATTTGGCGATATGTTGGATTGGTAAGTGCTATTTTTTGGATTGCGATGAGTGCTCGATTAGGCTTTGCCGACCACATCAAAACTAAAGGCGCATTAGAAGACGCCCAGACTTATATCGAAATTGCACAATCGACTCTCGTTGCGTTGTGCTAAACGCAACTTTCGATTGGCTACGTTAGGTAAATCGTTGCTCAAGGTAACTGATAATAGCGGATGATTCATATAACCATTGTACCTGGCCGTCTTGTTCTATACGTAAACAAGGTGTTTGAATTTTTCCGCCGCCATTGAGTAACGTCTCACGATGAGGTGAGCCTTTAGATACACTTAATGTTGTGATAGGTAAGTTTAATTTATACATTCTACGGCGTGTTTTAATGCAAAATGGACATGCAAAAAATTGGTATAAGCTTAACCCTTTAAGCTCTGTAGCTATTTGCTGTTGTGCTTGAGGACTGCGTTTTAATTTGGTACCGCGAGTAATAATGTCAAAAAACACTAATACGCCGCCAATACCGTTACGAATTAAGGAAATGATTACGCCCATTGTGACTTCTTTTTTGGTTCAAGTGATAATGAGCGGTAGTATACCTAATATTCAATGAAAGCTAAATGTAAGTCCGAAAACGCCATAAACTAAGTTTAGGGCGTCTCCAGCACAACTTTGTGAACATCTGAAAGTACATAATCGTTACCATCCGCAATCACAACGAATTCAGCATGGTTAAAGGTATTTGCTAACGGTAAGTTTAGGCTTATAGTTGTCAACTCGATGTTACTCTGCCCTACGTTGACAGTCGTTTCGCCGAGTATTGTATCAAGTCTAACACCCTGACCGTCAAACAATCTGATCTCATACAATACGTCAAGTGCATCTGAAACCGAACCAGACCGAGAAACCGTTACTCCAGCCTCAGTACTTTGCGCAGCGATTTCGACTAATTCGAAAGAACTGTCCTGCATAGCTTTAACGCGCACGGGATTGATTCCCAGCATATAGACATTCACGCCATTGTACATTGTGAAATTTGAAACATAAAAGCTTCCGTTATTGTCCCATGAATCATAGCCGGTAATAAAATCTTGAGTACTGGCTTGGGAATCCAGTTCACTGAGTTTGGCTAGCTCTTTGGTTTTGCCTGTTGCGATGTCAAACTCCCAAATGGCATTGGGGTAGGAAACATCGCTTAATCCAATATATATTTTTTCCGCATCCGCCGATAATTGAAAAACCCAGACTTTGGGAATGCCAGAAGGTATTGCTGAAAAATCGGGTTTACCAACAAAACTCCATGAAGCATCCGCATCCACAAACCGGTAGATGTTACCCTGATCGTCGGAAGTATAAAGTACTTCTCCAGCTCGGTCCCACTGACCAACTTCCATCGCATTAGGACCTTGCAATTTAAAATCAGTCAATTCGCCAAAACCATTTATGGGATCATGATACCAAACATGGTCTAAAGTGCTTGCTGGTTCACCCTGATTCCATTGGTTACGCGAAGAACCTCCCGTAAAATAAACACGCCCACGTGAATCTACCCACATAAAACGGTTAGAATAAAAATAACCGTTCCATCTAGACAAGGTTGGGTGAGAAGACTTTTCCCATTCGACCGGCTTTCCTAAAACAGTGGTTTGGCCAAGAGCAATATCGTAGCGGACGAGTTTGTTCTCCGGTATAGACATGCCATAAAGCAGATTGTTCTTTGCGTCTTTTTGGATAGTCACAAGCTGCATCTGCTGGGCGCCAACGCCTCCTTGCTCAAAAGCGCTTAAGTCGAAGAATTCATTTTCTAAAATATCATAGCTATACCAGTGAAATCCACGAGTATTCAAATAGGCAGAGTCCATACCCGATTTATCTAGCGTTGCTACATATACTTGACCATTATGATAAGTTGGGCGCGTATGAAATTTTTCTGCTGACTCACCGAACTCCCAATTGTCAGCCGTTTCCGACGCGGTGCGCGCATCGCCGACCCAGCGCAGAATGCCATCGACTTGATGTAACCGATAAAGTATTGAATTACTAATATGGTCGTGTCCTGATATGTAGATCTCGCCTTCATTGTCCGAGCCGACTGCCAACCAGCTTTGGTCGGGTTTATCGCCGTTAGGCGCATCTGGTAATTGCCAAACTTTGACCGCGTCCATATTACCCGCTCGACCAACGTCAAACGGAACAGTGAAATTTGATGTTGTGACACTAAAAGTATCGCTAATACCCCCAATGGTTAACACTGTATCGGTAGTGTCAGACGGCAACGCTGATGAAGTCTGACGAACCGAAACAGTTTGTCCATTAGTAACTGTGCCCGCCGTATTTGTATACATACCGCCATCGATTGCATATTCCCCACCTACAACATTGATCACAGAGGAAGTATTAATTCCACTTACTATGATGGTATTTGATACATATAAGGTAGCCTGTTCAACGGCGTTTTGATCGAGGAAATCGAATGAATTGGGCGCAGTATCTGGTGCCATCGTTGTGACAGAAAAGGTGGCCTGGATTGCTCCAATTGACAGAACCGTTCTGGTGGTATTTAAAAATTCTGTCGAAGAAGTCAGCCGAACTATTATAGTGTCTCCACTGACTACAAAACTATTTGTATCCGAATAGTTGTTACCATTAACAGAATACTCACCACCAGTGATTTTAATGGGCGATTGCGTATTAATGCCACTTACGGTGACCGAGTTGGATGTACTAATTGAATTAAGTGCTGCGTTTTCTTGTGAGGAAAAGCTAAAGGGATTTGGCTGAGTGTCAGTGTTGTTGTCTTCGCTATTACTGCCGCAGGCGGTTATATTTAGCAGTATTAAAATTAGTACCAGCCATTTAAATTGAATTATTGTTACCACTTACTTACCCTTAAACTACAGAAATATCAAAGAAAGAAAACCAAAATAATTACCAGACATTAATGCTTGGTCATATTAAGGTAATTGAACGTTATTTTTTATTTCGCCTTATTTGTTGACTAGGCTACATATTTTATTTGGACTCAAAAAAATTAGTTTAACATTCAACGCATTCAATAACGAGGGAAAGCTTGTAGAGAGAAAAAGGCTCAATCATAGCTATTTAAATTAGACATTGCTTTGAGGATACAAAAGAAGATGGCTTTATTATGATCGTTGCCGTTCTTGGTCAATCGCAGTTAGCCTTAAAACCATTTGAAATAATATCCCGCCCTAAAAATTACAGTTAGATACTTATGGGGTCAATTCACCTAGTTCCTTTAACCGCCGTATATGATCCACACGGGGGGTATAAAAACTAGTGAAGGATACATTAGTAAGTAATAGCTTCAGACATAATTTAACTAATACAAAGCATGACTGAGCCTGTAAACGCTAATGCTTCTTCTAAAGCCTAAAAAACCATTGTACCAATCATTGTTATTGCTAATACAATATAAATCGCCCGTGTTCTATTTGGACTTGCCAATAGAAACTGTCGCATCCAAGACCCTGCAAATATCCATGCCCCGCATACAACGTTGGTAGCCGTAAAAATAGCGGCTGCTGTTACCGTATCGAGACCATATGATGTTGTCCCTGCAAACGCCATCATTAGTGCCTTGGGGTTTATCCATTGAAACGCAGCAGCTTTTAGGAATCCCCAAGGCTTATCTTCGGTATTACTATCGTTGATTTCTGTCGATGCAGTAGCAATCTTGAAGGCGATATATACGAGCAAAGCCATTGCTATATATTCCAATATGACAATGAATTTAATTGGGATTATGGGAAGAATTGAACCAACACCCAAATACATAACCCCAAATCCAATATTGATACCGAATAGGTGCGGTAAAGACCGTTTAACCCCGAATCGAATCCCAGAAGACATCAGCATAGAGTTGTTAGGTCCAGGTGTAATAGATGTGATAAAGGCAAATAAAATGAAACTAAGCATATAGTGATACCTGTTAAAAAAATTTAAAAAACGCGACCCTTTCTTAATAAAAACGTCTATTTCTAGTGCGGTTTCATTGAAAAGTAAGTATTAGTTATTTATGATCATTATATTTCATCTTTAAGTAAATATTGTTATTATTATTGATAAATTAAACTAATTTACACAACTAATGACTAAATTTGACAGGCATAACGATTTAATATTGCGCTCACTTTCGAGCGAAGGACGTATTAGCAACACCAAACTAGCAGATAAGGTCGGACTGTCTCCATCAGCATGTCTTCGTCGAGTGCAAGAATTAGAGGATTTGGGAGTAATTAGAGGGTACCGAGCTATTTTAGATCGCGACGCACTGAACAGAAATTTTTTGGCTTATGTAACTGTTGGCTTATCAAATCATGGTATCAAATCCCACAAAGAGTTTGAGAAAGTAATGCAAGACGCTGTACAGGTTACCGAATGTCACAACGTGGCTGGAGCATTCGAATATCTGCTGCGTGTTGAGGTAAAAAGCACAACTGACTATAAGAAATTTCATGCAGAAGTACTCGGCTCACTACCTCAAGTTAATTCAATTACCACCTACCTAGTTATGAATTCATCCAAGGATGAAAGGGGGTATTGTTGAAATAGAATTTACTAATGTTCGACTGTTAATTTCGTATAAGAACATTGAAGTTGTAAGTTTGTTTTTAAAACGCTAATAAAGGTATGCAGATGAGCGATTCGTAGTGACGCTACCGGTGTTTGTCAGACAAAATGTGGCTAGTTATTGATATGGCGAGCAAGTATTTAGGCAAAGGCTTAACAGTCGGCTGAACGGTAACTAGAGGCTAACGCTTAAGACAAAAAGGCACACCCCTCCTAGCTTTATAGCATCTAAATTAAAATCAGATGCCAAGACATACAAATGTGGCAAAACGTAAGATTAAAATAGTCAAACATGACAACATTAAAAATTGTATCGTAATATTAACTAATAAGAAGAATCCACTAATCATGGTTTATTTTTGCTCCACAGTTATTGCAAAACTTTTGACTAAATGTTGACAAAAAAGTGCTGCACACGTGACAAGTACCTGAATTTAATTTTTCTCGAAGCATAGCAACGTATATGACACTAGGAATTGTAATTCTATAAGCTGGTCCTGCTAAATCTATAGCCGTCCACAAAGCCGTTGCAGCGATGCCTACAGGACCTGTCAGAATACTAGCAAGCCGAGTCAACCCAGCATTAGCGGCTAACGATAAGCCATGACCGAGAGCAGCTCTTGCCACCTGATTTGCAATAAGTACTGTCATCTGATAAGACGCAAACCCGCCAGCATTATATAGCGTAATTATACTTGCAGTACTTATTTGACCTTTAAAATTTTCTGTTGGTAGTTCTAGCGATTTAACAAGTTCATTAAACTCCTCTTGATGCATCGAATGGAGTGCATTTTCGAGAATTGTAGACATAATTGATTTCTCAACATCATCAACGGAATGTTTTTTGTTACGGTGTTTGTCAAACTAGTTGTCGCGATTAACCTATTTTACACCTTCAATTTCAA